>Ga0302180_10001960_pt1 | contig 16214 bp, 15 predicted proteins | sample I_Palsa_E3_2_FD_200575 | JGI IMG/M metagenome (GOLD analysis project Ga0302180, IMG submission 200575) | Peat permafrost microbial communities from Stordalen Mire near Abisko, Sweden - I_Palsa_E3_2 | ecosystem: Environmental > Terrestrial > Soil > Palsa > Peat permafrost | place: Sweden... | reverse complement strand
GGGAGCGCTGTCGAGACGATTGTCTGGTCGAGCGCAGCGAGGAGCATGCCGAGCATCAGTGCCCCGATGATGACGAGCACCCGGCGATGGTCTAGGTCTGGCACCGCATCGCTGGGATCCACGTAAGGGGCAGCACCGTTGGGAGCAGCGCCGTTGGGAGCAGCACCGTTGGGAGCAGCACCGTTGGGAGCAGGTCCGGGAAATGTGGAACTCGTTTCGCTCATCGGCTCGTCCTTTCTGCAGATGTCTGGTCTACCGAGATGGGTTGGCAGAGAGGGGCTCTCAATTTCGTCCCGTCCCGATGGCGTCTGCGACAATGCTGCGAAGCTCGCACTGCTCCTGAAAGCCCTCGGCGAGCGATTGGAAGGCGGCGTCAATAAGGCGTTCCAGTGTCACCGCACCACCTATTCCTGCCCAGATCATCACCACTGCACGCATTACGCCCATCAGTGCGCTCACCAGGAGCAGAGGGTAGGGGTCGTGGTCGGCTTCGGTGCCGAGCCTTTCAGCCAGAGCGCCGGCGAGGACCCGCTCGACGGTTGCCATGTGAGCGGCCTGTGCCGCTCGCAGGTGCGGGTCGACGTTGGCCGCCTTCATGCGAGCGAGCCACGCCCCAGTATCGCCGCCCAGCTCGCCGAGCTCCTCGGCGACAGCGCACGCCTCGGCGACGAGGGTCGCACGTAGCGCTTCCAGGGGGGAAACCTCCGATGGCTGGTCGAGCAGGCGTTGGCGGAGCGCCTCGGTCCGTTCGTTGTCGGCCCCGAACAGCGCCGCCTCCTTCGAGGGGAAGTAGTTGAAAAAGGTGCGCGGCGAGATGTCGGCCGCTTCGGCAATGTCCTCCACGGTCACATGCGCGTAGCCGCGCTCGGCGATCAGGCCGAGGGCGACCCGGCGGATGGAGCGGCGCGTGGCGAGCTTCTTGCGCTCACGCAGGGAGGGACGATGCAGGTCGAGCGGATCCGTCCCCTCGGCGATCACTGACATGCACACAGTGTAATCTTGCACTCGCCCTAATCTTGCACTGTCACAGATATTGCTTATTCGTTAACTCTACACAGACTGTAAGTTCCGGTCAGGACCTCTGGCCGCCGGACTGACGGCCTTTCAACGAATGGAGTACGACGTGGCAACCGACCCCGCAGCAGCCTGGTTGAGCGCCTTGCGGACCTCTCAGGACATCCTGACGGCCGTAGTGGAGCCCCTTGGCGCAAAGCAGCTCGAACAGCCCTCGTACGACTCTGAGTGGTCGATCGCTCAGGTCTTGTCGCACGTCGGCTCCCAGGCGGAGATTTTCGGGCTCCTCCTCGATGCCGGCCTGAGCGGGGGAGACCCGCCGGGACAGGGCGATTTCGCCCCGATCTGGGATGGCTGGAACTCCCGTAGCCCGCAGGCCCTGGCAACTGACAGCGTTGCGGTAAACCGAGCCCTCATCGAGCGCTTCGAGTCCCTCGACGCCGGCCAACGTGAGCGGTTCCGCCTGGAGACGTGGGGGATGGACCTCGACCTGGCCGGGTTGCTAAGCCTTCGTGCCGGGGAGTACGCCGTTCACACCTGGGACGTCGTGGTGGCGCTCGACCCCACGGCGACGGTCGCGCCCGATGCCGTGGAGCTGCTACTCGGCACACTCGGGCGTACCGCAGGGCGTGCCAAGCCCGACGGCACCAAGCGCCGCATCCACGTGGTAACGAGTAGCCCCGAGAGGCACTTCACCCTGGAGACGGGGGACTCGGTGAAGCTTGCGGACTTCGAGCCCGACGACTACGAGGCCGAGCTGGAGCTCCCCGCGGAGGCCTTCCTCCGCCTCGTCTACGGTCGCCTCGACGCAGCCCACACGCCTCCCGTAAAGACGCGGGGCGTGGACCTCGACGAACTGCGCGCCGTCTTCCCTGGTTTCTGAGCACTCTCGAAAGGAGAACCCATGCGGTTCGTGAAGCCTCGCAACCTGCCCACGCGCATAGCGAGCGGCGCGTACATCCTCCACGCTGGTCTGGAAAAGTGGAGCGGCGACGAAGAAAGGGCGAAAGCGGTCCACGGCATGGCGGCCGGCGCCTACCCGGTGTTCAAGGACATGGCGCCGACGCGGTTCCTGCGCCTTCTTGCTGCCTCCGAGATAGCAGTCGGCACGGTCCTTCTGCTTCCGTTCGTTTCGAACCGGCGTGCAGGGGCGGCTCTCACAGGGTTCTCCGGGGGCCTCGTTTACATGTACATGCACACCCCTGCGCTCCACAAGCCGGGAAGCTACTGGCCTACCCCCGCCGGCATCGGCGTCAGCAAAGATATCTGGATGCTCGGGATCGGCCTCGGCCTCCTGGTAGACCCTTAGGAGCTCTAACCTGCGCTCGTGACGCCGCACCTGTTGGCCCTTAGCGCCGGGGGGCTCTCCGACGACATCGGCAGGAGCCTGAAAGAGGGCTTCTTCATGCTCTACGAGACGGCGTGGGCGCTTGTGCTCGGTTTGGGCATCTCGGGAGCAGTGCAGGCTTTTGTACCGCGTGGGGCTATGCAACGGCGCCTCCCGGACCACGGGCCGCTTTCGGTTGTGCGGGCTTCGTTTTACGGCGCCATCTCATCGTCTTGTTCGTACGCGGCCTCTGCGACGGCCAAGTCGCTGTTCCAAAAAGGGGCGGACTTCGTTGCATCGATGGTGTTCATGTTCGCTTCCACGAACCTGGTCGTAGAGCTCGGGGTTGTCCTTGCGGTCTTGATCGGCTGGCAGTTCGTGGCGGCCGAGTTCGTCGGTGGGGCCATCATGATCGCGCTACTAGCTGTAATGGGCGGCCTTTTCCTGCGTGGCAGGGCGCTCGACGAGGCGAGACGGCGGGTAGTGGGGACCGCGGCAGACCATCCCGGACATGAGCTCGCAGACGAGCCGCACGCGGCGCTCAAGCAGCTCCGGTCACTAGCGCGCTGGTCGGACGCGGCAAGTTACACGATGGCCGACCTTGGCATGCTGAGGCGCGAGATCCTCGTCGGTTACGGGGTGGCGGGGTTCCTCGCAGTGCTCGTGCCGGTGCACATCTGGGGCGACTTGTTCTTGCGGGGCCATGGGTTTGCGACGACGCTCGAAAACGCCCTTGTCGGGCCGTTCATCGCCATCATCAGTTTCGTGTGCTCGATAGGCAACGTCCCGCTCGCGGCCGCGCTATGGAAGGGCGGCATCAGCTTCGGGGGCGTAGTCAGCTTCATCTTTGCCGACCTCATCACCATGCCTCTCCTGGTCATCTACCGCAAACTTTACGGCGGGCGTATTGCGCTGCGGATGCTCGGCTTGTTCTGGTGCGTCATGTCGCTCGCCGGGCTCGCAACCGAGGGTCTCTTCCGCCTCGCCCGACTGGTGCCGACGGCCCGACCGAGCACGATTGTCGCCGAGCGTTTTTCCTGGGGCTACACGAGCATCCTCGACATTTTCTTTCTTGCTGTCCTAGGGTTTTTATGGGCCCTTGCGCACAACCGCGAGAGGCTGGGCGGCGGGTCGAGGTACGGCACCGACCCCGTGTGCGGCATGCAGGTCGAGATAGCGCAGACCGCGGAGTCGCTGAGTTATGGAGGCGGCACGGTCTATTTCTGCTCTGGTCACTGCCGTGAACGCTTCAGCGCTCGTGCCGCCAGATCGAAGACCGGCACGGCTCAGACCGACACGGCTCCCTGAGCCACTACCGAGGTAGTGGGGACTGGCGTCCCGCCGGCAGGCTCGGCGGTCACCATGAGAAGGGTCATGGTGGGCTCTACACGGAACGGGACATCGTGTGGGTCCGGGCCGAGCACGCCGAGAGACACCACCTTTCCCGAAGCGAGCGCCCACAGTTGATAGGTTCGCCCCGCCGGCAATGTGGCGAAATCGTCGTCAACCCAGTAAGCAGTGCCGTCGGGCAGTACCACGACGTGTGCTCGCGCCGAGGACGTCTTGGCTGTGAGCTGGACGTCGCGGCTAGCTGGGTTTTCGATGGCCTGGTTCACGAGTTGGCCCACTCCTTGCTCTCCCAGCGACGCCTGCAGTTGGCCGACCCGGTTGTCCAGATTGACGACCCTGTAGCTCAGCAACCCGAGGACCACTATGACCACCGCGGCTACGGCTATCGCGGCGTTGCGCCAGACAGGGGGCCGCCGGCGGCTCTGGAAGGCGAGCACAGGGACCGGCTGGTCCGCCGGTGGGAGGCCGAGCTCGCTCGCGATACGGTCCCACGTCCCCTGAGGGGCGCTCACGCCCGAGTTGCCCAGGAGAGCTGCAACGTCGCGCAACGACTCGAGCTCGCCGCGGCATCGCGGGCAGTCGGCGAGATGGCTCTCCAACACGCTCACCTCATCGGGAGGGAGGGCGTCGAGAGAGTAGACGGCAAGCAGTTCCGCGAACTCGGTATGGTCCACGGTATCCATCAGGGGTTCTCCTCGGCGGGTTGCATTTTACCGACGGCCAATCCCTTGGCCGCGAGAGAAGACTGCATTCGCCGCATCCCTGAACGGATCCGGCTTTTGATCGTGCCCTCGGGCTCTCCGAGGATGCTGGCCACCTCCCTATAAGTGTGGCCGCCAAAATAGGCAAGTTCGATGGCGCTGCGCTCGCCGGGTTGCAGGACGCCCATCGCGTCGCGCACCCCCTCGGCGACTGCGATGTCCAAGAACTCGTGCTCGACGTCATACTGCCCTGAGGCCGTCGAGCGAGCGTCCCGGACCTCTCGCTGGCGCCGCGCAGTGTCTGAGCGCAGCATGTCAACGGACCTCGAGTGGACCTGGGAGAGCAGGAAGGTCCGCAGGCTCCCGCGCTCGGGGTCGTAGCGCCCCGGTTCGTGCCAGAGCCGCAGGAAGACCTCCTGGACGACCTCTTCGGCCACAGCGGCGTCTGCCAGGACCCGCCGCGCCAGCCCGAAGACGGGGCCGGCGTTGCGGCGGTAAACCTCAGCCAGTGCCTCCTGGTCCCAGCGAGCGATCGCCATGGCCAGGGTGACGTCACTGGCGTTGGCGAGGTCTCGGTTCATCCAGCCTCGAGGCTAGCTTCGGTCACCCGCCCACCGTGCCATCCATATTTGCCTCCAAATTGAGCTCGGGCCCTTGAGTTCTCCTGGCTTATACGGCGCCCGGCGGAGCCTTGGATGACCCCGGGCCTTGGATGACCCCGGGCCTTGGATGACCCCGGGCCCAGAGCGGGCCGGCAGGTGGAGGGCTGCCCGTGGCTATTTCGCCGCTACCTCTGCGCTATTCGGCGCGGTGCCCCGCTTCGAGGCGCGCTCGGCGTATTTCTCCATGCCCGAGATCATCAGGTCGAGCGCGAACTCGAAGCGCTCTTCCGGGTTGAAGTCGAAGATGAGGTCGAGCGACGCGAGCGTGCGCGGGAACCTCTCAGCAGGTAGCGACTGCATGTAGCCGCGGAACATCTCGACGATCTGTTCGGGCGGGATGTCTTCGCCGGTCGGGGAGGAGATGCCGAGGCTCTCCTCGAAGCAGAAGGCCCCGACGTAAAGGCCGGCAACGTCGCCTATGTACGCGATGGCGCGGTCTGGGATCCCAACCGGCTGGAGGAGGGTGAAGAGCCACTCCGTCAGCAGGGCCATCTGGGGGCCTGTTGGGACTCGTCCGAAGGAGATCCGGGCCACGTCGCGGTGCTTGCTGAGCGCCTTGCGCATCTCGTAGCCGAGAAGCTTCAACTGTTCCTGCCAGTGGGCAGGGTCGGGCTCAGGCAGGACCACCTCGCGGGTCACACGGTCGAAGACCAGCTGGAAAAGCTCGTCCTTGTTGCGCACGTGCCAGTACAGCGACGCCGCACCGGTCCCGAGCTCCTGGGCGACACGCCTCATGGACAGGCCGTCCATGCCCACCGCGTCCAGGACCGAGAGCGCCGCGTCGACAATCGCTTCTCGGGTGAGCGGGACACGCGGCGCCGCTTCGGGGCGGTACCAGGGGGGCTCGGGGATGGCAGGTGCCGGCACGGGCGGCTCCCTCATCTCGGGTCCCATCTGCCCAAGTATAGCTCCGGGCTCCTGAATGCCATTCGGCACTCGAACGCTGTTTGACACCGGACCAACGTTTGGTTAGAGTGGCGACTAGTCCGACGTTCGAGCGACGACTGGTGTTCCTTACCAGAGCGGTGTTCGGCAATGTCCGAGACCGCCAAGCGTTCCTAGAAGGAGTGACGATGTCTTCAGCGACCATCCAAGCCCGCGGCGCCACCAAGTGTTTCGGGAAGACCGCCGCCCTTGACGGGTTCAACCTCGTAGCCGAGCCAGGGGAGGTGGTCGCCCTCCTGGGGCCCAACGGGGCCGGCAAGACGACATTCGTCCGAGCGGTTGCGACGTTGTTGCGCCTCGACGGGGGAGACCTCCTCGTGGCCGGCCACGACGCCCGTCGCGAGCCGGCCGCAGTGAGGCAGGTGATCGGGCTGGCGGGCCAGTACGCAGCGGTCGAGCCGGCCATGACCGGCCGGGAGAACCTCGAAATGGTGGCCCGGTTGTTCGGCAAGCGCCACCGTGACGCTAAGAGGGGAGCAGCTGCCGTGCTCGACCAGATGGGCCTCAACGATGCCGCTGACCAGCAGGTGAAGTCGTACTCGGGCGGTATGCGCAGGCGTCTCGACCTGGGCGCTAGCTTGGTCGGCGAGCCGAGGTTGCTGCTCCTGGACGAGCCCACCACGGGCCTCGACCCGCGCAGCCGGACCGAACTATGGGACGCGATCCGTACCCTCGTCGGTCTGGGTACTGACGTCCTGCTGACTACCCAGTACCTGGATGAGGCCGACCAGTTGGCCAGCCAGATAGTCATCATCGACCATGGCGAGGCGGTCGCTTCCGGTACGCCGGCCGACCTCAAGCGCCGCGTCGGCGGGCGGGTCATCGAGGTCCGCACCCGCTTTCGCGAAGACCTGCCGGTTGTCGCGGCCGCGCTCGGGCGCCTGGACCACGGGCACGCGAGGGTCGACGAAGCGACCCGCAAAGTCAGTTTGGGGGTGGACGACGCCGGCTTGCTCTCGGTGGCCCTCCGAGCGATGGAAGCGACCGAGGCGCAAATCGACGACATCTCGCTGCGCCAACCGAGCCTCGACGAAGTGTTCCTGGCCCTCACCCACGCCCGTTAGCCCCCAACAATTCTTCTAGGGAGGAAAGAATGACGACCGTTACGATCCCAACGTCTACCCCGTTATCCCGGCCTGCGCTGCGCACGACCTCCATCACCACGAGCACGGTGCAGGTCGCCAAGCGGGTGCTGCTCCGGTTTTTCCGTACCCCGCAATTGATCGTGATGGGTACCGCGCAAATGGGGCTGTTCCTGTTCATTTACCGCTACGTGCTTGGCGGCGCGGTCAACCCGCTAGCCCTGCACGGCACCAAGTACGTCGATTTCCTGGTGCCCGGCTTCGTGTCTACCGGTGTGCTGTTCTCGGGGATCGGCGCCGCCACGGGAGTGGCTGACGACCTCCAACAGGGCTTCGTGGACCGCTTACGCTCCCTGCCGGTACCTCGCGCCAGCTTCCTCGCGGGGCGGGCACTGGCTGACACCCTCACCGGGACCTGGGGCCTGCTCGTGGCGACGGCGGTCGGGTTCGCCGTAGGGTTCCGGCCGCACGGCTCCATCGGCGACGACCTGGCCGCGTTCGGGCTTTGCATCGTCTTCGCGCTTGCCTTCGAGTGGATGTTCATCGCCATAGGCCTGGTCGGCGGGACACCCCAGGGGGCAACGGGGATCGCCATGGTCGTGTTCCCCCTCGCCTTTTTGTCCAGCTCATACGTCCCGGTGTCGACCATGCCCGGCTGGCTGCAGGTCTTTGCGCAGCACCAACCCGTCACCTACATGGTCGATGCAGTAAGAGCGCTAACGCTTGGGCCGGTTGCCGAAGCGTCGCTTGGGCACTCCACGGGCTATTTCGTGGCTTGGTCGTTGCTGTGGGCCGCCGGCGCAGTGGCTGTGTTCGCCCCTCTCGCGGTCAGGAGGTACCAGCGGAGCTGAGCTGCCGGTTGCCGTGCCCGCTTTGGTCCTGGTCGCGAATAGGGTGACGCCCAGCGCCCATTAACTTCCCGGTCCGACCTGGCGCCCGACTTTGAGGAGGTGCTCCATGGACTACGTCAAGCTCGGTTCGACGGGGCTCGAGGTATCGAGGATCTGTCTCGGGTGTATGAGCTTCGGGGAACCCGAGCGCGGCGCACACCCCTGGAGCATCGGGCCCGACAAGGCGAGGCCGATCATCCGTCAAGCCTTCGACGCCGGTATCAATTTCCTCGACACGGCGAACGTTTATTCCGACGGGAGCAGCGAGGAAATCGTGGGGCAAGCGCTGGCCGATTTCACCCACCGCGAGGAAGTCGTGCTCGCCACCAAACTCAATGGCCGCATGCGCCCTGGGGCCAACGGCGCCGGGCTTTCGCGCAAGGCCATCATGACCGAGATAGACAACAGCTTGCGCAGGTTGCAGACGGACTACGTCGACCTCTACCAGATCCACCGTTTCGACCATACGACCCCCGTTGAGGAGACCATGGAGGCTCTCAATGATGTGGTAAAGGCGGGCAAGGCCCTCTATATCGGGGCGTCGTCGATGTACGCCTGGGAGTTTTCCAAGATGCTCTACGTCGCCGAACGCCACGGCTGGTCCCGGTTTGTGTCGATGCAGGACCATTACAACCTCCTCTACCGAGAAGAAGAACGTGAGATGCTGCCGCTGTGCGAAGACCAAGGGATAGGTGTCATCCCGTGGAGCCCGCTCGCGCGGGGCAGGCTCACCCGCAAATGGGACGACGTGACCGAGCGGAGCCGCACCGATGAGTTCGGTAAGCGTCTGTATTCCGAAGACGATCGGGCGATCGTCGACGCGGTTGCGGACGTCGCCGAAAAAAGGGGCACCAGCCGGGCGCAGGTTGCGCTGGCATGGTTGTTGAGCAAGCCCGTCGTGAGCGCCCCGATCGTCGGGGTGACCAGCCCCGAGCAGCTCCATGACTTGCTGGGCTCTCTTTCGGTCGAGCTGAGCGCCGAGGAAGTCGAGCAACTCGAGGGCCCCTACGAACCGCATGCCATCTCCGGCTTCGACCCCCCTAGCCGCAAGCCTCGCCAAGTTTGACGAGCTGCCAGGGCGGCCGCTCGTTGATTTATGTGATTTAGGGCCCGCCAAGGCGGGTCGCTAGAGTAAGCCGGCAACGGGACGAGGAGAAAAAGCGTGCCACGAAGGCAGGGACAAGGGCCGCGTAGGCCCACCATCACAGACATTGCCCAGAGGGCAGGTGTCTCGAAGGGTTCGGTCTCCTACGCGCTCAACGGCCATCCCGGGGTGTCGGAGCCCACCCGCCGGCGGATCCTCGCCATCGCCGAGGAGATCGGATGGCACCCCAACCGGGCGGCCCGTGCACTGTCGGCGTCGCGGGCGGGCGCTTGCGGGCTGGCCTTGGCGAGGCCGGCCAGGACGTTGGCTTACGAGCCCTTTTTCTCCAAGTTGCTCTCCGGCATCGAGTCGGAGCTTTCTGCGCGCCAGTTCGCGCTGATGCTGCAAATTGTCGAGGATGTCGAAGCAGAAACTGAAGTTTTGCGACGTTGGTGGGCGGAGCGCCGCGTCGACGGTGTGCTGCTCGTCGACCTCCGCGTGGACGACCCACGGGTCCCTTTGGTGGAGCAGCTCGGCCTTCCGGCCGTCATAGTGGGAGGGCCCGGGCGCACCGGCTCTGTCCCGTTCTTCTCTGGCGGCGACGCCGAGGGTATCCGCCAGATCGTCGGCCACCTGGCCTCGCTGGGGCACAGCCGGATCGACCGGGTGGGCGGGTCCCCGGAGTTCGCGGCCATGCAGGTACGTACGCGGGTTTTCGAGCAAGCGTTGCGTGGCGCTCGGGCCAGGGGCCGGGTGGTCACCACAGACTTCTCGAGCTCGGCCGGCGCAGCGGCGACGCGCCAGCTCCTGAACAGCAAGTCTCCTCCCACCGCGATCGTTTACGACAACGACATCATGGCTGTTGCCGGCCTCGGTACGGCCCAGGAGATGGGCGTGCTCGTGCCGGCCGAGCTCTCGCTGGTTTCCTTCGACGACTCGACCCTGTGCGAGGTGGTGCGCCCGGCGCTGACGGCCCGCGCGAGGGACGTCCTGGCGTACGGGGCACGCGCGGCCCAGGCACTCATCGCTCTGGTCGAAGGTGAGGAGATGCCGGGCAACGTGGACGAGATGCCGAGGCTCATCTCAAGGGGGAGCACGGCCGCCTTGGTGGCGAGCGCGCCTGGCGAGGGCCAGGACGCCCTGCCCGCTCACTGAGCGCACTCGCGCACCTCACTTCTTTGAAGCGCGGGACATTTCCTAAGACTTTTCTCAACTCGTGAGTGAAAAATTCTTTTGGCGATGACTTGACTCGCAAACCTCGCGTGCTTAGGGTGCTCTGTGTTACGACCTGAACCGGTTAAGTAACGGGAGCTGATTAGGGGGGTTTCCAATTGGGGGCAAGCGGTCGTCATGAGGGTCGAGCGACGACCGACGTCAGGCCGGGTACCTGGGCCGGCTCTCCGGCACCAGGTGTGCCGGCCAGGTGCTTTCACCATCCCGTTGTGGCCACCACATGGCTCCGAGCCAGCTCCCGGCCCACAACCCTCCCTCCGCAACACTGCAACGCAACTGCAACGAGATGGGCCGCTGGCACCCTAATGCCGGTAGGTGCCAGCGGTCCCGTGTTGTTGCCCTAATCGAGACAAGGAGCAGGTAAAGCATGCCGATACGCAAAAGCAGGGTGATCACCCGTTTGGCTACCGTCATAACAGCGACGGCCATGGTGGTCCCGTTGATGAGCGTTGTTGGCGCTAGCAGCGCCAATGCCAACACCAACAGGATAACGAACCAAGCAACGAGCTTCCCACGCAACGAAACCCTTTACACCAGTGGGACGTCGTACTCACCGCCTACCAACTTCAACCCCAATGACCCAGGTGCCCTCTACCAGATGGGTACTAATGGCCTGCTCTACGAGTCGCTGTTCCTGTACGACCCCATCCACAACAAGTACATCCCCTGGCTGGCGACGAGCGCCACCTGGAGCGGCGACACCTATACCATCCACGTCCGCAACGGCGTCGACTGGGTCAGCAGCCCGTCCCAGTCGGTAGTGGGGGCGCTGACCGGAGCTGATGTGGCCTTTACCATCAACATGGAGAAGGCCGATGCGGCGTCCGCGTTCAACAGCAACATGTCATCGGTTAAAAGCGCCACCGCCAACGGCAACACCGTCACGGTCACCTTTGACGGCACCCCCGACTACACCTCGTTCCAGGAGTGGCTCTGGAAGGGCGCGATATTCCCCCAGTCCGTTTTCGCCTCCGAGTCGGTGGCGGAGCAGGAAACCGGTAGCAACACTGACCCCGTCTCAACTGGCGCGATGACACTGGACACCACTACCGCCACGCAGGCATGCTTCGAGACCAACCCGCACTGGTGGGGCACAGCCCAGCTCGGGCTCTCGTTCAAGTTCAAGTACCTCTGCGACTCGGTGAACGGCTCCAACAACGTCGAGCTCTCTTCGCTGCTGAGCAACGACCTCGACTGGAGCAACAACTTCCTGCCGGGCATCAACACCCTGAAGGTGATCGGTGGCGACAGCTTCATCCAGACCTACTACCCCAAGTCCCCCTACATGCTTTCGGCCAACACCGCCTGGCTCGAGCCGAACACTACTAAGGCCCCGATGAACAACGTCAACTTCCGCAAGGCACTGGCCTATGGGATCAACCCGGAGGGGGTCGTGAGCGGCGTCTACAGCGGCATCGTGAAGGCGGCCAACCCGACAGGGCTGATGCCCAACCTGGACAGCTACATCAGCGCGAGCGTGGTCAAGCAGTACGGCTTCAGCTATAACCCGACGCTTGCCAAGCAGTACCTGGCAAAGTCCGGTTACAAGGGCCAGACCCTCACCCTCGAGGTCCCCGACGGCTGGACGGACTGGATGGCCGCCATCCAGGACATTTCGTCACAGCTGAACGCCATCGGCATCAAGGTCGAGCCCATTTACCCCCAGGACAGCGCCCGCAACGCTGACCTGACCAACGGCACCTATGACCTGGCCATCGACAACAACGCTTCTATCGACTCGAACCCGTACGCCTACTTCCAGCGTGTCTACAACCTGCCCATCCTGAAGCAGCAGAACGCCCAGCTCAACTGGGAGCGCTACTCGGACCCGGCAGCTTGGGCACTGGTGCAAAAGGCGAGCACGATCCCTTTGAGCGACACCCCGAAGCTAGACAGCCTGTACGCCCAGATCGAGACGGACTTCCTCCAGGACCTGCCCGAGATCCCGCTGTGGTACAACGGCGCCTGGTTCCAGGGCAACAACACCTACTGGACGGGTTTCCCCTCCTCCGCCAACCCCAACGACCAGAACACCCCGGTGTTGTGGAACAACTACCTCAACATGACCACGATCTTCGCCCTGGCCCAGTTGAAGCCTGCGTAGTGGGAGTGACTGTCCAGGAGTAGTTGTTAGCTGCAAATAGTCGCTGGTTAGCCCACCGTCCTCAATTGGGGCGGTGGGCTTGCTGGTCCTTTACACTTCTCGAGGAAGGCAGGACGGGTGAGGCGTTACTTTACGAGGAAACTCATCACTTATGTGGTGGCGTTCTTCGTCGCCACCACGGTCGATTGGGCCATCCCCCGCCTCATGCCCGGCAACCCCGTCCAGCTCTACCTTACGAAGTTCTCCATCACGACAGAGGCCCAGTACGCAGCGATCCAGAAACTGATCTCAGCGTCCTTCGGGGTCAACGTGCCGGTGTGGAGGCAGTACCTCGATTTCTGGGACGGCGTGCTCCATTGGAACTTCGGGCTCAGTTTCTACGCCACCGAACCGGTGACACACGTGGTCTTCCAGGCGGTCCCCTACACCTTGGCGCTCCTCATACCGGCGATAACCCTGAGCTATTTCCTCGGCAACCGCATCGGGGCGATGGCGGCCCGCCGTAAGTGGCTTGACAATACAGTCCTCCCGGTCGGTTACCTGTTCCAGGCCGCCCCTTACGCCTGGTTGGCGCTGGCCATGGCCTACTACCTGGCTGTGCGCTACCGCTGGTTCCCCGTCGACGGTGGCTACAACCCGGGCCTGATCCCCGGCTGGAACTGGACGTTCGTCGCCAGCTTGGTCCAGCACTGGTTCCTGCCTTTCCTTACCGTGTTCCTTGTCAGCTTCGGCGGCTGGGCCATCGGCATGCGCAACCTGGTGATCTACGAGCTGGAAACGGATTACGCCCGCTACCTGCGTTCTCTGGGGGCCTCGCAGCGCCTCGTGCGCAAGTACGCCTACCGCAACGCCGTGCTCCCGCAGTTGTCCGGGCTGGCGTTGGCGCTCGGCGTCGTGGTCGGCGGCAACATCGTCACAGAGGTCGTCTTCCAGTACCCGGGCCTCGGCCACCTTATCTTCCTCGCCATAAGCGACGAGGATTACTTCTTGTTACAGGGCATCTTTATGTTCATTATTGTCGGGGTGCTCCTGGCCAACTTCGTCATCGACATCGTCTATGTCATTGTGGACCCCAGGACGCGCCTCAGCATGCAAGGGGCGCCGGCGTGAGCATCAACACGGGCCCGCCGAGCGCAGCTGGGGATTTCGCAGGAGGGCTAAGCCCCGGTCCGATCGGCTCGCCGATACTGGCCCAGAGTGTGGGTGTTGCTGGAGGAGCCGAGCTCGCCGCCGTGGCGCCCGGTGCGGGCGGCGGAAGCTTCGGGGGCGGGCGGCGCTGGGAATTCCTCCATTTTGCCCTGCGCAACCCCAAGCTCATGCTCGGCCTCGGTGTCGAGCTGATCTTTGTGGCGGTCGCCATCTTCGGCCCCTTGCTGGCGCCCTACAGTCCCACCTATCACGGGACGCCTGCCCTCCACCCCTCGGCGCAGCACATTTTCGGTACCACATCTCCTTTCGGGACCGATGTGTTCTCCCAGGTGCTCTACGGTGTGCGGGACAGCTACGTGGTGGGTGCCTTGGGCGCCCTTTTCGCCGGTGCCGTCGGTCTGGTCGTGGGCTTCGCCGCCGGCTACCGCGGCGGGCTGCTCGACGAGATCCTGCAACTGCTTACCAATGTCATGATCTGCATCCCTCAATTGGTCCTGCTGATCGTCATCAGCGCCTACCTCACCACCCGTGGGGTCCTGTTCGAGGGCGTCTTCATCGGTGTGACCGGTTGGCCGTGGGTGGCACGGGCGGTGCGGGCACAGACCTTCACCTTGCGCGAGCGCGATTTCGTAGACCTGGCACGCCTGTCTGGCAGACGCGCCGTCAGCATTGTCGTGAAAGACATCGCGCCCAACATGGCTTCGTACATCTTCTTGGTCTTCGTGCTGCTCTTCGCCAGCTCGATGCTGGTTGCGGTGAACTTCGACTTCCTCGGCCTCGGGCCGACCAATGGCCTCTCGCTCGGCGACATCATGAACCAGTCGACGCTGTGGAGCGCTCTGGAGCTACATATGTGGTGGTGGTTCATACCGCCCGGGGCCGCGCTGACGTTGATGGTCCTTGCGCTGTACATCGCGAATGTGGGCCTTGACGAGGTCTTCAATCCCAAGCTGAGGCAGACGTGACCCTGAAGGTTGATGACCTGCGCATCTCCTACCGGACGTTGCGCGGCGATGTCAGAGCGGTGGACGGGGTGAGCTTTTCGATCGCAGATGGCGAGATCATGGGCTTGGCCGGAGAGTCTGGTTGCGGCAAGTCCACACTAGGTAACAGCCTGATCTTCCTAGAAGGGCGCATGAAGCACGTCGGGGGCACGGTCGAGCTCGACGGTGCCAACTTGCCGATCGCGGATTACAACGCCATGAACCGCCACAGTCTGCGCGACGTCTCGGTGGTCCCCCAGTACGCCATGAGCGCCCTCAACCCGACGCGCAAGATCGGCCGGATGACCGCGGACCTCATCAAATCGCGGGGGGCCGACTACCGCAAAGTCCTGGAAGAGTTCAAACGCCGGATCGACCTTGTCGGGCTACCCCAGAACGTGCTGAACATGTACCCCTTCGAGCTGTCGGGTGGCATGCGGCAGCGCACGACGATGGTAATTTCCACGCTGCTCAACCCCTCACTGCTCATCGGCGACGAGATCACGTCGGCCCTTGACGTGACCACCCAGCGCGCCGTCGGGGAAATGCTGATGGAGTTCAGAGACCGCGGATTTGTAAAAAGCATGATCGTCATCACCCACGACTTGTCTGTCCTGGCCCAGATAGCCGACAGCATCCTGGTGATGTACGCAGGCAAGCTCGCCGAAAAAGCCAGCTCCAGCACGATCGTCGACAACCCCCTCCACCCCTACACCCAGATGTTGATCGGCTCTTTGCCCGAGGTCGGCCTTCGCTACGACGAGGCCCCCCTTACGGGTATCCCTGGCCGGCCCCCCTCGCTCCTCAACCCACCGACGGGGTGCAGGTTCAAGGACCGCTGCCCCTTCGCGTTCGACAAGTGCGTGGAGGAGCCTCCCTTCGTGGAGCTGCGGCCCGGCCATGAGGTGGCTTGCTGGAAGGCAATGGACGACAACGCGCCCGCCAGGACCGAAGCAGCCAGTCAAGGCGCGCCAGCCAGCCAAGGTGCGCAGTCATGAGCATGCTGGAGATCGAGAACGTCTCCAAGGTCTACAGGACGGGCACATTCGGCGGCGAGCTCAAGCTCGTACTGCGCCGCGTTAATTTCAACATCGACAGGGGAGAGGTCGTCTCGCTGATAGGTCAAAGCGGCAGCGGGAAGTCCACGCTCGGCAAGATAATCCTCCGCCTGAGCCCGCTGTCTGCCGGGACCATCAATTTTGAGGGAACCGATATCGCCACCTGGGCCAAAGGGCAACTGCGTGACTATTACCGCCATGTACAAGGTGTCTTCCAGGACCCCTTCAGCTCCTACAACCCGCTTTACAAAGCAGATCGTGTCTTCGAGATGGTCCGCAGCGTGTATTTTCCCAAGCTGCGTGGTCAACAGTGGCACGGCAAGATCGAGTCTGCTCTTGAATCGGTTTCCCTCAACCCCGCTGACGTCCTCAACAAGTTCCCTCACCAGCTCTCGGGTGGCCAGCAGCAGCGCCTCTTGATCGCTCGCGCGCTGTTGCTCGAGGTCAAGCTCCTCGTAGCGGACGAGATCATAAGCATGCTCGATGCTTCGACGCGCGTCGACGTCCTCAACCTGCTCGTCGACCTGAAGCGCAAGGGCCTCGGGATCTTGTTCATTACCCATGACTTGTCGCTGGGCAACTACATCAGCGACAAGACAGTGATATTGCGTGAAGGGGCCATCGTCGAGATG
>Ga0302180_10001959_pt1 | contig 16215 bp, 13 predicted proteins | sample I_Palsa_E3_2_FD_200575 | JGI IMG/M metagenome (GOLD analysis project Ga0302180, IMG submission 200575) | Peat permafrost microbial communities from Stordalen Mire near Abisko, Sweden - I_Palsa_E3_2 | ecosystem: Environmental > Terrestrial > Soil > Palsa > Peat permafrost | place: Sweden... | reverse complement strand
GTCCTCTTCCTCACGGCGCGTGACGACGAGGTCGACCGCATCCTCGGGCTCGAGTTGGGGGCCGACGATTACCTCGTCAAGCCGTTCTCGCCGCGGGAGCTCGTGGCGCGGGTGCGGGCCATTCTGCGGCGGACGAGGGAGGGGCCGGCGCCCCAGGACGTGATCGCCCTGGGCGACCTCGAGGTGGACCTCCGTCGCCGCGAGGCGCGCCACTCCGGAAACGTGATCGCGCTGACGACCCGCGAGTTCGACCTGCTGGCGTTCCTGGCGAACAACGTCGGCCTCGCCCTTACGCGCCAGCAGCTTCTCGACGGGGTCTGGGGTAGCGACTGGTACGGCGACGAGCGGACGGTCGACGTCCACGTGGCCCAGCTGCGCAAGAAGCTGGGATCCGATCTGCCCCTGGCCACCGTATGGGGCGTCGGCTACCGGTACGGCTGAGCGATGCGTCGCCGTCTCATGCTGGTCATGGTCGGACTGGTCGCAGTGGTGCTCGTCATCGCCGGAGCGGGCAGCCTCATCCTGACCCGCAACGCGGCGCGCAACCAGGCCCAGCAGCAACTGGTCTCGGAGACGAACTCCCTCACGTCGTCCAAAGTCACCGAGCGGGTCGCCCTGTTGGCCGCCATCAAGAAGACGCTCACGCTCGAGGACGCCGACCTCGTTCGGATCAACCAGCTCGGTGGCATTGAGAAGCCGCTGCCGGACGGGCTGACGCCCCAGGACATCGACGTGGCGGCTCTGCAGTCGGGACAGGCGACGTCAGGGCGGAAGGGCAACCTCGTCTATGCGGCAGCGCCCGTCACCCTGTCGGTGGGGGAACGGGTGCGCCTGCACGACTTCGCGGGCACGCTGGTCGTCTTGCTGACCCGGGATGTCGGTGGCCTCGGCCCGAGCTGGCGCTATTTCATCGTGGCCGGGGGTGCGGCGTTGCTGGTGGCCGGACTCGTGGCCTGGCAGATGTCGCGCCGGATGGCCCGTCCCCTCGTGGAGGCCATGGAGGCGACCGGGCGCATCGCGTCCGGTGATCTCGCCAGCCGCGTGCCGGTCCGGCGGGGCGACTACCCCGAGTTCGCCTCGCTGGCCGGCTCCATCAACGGCATGGCCCAGAGCCTGGAGGACGGTCGCGCCCGCGAGCGCCATCTCCTCCTGTCCGTCTCACACGACCTGCGCACCCCGCTCACTTCCATCCGGGGCTTCGCCGAGGCGATACAGGACGGGGCGATCGAGGACACCGTCCAGGCGGCCGACGTGATCATCGCCGAGTCGCGACGGCTGGAGCGGCTGGTGGGGGACCTGCTCGATCTCACCAAGCTCGAGGCGCGGCAGATGTCCATCACCATCCGTCCCACCGACGTGGCGGAGGTCGTCAGCACAACCGCAGAGGGGTTCCGGCCGGCCGCGGCCAAGAGCGGGCTGTCCATCGTGTCGCAGGTGGTGGGCCCTGACGGCACACCCACGCCGACGCCCCCGCGCCCGGTGGCGGCCGACCCCGACCGCCTGGCCCAGCTGCTGGCCAACCTGCTGGAGAACGCCATGACGTTCGCGCGCGCCGGCGTCACGGTGACCGTGGCCGACAACCCGGCGTCCGGGCAGTGCCTCATCGTGGTGGACGACGACGGTCCCGGGATCGCGCTCGGCGACCAGCAGCGGGTGTTCGAACGCTTCTACCGGGCCGACCGGGGGCCGAAACGCCTGATGGGATCGGGGCTGGGCCTGGCGATCGTGGCCGAGTTGGCGACGGCCATGGGCGGCACCGTGCGCGCCGAGTCGCCGCTCAACGCCGACGGCGGGTCGCGCTTCGTGGTGACCTTGCGCCAGTGGCCGGCCGCGGCACCGCTCCCATCGATGGTCTGACGGCGCGGGCGGCGCTCCACGGGGCGGTGTTGGCAGAACCGTGCCGAACGTCGAGCGGAGCGCGCCGGCACGCCTCCGGGTTCTTCCCTTCGGCATCGGTATGGCAAGCTTCCGACCCGTCGGGGACCCGGAGGGAGGGGCGGGGCGCACTGTGGAGAACACATGGAGGACGACGCATCCGCACGTGACGGGGAGCGCGTGATGGGCGTGCTCGGCCATGCCGAACAGGCACAGTGGGAAGAGGATGGCTGGTGCCTGGTCCACGGGCTCTTGCCACCCGACACCATCGCCGCCGCCCAGGCGGTGTTGCCGAGCCTGGTCCCGACGGCAGAGGAGTTCGCCGACAACGTGGATCCGGCGCGCAACGAGCCCTTCCGGGTCGATTCGCACCGCGTCATGCCGCGGTTCCCGTTCGAGGACGCCGTGCTCAACGACATCGTCGTGCACGACCGGATCATCGACCTGGCCGAGCAGTTGCTCGGCCTCGCCGACGCCGATCTCCGGCTCTACCAGGCCATGCTGAGCGCCAAGTACGGCGAGGGCGCGCTGAACGACGAGCAACTCCTGCACGTCGACTTCGGGAACCACACCCTGGTCGTGCCCCGCCACGAGCCGGGATACCAGCAGCTCGAGATGTTCGTCTACCTGAGTGACGTGACCCCCGAGACCGGGGCGACCAGGGTGGTGTCGCGCCGGCTCACGCCCGGCATTGCGGTGGAGCGGACCTACCTCAGCCAAACGGACTACGCCGACCTGTACGCGGCGGAGGTCCCCGCCTCGGGCCCGGCCGGATCGATCCTTGCCTACCGTCCGGACGTGTACCACCGCGGCGTGCGCATGACGGCGCCCCGGTCGGCGCGGTTCATGCTGCACGTCTCCTACAAGCCGGCCAATACCGACTGGCTGGGCTCGCACGGCCTGCCCAACGCGGCCGAGGACATGTCCTGGTACCGGTTCGTGCAGCACGCCGACGAGCGCCAGCTGACCGTGGTCGGGTTCCCCCCGCCGGGCCATCCCTATTGGACGGAGCAAACGCTGACCGGCGTGGCCGCCCGCTATCCGATGCTCGATCTCTCACCCTGGCGGGAGGCCGTCGTGGGCACTGTGGGCAGGGAGGCGTGACGGCCGACGACGCGCCGTGGTGGAGGACGGGCGTCCTCTACCAGATCTATCCGCGATCCTTCGCCGACAGCAACGCCGACGGCGTCGGCGACATCCCGGGCATCATCGACCATCTGGACTACCTGGGCTGGCTCGGCGTCGACGGCATCTGGCTCTCGCCGGTCACGATCTCCCCCAACGCCGACTGGGGCTATGACGTCGCGGACTTTTGCGCCATCGCGCCCGAGTTCGGGACCATGGAGGATTTCGACCGGCTGGTCGCCGAGGCGGGCCGGCGCGGCATCCGGGTCCTGATGGACATTGTGCCGAACCACACCAGCGAGGAGCATCCGTGGTTCGTGGAGGCGCGCTCGTCGCGCGCGTCGGCCCACCGGGACTGGTACGTCTGGGCGGACGGCAAGCAAGACGGCGAGCTGCCGAACAACTGGGTCAGCAGCTTCGGGGGACCGGGCTGGACCCTGGACGAGACGACGGGGCAGTACTACTTCCACAACCATCTGCAGGAACAACCTGACCTCAACTGGTGGAACGAGGAGGTGCGCGGCGCGTTCGATGACATCTTCCGCTTCTGGTCCGACCGGGGAGTCGCGGGGTTCCGCATCGACGTCGCCAATGTCATCATTAAGGACGCCGAGCTCCGGGACAACCCGCCCGCGACCGAGGACGACGACTTCGAGACGCAGATGTTCGGGCAGCGCAGCGTCTACAACGCCAACCGGCCCGAGGTGCACGAGGTGATTCGGCGCTGGCGGGTGCTGGCCGACTCCTACGAGGAGCCCCGGCTTCTGATCGGTGAGACCCCGGTGCCGGTGGACAAGCTGGCGGAGTTCTACGGGAGCGGATCCGACGAGTTGGGGCTGGCCTTCAACTTCAATTTCATCAGCGCGCCCTTCAGCGCCCCTGGCATGCGGGCCATCGTGGAGGAGACGGAGGCGGCACTGCCGTCGGGCGCCTGGCCGGCGTGGACGGGTTCCAATCACGACATGTTCCGCTTCCCGAGCCGCTGGGCCGAAGACGATCCGGCCCGGGTCCGGCTGGCCCTGCTCATGCTCCTGTCGCTGCGCGGCACCCCGGTGCTCTACCAGGGGGACGAGATCGGCATGGCCAACGTGACCGTGCCGCACGAGGACATGCGCGACCCCCTCGGGGTGCGCTTCTACCCCTACTACGAGGGGCGCGACGCTGGACGCACCCCCATGCAGTGGAGCGAACGCCCGGGCGGTGGTTTCACCGCCGCCGACCGGCCGTGGCTCCCGCTCGGTGACCTGGCCGCCGCCAACGTGGCGGCGCAGCGGGAGGACCCCGGCTCTCTCCTCGCGCTCTGCCGCGATCTCATCGCCTTCCGGCGCCGGCATCCTGAGTTCAGCGGAGGGGGGACCGCGACGCTCGTGACGCCCGAGACGTCCTGGGCGTGGACCCGGGGCGACCACCACGTGGTCGCGCTCAACCTGTCGCCGGAGGAAGTGGTCCTTCCTGGCTTGTCGGGCACCGTGCAGATCTCGACCGACCGGGCGCGCGACCTCGAGGTGGTCGGGGACGACCTCCGACTGGCGGGCTTCGCGGGAGTGATCCTCGAGCGGTCATAGCGCGACCACCAACTTCCACAAGAAAAGAAGGCAACCGCATGGAACGTCTCAAGGAAAAGGCCGCCATCGTCACCGGGGGCGGCGGAGGGATCGGCGGGGCGACGGCGCGCGCGTTGGCCCGGGCGGGCGCCTCCGTTCTCGTCGTGGACATCGACCAGGAGGCCGCCGAGCGAGTGCGCACCGGGATCGTGGACGCCGGTGGTCGGGCCGAGGCGTTCCGGGCCGACCTGTCCGACGAGGCGCAGGTGATGGCGACCATCGCCGCCGCCATGACATCGTTCGGGCGCCTGGACGTGCTGCACAACAACGCCGCGCTCACCGACTCGGAGTTCCTGACCCGTGACACCGCGGTGACCGAGCTGTCGCTCGACGTCTGGGAACGGACCATGGAGGTGAACCTCCGCAGCCAAATGCTCACCTGCAAGCACGCCGTCCCCGAGATGGTGCGGGGCGGTGGCGGCTCCATCATCAACATGTCGTCCGGCGCCTCGCTCAAGGGCGACCGGACCCGCACGGCATACGGGGTCTCCAAAGCCGGAGTCAACGCGCTCACCATGTACGTGGCCACGAGCCACGGCAAGCAGGGCATCCGGGTCAACACGATCCTCCCCGGCCTCATCATCACCGACGCTGTGCGCGCCCATCTGAACGAGAAGATCCTGGCCGGCCTGGGCAAGGCGGTGTTGACGCCCAACGTGGGCCAGCCCGAGGACATCGCGGATGTGGTGGTGTTCCTGGCCTCCGACGAGTCCCGCTACATCACCGGGCAGATGATCCCCGTCGACGGCGGCATGTCAGCGCACGTCGGGCTGGGTGCGGACGGCTGATCTTCCCTACGAGGAGGGGCCGAGCACGTACTCGCCCGTCTCGGCGTGGTGGTACCAGCCGCTGCCCGCCTGCGTCCCGCCGTCGACGTGGATGGTCTGGCCGGTGACGTAGCTGGACAGCGCGCTGGCCAGGAAGATGGCGGCGCCGGCCATCTCGTCGACATGCCCCGCTCGTCCCATCGGCACGGTCAGGCCGAACCGACCCCCGGTGTCCGGGGCGATGGCGGCGATCCCCTCGGTCATGGTGATGTCGGGCGCCAACGCGTTGACGCGGATGCCGAAGGGCGCCAGCTCGAGGGCGGCGGTCTTGGTGTAGTTGATGACGCCGGCTTTGGCCGCGGCGTACGCCGCGTAGCCCGGCGCGGCGCGAACGCCCTCAATGGAGGTGACGCTCATGATGCTGCCGGGGATCTCGTGCGCCACCATCACCCGGGCCACCCGCTGCGTGCACAAGATGACGTGCTTCAGGTTGGCGCGGTAGAGCGCGTCCCAGCCGTTCTCGCTCGTCTCGAGGAGTGGCGACGAGAACACGCCGCCGGCGTTGTTGACGAGAATGCTCACCGGCCCGAGTTCGGCCACGGTCTCTTCGAGCGCGCGATCGACCTCGCCCGAGTCGCGCACGTCGGTCGGAATCGAGAGACCACCTACCTCCTTCGCCGCGGCCGCCGATGTCTCGGGGTTCTTCTCCCAGATCGCCACCTTCGCACCGAAGGCGGCGAAGCCGTTCGCGATGCCGCGGCCGATGCCGGAACCGCCTCCGGTAACGACGGCGACGCGGTCTGTCAAGAGCACTGCCGATGGGTTGAGGGGCACGCGGCGACGTTACAGTAGGCACGTCACCATACGAACGAGGTCTTCCGGGGACAGGCTCGGGGCTGGACGGGGGTTTTCTGATCATGCCGAGAATTGAGCCGATTCCGTTTGAGGAGATGACGCCGGAGGTGCGCAGCATCATCGAGGAGGGAGTGGCCGCCGGTACGTATGCCACACCCGTGCCGCTGCAGATCTTCGCCTACAAGACCTCGCAGATCATGATGGTCAACATGGCGCGGCAGGGCTACGGGAAGAACACCCTTCTCGGTGGCCGCATCACGGAGCTATTGCGCATCCGTAGTGCCCAACTCGGTGAGTGCCAGCCCTGCAGCCAATCGAGGAAGCACGACTCCATCTCGGACGAGGACGTCGCCTGCCTCATCGCTCCCGGCCACGGCGGTGACCTGACGGAGCAGGAGCGTCTCGCCGTGGAGTTCCTCGACCTCTTGTCCGCCGACCATCACGCCATCGACGACGAGACCTATCGCAAGCTCGGCGAGCACTTCACGTCGGCGCAGATCGTCGAACTGGGATTCGCCTGTGCCAACGCCATGGGCCTGCACCGCTTCCTGCACACCTTGGACCTGTACGGATCGGGCGAGCCGGTCATCCCCTACAGCCCCGACCAGGTCGACGCAGCCAAGCCCGACGAGTCGCTGCTGCAGGAATCGGCATGAGCCAGACGGTCCTCGTGACCGGCGCCACCGGATTGGCCGGGGCCAACATCTGCAAGCAGTTGACCGAGCGGGGCGACCACGTGCGCGCACTGGCCCGCGAGACCGCGGACACCGCACCGCTGGCGGCGCTCGGCGTCGAGGTCGTCACCGGTGATGTCACCGATGCCGAGGCCGTGCTGCGGGCCGCTCGGGGGGCCGACGCCGCCATTCATTGCGCCGCGCTGCTGGGCGGCGCGAGCCAGAACCTGGCCGACTTCGAGGCCGTCAACATCAACGGCACCAAGAACGTCCTGGACGCAGCAGAGGCGGTCGATCTGGGCCGGGTGGTGGCGGTAAGCACCGGCACGTTCTTCGACACGGCCGGTGGGCTCGACCGCGAGGACGCGCCCGTCAGCAAGGAGCCGAGTGCGGATCCCTACACCATCACCAAGATGGCGGCCTTCCTCGACGCCATGTCCCGCGCGGAAAAGGGCAGGGACGTCGTGAGCACGCATCCCGGCGCCATCTTCGGGCCCTCGCCGGTAGCGAGCAACGCGCTGGGCATGACCAGCTTCAACCGGGTCCTGTTGTCCGCGGCGCGGGGGCGCATTCAGGGCTATCTGAAGTTCCCGGTGAGTTGGGTGTACGGCGCGGACATCGCCCGGGGCTGCATTTTGGCGCTCGATAAGGGAGTCTCCGGCGAGCGGTACATGCTCGACGGACGGCCCGAGGACGTCGTCAGTATCGCCAACGCCTGCAACCGCATGGGCCAGCTGGCCGGGATCGACCACGAGGTGGTCGACATCGAGCCCTCCGACCACCCCGAGGTGGCGAAGGTGTTCGGGCCGACCCTGGTGGCGATCGCCGAGAAGGCGGCGCAGGCCCGGCCGGACCGGAGGAAGCTCGAGGACTCGAAGACCTACAAGCGCCTCGGCTACAGCCCCATCAGCCTCGACGAAGGTCTGGCCACCACGCTCGGGTGGTTCCGGGAGATCGGCAAGCTCGACAACCGATAGATCGAGTGGCACGCCCGGCAGCCAGCTGCTCTGCGCCGGGTTCAGGATCTTGCATCGGGCCACCACTCCAACGGAGCAACGAGGTCATCGCCGACCTTCATCCAGAGTTCGGTCCGATGGTCCTTGCACGTCCACAACGGGCCCACCCTCCCCTCGGCGTCAATGCCGGTGGCGTCGTGCACCCGGGTCAGATCCCGGCCGCACCCATCCTTCGAACACGTCCCGATCAGATCGGTCATCTCGCTTGTTCTACCCACTCGTTCCCGTGAGGGCCACCTCGCCCTCATAATTGTCCTAATTGTCGAATACTCGTCAGCCCGTCAATGGGGCTCTCGGACTCTCTTCCTCGCGCGGTTGACGGGGAGCCCAGACCGGTGCCGGTGATGATCGACCCGTAAAGAGCCTGGCCGGCCACTGATCCTTCCTTCGGCGCGCCCCCGTAGTCATAGATGGATTCGGCTGGAGGTCTGACCGCCGAACAGCCCACCGCCAGCGACTGTCCCGAGACCGTCCCTCTCCTCGAAGCAGTCGCCAGTCCACCTCAGAGCTCCCTGTCGGTTCCCGAGGGCTGGCAGACAATAGATGAAACGGGTCGAAGTGACAATGGCCGGCGACGCTGATCAGGGCGAATCGGCTCTGCTTGCCGGCCGGGCACGGTCGGCCCGTAGGTGCAAGTAAATGCGTCTCCGGGGAGAAAACCCGGCGGTTCGATCGAGGGGGGCACTATGTCCGGATCGCACGTGCACCTGGGACGCATCGTCGGGCGCCTCGCCGTTGCGGTCGCTGCTCTGGCGACGGGAGGCTTCGCTTTCCTGTCAGCGGCTGTGGTCCTCAGTTCCGCACCGGCCGCTGCGTCGGTGGGGTGCGGCATGTCTCTCGGCACACCGCAGGTCGAGGGGGCGGCCGGCAGCTTTGCCTTCGTCGTTGCGACGATTCCCGCGGTCGCGGGGCAGGTCTGCAACGCGAGGATCTCCGTTTCCGGGGCGATTGCGACGGCGAGCGGGGCCCGCCCGAGCAACGTCAACGGAAACAGTCTGGCCTATCCCGTGACCGTGAGTTTCCTCCCTGGTCAAGCGCCGCCCACCATCCTGTGGCAATGGAGCCCGCACTGCGCCGATCCCGAGAGCAACAACTACCGGTTCTCGGCATCGAGCACGACAGCCGGCACCGTATTCAGCTCGACGCTCGAGGGATCGGCCTGCAGCTCCTTCGGGGACGTCAGCGCCTCGACCCTCCTGGCACCCGAAGTCTTTGCCGGCAATGCGGGGTCCTACGTCGGGGTCGCCGCGACGTTCGGCGACCTCGGATACTGGCTGGCCCAGGCGGGTGGTGGCATCGGCGTGGAGGGAAACGCCACCGACCAGGGCATGCCGTACGGCAACAGCCCGCCCGAGACGGTGGGCGTCGCCGCTGCGGCGTCCGGGGGTTATTGGATGGCGACGTCCGACGGGGGAGTGTGGGCCTTCGGTGCCCCGTTCCTCGGCTCCGTGGGCGGCACACCGCTGAACGCGCCAGTGGTCGGCATTGCGTCGACACATGACCACGGCGGCTACTGGCTGGTGGCATCGGACGGCGGTGTCTTCGCCTTCGGTGACGCGAAGTTCTTCGGCTCGGTCCGGGGCGTTCTCCCTCCGGGCCAGTCGCTGAACCAGCCGGTGGTCGGCATCGCCTCGTCCTCTGACGGTCTCGGCTACTGGATGGTCGCGTCGGACGGCGGCATCTTCGCCTTCGGCGACGCGCATTTCTGGGGCTCCATGGGTGGAATGCACCTCAACAAACCAGTCGTGGGGATGGTGGGCAACACGTTGGGCGGGTACTGGCTCGTCGCCAGTGACGGCGGCGTCTTGTCGTTCGATGCGACGTTCTATGGTTCGCTCGGGAGCATCCCGCTCGTCGCCCCGGTGTCGCGGATCACGAGCACCACCGATGGGCCGGCTACTGGATGGTCGCAGGAGACGGTGGGGTGTTCGCCTTTGGCAATGCACCCTTCTGGGGCTCACCCGCCTGAGTGTGAACGTCGCACTCCACAACGGCATCACGCTGCTGCCGGACTTGGAACCGGCGGCCGCTGCGTCAGGGGGTTCGCTCTCAACCGATCCTCCGCCCTCAAACATCAGTATTTGCGACAAGTGAAATGCTCGGCGCCAAATGGCGTCTGAGAGAAATCGGCCTTCGTCCCGCCGCTTACGAATACGCCTGCACTTCGGCGATATCCATGCTCTGTGATGGGCTGGACGCTGTCGGAACGGTGTGCCACTGCGATGTCTGCGGCGAGGCGACCTGGAGCTCTAGGAGAAGCTCGTATGTGCCCGCGGGAACGCCGCCTTTATCCGAGGCCGACTGCTCGAACACCAAATTACCGTCGAAGAAGTATTTGACCGACACGTGAGGGATGTATTGAATCCCGTAGACGTGGTATCCCGCGGCAAGGTCCGTTTTGGTGTTGTAGATGATGTCGCGGTATCCCGCGTACTGGCCTGCGCCACCGCCGTAGTCGGCGTGCATCGTCTCATTCGGATCGGCCGATTTCCAGCCGCCCTCAAAGAGGTCGATCTCGGGCACCTTGCTGGTCGAAGTATCGGGCATGAACCAGATGGCCGGCCACATACCCGCCGTCATGTCGGGCATCTTCGCCTTCACTTGGACGTACCAACCGGTGGCGGGCAGGGAGACCTTGCCTTCGGTCGTTGTGACGCCGCTGATCCACGGGTAGGTCTTGGCGAACCTTGTGGTGTTTGTTTGTGCGGTGAGAATGAGGCCGTTGTGCACACTCACTTGGCTTGGCCCGAACATTGCCAATTCGTCTTCCAAAGGTGAAGCATTTGGAGCCGAGTACGGCATCGGGAGTCGGCCGTAATTGTTCCAAATGATGCCCTGAGCGCCCAAGTATGTGCTCCACTTTTGGGTATCCAGATCGGCGCCAACAAACCCGTCGGCGAGGATCAGCTGTTGGTTTGTGTAGCCGGGAGGAGCCGACATTTCCTGTTCTGATTGATTTGAGGAAGTCGAGGTGTCGCTCCTGTCGACACGCCAGACGAGGAATCCGGTTGCCAAGCCAATGACACACGCGGCTCCAAGCGCGACCCAGAGGAAATGCGAAACCCAAAAGGAGGCGGGACGTCGGACCCGGGTTGCCCGTGGTCCAAGGGCCGGAGCTGGGATTGGCGATTGGCTGAGCCCGGCACTCGGTTCATCCGGCCCGTCGACGCTCTCTGGGCGCGAGCTGCTGTCCCCTCGCGTAGCGAGCGGACCAAGCCCCGCGGATTGCTCATTGTCCAACAGGTCTGCCTACCTCCTGGGAAACTCTGCCATCTCCGTCCGCTCGGGGGTAGTGCCGATCGATTGGAATCCGTCACAACGGCCAGACAACGACGACCCTGTCCCAGGGAACGACTCGGATGGTGGCGGCCGTCCAGAGGAGCGAGAATTTAACCTGATTGCCTCTCCGCATCGGGATCGGGGTTCGTGAGCGACCATCGAGGGGCGCGACCGTACCCCGTTTCGAAGACGACGCGGCCGGTCGCTCCATCCAGTGTTTGGCTCAGCCTCGATATTTCTGGACACGTGCGTGCGTAAATTCCGATATTTCCTAGGTGGATCTTCTCCGTCTTGTGCACTTGTGCACTTGTGCACTTGTGCACTTGTGCACTTGTGCACACGTTCCATGAATGACTGGCGATGGATTTGGGCATAGATCTACAAGATGCCTTACAGCGCTTCGATGTTAAGTGGAGGACGGTCGCCTCGCCCATCCTCATTCATGCAGGTCGGACGGGGTGCGTCCACTCGTATCGCCTCAAGTATGGTGACGAACATGCCGAGGGGACTCTCATGAGGGTGTTGCCTGCGTATAGGCATGAAGGAAGAGACGGAGGCCGACCCCACAGGGCTGGTGTGTGTCACCGATGCGGCTGGAGGGGCTCGGTTCGCCAGGTCGGCCGTGCCGACAGGCGTCGTATGAAGAATGGAAGGGCGTTTGGCCGTCTCTGCGAGCCGTGCATCGAGGTTCTGCTCGGTCGGTCCTCGGTGGATGTCGCGACCTACCGGCCAAAGCTGGTCCGCCGCCGGAATGTCGCGTAAGGCGCTTCGCCTCCGAGGCTGACCCCGGTGGGCCGTCACAGAGTTCTCGGCTAGCTGGCCTCTTCGATGACGACTGACAGCCCTGGCCTCCCTTCCGGCCAGGTTGCAACGCTTGGATGGTTCCGCTGCGAGCGCTTGCGTTCATCCCGGATTGTCCGCAGCACGCGCAGGCCATCGGAGAAGGCATTGAGGTTGCTTGCCCCAAATTGACGGACCGCTTCGAAGCTTGGAACCTCGGTGACCGAGAGGCCAGCTTTCGCGATCCGCAGGTTGATGAGGGTTTCGATCTCGAAGCCGTCCCCCCAGAGCATGTCTGCCGGGTTGGAGGCTTTCACGTCCGGGGGGAGAAGTCGCATAAAGCCGAGGCAGCTCTGCCGGAACGCGTTGTAGCCGTAACAAAGATCGGTGTAACGGGTCCCATAGAGGACGTTGACGATCTTGTTTAACCAGAAGTTGCCGACTCGGCGTAGGGCGCTGATGTCATGGCTTCCCCCTCCCGCTAAAAAGCGCGATCCTTTGGCGAAGTCCGCGCCATCGTCCAGCGCGGCGACGAACCGCGGAATCTCGGCCGGGTCGTTGGAGCCATCAGCATCGATCATCACGATGTACTCACCAGTGGCGGCCGCAAACCCGCAGGCGAGAGCGTTCCCCTTCCCGATTCGGGTCTGACAAATAACCACGATGTCGGGTCGCAGGCGTTGTGCCACAAGCACAGTCTCGTCGGTCGAGTGACCGTCAACGAGGATGATCTCGCAGTCTGTCGGGAGCTGGGGTAGAACGTGGGGGAGGTTGCGCGCCTCGTTCATGGCCGGGATGACGATGCTGATGCGGGGCGCCGACGCCCCTGGACCGATAGCTACGCTGCCCTGCGTCTCGTGCTTTTCCGAGGTCATCAAGGCTTCCTTGCGGCTCACTCGTCGGGAAGCCGATGAGGGCAGTCTGCTACTGAAAATGTGTTACCCGCCATACCACCCCAGTGCCTCCACCCGCCCCGGACTATGGACACACGTTGTGTCCTGGAGAACCCCGAGGCGTTCGTCAACTGATCTTGACTACAGACTGAGTTAGTCAGATAGAGCCGATCGGACCTAATTAATTCTCAAATTTTGAACAACAGGGCAGCCCACCGGTCAGTCGACCGACATCCGGCTGGAGTGCGAGTATGACCGGATATGACTACGGCCCTGATCATTGGTTCCGGGCCGGCAGCGGCGGGTGCCGCGCTCGCCCTGACGGCCGACCCCACCCAACAGGTCACCGTGATCGACCTCGGAGCGACTCTGGAGCCGGATCTTGGCTCCTCTCTCGAGCGACTGGCGGCGACTTCCGAAGATGCGTGGTCTCGAGCCGACGTCGCCATGATCGGGAGACAGCCGGCGTATTCCGGCGGAGGTGTCCTGCCACAGAAGCGGACCTACGGCTCGGATTTTCCCTTCCGGGACGTCGGGCAGCTCGACGGGATCATCGCCTCTGGCGCCGCGAACGCCTCGGCCGTATCGGGGGCCTATGGCGGGTTCTCGAACGTATGGGGAGCCCAGGTCATGCCCTTCTCCGAGGCCACGTTCGACGTGTGGCCCGTGTCGCTTCGCGAGATGCAGCCGCACTACCGAATGGCCATGGAAGAGATGACCCTGGCAGGTGACCCCGACGACCTGGCCGAACTCTTCCCTTTGCCCGAGCGGGCACGCCCGCTTCCACCGCCAGCCGGCCGCACGGCCCGGGTCCTCGACAGGTACCGGGCGGAGCGGGCGCTGGTGCGGTCGCACGGGATTACAGTCGGGCGGGCCCGGTTGGCCTTCCGTGCCGAGAGCTGCACCCGCTGTGGCATGTGCATGACCGGCTGCCCGTACGGGCTCATCTACTCGAGCTCGCACACCTTCGACCGGCTCCGAGCTGAGAAGCGCATCAAATATCGGTCCGGCCTTCTCGCCGTCCATCTCGAGGAGGTCGACGGCGTGCCCCGGGTGCTGGCCCGGCATCCGGTGACCGGGAGCGTGGAATGGCTGGTTGCCGACCGAATTTTCGTCGCGTGTGGCGGCATCGGCACGACCCGCCTCGTGCTCGGCTCGCTTGGCCGGTACGACAGGGCCGTGCACCTGCAGGAGTCGGTACAGTTCGTTGTCCCGGTGGTCTCGAGGAGTCCGACCCGCGATCCCCGCACCGCCCGCGACTTCACCCTGAACCAGTTCAACTTGCTTTACGACGCCACGGGCGAGGGGGTTGACCTCTGTCAGGTCCACTTCTACGAGTACAACCCCGCGCTGCTGGCGGCATTGCCAGCGCTGCTCCGGCACCGAAATGCCGGGCCTCTGATCGGTCCGATCCTGCGCCGGATCTCGTTGGGGCTCGGTTATGTGCCCGGGTGGGCCGCGCCACGGGTCGAGGTGGTGGCCCGCCGGTCCGGAGCGGGGGCGAATCGGCTTCCCGCGCTTGAGATAGGCCGCAGCGGATCTGATCGGTGGCCGCCAATGCTGAACGACCTGGTGCGGGCCATGCTCCGCGTGGCGCCTACCCTCGACCTGTGGCCCGTGGTGCCGATGATCTCGTTGTCAGCGGCCGCCAAGAGTTACCACTTCGGCTCGAGTTTTCCACACGATCGGGCCCGTTCGGCGACCACGACGGACCGCACCGGCCGACTCGCTGCGTGGGAAAAGATCCATCTGGTCGACGCTTCGGTCTTCCCTTCGGTACCTGCCACGACTTTCACCCTGACCATCATGGCGAACGCGCACCGCATCGTCAGCGAGGCGCTGGGGATGACCCTATGACGGCCCAAAGCGCCCAGGGCGACCCCGGGGCGCGGGTTGCGTCACCGATGGTGGCCATCACCGGCGCGAGCGGGTACCTCGGGTCGGTGCTCGTCGGGGCGTTCGGCGCCGCCGGGTACGCGGTGCGGCGCCTGGTTCGTGCCCCAGCTGCCGGATCCTCCGATCAGTTCTTCGACCTGTCGACGGGGGAGGCCGCCGGTGGGCTCAATGGCGTCGACGTCCTCGTGCACTGCGCCTATGACATGACCTTGACCAGACGGGCCGACATCTGGCGGGTCAATGTGTTCGACAGCGTGGCGTTGCTCGACCGGGCATTGGCCGCCGGGGTGCCCCGCACCCTTGTGGTCTCGTCGATGTCGGCCTACAAGGGGACGAAGCAGTTGTACGGCCGCTCGAAGCTGGCAGTCGAAGTGGAGGCCCGGGCTCGAGGGATGGCTGTGGTGCGCCCGGGTCTGGTCTACGGGCCCGGTTGGGGCGGCATGGCCGGGACATTGCGTCGGCTGGCCACGTTGCCCGTCCTGCCAGACTTCGGGCACGCCGCGCGTCAGTTCACCGTGTGGCAGGACGACTTCGCGTCCGCCATGCTGGCATTGGCGGAGGCAGTGGACCTTCCTACAGTGCCGGTCGGCATCGCGCATCCCGACCCGGTCGGCTTTCGGCGGCTCCTCACCGCCTTCGCGGCCGGCAGTGCCCGACCATCGTTGCACTTCGTCCCCATGCCTCCGATGGCCGTCTACAGCGCCCTCCGGGCGCTCGAGCTGCTGCCCGTGGCCCTACCGGTTCGGGCGGACTCGCTGCTCGGACTGGTGCGGCCGGCACCGGAGGTTCCCAATCCCGACGTCCTGGCCCAGCTCGGCGTGGCCGTGCGCCCTTTCGACCCTCAGGCTGCGGCGTCCGCCGAGACCGACAGACTCGGGACGCCGGATGTCCCTCTGTGAGTTCACGCGGGACCCGCAGCGTTCGAGGACCGAGCGACGGCGGGTGTCAAACGGGTAGCGGCCGCCCCGCGATGAGGTCGGCATAGACCTCCTCGATCCGCTCCATCACAGCGGAGGCAGCGAACCACTTCACCCGGGTGTGCCCGGCATGGCCCATGGCCGTCGCTCGTTCGGGGTCTTCGAGAACGGTCGAGAGCGCCCGGGCGAGCGCGGCGGGGTCCCCAGGGGGGACGAGGAGCCCAGTGACGCCATCGTCCACCATGTCGATGATGCCTCCGCTGGCAGCCGCCACGACCGGCCGGCCCACGGCCATTGCTTCGAGAACGACAGTGGGACACGGATCCCGGAACGTCGAGGGTACGACCACAACAGAGGCAGTGCGCATGAGGTCCATGACCGACGGATGGTCGAGCGCTCCGCGCAGCTCCACTTCGTCCGAGAGATCGAGGATCTGGTCGTCGAGAACCCGCCCAGCCATCACGAGGCGGCGGGCCCCGCCGAGGAGTCGGTGTGCCTCGAGCAGCACCTCCACCCCCTTGTCCCGGCTAAGCA
>Ga0302180_10001957_pt1 | contig 16230 bp, 5 predicted proteins | sample I_Palsa_E3_2_FD_200575 | JGI IMG/M metagenome (GOLD analysis project Ga0302180, IMG submission 200575) | Peat permafrost microbial communities from Stordalen Mire near Abisko, Sweden - I_Palsa_E3_2 | ecosystem: Environmental > Terrestrial > Soil > Palsa > Peat permafrost | place: Sweden: Abisko... | reverse complement strand
GCGTATGGTCGGACGTGAACAAGGAAGCGACGCAATTCCCGGACACCGTCGCTGCAGCGACGGACGAGGACAATGGCATGGGGCTCTCGTGGCCGATCACGCTGGCGGCGCGAGTCAACACACCGGTGGTGGGCGCCACGGTGAGCTTCGAGACGACCATCTCGCCTTCGAGTCAGCCGACGTCGAGCGCGACCGCCGGGGCGTGTGTCTCCTCGGGCCTGGTACCGATCACGGTTTCGGCTGCGAATGGCGCGAAGGCGGTCGACTACGTGCTGGATGCTGGGCCTCAGCAGTCGATCGCGACGGGGCTGGGAGGACAGGCGACGATCGCCTTGACCCCGGGTCAGCACACGCTGGAATACTGGGGCGAAGACCAGACCGGCGCCCAGGAGGCGACGCATCACGTGTTGAGCGTGACGGTCGCGTCGGGCGGGCCGAGCGTCTCGATCGCGAGCGATCAAGGTGATCTGACCTACGAAGTGGGCGAAGCGGCGTCCGTCTCGATCGTCGCGAGTGGCCCGGGGTTGACGGTCAACCCGTCGGCGGCACACGTCCCGATCCCCACGGCGAAGCCCGGGTCCTATGTCGTGACACGCTCGGCCGCGAATGCATGCGGTACGACCGAAGCGAGCTTCAACTACACGGTGCTCCCGCCGCCGGTCCTCGGCAAGAACGTCAACGCGCAGCCCATTCGGGGCAAGGTGTTCGTGGCGCTGCCAGCCACGGCGTACGCGAGCCTCGCAGGCCCATTGGCCGACCCGCTCGCCGTCGCCGGCGCGAGCAAGGGCCTGCACTTCATCCCGTTGACCGAACCCCGCCAGCTCCCCGTTGGCACCGTCTTCGACACCGCCGCGGGCACGGCTCAGATCGCCACGGCGACCGCCGCGGCGGCCAGAGAGCAGACGGGTGACTTCGAAGATGGGATCTTCAAGCTGCTGCAAAACCGCAAGCGCAAGGGCCTCGCGGAACTGGACATCATGGACACGCACAGCCCGCGCCAGGTCTGCGCGACGATTGGCAAGCGTGCCGTCGCGGCCAAGCTGAGCAGCAAGGTGCTGGGTCGGCTCAGGGCCAGCGCACACGGGAACTTCACGACGCGCGGGCAGTACAGCGCTGCGACCGTGCGGGGGACCGTGTGGGGCGTGCTCAACCAGTGCGATGGCACCCTCACCCGGGTCACCCGCGGCGTTGTCACGGTGCGCGACTTCGTGCGGCGCAAGACGATCACGCTGTTCACGGGGCAGCACTACCTGGCGAGGCCTTAGGCCAGCGACCCGTTAGGCGGGTCGGGCGCGGTGCGGCCGGCGACGTGGCAACGCGGTCTCGCATTTGACAGCACGCGAGCAAACCTCTACCGTCGCTCGCCTGGGATGGTCAAGCGGGGGGCGCTGCCCCTACCAGAAGTCGAAGGCGGGCTTATGCCGATGCACAGGAGAATGTTGGTCCTAGCCGCGGCTGCGGCATGCATGTTGCTCCTCGCCGCGCTCGCCACCTCGGCACAGGCAGCGTCGATCTACACGGTGGGCACGCAGGAAGATCTCGGCGGCGTATGCGAACCGGCCTCCGGCAAATGCTCGCTGCGAGAGCTGATCGAATACACGAACGAACACCCCTCGGAAGAACCCTCCGAGATCGTCGTTCCAGCCGGCGAATACACGTTGACCAAAGGCGAACTCGCGGTCTTCGAGTCCGTGTTGATCGTAGGCGCGGGCGCGCGGACCACCCATGTGGTTGCCGTGCACGCGCGAGCGTTCCGTGTGGTGCTGCCCGAGGGTCCCGTGCCGACTGTGCTCATCTCGGGCCTTGAGATTTCCGGCGGGGAAGAGAGTGACGGCGAAGGCGGCGATATCTTCAACGACGCGAAGCTAGTCTTGGTCGAAGACTGGATCACGGGAGGCATCTCGTCCTTCGGAGGCGGGATCTTTAACGAGCCCGGGGGCGAACCCGAATCCGGCACGCTCGCTATCGAACGCTCGCTCGTGTCCGAAAACCTCGGCGGAGAAGTGGACAACGTCGACGGGGATGGAGGCGGAATCGTGAGCCGAAGCTTCGAGGCTGAGAACGCCCACGTAGCTGTCCAAGACTCGACGATCGCCGATAACAAGGCGGGCGTTGGGGCCGGCATCTACGGCTCGGGAGAACCGGGAGGCGAAAACAAGATCGTGATCATCGGTTCCACGATCGCCAAGAACGAAGCAAGAACAGAACCCGCTGCCGCCGCAGGGGCGGGCCTGTTTGCCCGCGGTAGCGACATCGAGGTGGCTGGTTCGATCGTCGCCGAGAACGCGGGCATCGAGGACGGTGCGAACACCGAGGGCAACTGCTCGACCGAAGAATCGGGAACGATCGCCTCGCTCGGATACAACCTCGAGAACGGGAGCGAATGCGGCTTCACCTCGACGGGAGACCTCCAGGGCGTCAATCCTGAATTCAGTCCGAACGCGCTGAGCGATAACGGCGGCAGCACCAACACGCTCGCCCCGGCGCTCACGAGCCGGGCGGTCAACGCGATTCCCACCAGCTTCCCGTTCTGCAAAGGCGCTGACCAACGCGACGTGGCGCGACCGCAGGGCTCTGGCTGCGACATCGGCGCCGTCGAATACGAACAAGCGGTCAGCAAAGGGCCGACCCCGGGTCCGCCCACCGTGTCCAACGTGCACGTCGTGTCGGTAACGACGACAACTGCCACGCTTGGCTTCACGATCAACCCCAACGGCGCAGATACGACCTATGTCGTGGACTACGGGCCAAACACGAGCTACGGCGAGGAAACCGAACGCGTGAACATCGGTGAAACCGCCGGCGAACAGAGCCTGACGCGGACGATCACTGACCTGGAGTCGAACCACACCTACCACTTCGACGTGGTCGCGACGAATGCGCTGGCCGCGACCGGCGCGCGCAGCGCAGACCAGCCCTTCACCACGCCGGCCGCGACGTTTGCCTCGTTGCCCGAACCGGCGTTGGGCAAGACCGCGAACGTGGAGCCGGTGTCCGGCACGGTGCTCATCGCGGTGCCGGGGGCCCAGGCGGCGAGCGCCACGAACCTGTTGGAGCGCGGCCTGTCCTCCCCCACGGCGGCGCTTGAGAGTTTGAGCAAGGGGCTTCACTTCGTCCCGCTGACGGAAGCGCGCCAGATCCCGGTGGGCTCGGTGCTGGAAACGACACACGGGGTGGTCGCGCTCGAGACCGCGACGACGAGCAGCAAGAAACCGCAGTTCGGCGATTTCGGCGCGGGGATCTTCAAGCTGCTGCAGGCGCGCAAGCAAAAGGGCTTGGCCGAACTGGACATCATGGATGCGCACACCGCGCGCCAGGTGTGCGCATCGCTTGGCAAGGGGGCGGCGGTGGCGGCGAAGCTGAGCAGCAAGGTGCTCGGCCGCCTGAACGCAAACGCGCACGGCAAATTCACGACCAAGGGGCAGTACAGCGCGGCGACGGTGCGCGGCACGGTGTGGAGCGTGTCCAACCAGTGCGACGGGACGTTGACGAAGGTTCAGCGTGGTGTCGTCTCGGTGCGCGACTTCGTGCGGCGCAAGACGGTCACGCTGTTCACCGGCCAGCACTACCTTGCCCGCGCGCCCTAACTCTGCGAGCATCTTCAGCCGGGGGGCTGATCTTGAGACATCGTGAGCGATACGCCATTCGACCGACGCCAAGGATCCGCATGCGGTGGCCTCGGGCCACCTCGATGCTGCTCGTCGCGCTGGCGGTCCTCACGTCGCTGGCGGCATCTGCCCAAGCGGCGACCTATACGGCGGGAGACGCCAAGGACGTTCCCGGTACGTGCGCGAACCCCGCTGCCGGCACCTGCTCGCTGCGGCAACTGATCGACTACGAGAACAAACTCGCGGCGACGCCGAACCCCACCGACACGATTGTCGTCCCGGCCGGCACCTACACGCTGGCGAACGGCGAACTCGAAATCACGCAGTCGCTCTCGATCGAGGGGGCAGGGGCACGCAAGACCCATGTCGAGTTGACTGCGGGCGGCGCGCCGGCACGGGCGTTCAGCGTCAAGACCCCGGCCAGAGGCAAAACGCCGTCGGTGCTCATCTCCGGGCTCGAGATCTCCGGCGGGACCGCCGGCGAAAGCAACGGCTACTTCGGCGGCGACGTCTACAACGCCGGGGAACTGGTCCTCGCCGAAGACTGGATCACAGGTGGGACTGCATCCTCGGGGGGCGGGATCTCGAACGACACCGGCACGCTGGTCGTGGAGCGCTCGCTCGTCTCCGGCAACCAAGCCAGCACCGGCGGCGGAGACTCGGGCGGGATCCAGAACCACGGCTCAGCCGTCTGCATCGAAGAAGAGGAAGAGGAAGAGGTGTGCTCACCCGGTAAGAGGGGCGTGCTGACGGTCGATGATTCGACGGTCGCGGAAAACGACGCGCGCCTGGGCGCGGGCATCTTCAGCTGGAGCGACGACGGCGTCGCCGACGAAAACGAGGTGACGATCATCGACTCGACGATCGCCGATAACACCACAAAAGAAGAGACCGGTGGTGCGGCGCGTGGGCCGGGCGCGGGGCTCCTGATCTACGCCGGCACAGCCGACGTCGCCGGCTCGATCCTCGCGTACAACGCCGAGATCGAGGAGGAGTACATCCCGACCAACTGCTCTGTGACGAGGCCGGCGACGATCCACTCAGACGGCTACAACCTCGACAACGGGACCGAATGCGGCTTCACATCGGAAGGAGACCTCCAGCAGACCTTCCCAGACTTCAGCTCAGGGGAACTGCAGAACAACGGCGGCGAGACGAACACGCTGGGGCTCGAACCGACGAGCCCGGCGGTTGACGCAGTCCCGAAGGGCAGCCCGTACTGCGACGGCACCGACCAGCGCGGAGTCCCCCGTCCTCAGGGCGCCGGCTGCGCCATCGGGGCCTTCGAACTGGTCCCGTTCACGATCGAAGCCGTCGAGGGCACCCAATTCTCCGGCGAACTCGCGACGGCAGGCTGCAGCATCTCCGGCGTACCGACGATCGAATGGGGTGACGGGCAGACATCCGAAGCTACCGTCATCGAATCGTTCATCATCACCGGCGCACACACCTACGAAGAGGCCGGTACGTACAACGGCTCGGTCAACTACGAAGACGACTGCGGCACGCACAAGGTCCCGTTTCGGGCTGAAGTCGCTGACGCGCCGCTGAGCGCCTCCGGTGAAGCCTTGAGCGGGACGGCGGGCGTGAAGCTGACCGGCACAGTCGCGAAGTTCACCGACGCCAACCCAGACGGCAAAGTCTCTGACTACACGGCGAGCATCGACTGGGGCGACGAATCAACGAGCACCGGGACGATCAAGGCCGCCGAAGGCGGAGGCTTTCTCGTGAGCGGCTCCCATACCTACGCCGCCGTCGGCAATTACAAGATCACGGTCACAATCAAAGACGTGGGGGGCTCGGAAGCGGTGGCGTCGAGCACCGCCAAGATCACCGGCCCGCCAGTCATCTCGGAAGTCAAAGCCGGCACGGTCACGGAAACTACGGCGAAGGTCGAATTCACGCTTGCACCCGAAGGCTTGGAAACAACGTACGAAGTCGAATACGGTCCAACCGAAAGCTATGGACAGAAGTCAGGATCGGCAAAACTGGCTGCGGAATCCGCGCCGACGCGCGAGGCGGTGAGCCTGACGGGCTTGAAAGCTGGCAGCACCTACCACTTCCGTGTTGTGGCGAAGAACGCGCAGGCGCCCGCGGGTGTCAGTAGCGCGGACAAGACCTTCGCGACGCTCGGCCCGCCTGTGATCTCGGAAGTGAAGACGGCTGGAATCACGGAAACGACTGCGAAGGTCGAATTCATACTCGCGCCCGCGGGCTCCGAAGCGACGTATGAAGTGGAATATGGCCTGACCGAAAGCTATGGGCAGAAGTCGGCGTCGGCGAAACTCGCTGGCGGCGCTGGGCCGACGCCCGAGGTGGTCTCGTTGTCGGGGCTGAAAGCGGGGAGCACCTACCATTTCCGGGTTGTGGCGAAGAACGCGCAGGCGCCTGCTGGGGTGGATAGCGCGGATATGACGTTCGCGACGCTGGGCCCGCCGGTGATCTCAGGGGTGGGAGCGGGGTCGATCACGGAAGCGACGGCGAAGGTCGAATTCACGCTTGCGCCCGCGGGTTCGGAAACGACGTATGAAGTGGAATATGGCCTGACCGAAAGCTATGGGCAGAAGTCGGCGTCGGCGAAACTGGCTGGTGGTGCGGGTCCCACGCATGAGGCGGTCGCGTTGTCGGGTTTGAAAGCGCACGACACGTATCATTTCCGGGTTGTGGCGAAGAACGCGCAGGCACCAGGCGGGGTCCATAGTGAAGACAAGACCTTCGCGACGCTCGGCCCGCCTGTGATCTCCGAAGTGACCGCTGGGTCGATCACAGAAACTACGGCGAAGGTCGAATTCAAGCTGGACCCTGCGGGCTCGGAAACGACATACGAAGTGGAATATGGGCTGACCGAAAGCTATGGGCAGAAGTCGGCGTCGGCGAAACTGGCCGGCGGTGCCGGGCCGACCCATGAGGCCGTGGCGTTGTCGGGGCTGAAAGCGGGGAGCACCTATCATTTCCGTGTTGTGGCGAAGAACGCGCAGGCGCCTGCTGGGGTGGATAGCGCGGATATGACGTTCGGGACGCTGGGCCCGCCTGTGATCACGGAAGTGGGAGCTGGGTCGATCACGGAAACGTCGGCGAAGGTCGAATTCACGCTCGCGCCCGCGGGCTCGGAAACTACGTATGAAGTCGAATATGGGCTTACCGAAAGCTATGGGCAGAAGTCGGCGTCGGCGAAGCTGGCTGGTGGTGCGGGGCCGACGCATGAGGCGGTGGCGCTGTCCGGGCTGAAAGCGAACAGTACATACCACTTCCGCGTGGTCGCGAAGAACGCACAGGCGCCCGCGGGTGTCAGTAGCGCGGATAAGGCATTTGCGACGCTCGGCCCGCCTGTGATCTCCGAAGTCAAGTCGGCATCGATCACCGAAATATCCGCGAAGGTCGAATTCACGCTGGACCCAGCGGGCTCGGAAACGACATATGAAGTCGAATACGGGCTGACCGAAGCCTACGGCCAGAAGTCGGCCTCGGCAAAGCTCGCTGGTGGCGCTGGGCCGACGCACGAGGCCGTAGCGCTGTCGGGCTTGAAAGCGGGTAGTACCTACCATTTCCGTGTGGTTGCGAAGAACGCTCAGGCGCCGGGCGGAGTCGCTAGCGCCGATATGGCCTTCGCAACTCTCGGCCCGCCGGTGATCTCTGGGGTGGGTGTGGGGTCGATCGCGGAAACGTCGGCGACGGTCGAATTCATACTCGCGCCTGCGGGCTCGGAAACCACGTATGAAGTCGAATATGGCCTGACCGAAAGCTATGGGCAGAAGTCGGCATCCGCGAAACTGGCCGGCGGTGCCGGGCCGACGCATGAGGTGGTGGCGCTGTCGGGTTTGAAAGCGGACGGTACATACCACTTCCGCGTGGTCGCGAAGAACGCGCAGGCACCAGGCGGGGTCCATGGTGAAGACAAGACCTTCGCGACGCTCGGCCCGCCTGTGATCTCCGAAGTGACCGCTGGGTCGATCACAGAAACTACGGCGAGGGTCGAATTCAAGCTGGACCCTGCGGGCTCGGAAACGACATACGAAGTGGAATATGGGCTGACGGAAAGCTATGGGCAGAAGTCGGCGTCGGCGAAACTGGCCGGCGGTGCTGGGCCGACGCGCGAGGCCGTGGCGTTGTCGGGTTTGAAAGTCGGCAGCGCCTACCATTTCCGGGTTGTGGCGAAGAACGCGCAGGCGCCTGTGGGGGTGGATAGCGCGGATATGACGTTTGGGACGTTGGGACCGCCGGTGATCTCTGGGGTGGGCGTGGGGTCGATCACGGAAGCGACGGCGAAGGTCGAATTCACGCTTGCGCCTGCGGGTTCGGAAACGACGTATGAAGTGGAATATGGGCTGACCGAAAGCTATGGGCAGAAGTCGGCGTCGGCGAAACTGGCTGGTGGTGCGGGTCCCACGCATGAGGCGGTCGCGTTGTCGGGTTTGAAAGCGCACGACACGTATCATTTCCGGGTTGTGGCGAAGAATGCGCAGGCGCCCGCAGGGGTGGACAGCGCCGACATGGTGTTCGTGACGCTCGGCCCGCCTGTGATCTCCGAAGTCACCGCTGGGTCGATCACAGAAACCGCTGCCGCGGTGGAATTCACGCTTGCCCCGGCAGGCTCGGAAACGACGTATGAAGTCGAATACGGGCTGACCGAAGCCTATGGGCAGAAGTCGGCGTCGGCAAAGCTCGTTGGCAGTGCTGGGCCAACGCACGAGGTGGTCACACTGTCGGGATTGAAAGCAGGGGCCAGTTATCACTTCCGTGTGGTGGCGAGGAACGCGCAGGCGCCTAGTGGGGTGCATAGCGCGGATACGAGCTTCGTGACGCTCGGCCCGCCTGTGATCTCCGAAGTGACCGCTGGGTCGATCACGGAAACGTCGGCGAAGGTGGAATTCACGCTGGACCCCGCGGGCTCGGAAACGATGTATGAAGTCGAATATGGCCCCACCGAAGCCTATGGGCAGAAGTCTGCGTCGGCGAAGCTCGCCAGCGGCGCCGGGCCGACGCATGAGACGGTGACCTTGTCCGGCTTGAAAGCTGGCAGCACGTTCTATTTCCGGGTGGTCGCAAAGAACGCACAGGCGAGCACGGGCGTCGCGAGCGTGGTCGAGCATTTCACGACCGAACCACCGCCGGGTGGAGGCGGCGGGTCCCCGGGCGGCGGCCCATTGGGTCAGCAGGGGGTCTCGGGCTTCCAGAGCTCGTCTCCGGGCGGCGCGACGCTCGGCGCGCTGCCGCCGCCGGTGCTGGGCGTGAACGTGAACGTGGATGTGGTGAGCGGGAAAGTGTTCGTGGCTTACCCGCCGGGATCGCAGCTGGCGAGCCTGTCGGACGTGCTCGAGGCAAGCTTGGCCTCGCCGCTTCAGGCGATCGAGAGCCTGAGCAAGGGCCTGCACTTCGTCCCGCTGACCGAAGCGCGCCAGATCCCGGTGGGTTCCGTGCTCGAAACGACGGCCGGAGTGGCGCGGATCGAGACGGCTACGGCGAGCATCAACAAGCCGCAGTTCGGCAACTTCGGCGCGGGAATCTTCAAGCTGCTGCAGGCGCGCAAGCAGAAGGGCCTGACCGAACTGGACATCATGAACGTCCACACCGCGCGTCAGGTGTGCGCGTCGCTTGGCAAGGTCGCGGCGGTGGCGGCGAAGCTGAGCAGCAAGGTGCTGGGGCGGCTGAACGCGAACGCGCACGGGAAATTCACCACGAAGGGGCAGTACAGCGCGGCGACGGTGCGCGGCACCGTGTGGAACGTCGCCAACCAGTGCGACGGGACGTTGACGAAGGTTCAGCGCGGCGTCGTCTCGGTACGCGACTTCGTGCGGCGCAAGACGATCACGCTGTTCACGGGAATGCATTACCTGGCGCGCCCGTGAGCGGGAATGCATGATGCACCGCAGGCGCTTGGCTCTGGCGCTCGCCGTGGTCTGTGCGTGCCTGATGACGTTCGCCGGTATCGCGCAGGCGGAAACGATCGAGGTCACTACGACTACCGATCCGGTGGGCGCAACCTGTCCCGGCTCCGAATGCTCGCTGCGCGAAGCGATCGCCGACGCAAGCAGCGGCGACACGATCGAGCTGGCGGGAACCAAGGCCAGCCCGAAGGTCTACGAACTGACCCAGGGCAGCCAAATCGTCATCACGAAGTCGCTGACGATCGAAGGCGATGGGTCCGAAGCGAGCATCGTAGATGGCTCCCCCAACAGCTTTAACCGTATCCTGAAGGTTTCGGCCGGGACGCTGAAGGTCGTCGGGGTGAGCTTCACCGGCGGGACGGACGGAAACGACGAAAACTTCGTCGGTTGCAGCCCGTGCGAAACGCTCAGGGCCAACGGGGGCGGCGCGCTCTTCAACGATGGTGCGACGGTGATACTCGACGAAGTCGCCTTCGAAGGAGACGGCGAAGCGGACGGTCAACCGGTCGGTGGCGCGATCGGTAACGCCGGGACTCTCGAACTGACGAACGTATCGTTCATCCACGATGGCGCGGCGTTCGGCGGCGCACTGTTCTCGCGCGGCGGCACGATTACGGCCGACGGCGTGACGTTCGAGGAAGACGGTACGTCGGACACCGACGGCGGGGCCGTGTTCCTCTACAGCGGAGGCAGCACGACGTTCATTAACACGACGATCGTGGATAGTGGCTTCGCATCCGCATTCGGCGGGGGGATTGACAACCAGGGCTCGACGCTGACGCTCAGGAATGACACGCTCTCGGGCAATCTTCGCGGTTCGCTGGAGACCGACGAAGGCGCAAACACCACCGTCCAGAACACGATCCTCGGTTCGGGCTTCTCCGACGATACGGACTTCGACTGCATCGCGGCCGGCAAGGGAAACGGCGGTGGGGCGACCACCGCCAAAGCCATCACCCACGACCTTGGCAACAACATCGACCAGGACGGCGTCTGCGGTCTCAACGCCTCCGGCGACAAATCAGGCGTCGACCCCGATCTCGCCCCGATCGCGAACAACGGCGGTCCGACGCTGACGGAGGCGCTGCTATCGGGCAGCGCCGCAATCGAAGCCGGCAACGACGCGGCGTGTCCCACGACCGACCAGCGCGGCATCGCGCGGCCGCAGGGGGCGCATTGCGACATCGGCTCCTTCGAGGCCGTGTTGACAGGCCAGCCGAGTGCGACCACCGATGCCGCCACAGGCCTGACGTCATCCGAAGCGACGCTCGCGACGACGATCGATCTCGACGGCGAGGCGGGCGGCTTTCACTTCCTGTGGGGAACCTCGCCAGCCGCCCTGACCAAAGAAAGCCCGGAGGCGGCGGCTGGCGTCGTCTCGAGCGATACGGCCGAGAGCGAGGTGCTGGGCGGGCTGAACCAGGAAACGACCTACTACTTCAAGGCTGTCGCCGACAACGCGTCCGGCAGTGTCCCGGCGGGCAACGTGCTGAGCTTCACCACGCCATCGGGGCCGCCTGGGCCGCCGATCGTGACGGAAGTCGGGGTCGTGTCGGTGACGGAAACGACCGCCACGGTCGAACTCACGATCAATCCGAACGGCGCCGCTACGACCTACGAGGTCGAATACGGACCGACCGAAAGCTACGGCCACAAAACCAAACCGGTGGGCATCGGCGCCACCGGTGGGCCCAAGCGATTCACGGAAACGCTCACCGGGCTCAATGCCCACAGCACCTACCACTTCCGGGCTCTGGCGATCAACTCTGAAGAAGCAAACGGAGTGCCGAGCGAAGATCGAGCATTCACCACCGAACGGAAATCGACCGGCGGCATCGGCGGCACCGGCACCGCCCCCACATCCAGCGCCACAGCCTCCGGCTGCTTCGCCAACGGCAAAGTGCCGGTGATCGTCTCGGGCCCGGCCGGCACGAAGATCGTCAACTACAGCCTCGACGGCGCGGCCGTCCAGTCGGTTCCCGCCAACGAAGCCGGCGAAGCGACGATCCCGGTGCCGGCCGGTCAGCACACGCTCGAATACTGGGGCGAAGACGACGGCATCCCGGAGAGCGCTCGCCACGTGCTGACCGCGACGGTCTCGACGAGCCCGACGCTGACGATCGCAAGCGACCAGGGTCACACCACCTATGAACTCGGCGAAGCGGCGTCGGTCACGATCACGGCCACCGGCCTTGGCCTGACGAGCGACCCGTCGGCGTCAAATGTGTCGATCCCGACGTCCACGGCGGGAACCTTCACGGTGACGCGCTCGGCGACGAGCGTGTGCGGCACGACCGAACACACCTTCTCCTACACGGTGCTCGCGTCGCCGGTGCTGGGCAAGGACGTCAACGTGGACCCGATCAAGGGCAAGGTGCTGATCGCGCTGCCGCCAGGCGCTTCGCCGAGCCTCGTGGAACAGCCGGGTTCGCTGCAGGCGGGCCTGCCGGGTGCGCTGGCCAGCGACTGGGCGGACCCGCTGGAAATCGCCACCGAGAGCCTCAGCAAGGGCCTGACGTTCATCCCGCTGACCGAAGTGCGCCAGATCCCGGTCGGCTCGATCCTCGAAGCGACGGCGGGGGTGGCGCGGATCACGACGGCGACGGCCGCCAAGAACAAGCTGCAGTCGGGCGAGTTCGGCGCGGGGATCTTCAAGCTGCTGCAGCAGCGCAAGCAGAAGGGCCTGACCGAACTGGACATCATGAACGCCCACACCGCGCATCAGCTGTGCACGACGCTCGGCAAGCGCGCGGCGGTCGCGGCGAAGTTGAGCAGCAAGGTGCTCGGCAAATTGAACGCAAACGCACACGGCAAATTCACGACGAAAGGTCAGTACAGCGCGGCGACCGTGCGCGGCACCGTGTGGAGCGTCACCAACCAGTGCGACGGGACGCTTACGAAGGTTCAGCGCGGCGTCGTCTCGGTGCGCGACTTCGTGCGGCGCAAGACGATCACGCTGTTCACCGGCCAGTCATATCTCGCGCGCCCCTGACGGCCACCGTGCCAGAGGTGGACGCGCCCCTGAGCGTCGTCAGACAGCGCTGGCCTGAGGCTGGCGCGCGCCGAGACTGGGCATCGCGCGACCGCTGGCCTCGATCGCGCTCACGGCGAGCTCGGCGAACAGCACGGCGCGCTCGGCGTCCTCGGGTCCGTAGTGGCCGCCGTCGCGTCGATCCAGCAGCGACAGCACGCCGATCGGTTTGCTGTGGCGCATCAGCGGCACGACGACCATCGTGTAGGGGACGTGTCCGGTGCCGGCGGCGATGCGTGCGGCGAAGCGCGGCGCGGTGCGGCAGTCGCTGACCGCCAGCGGCTGCGCGTCTTCGATCACGCTGCCGGCGAGGCCCTGCCCCGGGGGCAGTCTCACGCCGACGATCTCGCGCGCCCCTGCCCCCCAGGCCGACTGGTAGACCAGCTCGCCGGTGTTCGCGTCCAGCAGCGCGATCGAGGAGGCGGACGCCCCGAACACGCCGGCGGCGGTGCGCACGATCCCCTCGATCAGGGCGCGGTGCGCAGCCGGGCCCTCGACCGAGAGCGTCAGCGAGCCGCCGATCGTCTGCTGGCGTTGACCGCCGAGCGCCCGCGCGAACGCGGCGATCGATGCGACCCGCCGCTCGGGGATCATTTCCAGGCCCGTCTGCACGGCCTCGGCGATCTCGGGCGGAACCTCCGGGGCGAGCTCCTGCAGCTTGGTGGGGCTTGCGTACACGGGCGGCTTGCCGACGATCAGCGTCCACAGCGTCGCGGCCAGGCTGAAGACGTCGCTGCGCGGGGACACAGCGCCGCCGGCGAATACCTCGGGCGCCATGTACTTCGGGGTGCCGACGCCCACCGTGCCTTCTTCCTCTTCTTCGTCCGCGAGCAGGCGTGCGATCCCGAAATCGACCAGCACGACGCCGCTCTCGCCGAGGATCAGGTTGTGCGGCTTGACGTCCCGGTGGACGATCTGCTGGTCGTGAACGTAGGCCAGCGCCTCGCACGCCTGGCGCGCGTACTCCACCGCCTGCTCGAGGCTCAGGCCGGGACTGCCGTCGCGCGCGAGCACGCCGTGCAGGTCGATGCCCTCGACGAGCTCCATCACCAGGTACTTGCCGCGCTCGTCGGAGAAGTGGTCGAGCACCTCCACCACGCGCGGATGGCGCAGCAGCGAAAGCAGCCGCGCCTCGACGTCGAAGCGCTCCGCGTGGGTGGTGTTCTGCACGTGCTTGACCGCCACCGCCGCGCCCGTGCTCGTGTCGCGGGCGCGGTACACCGCGCCCATCGCACCGCTCGAGATCGGCGCCCCCACCACGTAGCGGTCCGCCAGCGTGAGATCTTCGGGCAACACGAAGCGCGACTGATCCCCCGAACCTGGGCGGTTCTCCGTCATTGGGGCTAGGATACGCGCCGCTCTGGCGCCGCGCAAGCGCCGCAAGAGGCCATCGGACGAATTGCGCCCGACCACTCGGATACCGTTGGGCGAGGCGATCTCAGGTGAACTGGTGAAGCAAAAGCGCACGTGGCGGTCCGGGCCGGTGCGCGCGCGGCGGCTGCGGCTCACGCTGCTGGCGATCGTCGCCCTCGGCGCCACGGGGCTCGGGATCCTCGCGTATGAGACCGAACTGCTGCACTCGCTGGAGCTGAGCACCGTCGACGCCCGCTTCGCGATCCGCGGCCACCAGCGACCGCCGTCGAACATCGTGCTCGTCGAGATCGACGAAGCGACGTTTGACGAACTCGGCTTCCAGTGGCCGTTCGCGCGCAAAGTCCACGCCAAGGTGATCGAAGCGATCGCGCGCGATCACCCCAGCGTGATCGCCTACGACGTGCAGTTCAGCGAGGCCAGCGCCTGCCCGCTGCAGGCGAAAGGCTTCCAGCCGCCCCCCGGCCACTGCCCGGCGTCCGAAGCCGATGAGGAAGCGCTGCTGGAAGCCCTGAAGAAGGCCGACGGGCGCACCGTGATGACCACCACCGAAACCGAAGGAAACGGCAAGATGCGGTTCCTCGGCAGCAACGAAGGAAACGCGCTGCTGCACGAATTCGGCTCGCGGCCCGCCAACGGGCTGCTGCCGACCGACCCGGGCGGCTTCCTGCGCCGGGTCAGCTATTCGGTCGGCGGGCTGCAGACGCTCGCGGTGGCGAGCGCCGAAGTCGCCGACGGACGTCGCGTGAGCCCGAGCGAGTTCTCAGGCGCCCCCGCCTGGATCGACTACTACGGGCCCGAAAATACCTTCCCCCGCGTGCACTTCTCGAGGGTGTACGAAGGCCGTGAGCCGCCGGGCTTCTTCCACGACAAGATCGTTGTCGTCGGCCCGTCCGCGCCGACGCTGCAGGACATCCACCCGACCTCCACCGCGCGCCAGATGCCCGGAGCCGAAGTCCAGGCCAGCGCGATCGAGACCGTGCTTCGGGGCCTGCCGCTGCGCTCGACGCCCGCGTGGCTCGACCTCGTGCTGATCGCGCTGCTCGGCCTCGCCGCGCCGCTGGCGAGCATGCGCTTTGGCCCGATCGCCACGATCGCGCTCGCCGTCGCGCTCGCCGGCGCGTTCACGCTCGCCGTGCAGATCGCGTTCGACGACGGCAGCGTCGTGTCGTTCGTGTATCCGGCCGGGGCGCTGATCCTCAGCGCGGCCGGTGCGCTGTCCGTGCAGCTGGTGACCGTCGCGTTCGAGCGCGAGCGCGTGCGCGACCTGTTCTCGCGCTTCGTGCCCGAGAACGTCGTCGACGAGGTGCTGGCCAGCGCCGACGCCGGGCTGCGCCTGGGCGGCGTGCAGCGCGACGGCACGGTCATGTTCACCGACCTGCGCGGCTTCACCACGTTCGCCGAAACGCTGACGCCCGACCACGTGATCGACGTGCTCAACCACTACCTCAGCGAGATGAGCGACGCGATCCTCGACCACGGCGGCACGCTCGTCGCGTACATGGGGGACGGGATCATGGCCGTGTTCGGTGCGCCGATCGTCCAGCCCGACCACGCCGACCGCGCGCTCTCCACCGCGCGCGAGATGCTCGCCGTGCGCCTGCCGCGCTTCAACGCCTGGCTGCGCGAGCAGGGGCTCGGATCGGGCTTCCGCATGGGCATCGGCCTGAACAGCGGCAGCGTGATGTCGGGCAACGTCGGCTCCGAACGTCGTGTCGAGTACACGGCCGTCGGCGACACCACCAACTCGGCGGCGCGCATCGAGCAGCTCACGAAGGGCACGCCGCACCAGCTGATGCTCTCCGGCGGAACGAAGGACGCGCTCACCGTGGCGCCTGAGGACCTCGTGTTCGTCGAAGAGGTCGAGCTGCGCGGCCGGCGCACCCACACCTCGATCTGGGCGCTCGCCGAGGAGCCGACCGAATCCCCTGACGGCGCGCCGCCCGCGGATGCCGCGCAGCCTCCGAGCCCCGCGCCGCCCGGCGACGCGGCGGTGCCTCAGCCCGAGACTTCGTAACCGGCCTGGCGCAGTGCCGCGAGCGCGCTGCTCGCACGGCCGCGGCCCGCGGCGATCGCGCGTGTTGCCGCGCCGTACGCGCCTTCTTCGCCGGCCCGTGCGGCGGCCGCCAACGCGCTGTACCCGTGTGCGAGCGCCGCGAGCGAGCCGGCGAGGCTCGCGCCCAGGCCCTGCACGGCGGGACTTGCCTCCAGGCGTCCGATCGCGCCCGACGCGGAGCTGTAGGCGGTGGCGAGCCGGCTGGCGGCGGCGGCCTGCGCGGAGGCGCTGGTAGCGGCGCGCAGGCTGGCGGCGCCGGCGCTGGCGGCGCCGTTCAGC
>Ga0302180_10001935_pt1 | contig 16326 bp, 20 predicted proteins | sample I_Palsa_E3_2_FD_200575 | JGI IMG/M metagenome (GOLD analysis project Ga0302180, IMG submission 200575) | Peat permafrost microbial communities from Stordalen Mire near Abisko, Sweden - I_Palsa_E3_2 | ecosystem: Environmental > Terrestrial > Soil > Palsa > Peat permafrost | place: Sweden... | reverse complement strand
CGGAGCGGTCATTCACGGCCACATCACCCACGTCTATCAGCAACATGGCCTCGACCGCGCGGAAATTGCATTCCTGTTCGACAATATCGTTTTCTCGAACGGGGCAAGTGTCCCGATTCGCGCCTTCGTGGTGTCGAGAAACGTGGTGCAACGAACAGCTACGGGCCCGGGGACGCCGTCGCTGATCGGACCGGTAAGTATGCCTAATACGGTTGGTCCGCCGAATCAATCGACGATGGCATGGTCGATGAATATCGATCTTCATAGCGGTCGCTCCAGCTCCGGCTCCAGTCCGCCGTCGCAAACCGCGCAGACCGGCGGGTTTGCGTACGCGTCGGAGCGGGGCAAGCCGATCGTCGTGCGAGCCGGAACTCCGGCAACGATTCAGCTCGCCAGTAGCTTACAAACGCCTTAGAAAAGAAGAGCCCCGCGGAACCGGCCCGCGGGGTTCTTGCGTTTGAGAGCAAAAGGAGAGAGCATGAGATTTCGAAACGGTTTCATAGCACTAACGCTCCTCGCCGCTATCGTCGGTAGCACCCTCATTGCGTCGGCTGAGGAACAATTGACGCTCTATCAGGGAGCGCAGATCAACGCGCGGATGCGTACAATGATCGACACCGGTAAGGCTCACGTCGGGGACCGGTTTGTGATGGATGTGGTGCCGCCATATCCCAGTGGCAATCCGGCGTTTCAAGGCGCGATCATTGCGGGCGAAGTTACGAGTGTGACGACGGCAGGGCAAGGACGCAAGCCCTCGATCGGTTTGCAGTTCGACTATCTTCGCCTTGCTGACGGCAGCACGGTCGACATCTCAGCGACAATGACCGCGGACCAGCGTAACCAGGAGCACAAGAACGGGCTCAAAGTTGCGCTTACGACAATCGGCGGCATGCTGCTTGGCAACGCCATTGGAAAGACGATCTTCCACACCAGCGGGGGTGGTGTCGTCGGCGCCGCCGGCGGACTGCTCTACGGCATCAACGGAAAGACAAACTTCCAATTGCCGTCGGGTTCGGATGTTCAAATCACGCTCAATCAAACGGTCACCATTCGCCGTCAAGCGCCGAACTCGCCGTCGAATAATCAGTAGATGTAGATGCCGCCGCTCGAAGCGCTGCTCGCGTGGTTCCACTTCGTGTGCATCTTCGCGCTGGTCGGCACACTCGTTTCGGAAATGGCACTATATCGGCGCCATCTGGATCTCGCGCGCTTAACCACGCTGCGGCGTGTCGACATGTGGTACGGCATCAGCGCCGGTTTGGTGATCCTGAGCGGCATTTTGCGCGTCGGCTTCGGACTGAAGGGCGCGGCCTTTTACCTCCACAATCCGATCTTCTGGACCAAGATGGGGTTCTTCGTCGCGATCGCGCTGCTCTCGATCCCGCCGACGATCCACTACATCCGCCTCGGGGGTCGGGCGGATGCCTCGGGCAAGGTCACCGTCGATCCAGGCGGCTACCGCCGGATGTGGGCGCTGCTGGGGGTCGAGGTCGTCCTTCTGGCCTGCATCCCGTTCCTGGCGGCGCTGCTCGCCCTGGGCCTCCCGGGCTTCTAATTAATTCTTTAGTTGACAGTTTTGGGCGCCCGGAGTATCGTAACGGTATCAACTAATTCCTTAGGAGATGCCCGAAATGGTGACCCGCTTCCTCGTCAGCCTCATCGCCGCCGCACTCGTCGTTTTCGCGGGATCCGAAGCGCTCGGGTCGGCGATCGCGCCGCAGCAGCTCAAGATTATCGCCACCGTGGTGGCCCATCCGCACACCGCCTCGACCGCCGCGGCGGGCTACGCAGAAACCTTTTAGCGCCTGCCCGACCAAGGCTGCTTGCGCCAGTGGGCTCTGATCCAGTAGAATCCCGCAGTACCCTGCGAGAAATCGCAGCGACGCTGCCTTCCCGGTTAGCTCAGTTGGTAGAGCAATTGACTGTTAATCAATGGGTCGCTGGTTCGAGTCCAGCACCGGGAGCCATATAAAACAAGAGCCCCCACTTTCGTGGGGGTTCTTGTTTTACACGACGCCGATCGCGGACGAGAACCAGCGAAGCTGGCACGGCGCAGGATGCGCGTGGGGATTTCCAGCGGCAGGATGCCGCGGCGGGAAATCCATTCGAGTCCAGCACCGGGAGCTTTTCCCCACCAGGCGCACATCGACGAACTGGCGTAGCGAGTCCGCATGGACAAGAACGACGATATTCGCAAAGAGGTCGAGGCCGCCGATGCGACCGGAATGGTCGCAAACCAAGAATTGCTCGCCTCGTTTCCGGCTGAGTCGCTGCGCGGGGCGGTCCCGCCGTCTCACCGCGCGCGTGAGTCGATCGATCGGCTACAGAGCGAGCTGGCAAAGGCAGCGCCGAGCCGTGACGCACTCGAACAGCATGTCAGCGCGCTACGGTCGGTGCGCGAACTCGAGGCGACGATCGCAAATTGGTGGGACAGCCCAACAACGCAGCGGATCGTCTTCGACCTCACGCAAATCGGCCTATAGCACCGACGGATTATTCCGCGTGCGGCTTGGGCACGTAGGTGAGATCTTCGGGTCGAAAGCGGTGCTCGATCAGTTCGCCGTCGTCTTTCTTGTAGCGAACGACGACGGAGCGCGTATCGACCTCGATGACTTCGCCTCGCAGGCCGAGGTTTTCTATGACGACGTGGTCGCCGTATCGGAGTTGTGACATGAGATATTGCGACTTCGCAATATCGGCGACGAGTGCCTTGGCTTGCGCGGCCGGGACGCATCACACCAGAACGGTCCCAAAAGCGGAGCTTGCCTTCAGGGGGGATTCATGTCGTCGCGCTAAATGGACCCGTGCGTGAACGATGAGCGATTCCAGATAGCCGGGTTCTCGGGAGAGATCGACTTCACGACCCGTGAGGAGCTGCGGACGAAGCTCGCGCCGCTCTCCGAAGCGCAGGCGCCGATCGTTGATCTATCTGCCGTCACCTACATGGATTCAAGCGCGCTCGCCGAGATTTTGTACGTGCAGCGCGGACGGGACCGGTCGGGACGAACGCGCGTGTGGGTCGTCGCCAGTCCCGCAGTTCGCCGTCTGTTCGAGGCAGCCGGCCTCAACGACGTTCTTTCGGTAGCGACCACGCTAGACGAGGCGAAGGCCTCGTCGTGACGAGGACCGGGCGCCTCGGCCCTGCGCTAGGGTACTTGTCCGCGGTTGCGGCGCTCGTCGTTTTCATCCTCGCGGCGTTCTCGATTCGGAACGCCGTCGATCGAAATCTAACGTTTCAGCGTGAATTGCGCTTGGCGCAGGTCGATCGCGCGCGCTTGTTGCGATTCCAAATCGACGAAGAGACGGGCGTTCGCGGCTACACCGACACCAGAATGCCCCTCTTCCTAGCGCCGTACACCGCGGCGCTACATACATTCGACCCAACCTCAGCGCAACTCGGTCAACGCCTCCCGCGTCTCGGGGTGGACGAGGCGCCGCTGCGTGGCGAAATCGACGTGAACCAGCGATGGTTGCGCACGGTCGCGGCCCCGCTCATTCGAAATCCCGGAAGTCATGAGCTCGTCGCAACACAGGTCGAGGGAAAGCGCCTCGTCGACCAATTCCGCGCGAACGACTTGATTTTAGACAACGAACTCGACGTCGCCGCCGATATCGCCGAAGCCTCGACCGCGCGAGCAGTGAGCGAGACGCTCATCGGCGCGATCGTCCTCGGCGTCGTACTCGCCGGATTGTTGACGTGGCTCTCGGCTTCACAACGGCGTCTTGCCTTCGAGGTCGAATTGCAGCGGCAAGCATATCTCGACGAAAAGCGGATCGCGGACGCGCTGCAAGAAGCGTTTTTGCAGAAGAGTCTGCCGGAGGTCGCGCGAGCCGAGCTGCATGCCGTCTACGTTCCGGCCGGCCGCGAGTCGCGCGTCGGCGGTGATTGGTACGACGCCTTCGAATTGAGCGAGGATCGGATCCTCTTCTCGATCGGTGATGTTGCCGGTCACGGAATCGAAGCCGCGGTCGTCATGAGCCGGGTGCGTCAGGCGCTGCTCTCGGTTGGAATCGACGAGAGCGATCCAGCCGCCGTGCTCTCGCGTGCCAATGAGATTTTGCTCATGCAGGATGGCACGATCGTCACAGCAATCTGCGGCGTAATCGATCTTGCGCGCGGTGTGATTCGTCTGGCAAACGCCGGCCATCCGCCCGCACTCATTCGCCTCGCAGACGGCAAGATCGAAACGATCGGAGCTACCGGGCCGCCCCTCGGCGCGCTCTATAACCCGGCTTACACGGTCGCTTCCGCGTTGATAGTGCCGGGATCGCTGCTCGCGCTCTATACCGATGGTCTCGTCGAATACGGTCGTGATTGGGACCAGGGTGAACGCCGCTTGCTCGACGCGCTGCGCGCGTTGCCCGCTGACGCCGTCGATCCGGCTGACGCGCTGATGCATGAAATCTTCGGCAGCGAGGCGCCCCTCGACGACGTTGCGATTCTCACCGTGCGGTTCCGGGAAGGCCTAAGCGATGCAGCAACGGAACTCGCGGCGGTTCGTGCGCGCCCGATCCTCAGCCGAAATCTTCACACATTGCTCGTGTCGGCCCCGCCGATGCTGACGGTTCGAATCGACTGATGACCCAGCGATGGACGTGGCAAATCACGCGAGCCGACGCCGGCACCGTTGCGAATTCACGACATGCATTCGCGCAAGCCTTGCGCGATAGTGGCCGAAGCCAGGCAGACATCGACACCGCCGTGATGATCTTTGGCGAACTGATTGCAAATGCGTGCGAACACGGCCGTACTCCGGTCGATATTCGGCTGCGCTCGCAAGGCGATTCGCTGGTGCTCGAGGTCTCAGATTCAGGCCAGGACATCGCGCGGCCGCGTCAGCGCGATCCTGAATCTCTGCGTGGGCGGGGCTTTGAGATCATCGAGCGGCTTGGCGGTGTCATCAACATTTTGCCCCGGCCGCGCTCGCAAGTCAGTGTGATCCTCCCGCTCTAAGGGGAACGATCTCGATCCAATACGTGTTGAAGGCGGTGTGTCGCAGCAGCTCGGGTTCTTCCAAGCAGATGCTCGGGTCGTCCTCGATGACGCCAGCGGACGGATTATCTATCATCCGGCGGCGCTGACCGCCGAGCAGTCGTCGCGCGTCTTCGAGCAACTGTTCAATTCGATCTCCTGGAGCAGCGAGCGGCGCATGATGTACGAGCGTGAAGTGGACGTCCCGCGACTGGTCGCGTCCGCGCGCATCGATGCTGAACTCGTGGAACCCCTTGCCGAGATGCTGCCCATCGTCGAAGGCTTGACGGGCGCGCATTTCACGAGCATCGGGCTCAACCTCTATCGCGATGGTCGCGATAGTGTTGCGCCGCACAACGATCGCTTGCCCGAGCTGGTCGCGGGTGAACCGATCGCGCTGGTTTCTTTGGGCGCAGCGCGGCGCATGACTATTCGCAGCAAGTCGTTACCGCGCCGGGTGCTCGACCTCGATCTCGAGCCCGGAAGTCTTCTCGTAATGTCTTATGAGACCCAACACACGTACGATCACGGGATTCCAAAGACACGCGGTGAAGTCGGACCACGTATCAGCATTGCATTTCGCGTCCGGAGGATGAGCTCATGAACGCCCCACCTACGTTGAGTTTTGCCCGGGACATTCGGCCCATGTTTACCGACATGGACGTCGCGCACATGAAGCCCGCGGGCTTCGATCTCTCGAGCGCCGCCGACGTCAAAAAGCACGCGGATGCGATCTATGCGACCGTCAGCGCCGGCAGTATGCCGCCGCCGAGCTCAGGCGAGCCGCGCTGGTCAGATCAGATGTGCGAGACGTTCAAGCAGTGGCAGCTCCAAGGCTGCCCGCCGTAACTTAAGCATTGGCTGCGGCACATTTGGCGTCGAGGATTCGCCGGCCGTGCAACAGGACGCCGGCAAAATCACGCAGCGATTGCGTCGAGTGAAACGCGTTCGTCCTACGAAGGCCGGCGCCGCCCACGAAGAGCGGGATCAACGGGAGCGCCCTCGCAACCTCACCGACGAGGCGAGATGCGTCGTGGGTCTCGACTCCGGCGAAGATGCCTACGCCGACGACATGCAACGACGTAGCGAGCTGTACGATCTGGTGCGGAGAAATCTCCGTGCCGGCAAAGATTCCTTGATAGCCGAGTTCACTCGCCACAAGGGCGGCGAGGAGCGGTGGAATCGCGTGCCTTTCGCCGGGCAAGGTGAGGAAAAGCATTGCCGCCGTCGCAGAGGGTTGCTCGTACTTTGCAAAGAGCGTCACCGAGACGAAGCGCAACGTTTCGCACAATAGCAAATGCTGCGATGTCGCCTCGTCGGCGCTCCGTGACGCGAGCGCGATCTCAGCCATGACCGGCGCGATGATGTCGTCGGCAAACTCGATGGCCGAGTGCTGTAGCGCAGTAGCGCACAAATCGTGCGCCAACAACCGCGCGTCCATCGCGCGGGTACGCTTCAAAAGTTTGGCGATCGCTGCGTCGTCGCTATCGCCGCTGCGATGGTCTTCACGAACGACGCGCTGCAGTTCCACGTCGCCGAGCGCTGCAAGATGAGAGATTGACTCACCGGCTTCGACTGCGGCTTTGAGCAAGACGAGACGCGCGATGTCCTCGGGAGTGAAGAGTCGCTGGCCGCCCGTTGCACGCGCCGGTCTCACCGCTCCATAACGCTTCTCCCACGCACGGATGGTGTCGACCGAGAGGTTGGTGAGGTGCGAGACCGATTGGATGGGAAGTCCCGCGCGCCCCGGTGATTTCGATGACGGCGTCTTCATTGCAATAGGATGCCCCCGGGATTTTGAATCGGCTGAGAAGTTCCTGAGAAAGCGAGCGATTCCTAGAATGAGCGCGCGTTTTTTCGCGTTTGCAATGTATCGTCGAGGTACTTCGCTCATTAGCAGGTACTGTGAGTAATGGACAAAGCGCGAGAAAACGCGGCAACCGATTGCTACGTCGTCGGGTATCCCTTGATGCTCAGTCACGTCGCTTCGCGGGGCGACGTGATGCGCAACGAGGTCCGCTTCCTTGCTCACCCCGACGCTGAGTTGGAACACTCCGTTGGAATTGCACTCCCCCGCTCGAACCGGTATTATACGGCCTCGCTCTTCGATGCCTGGACGCAGCTCATTGCACCGCTGGGGACGCGCATCACGGGCGATGCGAGTTGCAGGGTTGCCGTCATTGGGCCCGGTTGCGATACGCGCGCGATCCCGCCCGAGCTCTCGTGCATCGAAGCCTCGACGAACCTCGTTGGTCTACTCGTGCGCGTCGCCGCTGTGCGCGAACCGGAACTGCATTCGGTGGCAACGTTTTTGCACGAGATCGACGTCGTGCCGTTGCGCGAATTTCTCTACGGGCGCCGCACCACCGCGGTCGAAGGAAGTGCTCCGACGCAGCGCCATGTCGTAGCAGCGGTCGAGGCCATGAGCGGCTCGGAGTTTTTCGCCGAGCTCGCGGTGCTTCACCCGGAGCTCGCATGGCCGAAATGCGGCGCCGATCGAGCGGCGGTCGATGAAGGTGTGGAACTCGCGCAGCATCGCATCCAATCGTACGATGAACCGCGGACGCGCTCCGACGACTGGTGGATCGACGGTGCGTCGCAAGCGTCCAGTCCATTGCACTTTCTGCGCCGCGCGGCAGTTGCGCGTAAGCGCCTGCATGCCGAGTTGCAGTTCGACTACCTGCGATTGGTCAGCGATCGCGACGCTTACGGACGGCCGCTCGAAGGCGGCGTTCGGTACGGCCTGCGCATTGAGCGTCACGACGAGCCGCCGGCGCGCGGGCCGTGGTCGATTGGCGCATGGCCATTACGGACGCAGGTGTGGCCGAGCGTGATGGCTGTCGACGAGCCCGGCGCGCGGATGTTTCATCTCAGCTCGGACGACGAGCCTTTTCACATCGTGCTGCACGCCTTCTGGCCCGAGGACCGGCTTTTGAGCGGCGACTGGGTGCCTCCAAAAATTGAACGCCTCGTGGACAAGAGCGGAGCCTGATCGCGGCCAATGAGCGGGTATGAGCGAAGAGAAAATCGTCTCGCGCGGTTTTACCGGCCGCAGACCGCAGGGTGGCACGAAGCTCCCTCCCGGCCAATATCTCACCCACGATTTCCCTGTGCTCTCGGCCACGCCGACGCCGAGCATTCCGCTCGATCGGTGGGAGTTTACGCTCACGACCGAGACCGGTGAGGTGCGCCGCTGGAATTGGACCGCATTTCGCGCGCTTCCAAGCGTCACGATCACGACCGACATCCACTGCGTGACGCGTTGGTCGAAATTCGATACCGCGTGGGAAGGTATTGCGATCGACACGCTGCTTGACGGCGTGCAAAGCACCGCGAAATATGTGATGGCGCATTCCTATGGCGGCTATACCACGAACGTTCCGCTTGCCGATTTGCGCGGTGGGAAAGCGTGGGTCGCGTTTCGCTACGGTGGAGAAGAGCTCGAGCCGGAGCACGGAGGACCGGCGCGATTGCTCGTACCGCACCTGTATTTTTGGAAGAGCGCGAAGTGGCTGAACGGGCTCACGTTGATGACGCAAGACGAGCCCGGCTTTTGGGAGCAGCTTGGCTACAACATGTATGGCGACCCATGGCGGGAACAGCGATACACGGGGGACTAGTCTGGCGCACCGGCACGCTGATCGAACGTCACCGCGAATCCGCAACGGCGCACACGTTGGCGCTCGATGTGCCGGGATGGCCGGGTCACGAGGCAGGCCAGCATGTGGACGTGCGTCTCACCGCGCCTGACGGCTACAGCGCCGCGCGCTCGTACTCGATTGCCAATGCGGCCGCGGGAAATCGCCTCGAGCTGACGATCGAAGAACTTGCCGATGGTGAAGTCTCGCCGTATCTCGCGGAAATGGTCGCGCCCGGAGACCCGCTCGAGATTCGCGGACCGATCGGCGGATGGTTTGTCTGGCACCCTTCGCAAACCGAACCGGTGCAATTGGTTGCCGGCGGTTCGGGCATCGTTCCGCTGATGGCGATGATTCGCACGCGCGCGAAGGCAGGCAACCCTGCGCCGTTTCGTTTACTTTATTCGGTACGGTCGCCGCAGTCGATCATTTACGCGGACGAATTACGAGAGCGCGCCGAGCACGACGCGGATCTCGGTGTCACCTACGCGTACACACGGATCGCACCCGACGGCTGGCCGGCCCCGCCGCGGCGGGTCGATGCGCAAATCGTCGGTGCAGCGGCATTCGCGCCGGAACGTAAGCCGCTGTGTTACGTGTGCGGGCCGACGCCGTTTGTTGAAACGGCGTCGAATCTATTGATCGCGGCCGGTCATGACGCGCAGCAGATCAAAACCGAACGTTTTGGTCCGAGCGGTGGCGGTTCCTAACGCCTAGCGGCGACGGCGCCGCGACTGGTAAACGACGCGCGGCTTGGGTGCGACAGCCGGAACGTCGGGGAAGAGTGGGTTGACTTCGCGTTCGAGGGTGCGCCCGATCAAGTACTCGATCTTGCGGATCAGCGGCTCTTCGTCAGAGGCGACGAACGTGATCGCGTCACCAGCGGCCTTGGCTCGCGCCGTGCGGCCGATGCGGTGCACGTAATCCTCGGGAACGAGCGGCACGTCGTAGTTGACCACATGTCCGAGCTTGGCCACGTCGATGCCGCGCGCAACGATGTCGGTCGCGACCAAAACGCGACACTTGCCCTTCTTGAGCATGTCGAGCGCACGGGTCCGCTGCGCTTGCGTACGATTGCCGTGTATCACTTCGGAGTGAATGTTGCTCTTGGCGAGCGCCGCGGCGAGGCGGTCGGCACGATGTTTGGTGCGCGTAAACGCGATAGCCGTGAAGATATTGTTGTCTTTGAGCAGTTCGAGAAAGAGCTCCGTCTTATGTTCCTGCGGCACGGCGTAGATGCGCTGGGTGAGCAACTCGATCGGGGCATTCTCGGCTGCGAGTTCGAGACGCACGGGGTTGTCGAGCATGTCGCGCACCAGCGCCGAAATTGCGGGTGGCAGTGTCGCAGAGAAGAAGAGCGTCTGACGCTTGGCCGGAAGTTTTTCGAGAATGCGCCGAACCGACGGCAGAAAGCCCATATCCAGCATGCGGTCCGCTTCGTCTAGTACGACGGTGGTGATGTTTCCAAAACGCGCGTTGCCGCTGCGCATATGATCCATCAGACGTCCGGGCGTAGCTACGATGATCTCGGCGCCGCGTTTAAAGGCGGCAATCTGACGGCCGAAGCCGACGCCGCCGTAGACCGCTTCCACACGAAGATTCGTGTGGCGAGCGAGCGCGGCGAGATGCTCGGCGACTTGCTCGGCGAGTTCGCGGGTCGGAACGAGAATCAGGGCTTGCGTTTTGCCACGCGGACGGTCGATCAATCCGCTAAGAATCGGTAAACCAAAGGCCGCCGACTTGCCGCTGCCGGTCTGGGCGCTGGCTAGAACGTCGCGGCCTTCGAGGGCCGGCGGAATAGCGAGTACTTGGATCGGGGTAGGCTCGGTGAAATGGAGGTCGCGCACCGCGCGCAAAAGCTCAGGCTGCAAGCCGAGCTGGTCAAAATTTGAAATGATGAAAATGTCTTTCAGGTGTGCGCAATTCGATCGCATACACCGAAAGATCGCGCGGAGGGGGTCGAGGCAGTATCCCATGCCGAGCCCCCGCCCGTCAAGGACGTTTACTGCAACGGCCGAATCCGAGGGCAAATGGCCTTAAATGCGGTGACGATCTCGGTCGCTTGGGCGCTGGATCAATATCGTCAGGTCCTGCGCACCGTTGGTTCGCGCAAGGGCCTTGGTCCCGTGCGTCTGCCGCAAGATCCGCCCGACGTCGTTCGCTACTTTCGCGCGATCGGCGTCGGGCAGAATATCGACGTCTACGCGTAGCACACGCTACGCATAATCGCCCGCGGTCGTTGCATCGGCACCACGCGTGTTGCCGGCCGCGTTGAAGAGCGGCGTTGCGACGATTGATACGACCAGGTTGAGCAATAGCGCGTAGAACGGGCCATAGCCGACGAGGGTCCCGCCGAAGAGATGCAATGGAAACGCGGCGGTGAAGTTCGTTTGAATGGCCATGTACGTGCCCGCCACGATGCCGACGGCCCAACCCAGGAGCAGCGCTTTGGGATTGAACCAGCGGGTGAACAGGCCGATGACGAACGCCGGGAACGTTTGCAGAATCCAGGCGCCGCCGAGGAATTGAAAGCCGATCGCGTACTGCGGCGTGATCATGATCACGAATATCAGCGCGAAAAGACAAATCACCAGGGTGAGAATTTTCGCGGTCCTCGTCTCGAGCGAGTCGCGCTGCGCCGAGAACTGCCGGAAAATGTTACTGGCGAAGAGATTTGCCCCGCCGATCGCCATGATCGCTGCCGGAACGAGCGCGCCGATCACGATCGCCGCATAGGCGACGCCGGCAAACCAGTCGGGGAAGATCTGCGCGAAGAGCATCGGGACGACTTGCTGCGGATTCGTCGTCTTGATTCCGGCCGCGATGCCGGCGTAGCCGAGCAGCGCGAGGAACCCGAGCATCAGGGAGTAGATCGGCAGCAGCGCCATGTTGCGTTGCACGACGGTTCGGCTCTTGGCCGCGAGTATCGACGTGATCGAATGCGGATAGATGAAGAGCGCAAGCGCCGACCCGAGCGCCAGCGAGCCGTACGCAAAGTAGGCCGGAGGCGGGAGCAGCAAAGTGCCGGGCTTCGGCCTGGCCGCGAACGCTTTGCCGGCGGCGTCGAAGATGCCGGCCCACCCGCCGAACATGTGCGTGATCGCGATAACGGCGCAGATGATCGTGAGGTAAATCAGCGTGTCCTTGATGAACGCGATCAAGGCCGGCGCGCGCAGACCACTGGTGTATGTGTACGCGGCAAGCAAGACGAACGAGATCGCAAGCGCGAGCGTTCCGCCGCCGGCGGCAAACACGCCACCGAGCTGCAGGAAGACGACCTTCATACCGACCAGCTGGAGCGCGATGTACGGAAGGACCGCGATGACGCCGGTAATCGCCATCGCAAGTTCGAGCCAACGATCACCGAAACGGTCGCGCACGAAATCGGCGGCCGTAATATAGCCGCGGGTGCGCGCGACGCTCCAGAATCGTGTCAGCACCAAGATACCGAACGGATACGCCACGATCGTATAAGGGAGCGCGAAAAACGCCACGGGGCCCGCGGCGTACGCCAGCGCCGGCACCGCGATGAAGGTGTAAGCGGTGTAGAGATCGCCGCCGATGAGAAACCACGAGATGACGGTTCCGAAACTGCGCCCCCCTAGCGCCCATTCATCCATGTTTGCAAGCGACCCGGCGCTGCGCCACCGCGCAGCGGCAAAGCCGAGCACCGTCACGGCAAGCACGAGAACGATGAGGATGATCGAACTAGCGTGCATCCGATGTCCCTCCGCGCGTCACGGCGATGTAGATCGCGAGCACCACTCCCGAGCCGATCGTCCACGCGAGCTGATACCAGTAGAAGAAGGGCATGCCGAAGAGCGGCGGGTTGAGCTGGTTGTAAAACTGGGGAAACAGCGTTGCGACGAACGGAACGAGTAGGAGAAGATTCCACCAAGCAGTTCGTTTCATTCGGGCACATTGCGCGTGAGACGGCACGCGTCCCTGGAAGGCGCGCCGAACATCTGCTTGGTAAAACCAAATCGTGGATAGTACACCGGAGAGCTTGGCACGCGAGGTCGAGCGCCTGCACCGCGCGGGGAAATCCGAGGACGCGTTCGAGCTGGCGCTGGAGTCGGCCCAGCTTTTCCCCCAAAGCTCGCTCGCGCTGACCAATCTGGGCTACCTTTACGTTCTGCGGGGTGAGCCGGCACGGGCGCTGCGGGTCTACGAATCGGCCGTGCGCGCCAATCCCCAAAATGCGGAAGCACGGCGCGGGCTCGCGGTTGCCAAAACCCAATGCGGAATAGCCGCGCAGGGCAACTCCGTGACGTGGGTCCCCTATCGCGGAGCCGGGACCCCGGTTCGCGTGCTCGTGCCGATCACGCTTGGAAGCGGCAACGTCGTCACCGAGCACCTGTTCGACGATCGAGTCTTCGCGGTGACCAAGCTCGCGGTCGAACTTCATCCCCCCGGCGAGCCGCTGCCGGCGCATGACGTGGTATTCAACGCGGTGGGCGAGGCGGACAGTTCGGCCGACGCATTGCGCACGGCGCGCATGCTCTTGGCCGCGACGAGCAAGCGCGTGCTCAACGATCCGGATTTCGTCGAACGTACCGGACGTGTTGAACAAGCCCAGCGCCTCGTGCGCATCGATGGTGTCGTCGTCCCGCGGATCGCGTCGCTTTCTCGTCACGACGCGTGCAGTGCTCCCTTGCCGATCTTGTTGCGTGCGCCCGGCTATCATGCGGGCGAGCATTTCATTCGCGTAGATCGGGTAGAAGATTTGAATGGGGCGCTCGCGCAGTTGCCCGGCGAGCGGCTCTTCGCCATCAACTTTCTCGACACGCGCGAAACGAGCGGCGCTTACACAAAATATCGCGTTATGGTGGTGGACGGCCGTCTTTATCCGCTTCACCTCGCAATCTCAAGCGATTGGAAAGTGCACTATTTCAGCGCGCAAATGGCGGCGCAACCGGCTTACCGCGAACGCGAAGCAGCCTTTTTGCGAGATCCTGTGGGTGTTCTCGGCGAGCGCGCGTGGAGCGCGCTAGGGCGCATCGCCGAAACGTTGGAGCTCGACTACGCGGGGATCGATTTTACGCTCGATGCGCGCGGAGCGGTCGTCGTATTCGAATGCAACGCGACAATGGCGGTGCGCTATCCGCCCGAGGATCCAATGTGGGCGTATCGCCGTCCGGCGGTTGACACGGTACTCGATGCGGTCGGGAAGATGCTGCTGCGCTACTCGTCCATTGAAACGTTGCCGCCCTGATCGTCGAAGAAGAAGCGCGTATCGAACGCCTTCACTTCGCCGGTCGCGGCATCGCGCACGCGCGAATGGATCGAGAGGCGGTGAAGGGCGCGTCCGTTTCGCTTGACGACGCCGCCGTACGAGTACTGCACGAGCGGCGTTTTCTCGTCGATGGGCGCGAGGCGACCTTTTTGAACGAGCATGCTGAGCATCGTATCTTGCAGTTTCTTGGGTATCAGCCGTGCGACGTCGTCGGCCTTGAGGCGCACCAGCTCGAGGTCTTTTTGCGCCCTGTTGTCGACCGCGACTGCGTCGTTGTTTGAAAAGCGTATGACCGCATCCCAATCGTCGGCGCTGATCCCTGTAAAGGTCAGGCCATAGCGCCAGGCCGGTTTGCCTTGTGCCGTTCCCGGCTGCTGCCACACGCGTTTGGCACGGATGACGATGTTCCGGCCTTCGAGCTGGACCCGAAAGTTGGCTTCTTCGGGCACCGCGGTCGGACAGACCACGCCCAGGCCGCTGCCGGAGATGTCTAAACACGCGCAATTGGTCCACTGCGTCCCGATCGCGACCCACGCCGGAAACGGCCCAGTTCGGCGCGTGTACTTACGCCGGTTCTGAGGCGCCCCGGTGAAAAAGGTGATCAGGTCGTTCAGCATTCTACCTACCTATCATCGACTCGGCCACCGTCATTACTTAAGGTCGGGACCTCCCTGCGGCGGTCCTCCCTGCGAGCCCCCAGTCCGGGCGGGTTCCGGCCCGCGCACAGAAGAAACATTGCCCATGGCCGATGCAGCAATACGGCCCGACCTGTCGCTCGTGCTGGAGCGCATCACTGACGGTTTCTTTGCGCTCGACGCGCAATGGCGTATCTCGTACATCAACGCACAGGCACGCAAGCTGCTGCACGTCCGTGCCGAGTGCGTCGGCGAGTTTTGGTTGGACGTATTCCCCAAAGCGCGCGGCCGTCTCTTCGAGCGCGAATATCACCGGGCGATGCGCGACCAGCGACCCGTACAGTTCGTCGAGTACTCCGAAACCGCCGAGTTGTGGTTTGAAGTAAAAGCTTACCCCTCGCCCGACGGGCTATCGGTGTATTTTCGCGATGTCACTTCTCGCATCGAAGCGCAGCGCGAGGTCGAGCGCACCACGTGGCGCCAGCAAGCGCTGATCGATTTCGGGCGTGCGGCGCTCGCGGGAGCAACCTACGATCAAACGCTCCTCGACGCGATCGAACTGCTGCGAGAGATTTTAGACGCGAGCGTCGTCGATTTGTACCATTACGACCGGTCCAGCGGAACGTTTTCGATCATGCGTAGCGAGGGCTGGGAGAGCGGCGCTTGGATCGATCCGCACCAGCCGCCGCTCGAGCATATCGCCGCGGTTGTGCGCTCCGGTGAGCCGTTCGTCTGTTCGGATCTGCGCATCGATCCTCGAGCGCGTTCGCTAGCGCAACTCGAGCGCTGCGGCGTACTTTCGTGTGTCGCGACCTTGATCGGGACCGTTCAGGCGCCGATCGGGACGATCGTCGCGTACAATGCGCAGACGCGCACTTTCTCAGTCGGCGATGTGCGTTTCGTGCAATCGCTCTCGCAGTCGATCGCCGAGTTCACCTCCGCCCTCGAGTCCAACCGCCTCATGTCCGAGGTGCTCGAGAGCATCCACGACGCGTTCGTTGCGGTAGATGGCGACTTGCGTGTCACGTACGTTAACCGGCGGATGGCGGATTATTGGGGCATGACTCAGTCCGAGATCATCGGCACGCCGCTCTCCGCCTACACGGCCACCTTTGAATCCGACGGTCGGGTGCTCGGATTGTATAAGGAGGTGCTTCGCGAAGGGCGTGCGCTCACGTTCGAGGATCACAATCGCGAGCGTTGGCATGAGACGCGCCTCTATCCCTTCGGCAACGGCGTCGCGGCTTATGTGCGCGACATCACGGCGCGCAAGAACGAACAGGAGCGCGTGCTCGAACTCAATGCGGAACTGGAGCGGCGCGTCGACGAGCGAACGACGCAGCTCGAGGTCGCCAACAAGGAACTGGAATCATTCGCGTATTCGGTCTCGCACGATCTGCGCGCACCGCTTCGAGCCATCGACGGGTTTTCGCAAGCGATGCTCGAGGACTACGGCGGCGGGATGGACCAGCGCGCCAAAGGTTATTTGGACCGGGTGCGCCGCGCGGCCCAACGTATGGCCGACCTCATCGATGCGCTGTTGCAGCTTTCGAAGGTGGCGCGCGCTCCGATGGTCTTTGCACCGATCGACTTGAGCGGTATCGCTGGTACTGTCGCGGCCGAGCTGGGCGATAGCGACTCGCAGCGATCGGTCGAGGTGGTCATCGAATTGGGACTTACGGCTCACGGCGAACCACACTTGATGCAAATCGTGTTAGCGAATCTACTAGGCAATGCGTGGAAATTTACACGGCACGTCGAGCGGCCGCAGGTTTATGTCGGGAAAAATAGCGAAGGCGAATTCTACGTTCGCGACAACGGTGCCGGTTTTGAGATGACGTACGC
>Ga0302180_10001933_pt1 | contig 16336 bp, 16 predicted proteins | sample I_Palsa_E3_2_FD_200575 | JGI IMG/M metagenome (GOLD analysis project Ga0302180, IMG submission 200575) | Peat permafrost microbial communities from Stordalen Mire near Abisko, Sweden - I_Palsa_E3_2 | ecosystem: Environmental > Terrestrial > Soil > Palsa > Peat permafrost | place: Sweden... | reverse complement strand
CTTCGGGACGGCCTGCCAGATGTAAGCCGCCGGTCGCGGCCTTTCTGCATGTGACAGGCCAGGGGGTGCCGGTTCGGGGCGACGCCAGCCGCGGGTCTGGATACCCATCGGCCGGGACCGGAGCCGCGGCCGCGATCTCACTGCGGAAGACGAGCCGCGCCCGCGGGAACCGCGTCGCTGCCGGAAACCGGAAAACATCCCACAACTCCCAGGGGAAGGCTAACCGGCGCAAATTCGCGCCGCTACACGGTGAGCAGAACCTAGCCATCTCGAAATGAGCCATCTCGGCGGGCCCAATACATGGGTCTTGTCAATATCCGGCTATCCGCTGCGGCGGCCGCGGACTCGTCAGATGCTGCCGAACTGATCAGGCATGCGGCGGTGAGTGGCCCATCAGCCTGCACGTTTATGCAGCGCAGCGATGCACGAAAACACGCGCTCATGCCGCTCTGGGAGCGTTGCGGTTACAGTCCGAGTACCCGGTGGAGTCCCCGGTCGACCTCGCTCATAAGCGATGTCGGCAGGCGGGCGACAGGTGGCTCCAGATCGATCTTGTCGAGGGTCACCAGGGCCGTGACGTTAACCACCGAGTCTTTAGGCAGGCCCGAGGCCACTGCGGGCAGGAATACGTTGCCAGGCATCACGGCCAGGGTGGTATTTGAGGTGATGACGGCGGCGATGGTGGTGTTCAGGCGGCTGGCGTTGAAAGAGTCGGCCTGAACGACCAGGACGGGGCGCCGTTTAGCGGGCTTGCTGCCGTGTGCCTCGCCGAGATCAGCCCAGCAGATACTGCCGCGGCTGGTCACCAGTCGTCGTCCTGGGCCGCCAGGTAGCGGCGGCCAGCGGCGGAAGCGGCGGCGTTAGAGTCGTCCGAGGCCCCCTGCAACGCCTCGTTGATCTGCCTGGTCAGCGACTGCACGGCGAGCTGGTCAAGGTAGTTGCGGGCAGCACGGGCGAAGAACTCGGACCGGCTGATACCAAGCTCGGCGGCTTGCCTGGTGGCCTGCTCGTAAGTGTCGTCCGGAAGCGATATCGCTGTCTTCACACCAAAAGTATAACCAGGTATTACCGTGCCGAAGCCGCTGACGCTACCGGGCCGCAGCTCGCACTCTCTTGCCGCTGATCGGGCGAGGCGTCAGGTTGCCCGCGCTGCGGCATCGAGACCTGATGGTGTCGGCGCAGTAAGGAGATCGCGAGCTCCATACGAGGTGCGGCGCCGAACTCCGTTTCTGCGACGCCACAGTCGATAAAACCGACGGCGCGGTAAAATCCCAGAGCGTGAGGATTGGCGGTCACCTCCAGCCGCTCCACGCCCCGAGCTCGCAGGACGTCTACGATGCGGTTGATGAGTGCAGCGGCAATCCCGCGCCTCATATTTCCCGGGTCCACGAATAGGTCTTCCAGTTCTATGGTGCCGGCGATCTCGATCCAGGTGGCGAAGCCGACAAGCGAGCCGTCCTCTTCCGCGACATGAGTGCGGCCTTCGGCTAGCCCCTCTGGCCCCAGGATCAGGTATTCCGGATGAGCAAGCAGGTTGTCGCGGTCGCCTGCATTAGACAGCGAAGCGCGGCGGTAGACGCTGGTCGCGGCAGCGAGGTCGGCAGATGTTCCAAGCCGGATCACTCCCACAGTGTGCAGCACGCGGCTAGAGCCGCTCAGGTTGAATCCGCACTTGGCAGCGACCTGGCCGACGTCCGCATCTGCCGCCGATAGTGTGCGTTTGCGGAGATCCCGCAACGAGAGGTACTGAGAACGCCCTGCCGTGGCGGATGCACGGTCGATACGACGACGGGAGGACGGGCCTATGTCAAATGTTCGACGCTTCGACCATGCCGGCCTGACGGTCGCAGATCTCGACGTCGTGACTGCCTTCTTCGTGGCGCTGGGCCTGGAGGTCGAGGGCAGGACGTTCGTCGAGGGCGAGTTCTTGGACACGGTCTGCGGCATTCCCGGCTCCCGCACCGAGATCGTCATGCTGAAGCCGCCCGGCGATGGCACCCGCCTGGAGCTCTCCAGCTTCGTGCGACCCGGCTCCGTGCCGGGCTCACCGGCCGCCATGGCCAACGAGCTGGGATTGCGCAACGTGGCCTTCGAAGTCAGCGACCTGCAGGCAGCTGTCGAATGGGCCACTACCGAGGGCTACGGACTGGCCGGTGGCATCGGCGAGTACGAGGGCGCTTGGCGGATGGCCTACGTCCGGGGGCCGGAAGGGATCATCGTCTCACTGGCCGAGCGCATCGGCTGAGCCTCGCAACGCCCGCATCTGCCGCCGGGAGCGTGATTTCGCCCGGCTCCTAGCTGGCGGCATCAGCTGCCTGCCGCGGCAGTTGCACTGGCCGCCGCGGCGGCACTGCGGCGGCGGTCTTCCCTGATGGTCTCGATGGCCAGCACTACAGCCAGCATGAGCAGGGCATCTTCCCCGTCGCAGACTTCGGCGGAGAACTGCTCCCTGAACGTCCGCAACTGCGTGACCGCAACCACCGGCGCACCACCGCGAGTGACGGAGTACTGCCGGCCGGAGAAGTTTCCGCGTGCCTCCAGAACGCCGGCAGGAGAGTCGATCTCAAAGCGCTTGCCGAGGAATCCGCGAGGACGCACAGTGGTCAGCTGGCCGCCGGCGAGAACTTCGTAGCGCATCGGCCATCCCCGGCGAATGATGACCGCGACTTCTGTTCCCGCACTATCGCGGAGGGACAGTTTCCGGGAGAACGCGAACCTGCCGTGAACGTCGAACTGCGGCACCCCCGTGTCGTCTGTAATTGCGAACCGGTCGCTGAGCGCCCACTTGCGCGAAATTAAATAGTTGGTGCCCATAATGCGAGCATATCGCCCAGACCGTGGCCGGAGCCGCCACGCGACCCAGGGGGACAAAACGGACCGCATGGCATCAGAGTGTCCCTCAAACTGCTGACCGCCCGACGCGACGGCACCTGGAAACCACGGCCACCTGAACTACCCCAGCCCGCCTCGACAGATGCACTCTCATGCCGCGACGAATGTGCGTCATGTTTGGGTGCGGGCGTCCTCATGTCCCGGCCGGGCGTGCCGGAGTGAGACCGGTCATCTCCTCGCTGAGCTGCCACAGCCGTCGCGCTGTCGCGTCGTCGCGGGCGGCCTGGGAGGGCTCACGCCGCTGGCGTTTGACGTAGTAACCGCCCGTCTCTCCGGCTACCTCCGGGGACGTGGCCAGGTACATGATGGTGTCGGCGCCACGCTGCGGCGACAGCATGAACGGCCGCGCGAGCATCACGCCAGCGCGCATCGGCAGGCGGGTCTCGCGCCCGAACCGGGTCCGCACCATGCCTGGGTGTGCGCAGTTGGCGGTCACCCCGGTGCCCTTGAGTCTGCGGGCGAACTCGCGGGTAAACAAGATGTTGGCCAGCTTGCTGTTGGCGTAGGCGCGCCAGCTTTCCCACCCGTGCTTGAGCTGCGGGTCATCAAGATCGAGACGGGCAGCGGTATGCGCATCGGAGGTGACGGTGATCACCCGCGCTGGGGGGTCAGCGGTCAGCTTGCTGAGCAGCAGGCTGGTCAGCAGGAATGGCGCTAGATGATTGACGGCGAAGACCTCGTCGAAGCCGTCTGCGGTGACCCGGCGCTGGCCGGCCATCAGCCCTGCGTTGTTGACGAGCACGTCGATGCGGCCCAGCGTGCCCAGACGGACGGCGAGAGCACGCACCTGCTCCATGGAGGCGAGATCGGCGATCTCAAGCCGCGGCGATGCTCCCGCCGCGGCTAGCTCCGCGGCCGCGGCCTCACCGCGGCCACGATCGCGCCCGACTAGGACTACCTGCGTGCCCAGCCTGGCCAGCGCGGCAGCCGTCGCCTTGCCGATCCCGGATGTGGCGCCTGTGACCACACAAACCTCGCCATTCATGACCGCATGCTAGCCCGCGCGGCCGAGCGGAACGCAAACAATCACCACCGCCAGAATGCTTACTCTCATGCCGCGGACAGGGTCGAGCGCCACGGGCACGGCGCGAGACATCGGCCATGCCCACATAGTCAGTCGGCAGCCGTGAACTGTTCCAGCCGGGGACGGAGGCCGACGGGAAGCCCGTCATGGAGAGCGACCTGAGTCTTCGCGCGCCCGCGCAAAGAGCCGCCGTTCGGAACGGCTACGGCTGCCTCGGCATTCACCAGCCGAGGCGCGCGGATTAGGTATTTTGTACGCCTACCCCTGGCTTGGGCGTCCACAGGCGTCGACTGCGGACAGGCCTACGTCGGCGAATGCACGACCCGTCATCCCCTTCGCGGTGATCGATCCGCAGTAGCCTGCATGCGGGGGCTAGATAGCGCGCGCAGCGAGAGGGGCTGTCGCCATGAAGATCAATGCCTCCATAACCAGTGTTGTGATCCCGGGCATCGTCGCCGGAGTGATCTACTTCGTCATTGCCTTCGCGACCGGGGCCTCGGCGGTCGCCTCGATCATCGGCGGGATCGTGGTGGCCGCCATTGCGGTAACCATCGGGTTCATCTTTCGTGCAGTTTACAAACGCAGGGCAGCGGGCCCCAACGAGTAGGTTGCCGGCACGAGTGCGTCCCCGCTGACCTTGCGACACAAGGCTGATCGCACCGGTACGACTCGTCGTCCGGCGTGTCGCTCGCCGATCCGTTACCGGGATTGACCGGCTGGGCGCACTGACAAGCGGCTATCAGAGCCCACCGCTGCCTGGTTGTGGATGATTCGGTCATGGTCGAAGCAGGTTGCCTCTAGCATCGGCAGCGGTGGCGGGCTGGGAATGGAGCGTGAGGGTGCAGTGATCGAGCGAAGCCGTGAGGCGGACGCGTTCCTGACGGCGATCGACCAGACCGCGCCCGAGGCGGTGAGCGCCTGCGACGGATGGACCACCCACGAGATCGCCGCGCACGTCGCTGGCATCGCCGTCGAGGTCATCCGTCATCTCGAACCGTTCCTGCAAGGCGATCCGGTGCCGCAGACGCGAGGCTTCGAAGAGCGCGAAGCTCCGCTGCAGGCAATCGGGCACCCGGCGTTGCTGCGGCGGCTCGATGCCGGCGAGGAACGGATGCGCCGCCTGGCCGACGAGGTGCTCGACCGCGAGCCCCGCGCGGTCATCCCCTGGACCGGCCGGCGTATGGCGGTCGCGAAGTTCATCCCGCACCTGCGCAACGAGCACGCCCTGCATCGCTGGGACATCGCCGGTGATGACGAGGCCAGCCGCCGGCTGCTCGGCGATATGGATCTCGTCAGCCACTCGGTCGGTGAGCTCGGCCAGATCCTGCTCATCGCCGGCCGCGCTCACGACCCTGACCCGGACTCCGAGTTCCACGTGCGGCTGCGAGCCGACGGGCAGCCCGACCTCCGGGTCATCGTCGAGCACGGCGACGCCACCCTCGCCTGGGCCAGCGATGAGGCCGACGAACCCTGGGTCGATACTGACGCCGGTGCGCGTCAGCTGTTCATCTGGGGGCGACGCCCCGACCGCCGCGGGCGGCTCCGCAGCCACCTCACCCAACCCGACCTCGCCCGCCTCCAGGCGCTGCTCTCCGGCTACTGAAATCCTCAAGCACCGCCAACCCCCCTCCGATAGACGGATCGTCTACCGGGACGGCCGCGTCTCTATGACCGCGCCGGGAGCAACCGCGGCGGGTGACGCACGACTCCGCCGGTAGCGGATAGCGCTGAGGGCGGGCCGCCGCCGAACAGGCTGATCTGTGCTCGATATGCAATGGCGGCCGCCCTCGGAGAGATGTAGATATTCGTTCGGTAGCGGACTCACGGCTGGCGATACAGGGAGCTCGCTCGCGCTCGGTGAAAACGATCGGTCCATCTTCACGGCCGCCAACGGGCAGATCGTGATGCCGCCGTCAGCACCGGACCATCACCGGGACCAAACGGGGGAGCTGGGACCTGCGGAGAACCGCAGATCGGGTGCCTGTTTTGTAAACCAATCTGTAAACGGGATGCGGTGGAACAGGGCGGGACGCGGAAGACGAGGCGGGCCGCGAGAGATGAGGAACCCTCTTGTCCCTGAGGTCACCGCATCCGGGAGAGACCGCCCGGGATGCCTGAGACGGGCGTCGTAGTGCTCATAACCCAGAGGTCGCAGGTTCAAATCCTGCCCCCGCTACCAATTTCGCAGGTCAGAGGCCTCTTCCGGTTCCGGAAGGGGCCTTCCTGCTGTCGCTTGTAAACGTGTTTGTAAACGAGGGGTGCACGGCCTTCCGGCCAAGTGCCGCGTGAGCGTCCTTCGACGGGTAGGAGTTCCTGGCCTATGCCGACGGCTGAGGCGATGTAGATGCTGGCAGTGGCGGTGCCCGCTGTGTTCTGAGTCGGCCAGAACGGCTGGGCCGATGGCGCTGATCTAGTGCGGAGTGCCCGGGGACTGCCGGTCGCTGGGCGCAGTGGCGGCCCAGAGACGAGCCATCAGAAGGACGCTATCTCCCGCCGACGCTGGGGCTGGCAGATGATCGCAGATCTCATCTCTGAAGACCCGAACTGCCTGGAGAAGGTTCCATCCCGACATCGAGATCGACCACGACGCCGTAATGGTCGCTAGCCCAGATCCCACCGATGGGCTTGTCGAATGCGAGCTCGGCAGAGTTGATGTAGCAGTGGGCGTTTGGGTGGGCGTACCAGGATCCGACAAAGACGTAGTCGATCCTGCGTCGATGGTGGGGCTGGCGAACGATGGCGTCCATCTCGGAGCGGGCGTTCGGGTTGTCGATGTTCCAGGTGAAGCCCGGTCCCTCGCCGGCTACGGTCCACGCATCGTGGTAGTGGACGCTTCGCCCGCCGGCCGACTGCTGACCCGTAAGGTAACGAATGCTCGCCGCATCAGGAGTCGCGTTGAAGTCGCCGGCAATGATCGTCGGAAGGGGCCCGCGGTGGCGGGCATCGAGATCAGCCAGCGCGACCGCCTGGCGCTCACGGGCGGATTCCGCTTCGAGACGCCATGACGTCGAAGCTGAGATGAACAAAAGCTCACCTTCGTCAGGGACCGGGACTGAGACGGCCATTGTGGCCCAGGGAACATCCATCGCATCAGGCAATCGCGGATCGACCACCTCGGCGACGCGGTGCGGCCATCGGGTGGCTACGGCGCTCCCTCCGTAACGGTCTACCCAGGGCGGGGTCGATGCCATTACGTCGGCCTGATGAGTGCCGTGGAGTCCCGTTCCCTGGAGAAGCTCCTCCAGCTGCTTTCGCTCAGGACTCTGGATGACTTCCTCGAACGCCACAAGGTCGGGCGCGATTCGCCGGATCCCGCTGTTGAGCAGATCGATGCGACGAGGGTCGCCTGCGGTGTTCCACACGTTGATGGCAAGGACTCGCAGGTGCATAAGCATCCTTCGTGGCCGGGCGATATCAATCTACCGTCCGCGCCTCTGCGCGCTCCTGCGCCAGGCCGCGCAACCCGACCGGCCCCACGCCCAGGCCGACGGCCGCTTGGGCAGTCCTCCTCAAGCAGTCCGGACGCCGCTGGCCGCCAGGACGTACCCGGCGTCGGCTTCAGGACGCGTGCAGGCGGGCGCGTAGGTCGGCCGCGACTCGGCCGGCGGCCGCAGCGCAGGCGGGGGAGACCTCGTCCAGCAGCATGAAGTTGTGGATCAGGCCGGGTTCACGCCGCAGTTCGACATCGATGCCTGCGTCACGCAGGCGGCGTGCATAGGCCTCCGACTCGTCTCGCAGGGGGTCGTGTTCGGCGGTGACGATCAGCGCGCCGGGCAGTCCGGAGAGGTCGGGGGCGTGCAGCGGACTGACACCAGGGTCAGACCACCGCGTGCGGTCCGGCACCCACTGGGAATTGAAGAACCGGACCGTGTCGGCGTCCAGGCCCCAGCCGGCTGCCTTCTCACGCATGGAGGGCTGGGCACCGGTCAGGTCGGTGTTTGCGTAGAGCAGTACCTGCAGGCCAGGTAGCGCGGCAGGATGCTCATCGCGCAGACGCAGGCAAGCCAGCGCGGCGAGTGTGCCGCCGGCGCTGTCGCCCGCCACGGCTACCGCGTCCGGCATCTCGCCGAGTTCCGGCGGCGCAGAAGCGACCCAGCACAGTGCGGCCACGGTGTCCTCGACTGACGCCGGCCACGGGTGCTCGGGCGCCAGCCGGTAGCCGATCGCGAGCACTGCGGCCCCGCAGCCGCCCGCAAGCCGGCGGCACATCCTGTCGTGAGTCTCAAGGCTGCCTATCGTCCAGCCGCCGCCGTGCAGGTAGACGACAAGCGGCGTGCGCCTGGCGACGGAGCGATACAGACGCGCCGGGATCTGGCCGATCCGCAACTCGCGCACCGCATGCATCTCCGGCCCGCGCGAGCGCTCCCGGGCGCGCTGCGCGATCCCTTCACGCATCGCAGCCACATCGAGCCCGGCCAACGGCGGCGGCATCTGCGACACAAACGCGGCCAACTGCTCATCGGCAAACAGTCCAGGCACGCCCCGATGCTACCAACGCGCGCCTTCCAGGACCCGGCCCTGGAAGGCCAGCCCCTGGACGCTCCAGAGCGCCGGCGGTCGTGAGTTCCCCTGTACGCCATCCTGCGACCTGGCCAGGAACGAACCTGACGCGATCCCCTGCAAGAAAATACGACCGAGCACTGGCCCGGCCCGAGAACTGGATGATCGGCGCGCCAAGTCGTGACGATTCCGTTTCTCCAGCCCCTCTTGGCTTACGACCGAGCGGTCCCGGGCACAGCGGACCACCACCGTCCTGGCTGGCTAGCCGATTCCCTCCCTGGTCCGGCGCAGTCGCGCTTCAGCTGTACCGCGCCGCCCTGATGCAACGCACTGGCAGTGCCGGGGAAGCCGGATCACGCAATAGGGGGACACCGGGTGGTTCACTTCCCATCCTCGCCGAAGAGGGGTACGGCAGATCAGGAACAGACTCCGGCTGCGGACGGCCCTCGGTCGCGATCTGACTGCTGCCTGTCTTGAGCATCGGCAAAGTCAGGGTGTTACAGGGGGACCTTCCGCGCTTGGGGCTGCGGAAGGAGCCCGCAGTGGTCTGTCCGATGTTACGTATAGGGCGCCCATGTGGGAATCTTCACCCGTGCGGGTCTTACGGGACGGCCTCTCGCCGGCGTCCCCTCCGACGTGAGGTGTCCCGTATGAGGTTCCGCATTCGGGCGCTCTGCGATACCCGGAAATCGTGCCTACCGGGCGTGCGTTGTGGTCAGGTCGGTTGGGGACGCACGGGGGTGTTCTGCCCGGCGGCAAGCCACCACGTTCGATCGCGGCGTACCAGGACGTAGAGCGCCATCTCCGAGAACGGACCTGTGACATCGGAAGTTGGTTCGAGCGGGTGGCCGGCAGGGTCGAGCGCGACGCGCCGGACATGGGCGACGGCGACGTTCGGGGCGATGGCAAGGACCTGAACGATCTCGTAGCGCGACGAGGCGCCGCCCCTCGCCTGCTGTTTCAGGCGGACGTGGGTGGCGTGCAGCTGTTCGTAGCCCTGCAGGGTGACACCGAAGGGGCTGCCCCACAGGATGTCATTGGCGAAGTGCCGGTTGGTGAGGTCGGCGTCATGCTGGTCCCAGCCTGCCTGGAGCTCCTCAACGAGGTCGGTCGCCGCCTCGAGTGCCTGCCGTGCGAAGGCATTGTTGGTGCCGAGCGACGGGCGGATCGCCTCGGGTTCGTCTGGAACAGTTCCGACATCGACTGTCTGGAAGCCCGCATGGTCCGGATCAATGTTCATGCTGATCACCCGACGAGGATGGACGCGGATGATGTGTGGGCTCAGGCCCACCGATGGTGGTGGCTCGACCGAGACGCGCTCCGCCCGGCCGCGGACCTCTACGAAGCGCATTCCTGCTGCTCCCTCCGAGACGGCGTCGTCGACCACAAAGGCCACGTTCGGGTTAATGCCGACGTTTCGGTACTTCGCTGAGGTGTCCATGTTGAACCCAGCGATGTCGATGGTCCCGAGTTCGGCGTTATAGGTGAAGCCGACGGGCTTGTTCTGCGGTGTGCCGTCGAGACCGACCGTGGCCAGTCGTCCGCGGGTCTGGCCGGCCAGATACTCTCGCGATGCTTGGTCGAGTGCCATCAGATGACCAGCAACGTCTTGCCGATGACGTCGCGGGCCTCAATGGCGCGGTGCGCGTCGGCGGCCCGCTCCAGCGGGAAGGTCTGGCCGATGATCGGCCTGATCCGCCCCGCGATTGCTGCCGACATGGCCCGCTCGGTGAGCCTCTTGGCGTCCGACGGTGCGAACTGCACGTGTTCGATGCCGCGCACAGTGATTTCGCGGCGTTCGGCCTCGTCGAGGTCGATCTGGGCGAACCCGCCGCTCGGGGCGCCGTGAGCGGAGAAACGGCCGCCGCGCGCCGTGGCCTTGAGCGCTGCCTCGCCGATCTCCCCGCCCACGCCGTCGAAGACCATGCTTGCCCCGACACCACCCGTAACGCCGAGAACCTGCTCGAGCCAACCTGATTTCGAGTAGTCGACCACGGCGTCCGCGCCTAGCTCCTGGGCGAGGTCCAGCTTCTGCTTCCCGCGGGCGGCGCCGATGACTCGTGCGCCGGCACCGTGTGCCATCTGGACCAGGAGGGTCCCGAGCCCACCGCCCGCTCCGAGGATGAGCACCCATTCCTCCGTCCGGAGGTCGGCTTGGTCTATGAGACAGATAGCGGTTCTGCCGTCATGGAGCAACGCTGCCGCCTCAGCCGTCCCCAGCCCTTCTGGCACCGCGATCAGGCCATCTACCGCGACCACGGCCCGTTCCACGTAGCCGCCGCCCTCAGCGGTTCCGGCGACCACGCGTCGGCCCACCAAGTCAGGATCCACGCCCTCCCCCACGGAGCTCACCTCTCCGGTGACCCCGGCGCCGGGCACGTAGGGCGGGGTCGTCGGAAACCAATTACGAGCCGAGCCGCTCCGGATCTGGGTGTCGAGGAAGAGTACCGGAGCAACCGAGACGTCCACCACCACCTGCCCCGACCCGGCCACCGGATCCGCTGCCTCGCTGGGCACCAGCACCTCGGGTCCCCCGAACTGCGTCACCTCTATGACTCGCATGTCGCGACCTCCCTAGTCGGCTTCGTTACGTTCCTCGCCGCCGCGACAGGGTAACCAGCCACGGGGCCATGTCTCTGCCATGGACTGCCCATAACGCCGCAGCCGGCTTACGCTGAGGTATGGCAGGCCGGCAAGCGTCCGCGTCGGCGCGGTGACGGTGGCTTGGGGTGTCAGCCCAAAGCTCCTTCCGCCGCAGATGTGTTCCCGGCCGGCGGGTCAGCGGGCGCCCCCGCCGCGCGGGGCGCCGAGCCCGCCAGCGGCGTGGTGTCGAGGTACCTGACCTCGTAGACGCGCTCGCTGAACCTCCAGCCGTCGCCGGTGCGCTGGTAGCGGTCGTGGTAGATGGCGTAGTTCAGCCCCTGGCGGCCGTCGCGGGCGCGCGCGAGCTCTTGAATGTAGGCACGGCCGGTCGCGGTGTCGTCGTCCAGCTGGATCGTGCCCGGGTGCGTGGTCTGCACGAAGAACTCCCACTGGGCCTGCAGCCGCTCGCCCCCGGCGCGGATCTGTTCCCGGCCGATCAGCTCGGCGGGGATGTTGGGCATCCGCAGCGCGCCGTCCGGCGTGAACAGCGATGCGAGGCGGGCGCGGTCGCGCATCATCGCTGCGTCGGTGAACTCGCCGCGCAGCGCCTCGATCTCGACGCGGTCGGCGATGCCCTGAAAGTCGCTCATCGGTTCCTCCCTCATCTGTCTTCTATCTGTGTTGCGGTAATTCCTTCTCCGGCAGTCGCGCCACATCAGACACCGGCCCGATATGACGAAGCTTGTCGGGATTGACCACAGCGCGGATCGCCTGGACCACGCCGTCGGCCGCCTCAAGCTCGAACACGGTGAACACCCGCCCCGCGGCGTCGTACCCGATCGCGCCCGGCTGGCCATTGACCCAGGCCAGCTGCAGGGAAGTGCCCAGGGACCGGCCCCGGCGGAAGAGGCCGGACAGCAGCCGGGCGACCGGCTTCCGCCCGTGCAGCGGCGCGCCGATCGCCTGCGCCTTGCCGCCACCGTCCCCATAGACCACCACGTCGGGCGCGAGCATGCCGAGCAGCGCGTCCATGTCGCCGCCCGCGGCGGCCTCGAAGAACCTGCGGGCGAGTTCCTCGCCTTCCGCCCGCCGCACCAGGGGCGGCGGGCTGTCGCGCACCGGCCCTCCGGCGGCGATGCGCTGCCTGGCGCGGGCGAAGATCTGCCGGCAGTTCACCTCGGTCTTGCCAGTGATCTGCGCCACATCCGGGTAGCCGTACCCGAACACCTCGCGCAGCATGAACACCGCCCGCTCCACCGGCGACAGGGTCTCCAGCAGCACGAGGAACGCCATGGACAGCGAGTCGGCCAGCTCGGCGTGCTCGGCCGGTCCCGTCCCATCCACCGGGACGACGATCGGCTCGGGCAGCCAGTCCCCCACGTACGTCTCCCGCCGCACCCGCGCCGATTTCTGGTAGTTGATTCCCAGCCGCATCACGGCCGTGGCCAGGTAGGCCTTCGGATCGGTGATCGTGGTCCCCGCCTTACGGGCCCGGGTCAGGCCGAGGAACGCGTCCTGCACGATGTCCTCGGCATCGCCTGCGGATCCGGTCATCCCGTAGGCGATAGAAAACAGCAGCGGCCGGTACTCCGCCTCCGCCGGGCCATCGACCGCCTCATCGGCCCCAGGCACGGAATCCCTCACGCCAGCTCAGATACTGCGGCACCCAGCCGAGCTCTTTCCTGGCCTTCTGGTTCGAGGATCCGCGCGAGCTGGTCATCTGGGCCACGACGAACTCTCCGGCGAGCAGCCGCCCGAGCCAGGCGGGCACCCGCAGCGGCGGCTTCCCGCCCGCGACCTTGGCCAGGTACGGCAGCCACTCCGCGACCGGGGCGGGGTCGTCGTCCACGACGTTGTAGATGCCAGGCGTGCCATGCTCGATCGCCGCGATCGTCGCCGCCGCGGCATCGGTGATCTCGATGAACGACCAGACCCCGGTCCCGCCGCCGATCACCGGCAGCTGCCGCTTCCGCGCCATCTCCACCAGGAATTCCCCGGTGCCCGGCCCGTAGAAGGTGCCGTAGCGCAGCACGATGCCCTCTGGCGCCTCCAGCGGCACAGTCTTGTCCACATACGTCATCGCTGCCAACATGTGCGGAGCCCCGCGCACGGGCAGCCAACCGAGCGGATCTGCCTCGGTCTTCAGCGCACCGCCGGAAGGCTTGTCGGGCGCGGCGCCCGCGTAGCCCTGCGCGATAACCCGGCGGGTGCCCGCCCGCGCCGCGGCCGCCAGCAGGTTGTCGGTGCCCCTGGTCCGCAGCTCGTTCGTGACGGCGAACGCCTTGTCGGGATTGCGGAGGCTCCGCAGGCTCGCCAGCGCGGTCATCTCGTGCACGATCACCTCTGGCACCACGGCCTGCACCGCCGCGATCACCGCCTCGCGATCCAGCCCATCGACCACCACGGGCTCCGCGCCCGCCGCGCGCAACTGCGCGACCTTACCGGGCGTCCTCGTGGTCGCCGTGACCTCATGACCCGCCGTGACCAGCCCAGGAACGAGGTGCCGTCCCAGTGCCCCGGTCGCTCCCGCGACGAAGACTCGCATGATCTTTCCTTCCGCCTGGTGCTTTCCCTTGAAGACAAGGCACCACCCGAAGCTGTGACACTTTCCGGCCCCGCCTTCCGAACAGCGCGGGCTCGCTCCCGTCCCCACACGCCTCCCGCGGCTGGGCAGAAAGAATGATCTGCGCGTGAGACGCGTAGGGATCCGTCGACGCACTCCTGAGCGCCTATTCGGTAGGTAGCAGACTCACGGCGGGCGGTACACGGAACCCGCTCGCGCTCGGTGATAACGATCGGTTCATCTTCATGGCCGCTAGCGGGCAGATCCGTGATGGCCGCCGACACTGGACTATCAGCGGCATCAAACGCGGGGAACTGAGATCTGCGGAGAACCGCGGATCAGGCGCCTGTTTTGTAAACCAATCTGTAAACGGGACGCGGTGGAACAGGACGGGACGCGGAAGATCAGGCGCGCCGCGGGAGACGGGAACCCTGTCGCCGCCGAGGTCACCGCATCCGGGAGAGACCGCCCGAGACGGGGGAGACGGGCGTCGTGGTGCTCATAACCCAGAGGTCGCAGGTTCAAATCCTGCCCCCGCTACCAGGCAAAACGGCTTCGGGATCATGGATTCCGGGGCCGTTTTCTGCTGCTTGTGACCAAAGGTCTGGTCACAAGTAGCACGTGTCAGCAGGTCACGGGCTCGCGCCGTGAGGTTATCTCCCGCGGCTACAACCTGCTGCTGCATGCACTCCTTGGCGTGGGGTTCTCCGACGCTCAGTGCGGGTTCAAGGCGATCCGCGCGGACAAGGCACGGTTGCTTCTGCCACTGACGCAGGACACCGCCTGGTTCTTCGACACCGAACTGCTTGTCCTTGCCGAACGTGCCGGGCTGCGCGTCCACGAGGTGCCGGTCGACTGGATCGACGATCCCAACTCCAGCGTGGACTTGCTCGCTACCGCCATCGGCGATCTCCGGGGCATCGCCCGGCTCGGCTGGCACCTTGCCCGCGGCACGCTCCCCGTGCCGGCGGACGGCGAGCCGACCCAGGTGCCGCGCGCCGCCCAGTGCCTGCGTGGCCAGGTGCTGCGGTTTATCACGATCGGCGTGGCGAGCACACTGGCCTACGTCGTCCTCTACCTCATCCTCCGCCTGATGCTGAGCGCGCAGGCGGCCAACGCGGCTAGCCTGCTCGTGACCGCCGTCGCCAATACGGCCGCCAACCGGCGGATCACGTTCGGCATCCGCGGGCGCGCGCACGCGGCCCGCCAGCAGGTCCAGGGGTTGATCGCGTTCGGGGCGGGACTGGCACTCACGTCGGCGTCACTCGCCGCCCGACCCATAGTCTCCCCTCAGCCGGCCCGCGCTACCGAGGTCACCGTGCTAGTCGCGGCCAACCTGCTCGCCGCCGTCGTGAGGTTCGCCCTGTACCGGAGCTGGGTTTTCCGGCCTCGGCAAGCGCCGCCGCAGCCGCTCATCGTGGCAGGTGCGGGGCCGGAGCCTGCCCTACCCCTCGGATCGCACAACGCGGGGAACACGCAATTTCTTGACGGAGTGCCGGGTGATGGGTCGTTTCCGGCGTAGGCGCAGCGACTGGCAGCATCGGGTTGGCGGGCCGGATCCTTGGCCAAGTGCATAAAGGGCTTGCGGGCCGCATCGTGAACCCGCTGACGAGCAGCCTTCCCGTTGCAGTAGCGGTTTCGGTCACGGTGACGTCATAGGTTCCGGACTGGTTAAGGTCGGCGGTGGTCACCACGGCGGTGAGCGTGGCGCTCAGAGCCCGGTCGCCCTGCACGCGCAACGTGACATCGAGGCGGGTGTCATAGCCGGTTATCTCGCCCTCCCACAGGCCGGTCGCGGAGGGTTGCGGTACCGACGGGGCAAGGTCTTCCCACCAGATCCGCTTGCCCTGCTCGGCGCTGCGGATCACACCGAAATACGCGGTCAGCGCTGCGGCCTCGGTCTGGAGCGGTGCGTTAGTCTCGCGCCACGCCGGCGAGGGCGCGCCGGCCAGGTGGAGTCTCCCGAGAGGCACCTCGTTCTGCTCCAGCCCGAGGCCTTGCGCGGCGAGCGCCCTGGGCGCTGGCACGGTCAGCGAGACCGGGCTGGCTCGCGGCGGCGGCAGCAAGGAGGTCGGGGAGGTCACGGCAAGGGTTGCGTAGACGAGGTACCTCGTATTCGTCAGATACAGCGCATCAAGCGGATAGCAGGTATCGAGAACCATGCTCGGGATGGCTGTGTTGTAGACCGCGTATCCGGCGGGGACGATACGGTGCGACGTAACCCGGTACGTATAGGTGCGGCACGGGGTGACGTAACGGATCTCGTCCCCGGGCATGAGCCCGTCGATGCGGGAAAACCACGTCACGTCATGGGCGGAGAAGACGCTGGTACCCGGATGCCCAGGCCAGGCGCTAGCCGGAATGTGGCCTACGGCGTCGTTCAGCACGGCATCACTGGCGCCTTCCCGGACGGGGGCCACCAGTCCCAGCGAAGGGACCTCAAGCAGGCCTCGCGGGGTGCTGCTCCGATCCGGCGTGGTGCTGCGGTCCTGTGTGGTTGTTCTGGGAGAGGGCGGCCCGTGGCCGGGACTGCCGGCTGCGGCTGGATGGCCTACAGTGCCCAGGCAGGCCGTCCCGTTTGCTGCGGCTGCGGCGATCGCCCGGTGCGCACGATGGATGAGGGCGGTGCCGTGGACCGAGGAGTCGCGGAGGAACCATCCGAGCTGCGCCACGATCACAATCCCCGCGACGATGCACGCGATGCTGGCCGCGACAACCATGAGGTGTGCCCGCGGACTGCCCCTGATCTTCAGCCGGACCCCCCAGTGGCCAGG
>Ga0302180_10001932_pt1 | contig 16339 bp, 11 predicted proteins | sample I_Palsa_E3_2_FD_200575 | JGI IMG/M metagenome (GOLD analysis project Ga0302180, IMG submission 200575) | Peat permafrost microbial communities from Stordalen Mire near Abisko, Sweden - I_Palsa_E3_2 | ecosystem: Environmental > Terrestrial > Soil > Palsa > Peat permafrost | place: Sweden... | reverse complement strand
AAGTCTGGATCCCTCGAAATACCATCTCTTGGCCGCAGCAACGGAAGTCAGGTTGGTTGATTTGGTAAAGTCTCAGAAATGTTGCGCGGCCGGCTCAGGCAATTCGCCGCGCACTTCTCTTGGGATCCTCGCACAGAATTCTTTCGATCTGCGCTTGTAATTCGGCTGCCATGTTTTTCTTGGCATCTTCGAAACTACTGCCACGAACCGCGACCGACGGACTCTTGCAGAGCCCCTTCCAGCCATCATCTTCCGACCAGAAATCGCAGTTAATCGGTATGCTGGCGGTCACCGGTAGGTTCACTATTTGAGAAGTCATAATTCCTCCACTCTTTGCCGCGCAATGTGAACGCTCCGGATCCCCCTCGTTCGATCTGACTCTCAAGCAGACCCCTACGTTTCTCAATTAACGACGCCAGCAGTTCGTCCAAAGAACGCGTTAAATTTCCAAGAGATCGCCGGCAGCAGTTGCCGCCGGCGACCAAAGTTTGAGAATCGTTACTCCGCACTCACCTAGGCAGCTTTGCGTGGTCGTTGCTCATCACTCTTGCTTTGGTGGTCGGACTTGCTGTGGTCGGAGCTCGGTTCCCGGGTGAAGGAAAGATTTGGGGCGCCCGTCTGCTCCAAACTCTTCTGCTTTCTCCACCTATTGACAAATGGGAACATTGTGCCCCCGACGAGTACCAGCACGCCAAACGCAATCAAGAGCCATAGGGACCAGCCCTTGGAAGTGGGGGCGGGCGTAGTGGCGACTGGAGCAGGTGTGCTGACAGGTTCCGGGGACGAGCTGTCAGTCGCGACGGGTATAACTGCGGTTGCAGCAGGTGTGCTGGCAGTCTCCGCGGGCGAGCTGGCCGTCACAGCTGATTTGGCGGTGGCAGCAGGAGTTTCTGACCGTCTCCGGGGACGCGCAGCAGGTGTGCTGGCAGTTTCCGAAGGAGTGCTGACAGTTGCGACGGGTGCAGCGGTGGACGCAGTGGGTGTGACAGCGGTTTCCGCAGGTGTGGTGACAGTCGCAACGGGTGGAGTAGCGTCGGCAGCCGGTGTGCTGGCAGTTACAACGGGTGGAGTGGCGTCGGCAGCCGGTGTGCTGGCAGTTACAACGGGTGGAGTAGCGTCGGCAGCGGGTGTGCTGGCAGTTACAACGGGTGGAGTAGCGTCGGCAGCGGGTGTGCTGGCAGTCGCGGCGGGTGGAGTAGCAGCCGCAGCGGGTGTGGTGGCAGTCGCGGCGGGCGGAGTAGCAGCCGCAGCCGGTGTGGTGGCAGTTTCCGAAGGCGTGATGACAGGCGCAGCAGATGCAGCGGCGGCCGCAGCGCAGTGTTCGGAGATCATATTCACTTCAGTGACGGCAAAGCTGTTACCAGCAGGGGTGGAACTCGCCCCGCTCGCTTTGTGGCCGACGAGGGTCACGTCATGGCTCAGATGTGGCTTGAGGTCAACACTGCTGGTAGCGATCTTGAAAATGTGGCCGGTGTTGTCTTCCACCACCGTGTAGTTACCATCAGAGCCACCCAGGCAACCCTTAATGGTGGTCTGGTCTGTATTGATGCTCGTCGCGGGGGTCTGTGCAAACCCCAGCGCCACCAGCAGGGCCGGCACAACGATTAGCAGGAATACTTTCTTCATGGAATCCTCCGAGAAGTCTCGCCTTGCGGCGGTCTGAAATTTTGCTTGGGACTTGATTGTGCTTCCGGATTCTCATGTCGAACTCTTGCAGCGTTGCGGGCTCCGGCCTGAGAACTTGGAGCATCCAGGTGAAACAACGCAATCCTATTCGCTAAAATTTTGACTGTCTGTTCCAAACCGCTCACATTTAGAGAAAGGCGACCACAAATCGATCAGATTCCTCTTGATCCGCTGCAGTTTAAGTCCGCTGTCGAAGTATTGGAGACTTTTTGGTACTGATGCCGCCTGCGCACGTCGCGTCCCACCAGTGGATCCCGAAAGCCTCCTGCCAGCATTGGCTCCCGGAGACCAGTGTGGCGAGCCAGCGGCGGCGCACGAATGGCTCCAAGGCAAGGTAGAGGACCCAGATGAAACAGGAGTAGAGAAGCACCGGGGGCAAAAACTCGAAGAAGAGCGTGGTTCGAGTCCACGCGCCGCCACCAAATCCTTCAGCAACTTCACGACGAACGTCATCTTTCGTTTGTAAACCGGCCTCAGTGGAGACCATCTCGCGGCTTGGGACAGGGTTACCCTCTTAAGAGTTGTCTCGAATCAGCGATTCGAGGTATTACCGAAGTTTCCGGCACGGCTTACAAATCATTGTTATTAAACCTGTTAGCTCCTTATCCTTGATTTGGGATACTCTCGCGCAGATCGCAGGAGTCGCGCGGGGTGATTCCCAATCGAATGTCCACCAGCACACACTCATGGAAAGGCCTGTCTCTCGGCGCCAAGGTTTTCATCGGCCTGGTGATCGCTGCGGGAATGGCGTCTCTGCTGCAGGCTTCGATCCACCAAAGCAGCAAGAACATCGCGGAGTTCATCTGCTACCTGGGCATCGCGATTCTGGCGTCGCGGCTGCGGGTTACTCTGCCCGGCATTACGGGCACGCTTTCGGTGAACTTCCTATTCATCCTGGTGGGGATTGCGGAGCTGAGCTACTCTGAGGCGATTACTCTGGGCGCGATCTCCATGCTGGCCCAGTGTTTTTACCCAAACCGGCCCACCGCCATCCAATTGACGTTCAATGTTTGTGCGGGCTCGCTTTCGACCGCTCTGGGCTATATCGTCTATCACGACGCTCTGGTTAACGAACTCATTATCAGCCGCCCTCTGGTTCTGTGTCTGGCAGCTACGACCTACTTCATCGTCAACGCCGGATGCATTGCGGTTGTGATTTCGTTCAGCGAAGGGAAACCTCTTCGTCAGATTCTGGTGGATTGCTATTTCTGGTCTTTCCCTTATTACCTGCTTGGAGCCGGTATCGCGGGTGTGATCGGCTGGTTTAATCACGCGTTTAACTGGGAGACTTCGCTGCTATTCGTCCCCGCCATTTACCTTATCTACCGTTCTTACCGCTTGTATCTGGCCAAGTTGGAGGACGAGAAGCGGCATGTGGAAGAGATTGCGAACCTGCATCTGCGAACCATTGAGGCCCTGGCGCTGGCCATTGAAGCCAAAGACCAAACCACTCACGATCACCTGCAGCGGGTTCGCGTCTACGCCATCGAGATAGCCAAGGAGCTGGGCGTGAAGGGCGGCGAATTGGAAGCCCTGCATGCCGCCGCGCTGCTGCACGACATTGGCAAGCTGGCAGTGCCCGAACATATCATTGCGAAACCCGGCCGGCTGACGCCGGAAGAGTTCGAGAAGATGAAGATTCACACCGTCGTGGGAGCGGAAATTCTGGAACGAGTTCGCTTCCCCTATCCCGTGGTGCCGATCGTACGCGCTCACCATGAGAAATGGGACGGGTCCGGTTATCCCTTCGGATTAAAAGGCGAAGAGATTCCAATCGGCGCGCGCATTCTTTCCGCGGTCGACTATATGGACGCGCTGGCTTCTGACCGGCAATACCGGCGCGCCATGCCGTTGGATGACGTGATGCAGCGGCTGGCGGCGGAATCGGGGAAGGCGTTTGATCCGAGCGTGGTGTATGTCCTCAAGCGGCGTTACCGGTCTCTGGAGAACCTGGCGCTGGCGCAATCGGGGGGAGACGGCAACGCGACGCCTTCGGCGGGGAAGAACATCATGCGCGGGGAGGCGCCGGATGCCGGATTTGAAGATGCGGCAGTCTCCAATGCGCCGGAGCGGGAAGCAACCTTTCTATCCTCGATTGCGGCCGCGCGCCAGGAGGCTCAGTCTTTGTTTGAGTTGAGCCAGGATCTGGGAGCGTCGCTCAGCCTGGGTGAAACGCTCTCCGTCTTCTCCGTAAAACTCAAACCGATGGTACCCTACGACGCGATCGCCATCTACATCCTGCGCGACGACATCTTGATCCCGGAATATGTGAATGGCGATAACTACCGCCTGTTTGCCTCGTTGCGGATTCCGGTGGGGGACGGACTCTCGGGCTGGGTGGCGCAGAACAAGAAACCGATTGTGAACGGAAACCCTTCGGTGGAGCCGGGTTACCTGAACGATCCCGACAAATTCAGCACGTTGCGTTCAGCCCTGGCTCTGCCTCTTGAGGGAGTGGCCGGCGTAATCGGGGTTCTCGCCCTCTATCGCGCCGAGCGCGATTCTTTCACTACCGACCACTTGCGCATCCTTCTCGCGGTGAGCGGCAAGATGGCTCTGGCCATCGAGAATGCTCTTAAATACCAGCAGGCGGAAAGCTCCGCCACTACCGATTACCTTACCGGCCTGCCCAATGCCCGGTCGTTGTTTCTGCAACTGGACCGCGAATTGGCCCGCTGCAAGCGTGACAACGCCTCGCTCATGCTCATGGTCTGCGACATGAACGGTTTCAAGAAGATCAACGACCGCTTCGGGCACCTGGAGGGAAATCGTGTCCTGCGTCTGTTTGCCCAGGCGCTGAAAGACAGTTGCCGCGAGTACGACTACGTGGCCCGCATGGGCGGAGACGAATTTGTGGTGATTGCTCCGGGCCTCGCTGCCGACGACGCAGCCAAGAGAGTCGAGCAGATTCGACCTCTCGCGCGCCAAGCCGGGTTTGATGTTTGCGGAGAGGATATTCTCTCCCTGAGCGTGGGACTGGCCGTGTCTCCGGACGATGGCAATGACGCCGAGCAACTTCTTACCCATGCCGACCGCCGCATGTATGTGGAGAAGAAAAAACAGCCTTCGCGGAAAGATCAGCGGCTGCATACGCGGATGAACTGCCGGCTCACCATCGAGTTGCACCCTCAGTCGGGCGACGGACCGGTCTTCGGCAATCTGATCGACATCAGCCTGGGAGGCTGCTATGTGGAGACCAGCGTCATTCTGCCCCCCGGTTCCAACGTTAAGCTGGTGTTTTCCATAGACGGTGATGACGGCACTTTGAGCGCGGAAGGCACCGTCGCCAGAGTCCATCCCGGCTCGGGAGTGGCGGTGCAGTTCAAGGAGATGAGCCGCGAGTCGCGCGAAAAAATGCAGCGCATTCTCATGTTCGTCCAGAGCACTACCACCTTCTACAACGACCGCTATTTGCAGAATCGTTTCCAGCGCTGATCGTTTTGGCGCCCCGGCCGCCGCTTGAAGCCCGCTCCCGCCGCCCGTACACTTAGAGAATGCACGTTCACGTTCATGGCGGGGGTGGTCCCAAGCGAGTGCTCAAGATCTCGCTGGGCGTGACCCTGGCCTATATCGTGCTGCTGGTGGTGGCGGGCATCCGCGCTCATTCGCTGGCCCTGCTCTCCGAGGCTGGACACAATCTCTCCGACTTTCTGGCTCTGCTGCTGTCGCTGGTTGCGGTATATTTGCAGTCGCGTCCGGCCAGTTCCACCAAGACCTATGGCTATCATCGCGCCGGAGTGCTGGCCGCGCTGGTGAATGCCGTATCGCTGGTCGCGGTTTCGTTCTTCATCTTTTACGAGGCATTTCGCCGCCTGCAGCATCCCGAACACGTGCAGGCCTCGGTGATGATGTGGGTCGCCGGTGCGGGCGTGGTAATGAACGGCGTAATCGCCCTGCTGCTGTATCGCTCGGCCCAGCGTTCCGGCGGCGACGTCAACATTCGCAGCGCCCTGCTGCATGAAGTAGGCGATACGCTTTCGACCGCCGCCGTCATTGCCGGAGGCTGGGCCATTCTGCTCACCGGCGATTACTGGATCGACTCTGCGCTTTCGTTCGGAATCGGAGCGCTGATCCTGTGGTCAGGCTTCGGCATCGTGCGCGAGACGCTGAATATCCTGCTCGAAGGCACGCCCCGCGGCCTGCAGCTCGAACTGGTCGAGAGCGCCATTCGCTCCATCGAAGGCGTCAACGATGTGCACGACCTTCACTGCTGGAGCATCGGCTCGGAAACTCGCGCGCTCTCGTGCCACATCGCAATTGCCGACATTCCGCCGTCAGTCAGCGAGCGCATCCTGCGCGACGTGAAAGACTGCCTGCACCACAACTTCCGCATCGACCACACGACGATTCAGTTCGAGCACGTGGAATGCGAAGTGGCGCATGGGTGCGTGATTCCGGTGGGCGAGAGCGAAGAACACCACCATAGCCACTGAGTTATCACTGGTGTCCGTTCCGAAGAGCGCTCACGATTCGCCAAAACAGCGGCCGACCGGCCTCGTCCACCGGTGTGTTGCCGATACTAACGGTTGGATTCCGTGGGTTCTTAAGATAAGGAATCTCGCCTAAGCGCTTGTCGACGTTTTGCCATCGCGTTTGGCCCCGCATTCCGACGACAAGTTGGGCTGTCGCTAGCGCCCGCCTAGCAAGGTCGAAAGAATACATCTGTGACGGGCATATAAATGTCTCGGGCAGGCCATCGGTTCCCAAAGAATGATAGGGAAACCACTCAATCACGCAGAGATGTCGCGCCACAGTTCTCCGATCCAACCCGCCTTTATCTTTGTCGATCAGTTCGTGGAGGTGCCTTATCCACCAGTTGGCACAAGGAGTGGTCGCAAAATCCGGATCTGGATTCAGAGAATAGAAGGGATATTCCTCCCCTGCGTTGTGGCAAAGGTTCCTTAACATTGAGTTTCTGACTGGGACTCGTTTATGCGCTTCTGCATCGCCCGGCGAGTCGCCCGGATTGAGACTCAGCAAAACAACGGCGGCAGAATGAGGGTTTCCGATGAAAGGCTCAGGAATTGCTCTGTCGTTGATCCTCACAGCAGCCAGATTAACCAAGCTTCTCTGGTCACGAGGAAGTATGTATGGAGGTGCAGAAGGAAGCTCATTCCAAGGATTGTTCATGCAGTTCATCCTCTAGATTTTCCTGTGGATTGTAAGCTGAAGATCTCCCGAACACGCTCAATCGTATCCGCCTCAGCCGCCGTCTTGTCCGGCCGCAACCGCACGATTCTCGGGAAGCGTAGCGCGTAGCCACTATCGTGACGGTCCGACCGCATCATGTTATTGAACGCCACTTCCACAACAATCTTCGGCTCGACGGTGCGCCGGAAGCCTTGATCTTCGATCGTGTGTTCGAGAAACCACTGCGTCATCTCGGCGATCTCGGCGTCGGTCAATCCTGAATACGCCTTGCCGATATTCACCAGCCGGTCCTTATCCCTATCCCACACGCCAAACGTGTAGTCGCTGAGCACGCCCACGCGCTTGCCGTGACCGTACTCAACCGCGGTGACCACCACGTCGAGCGTGGCCAGTTCGCGCTTCATCTTCAGCCACGACTTGCCGCGCTTTCCCGGCGTGTAAGGCGAGTCGAGATCTTTGATCATCAAACCTTCATTCCCCCGAGCCTGCGCGGCCGTGAACAGCTCTTCCAAATCCTCCGGCGAGGCCGCGCGAAACACCGGTGCGCGGATGATCCCAACCGCGGGGACTTCTTCGATTTCGCCGAACACCAACTTTCCTTGCGCACCGGCAGCCACCTTCGTTTTTCTCCGTGTCTCCGTGTCTCCGTGGTGGATGTTGTCTCTTGTCTGCAGCAGCTCATCCAAAATCCGCGCCCGCTCCCGCAGCGGACGATCAATCAGCAACTCTCCACCCGCGTACAGGACGTCGAACACCAGGTACGCCACGGGGATCTCCCGCAGCATGCGGTCGCTGACTTTCTTCCGTCCCAAGCGTTGCTGCAACATGCTGAACGGACGAGCCCGTCCCGGCTGCTCCCACGCCACAATCTCGCCATCGAGAATCGCATCCTGCAAACCCGCCAGCGCGTCCGGCAACTCCGGAAACGACTCGGTGATCTCGTCCCGCGTGCGCGAAAAAAACTTAACTTCGCCCTTCGCAACATGCGCCTGCGCCCGAATGCCGTCATACTTGTCTTCCACTGCGGCCTCGGAGAAATAACTCGACCCCTGCTGGGCCGACTCGATCGGACTGGCCAGCATGAATCCCAGCGGATGAAACATTCTCATCTTCGCTTCCGCTAGTTTGCCCTCGCCCGCCAGCCGGAGCGTCTCGCCGATATCCCCCAACAGCATGTTCGCGCGTTGCACTTGCTCCAATGCCCCCGCCAGCGTGCCGCCATAAGCCTTGGCAATCGCCTCCTCGACCAGGTTCTCCTTCAGCCCAATCCGCAAATCGCCGGTCATGATCTTCACGATGTACTTGGCCTCGAGGGGCGTCGCTCGCTCCAGCAGATCGCGAACCAGCACGGCCTTCGCCGCCGGACCGCGCGCCGCCGCTACCCGCCGGAACGTGCCGGCAACCTCGAGAACACTCAAGCCTTGCCCGGATCGCTCCGCCAGCAACTCCCCGGCCACCGCGCCCAAGTCACCATGCTTGCGATAAGCAGCCGTCAGCGCGGCTTCCTCTCGTCCGGAAATCTCCGCCACCACGCGCCACAGCAACGAGCCGCCAACCTGCAGGGTCGTCTCCTCCCATACGGGAAACGCTCTCCCGGAGAGAAACACCGCCGAAACCGCGGCCTCGTCCGTGCTGCGTGATTTGAAGTAGTCGGCGACGATCGCCGTCTTCTGCAGCTTCTTGGTGGTGGCGGCGATCGCCTCACAGCATTCGGCAAGCTTTCGCATGTTGTTCAAAAAAAGATACGTTCCGAGAATAGACGAAAGTTCGCGGATTGCCGATCCCTCCCGGATCACCGCCCTGATAAATCCTGCCATCTCCATTACTTGGCGCGCCCAGCCAGCGTAGGAACGCTGCCGCCCCTGTGATAACCTAGTGTTTGGCGCTTTCTGGCGCCTTGGAGCATCCAATCACCGTGCGTTCTCTGCGAAATTTCGTGCGTTTCCTGGTGGCCGTGCAGCTTTTGCCCGCGCTTGAAAGTGGCGAAGAAACCCTGGTCGGCGGGCAAGCCGTGCTCGAAGGGGTGATGATGCGTTCCCCGCACGCCTGGGCGATCGCCTGCCGCAAGCCGTCGGGTGAAGTGGTCACTATGAGCGAACCGCTCGAGCGTGCCTCGGAAAAGCACAAGTGGATGGCTTGGCCCATCGTACGCGGAGTAATGACCCTAGGCTACGCCATGTCCCTCGGCTACCGAGCGCTGCGTTTCTCCGCCAACGTGGCTATCGAAGACGTAATGGGGGCCAGCGATGAACAGGTGGCGATGGCCGCCTCGGCCGTCCCGCTGAAGCGAAGCGAAGCGGAACCTGCCACGACCGAATCGGCTAAGACGCAGTCCCGCGAAAAAGCCGCGACCATCAGCGGATGGCTGGCAGCAGTCAACGTAATCATCTCTGTGGCCTTCTTCATCTTCATGTACAAGTACCTGCCGCTGTTGGCGGCCACGGAACTCAAGAAGGCCAATCCGGCGCTGGGCGGCCAGATCATCTTCAACCTGGTCGACGGCGCGATACGCTTGATCCTGTTCCTGCTGTTCATCTGGGGAGTTTCGCTGTTCCCCGACATTCGCCGCGTCTACCAGTATCATGGCGCCGAGCACAAAACCGTATTTGCCTTCGAGAACGGCGATCCGCTTGAAATCGCAGCAGTGCAGAAGTATTCGACCTTTCATCCCCGCTGCGGCACCAGCTTTCTGATGACCGTGATGCTGATCTCCATCGGCTTCTACATGCTGGTTCCGTTCACCACGTTCTGGGCGCGTTTCGCGTCGCGCATTGCGCTGCTCCCGTTGATCGCTGGAGTGTCCTACGAAATCATCCGCTTCGCCGCGAAGCATCGCGGCTCGCTCTTCGCGCTGATGACAGCTCCCGGCCTCTGGCTGCAGCGCATCACCACTCAGCCTCCGTCCGACGAGATGGCTCAGTGCGCCATTACCGCGCTTGACCAAGCCATGGCCCTCGAAAAAGAGCAGGGCGGCGAATTGGTGATTGCGTAGCGGCCCCGCCGCGAATACTTTCTTTCGTCCCTCAATCCACTAAAATGCCGTAGAGACGTAACTTGTTACGTCTCTCTCGCCCGCGGCAAGAACCGGGCAGGGAAGCCGAGACGTAGCAAGCTACGTCTCTACGAAAGATTCCGATGTTCGAAAGACTCGACCAAATCGAAGCCCGTTACGAAGAGCTAACCAGCGCTCTCGCTTCGCCGGATATCGTCAACGACTCGGCGAAATACCAGAAGACTGCCAAGGCACACAGTGAAGTCGCGCCCATCGTCGAGAAGTACCGCGAATACAAGGATCTAACGCGCGGCATCGCCGAGAGTAAAGCCATGCTCGCCGACGAAAAAGATCCCGAGATGCGCGCCTACGCGCAGGAAGAACTCAACAAGCTGGAGCCGCGCGTCGCCGCTATTGAAGAAGAGTTGAAAGTTCTGCTGCTGCCCAAAGATCCGAACGACGATAAAAACATCATCCTCGAAATCCGCGCCGGCACCGGCGGAGACGAAGCCACCCTGTTCGCCGCCGAAATCTTCCGCATGTACACCCGCTACGCCGAAAACCAGCGCTGGAAGGTCGAAATCCTCTCTTCCTCGGAATCGTCGGCGGGAGGACTGAAAGAAGTCATCGCCATCATCGAGGGAAAACGCGTTTTTTCCCAGCTCAAGTATGAAAGCGGCACGCATCGTGTGCAGCGCGTTCCCGCCACCGAGCAGCAGGGACGCGTCCATACCTCGGCCGTCACCGTCGCCGTGCTGCCCGAAGCCGAAGACGTGGACATCAAGATTGAAGCCAAGGATCTGCGCATCGATACTTTCTGCTCCTCGGGCCCCGGCGGCCAGTCGGTGAATACTACGTACTCCGCCGTGCGCATCACGCACATTCCTACGAACACGGTCGTGAGTTGCCAGGACGAGAAATCGCAGATCAAGAATCGCGAGAAGGGCATGCGCGTGCTGCGCTCCCGGCTCTATGAAATCGAAATGGAGAAACAGCAGCAGGCGCTGGCCAAGGAGCGCAAGGCCATGGTGGGTTCCGGTGACCGCAGCGAGAAGATTCGTACCTATAACTTCCCGCAGAATCGCCTCACCGACCACCGCATCGGATTTACCATCCACCAGCTCGAAGCCGTGATGGACGGCAAACTCCAGCCGCTGATCGAAGCCCTGACCACGCACTACCAGGGGGAAAAGCTGAAACAGGAAGCCGCCAGCGTGGTGTAATAGCTCACGTGGAAGCCGACCTCGATCCTCCTGCCCTCTGTGTCCACTATGGTGGAATGGTCCTGTGGATCTAAAACAAGCCCTTACCTCCGCCATCGCCCGCCTCACCACGGAACAAGTTCCCTCCCCGCGCATGAACGCCGAACTGCTTCTGATGTTCACGCTGGGCTGCGACCGTGCCTACCTCCACGCGCATCCCGAGCGGGAACTCACAGTTGATGAGAAAACTCGTTACGACGCAGCACTCGCCAATCGCGCGCGCGGGGTTCCCGCGCAATACATCACTGGCCATCAGGAATTCTGGGGCGTTGATCTTATCGTTACGCCCGCCGTGCTGATTCCGCGTCCCGAGACTGAGCACGTAATAGAAACCGTGCTCGATTGTGTGGGGCGGGCGCCCTCGCCCGCCAGCCCTCTCCGAATTCTCGACGTCGGCACCGGCTCAGGCTGTATCGCGCTGTCGCTGGCCAAAGAATTGCCGCAAGCCGAAATCCACGCGACCGACATCTCGGCCGCCGCGCTCGAGGTCGCGCGCGCCAACGCCGCCCGCCATAAACTCGAGTCCCGCATCCAATTCCGCGAAGCCGACCTGCTCGCGGGCTTTGAGAACAACCCTTTCGATTTCATCGTTTCCAACCCGCCCTACGTCGGCGAATCGGAAGAAGATCAAGTCCAACTCGAAGTCCGCAAATTCGAGCCGCGCAACGCCGTCTTCGCCGGACCCACGGGAGTTGAGGCGATCGCGCGCCTGATTCCGCAAGCCTACTCTGCACTTAAACCCGGCGGCTGGCTGATCATGGAAATCAGCGGGACGATTGCTGAAGAAGTGAAGCATCTCCTGCGGGATTGGAACGAGGTTCGGATCAAGCCTGATCTGCAATCGATCCCGCGCGTCGTACAAGCACGGAAATAGCCCTGGCGGTTACGCTAGGGCTGAACGGACGCCGGCAATATCTCTTCCACGTCTACAATGCTCGTAGGATACTTGCCGGTGTAGCAAGCCGAGCAATAAGAAGTTTTTTCGCCCTCGCCGCAAGCCTTCTTCAGTCCTTCCAGAGAGAGGTAAGCGAGCGAGTCGGCGCGAATGTACTCGCGAATCTCGTCGACCGATTTGTTGGCGGCGATCAGTTGGCTCTTCGAGGGAGTGTCCACGCCGTAGTAGCACGGCGAAATTGTGGGCGGACACGAAATGCGCATGTGCACTTCCTTCGCCCCGGCACTGCGAATCATGCGGACGATCTTGCGGCTGGTGGTGCCGCGCACAATCGAATCGTCTATCAGCACCACGCGCTTTCCTTCCAGCAGCGACCGCACCGGATTCAGCTTCAGCTTCACGCCAAAGTCGCGCACGCTCTGGCTGGGCTCGATAAACGTGCGTCCCACATAGTGATTGCGGATCAGGCCAAAGCGGAACGGGATGCCGCTCTCGGCCGCATAGCCCACGGCTGCGGTTACGCCCGAATCCGGCACAGGGACCACAAGGTCTGCCTCCACCGGCGCTTCGCGCGCCAACTGCCGTCCCAGTTCTTCGCGGCTGGTCTGCACGGCGCGGCCGAACACCACGCTGTCGGGCCGCGAAAAATAGACATGCTCGAAGATGCAACTCGACTGCGGCGCGGGCGTCGAATAAAAACGCGAGCTGATGCCTTCCGGCCCAACCACGATCAACTCCCCGGGCTTCACGTCTCGCTCATAAGTGGCGCCGATCAGATCGAAGGCGCAAGTCTCCGAAGCAAAAACGATGGTATCGCGCTTCTGCCCTTCCAGCGCCGGAATGCGTCCCATGGCCAGCGGCCGGAACCCGCGAGGATCTCGTGCCGCGATGATCCGGTCGGGACTCATCAACACCAACGAAAACGCGCCTTCCACGCGGCGTAGCGCGTCCGCGATCGCTTCCGGCAGAGTATGTTCCTGCGAAAGCGCGATCAGATGGACGATCACTTCCGTATCGCTATTCGTTTGAAAAATCGATCCCTGGCGCTCCAGACGGCCGCGAACCTCCATTGCGTTCACCAGATTGCCGTTATGCGCCACCGCAATCGAGCCTTTATTCGACTGCACCAGAATCGGTTGCGCGTTCAACAGCGCCGAATCGCCGGCGGTCGAGTAGCGCGTATGCCCGATGGCCAGCGTGCCGCGTATTTTTAAGAGCACGTCTTCGGTGAAGATGTCGGCGACCAGGCCCATTGCCTTGTGTACTCGCGAGGTCAGACCATCGGAGGTAACAATTCCCGCCGACTCCTGCCCGCGATGCTGCAAAGCGTGCAGCCCGAGGTAGGCAAGCTTCTCTGCTTCAGGGTGAGCGAAGATCGCGACCACGCCGCACTCATCGTGAAATTTGTCAGTCTTTAGCATTCAGCACTCAGCCAACACCGCTTTCAATCTGCCGCCACCAGCTCCTGATCGGTACGCAACGCCGATTCCAAAGCACTCTCATACGCAGCGCTTAACTCAGAAACCGGCGCGGACACAACCACATGTCCGTCGAGCGAAATTTCCAGCTGCTCCGGAATCGTCTCTCCCAAAACATCCGCCGCGATTCCGTGTTTCTCTGCTATCTGTTGGATTCCCGAAACGTCAGCTGGGTCACACGACAGCACAATGCGGCTCGCGTCTTCTCCAAACAGCGCAAACTCTGCGGGAAGACCGTGTGACGCGACATTCACCCGCACACCCACGCCTTTCGCAAACGCCTTCTCCGCCAACGCGACCGCCAATCCGCCATCACTGCAGTCATGCGCAGATTCCACCAAGCTCTGCTGAATCAACTCGATGACCGCTTTCTGCAGCGCAGCTTCTTTCTCCAGATCGAGTTCCGGAGGATATCCCCACAGCGTGCTCAGAATTTCCTTCGCGTATTCCGACGAACCAAACTCACTCTCTACATCGGTGATATCGGCTGCTTCCCCCGCGCGCAATAGCACGATGGTGCGTCCAGTTGAGGCAAAGTGCATTTTGGCGGTTTTGCTCACGTCGTCGAGCATCCCCACAACTCCAAGCACCGGCGTGGGATAAATGCCTTCGCCGAGCGTTTCGTTGTAGAAGCTGACGTTGCCGCCGGTGATGGGAATCTCAAGCTCCTCGCAGGCTTTGGTGATGCCATCGATGGTTTGCGAAAACTGCCACATGATGTGCGGCTTCTCGGGATTGCCGAAATTGAGGCAATTGGTTGCGCCCACGGGAGTTGCGCCCGAACATGCCACTTTGCGCGCCGCCTCGGCGACGGCATGCATCGCCCCCAGCCGCGGATCGAGATAACACCAGCGGCCGTTGCCATCGAGCGCCATCGCCAGTCCACGCTGCGTAACATCCTCGGTCAGATCGGGCTGTGACAAGCCCGGATTCGGATTCTTGACGCGAATCACGCCCGCGTCGCCCGCGCCCGGAGCTTCCACCGTATTGGTCTGCACCATGTGATCGTACTGCTGCCACACCCAACGCTTGCCGCAAATGTTCGGGCTGGCGAGAAGCTGCTTGAGACTCTGCGTGAAGTCATCAATTCTATTGAGCCCGGCGCCGTTGAGCTTAATGTGCTCCGGCATTTCCCGCGGCACGGGTGGTTCCCAGCGCGCGAGCGGACGCTTGTACACAGGTGCGTCGTCAGTAAGCGCCTGATTCGGAATCTCGGCTACAACGTCGCCGTGCTGGAGCACGCGCAATTTGTTGTCGGCAGTGACCTCGCCAACTTCGACAGCATCGAGTCCCCACTTTTCAAAAACCCGAAAGACTTCCTGCTCGCGGCCTTTCTGCGCGACCAGCAGCATGCGTTCCTGCGACTCGCTCAGCATGATTTCGTAGGGAGTCATGCCAGTTTCGCGCTGCGGCACGCGGTCAAGTTCGATTTCGATGCCGACGCCACCGCGAGCGCCCATCTCGCAGGTCGAGCAAGTGAGTCCCGCAGCTCCCATATCTTGAATGCCGACAATCGCTCCCGTCTGCATGGCTTCAAGGCAGGCCTCGAGCAGCAGCTTCTCCAGAAACGGATCGCCGACCTGAACGTTCGGACGTTTCGACTCCGAGGCCTCGCTGAATTCCTCGCTGGCCATGGTTGCGCCGTGGATACCGTCGCGTCCGGTTTTGGCGCCGACGTAGATCACCGGATTGCCCTCGCCGGCAGCGCGCGCGTAGAAGATCTCGTCTTTGCGCACCAGGCCCATGGCAAATGCATTTACCAGCGGATTGCCGGAGTAGCACGGCTCGAACTTGGTTTCACCGCCCAGGTTGGGTACTCCAAAGCAGTTGCCGTAAGAAGCCACGCCACTGACCACGCCTTCGAAGATGGAGTGGTTCTTGTGGATCTCAGCTTGGCTAGGAGCAGCTTGTGTGGAGGCAACCGCCTCGGCTGTGCGGCCAGGGCGAAGCCCGGCCGCAGCGGGCGGAGCCGAACATCCGGGGGCGGCTGTTCCCGCATGGCCCTTGATGGGGCCAAACCTCAGCGAGTCCATTACCGCGACCGGTCTCGCTCCCATGGTGAAGATGTCGCGCAGGATTCCGCCCACGCCGGTGGTCGCGCCTTGAAACGGTTCGATGAACGACGGGTGATTATGCGACTCGATCTTGAAAGCGCAGGCCCAACCGCCGCCGATGTCGATGATGCCGGCGTTCTCGCCCGGCCCTTGCAGCACGCGCTGGCTGCGCGTGGGCAGACGCTTCAGGTGTACGCGCGATGATTTATAGGAACAGTGCTCGCTCCACATCACGCTGAAGATGCCGAGTTCGGTGAGCGTGGGCTCGCGCTCGCCGAGAAGCTGCTTGATCTTTTCGTATTCGTCAATGGTGAGCCCGTGCTGCCGAAGGGTCTCCGGAGAAAAGGCAGAAGTCATGGAGGTGGTCATGGGGAAGCTCTATTGTCGCATTTAGCGGAGCGGCTGGGTAGAGCCAGCATTTCCCTTCGTCGCCAGGAGTTTGCCCGGCGCTGGTCAACCATAAAGATCGCGTGTTTTCAATTACTTATCTGTAAGCTATTGAAAAATAAACGCGGCATGTATGGATGGCCATCGCGATGTTCCTTTGTTTTCATCATGCGATCCGCAAGTTGTTGAAAACAGGCGCAAGGCTTGCGGATCATCCGCCTCTAATCCGGATGGAACCGCGCGCAGGATGCCTCTGGAACGCACGGAATTGGCTTGTGAACGCATCCGGTTGTTCTGGTGACGCCAAAGGTCGTCCGCCGATTTGGCGGGCCGCAAATCGCTTCTAATGCGAAATTCGCCGCAAGTCGTTGAAATTGTTTGTAACCTGTTGAACTTATCCAGAAGCTATTGAAAACATTCAGCCCACGCCGAGG
>Ga0302180_10001928_pt1 | contig 16352 bp, 12 predicted proteins | sample I_Palsa_E3_2_FD_200575 | JGI IMG/M metagenome (GOLD analysis project Ga0302180, IMG submission 200575) | Peat permafrost microbial communities from Stordalen Mire near Abisko, Sweden - I_Palsa_E3_2 | ecosystem: Environmental > Terrestrial > Soil > Palsa > Peat permafrost | place: Sweden... | reverse complement strand
GAATTTTAGCCGGTACTTCAGCGTTGAATCGAGGCGGTCATCTTCGCTGCTACCGCCGCCGGCATAGGTGTTTGACGCCCCGAGCAGGCCAAACGCCGAGGCCTTATAGTTTGGGTCGTACTGGATGGTGCCTTCAGAGAGCAGCGTCACCTGACGACCGAAGGTAAGGGCACCAAAGCGCGCCGATTGCAGCCCGACGAAGGCGGTTTGGAAGGGCTGACCCGCCGAGCCGCCGTCGACGCCGACGCTTTGGTTGGCGAGGCTGACGCCGTTGTTCACGGTTAACGACTTCAGGGAATTTGCGATTTCGCCCGACTGGGGATTGAAGAAAGTCTCCGCCTGAAACACGGCCGACCAGTCGCCCACCAGGGGCTCAGTGCCTTGCAGTCCGACGCGCGTCTGGCCCATGTTGCTCGGCGTTACTCCGACCACCGACTCGTCGCGGCTGTTCGAGCGCACGATGTTGCCGCTCGCAGCCGGCCGGTACGGCGTAAACGGCGCGCTGTGCGTATCGTATTGAACGCCAAGATCCAGGACACCATATAGAGTGATCCCGGCCCATGTCAGGCTGTCCTCTTCCGACAGGCCCGGCCCGGTCTTCTGCTGTGCGAACGCGGGAACCGAAGCGGTAACGGTTCCGATCAATACCGCCGCACACCATCCGAGCCTCAAATCACTCGCACGCGTCGAATTAGCTGTGAATGGGAGAACGTGGCAAAGACGGTCCAGCAGAGACGCTCTACCGGTGTAATTCGCATGTCTTTCTTGTGGTGTTTTACGAACAGTCGTCTTAAACATGTGACGCATAGCTCCCTGATTTGTTATTCGCGCCTGCTAACGCGACCCGAATATTAGGGATCCGCGGTTATGCGGTCAGTCGAGGGCCGGTAACAAAGCGGTCGTTGGACATAAGCACCGATCGGCAGCGGCCGTCGACTGACATAACGCCTATACTCCGCAGGTCACCTATAAGCGCAAAGTTCGAACTTCCGCCCTGACTGGGCTAACCATCGGTCTCTCATACGTTTTTGGGGTTCGGAAGCTGGTTAATGCGCCAGATGGCCAAGATGACAGCGAGCATGCGCGGACTGGATCGACTGAAATACATTCAGGCAGTAGGCGATGGGTAACTCTTTCCAAGCAGAGTTGATGAACGATCGGGATCAAGATCACATCGCGGCTGCTACGCCGCTCGGTCGAACAAGCACGCCAGCCGTCGTAATTTTGATACATATGAGAAAGGCGCCATGAAACCAAACAGCATCGTTTCGCAAGAAGAATGGCTCACCGCGCGGAAGTCGCTGCTCGCGAAGGAAAAGGCGCATATGCGCGAAGGGGACAGGCTCGCCGCTGAGCGACGAGCGCTTCCCTGCCTAAAGATCGAGAAGAATTATTCGTTTGAGACCGAGCAGGGTCGCAAGACACTCGCAGACCTCTTCAATGGCCGCCGCCAGCTCATCGTCCATCACCTCATGTACGCACCCGATTGGAACGCCGCCTGTCCCGGTTGCTCCTTTCAGGCCGAGCACATCGACGGACCGGCGCAGCACCTCACCCAGCACAACGTGACCATCGTAGCCGTCTCCCGCGCGCCGCTCGCGAAGATTCTCGCGTACAAGTCGCGCATGGGCTGGCGATTCGAATGGGTGTCGTCCTTCGGTAGCGATTTCAACTACGACTTCCACGTCTCTTTCACGAAAGAGCAGATCGACCAGCGCCAGATCGACTACAACTTCGGAACAATCACGACTGACGGTCGATACATCAGCGAGGAGCTTCCAGGTCTGAGCGTTTTCTTGCAAGACGAAAGCGGCAACGTCTTACTCACTTACTCCACGTATGCCCGTGGACTCGACATGCTGCTGGGCACGCACCATTACCTCGACCTCACACCGGAGGGCCGCAATGAGGCAGGTTATCCCGCATGGCCACGACGTCACGACGAATACGCGGATCAGGGAGGGCTCACGTGAGCCGCGGCGCCCGACCGGAACTTGATCCGCTGGGGTGCACCATCTCTCACACCAACGGGTGTCGCCTGCGCGCTACTGGTGTTAGCTGCGGAAGGTGACCACATAGGGTTGAAATCGAGCGAATTCAGTCAGCAGGCACCCACCCCGCCGACCCCGAATCAGGGACGCTCTAGGCGCGACCTGGTCCGCGTCTCGCTGCCTCGATGGTGGCAATGTCGATCTTTTTCATTTTCATCATCGCCGCGAATGCGCGCTTAGCGGCCGCACGATCAGAATCGGTCGTTGCTTCCAGCAGTACACGCGGGGTGATCTGCCAGGACAAGCCCCATTTGTCCTTGCACCACCCGCATGCGCTCTCGGCACCGCCATTGCCGACGATGGCATTCCAGTAGCGATCGGTCTCGGCCTGGTCCTCGGTGACGATCTGAAATGAGAAAGCTTCGCTGTGCTTGAAGGCCGCACCGCCGTTCAGGCCGACGCAGTTCACACCCAGTACCGAAAACTCCACCGTCAGTACCTGTCCTTCTTTGCCAGCCGGGTAATCTCCAGGGGCTCGGTGCACTGCTGCCACGATGCTGTCCGGAAAAGTCCGCGCGTAAAACCTGGCGGCCTCTTCTGCTGTGCCGTCATACCAAAGGCAAATCACATTTTTGGCCATCTTCCGTCTCCGTTCACTGGTCATTCTGGCTGGGATTGAGTAAGGACGAAAAAGCAACGCGGAAATCGACAGCAGGTCTATATCCGGGCCGTTTCCGCATCATCTCGTCCTACTCCGCATGGACCCGAAAAACCGGCTCAGCATGACGCCGTTCTCGTACTTGATCGCAACGATCAGGCGATAGCCCGTCGCCTTGATATTAAAGACCACGCAGTCGACTTTCAGGAATTTCCCTTCGAAAAGACGCGGAATTAGCGTTTTTGACCATCAACGTGGGTTGCGACGAACGCGCACGTGACAAGCAGGGGCCCACTCACCACAATTCCTGCATTGTTCACGAGGCCAACCAGATTTCTGTCGCCTATCATGGAACCGACCTTCTGAGCAGCGTGATGTACAGCGTCGGCGTCCAGACTCCTTCCTGCGAGGATGCTGGACGCCATTCTCGCAAAGCAACTAGGTTTCACAAGACCGTAGCCCGCTGCTCCGCGCCTTCCGCATGATGCAGAAGAGACGCGACTGCGCGACGTCTTAAATGCGCGCAAAGCGCGTGAATGGATTCGAAGCGACGCGCCTCGCGGCAGAGGTTGATCGACGGATGCCGCTCGACGGGTCCGCGCACCCCCTACGGGTCTTTGCGCTCCAAATGGGCTACAAAATGCGTTTCCCAGGTCCGGCCGCCATCATTCGAGAATGCCGCCTCATACTTGTAGGACGCGCGAGTAATCTCTGACCATGTTGCTCGAGCGAGGACAGTCCGTCCATTGAATGACTCAATGGCGATAAATTCTCCCACACCGTTTTTGAACTCGCCGACCAGCGCAGTGCCAATCACTCCGTCAGAGCTCACAAAAGTCTGACTCCACTGGTGTGCCTTGGGGTTGTAGATCACGAGCGTCCCACCTTCGATACGGCCGCCGGAGCCAGCGGCCTCGATCTCCTCCCATTGTGCGCGGCCGCTCCAAAGTGGCCGCGAGACCTTGGTGCCTTCCATTGATGACCAGCTGTGGGAGCCAGTCAGCGGCTTGTCGAGGCTCTGGATATGCGTCCGCCATGTACCCAAGGCGAAGTCAAAGTCATGAGTGCCGTCGAGCTCCGCGCTTGCGGGGGTCTTTGCGGCGTACGCCACGCCTGGATCGGGTGCCGCGAACGCCGAACCCATCGTCATCGCTGTCGATGCAATCACAGACCACAGGAGGCGAGCGGCGGTGCTCACTGTTTCAATCTCGTTAAGTTAGCGGTAAATGACCGTACCCATGTCGTCCCACCATCATTCGAAAACGACTCCTCGTATTGGTGTGAGTCCGGCTTGATGTCGGACCACACAGCCTTCACCAGGATCGACCTGCTATTCACAGTGTCCTGACCGACCAGCACGGCTCGGCCGTCCTTGAATTCACCGATATTCGTCGACGACGACGACAGTGTCCCGACCTTGCTGTTCACAAACGACTGGCTCCACTGATGCGCGCTCGGGTTGTACAGGAAGAGCGAGAGGCCCTCCCAGTGACCCTTCGGGCCATCGGCTTCGATCTCCTCCAGTTCCGCCTTGCCATTCCACACCTTGCGCACGGTCACCGTTCCATTCAGTTCAACGGATTCCGAAGTTCTCGCAAATGGGTCAAGAATTCGCTTGATGTGCGTGTGCCATACGCCAATGTTGAAATCAAAATCGTGTTGTCCGTCGTGCACCGCGACTGTCGGCGTGGGTGTCTGAGAGACCCCCACACAGGGAGACACACAAATGATTGTGGCCAATCCCAGGCCGACCGCTGTCCGCATCGAATGTTTCAAATTCGTCTCCTAGAGATTAATCGCGCCCTTACGGTATTCTGTAAGTGGCCCACCACAGAAGGGCCGCTTTTTATAAATACATCTGGGCCACTTAATGAATACATTGTTCGAGATCGAGCTGGAACGCCCGATCCCGGGATCGCGGGACGCCGGCCACCGTCTTTATCGGCAGTTGAAGGAAGCCATCCAAGACGGTCGCCTAGCTGCCGGCACCCGGCTGCCCGCTAGCCGCAAATCGGCGGACTTTTTCGGGCTGTCGCGCAACACGGTGGTCGAGGTCTATGACCGATTGTCGAATGACGGCCTCGTCGCCGCCCGCCGGGGCTCCGGCACCTATGTCGCCGACTTGACGCTGGAACCCATATCGACACAATCGCTGGCCAGCACTTACCGACTGAACGCCTTCTGGCTGCGGGAGGATGTAACAGCGGGTATGGGCTTCTGGCGCGACGAGTCCCCGGCCGTCCCAAGCGCCGACGCACCGATTGATTTTCGGCCTGCTTTGATCGATCCGCGTTTGTTTCCGTTCGACGCCTATCGTCGCATCGGCGCCAAGCAGCTGCGCGGTCTTGAGAAAAAGCCTGCTGCGTACAAGAGTCCACAAGGCAATCAGGGCAATTTTCATCTGCGCGCAGCCATCACTAGTCATATTGCCCTGACCCGGGCCGTGGTGTGTCGGTCGGAGGATGTGGTCGTGACGGCGGGTGCACAGCAGGCCTTCGATCTCTTGGCCCGCGTCCTGGTGACGCCGGGCGAGACGGTGGTGGCAGTCGAGGATCCGGGCTATCCGCCGATGCGCATCGCATTTGCGGCAGCTGGCGCGCGCATCGCGCCGGTGGAAGTGGACGAAGAGGGGCTGATCGTCGACCGCTTGCCGGCCGGCCTGGGGGTCATCTGCGTGTGCCCATCGCATCAGTTTCCGTTGGGTGTCACGATGTCGAAGCGCCGTCGCGCCGCATTGGTGGACTTCGCCCGCACGCACGGAGCGGTCATTGTAGAGGATGACTACGATGGCGAATTTCGGTTTGGCGATAATCCGCTGCAATCGCTGCGCGCCACCGATGCGGCGGATGTGGTTTTCTACGTCGGCACCTTTTCGAAGTGCATGCTGCCGTCCCTCCGTCTCGGTTTCGTCGTTGTGCCGGACTGGGCGCGACGCACCTTGATTGCCGCGAAAAACTGTCTCGACTGGCATTGCTCGACGCCACTGCAGACCGGTGTGTCCGCGTTCGTCGCAGAAGGGCAATTGGCGCGCCACGTCCGTAAGATGCGCCAGATCTACAGTAGGCGGCGTGAGCTGCTGTATGCGTTGCTGAAGCGAGACTTTTCGGACACGCTGGAACCGATCCCCTCACTGTACGGCATGCACGTTGCCGCCTGGGCTCGGGACGGGGTCGATCTGGATGGCGCTGTTCAGATCCTTGCGGGTCGCTCAGTGAAGATTCATACGCTCGGACGCTATCATTTGAAACACTCGCCGCGCTCGGGACTCGTGTTCGGCTATGGTGCGGTCGATCTGCCCGAGATCGAGCGCGGCCTAGCCGCGCTACAAGGGGTGCTGGCGCGCTGATGCCGCGGCAGCCGCCGGCAGTTGCTGGCCAATCCCACCGTCGTCATCCGGGCGGTTGTGACGGCTTCAAGGCCCAACAATGAATGTGCCAAACAGGACCGAACAGGGTTTTGTCGGCACGGCATATTTCGGCGATACTATCTTTCATTGCTCCGCCATGCCCTTGAAGCTGACTATCAGGTCTAAAACAACATTATTAATTCTGGGAGACCCAAATGCGCACGTTTGCCGCTCTTTCCATTGCCTTGCTCTCCTCGGCCGGCGCGATGGCCGCTGATCCTCCAACCGCGAATGCCGACGAGGCCGCCATACAGGCCCTCGAGGACACCTATAACGACGGATTCAACTCCAAAGACGTAAACAAAGTCATGTCGGTCTACGCGCCCGGCAAGCAACTGTTCGTGTTTGACGTCGTGACGCCGCGCGAATACCGGGGCTGGGAAGCCTACAAGAAGGATTTCGCGGGATTGTTTTCCGCTTTTCCGGGCCCGATGAAGAACACGATCTCGGAACAGACCATCCATGTCGTGGGCTCACTGGCTTACGGACACAACATTCAGACCGGCGAATTCACCGCCAAGGACGGGAGCAAGATGAGCATTGTCGCCCGCACGACAGACATCTATCGCAAGATGCACGGCAAATGGCTCATCGTCGAGGAGCACAATTCAGTGCCCGTCGACTTGAACACCATGAAGCCGGACCTGCTGTCGAAACCGTAGCAGGTGGTGACCCTGGTTATTGAGCCTGCGATTTGAAAAAAACTTGTACAACACGGTGAAAATGGAAAACCACGAGCGCGCCTAAAGCGCGATATTTGGTGGCGGGAGCAATCGGCTCCCGCTCACATGTCCAGGCTGCCGCCGGAGCAACGCACCTGCGCGTTCGTGGGCGCGGCGCGTGGACAACCGTCCGTTGCAACTTAGCACCACCAAGCACAACAGAAGACAACCGATTCCCGCAAGTCTCCCACAGGCTCACAGACCCTGATGCACGATGGGGTCATGCAATCATTAGGAGCATTCGAATGACCCCCACTATCACTGCTTTTGCACGGTCGCCAGATCGTGGCAGGGGACTGGCGCGTGACATGCGCGTTCGCTGGGCGCTTGAAGAAGTGGGCCAGCCTTACGACGTTCGCCTTCTCTCGTACAGTGAGATGAAGGAATCCGCGCATCGTATCCTTCATCCTTTCGGGCAGATTCCGACCTATCAAGAAGGCGATCTTGACCTCTTCGAGTCGGGAGCGATCGTATTCCATATCGCGGAGCGCCATGTAGGGCTGCTGCCAGACGACGCGGGTGCGCGGGCGCGCGCCATCACATGGATGTTTGCCGCACTTAATACGGTGGAACCGCCGATCAATGATCTCGGAATCGCCAAGATTTTGGAGCATGACAAGATCTGGTATGGGGAGCGCCTGCCCATCCTCGAGGATCGAGTCCGTGTACGGCTGGGCGAACTTTCCACTCGCCTCGGCAATGCCAACTGGCTCGACGATGCGTTCAGTGCCGGTGACCTACTGATGGTGACGGTGCTGCGCAGGTTGAGCGGTTCGAGTCTATTGGAGACATATACGAACCTCGCTGCCTATGTCGCCCGTGGCGAAGCGCGGCCCGCCTACAAGCGTGCGTTCGAGGATCAATTGGCGGTTTTCACTGGCAAGCCACCGAGCGGATGATTGGACGTCCACTCTGGGCTCGCGGCGGTCATCGCATTTCCCCGGATTTAGTGGCCCTAACTCTTGGCTATTCTCGCTTCAGGCGGCGTCGCTCTGTGCCCCAATTCCGTCCAGCGCTTTGACCGCATCCTGCGACAAATCCAACTCGGCGGCCGCGAGGTTTTCCCGCAGATGTGTGATCGAGGATGTGCCAGGAATCAGAAGAAGACTGGGCGCGCGACGCAGCAGCCAAGCGAGTGCAACTTGCATGGATGTGGCACGCAGGCGCCGTGCCACATCGGATAAGCCGGACGATTGCAGCGGGGTAAAGCCGCCAAGCGGAAAGAACGGCACATAGGCAATGCCGTCGCGCGCAAGCTCATCGACCAGTGCATCGTCCGCCCGATGCGCCACGTTGTAGTGGTTCTGCACGCAAACGATCTCGCAGATCCGGCGACCTTGCTCGACCTGCGCAGGCGCAACGTTGCTTAATCCGATGTGCCGAACCAATCCCTTGCGCTGAAGGTCAGCCCTAATCTCGCCGTTACTTACCGTTAGAAACTCCCCGCGGCGCTTCATCTCGACCAGAATCCGCGACGGTTACTCTGCGGCGACGCCTAAGAGGAGGCAACACACCATGAGCGCTGTGATGAAACTGCAGGAATTCAGCAGTTATGCGGCCAGTCCCCCGCCGGACGCTCCACCATATTCCAGCCAAAGCGAAATGGCTGCCGCCATCGCGCGAGTGCGCGCGGGTGCCAATACCTTCGCCAAACTGTCCCTCGAGCAGCGTATCGCGCTCGTGAACGCAATGCAGCAAGGCTTCCTGCGGGTGGCCAATCGTATGGTGCATGCCGGCTGCAAAGCCAAGGGGATCAAACCGGGCACGCCGGAGGAAGCGGAAGAATGGTCCACCGGCCCGTGGGGCGTGGTGCGTCAGTTGCGTCTGATCCGCGAGTCGCTCGCCGCGCTCAAGCAATCCGGCAACACACCCGTCGGTCCTGTCGGGCGAACGATCGATGGCCGACTGTCGGTGCGCCTGTTTCCGGGCAATGCCATCGACGGCATGCTGTTCAAGCACATCACCGCCGAGGTGCACATGCAGGCTGGTGTGACAGTAGAGTCGTTAGAGTGCGACCGTGCGCGCTTCTACAAACAGCCGCACCACGATGGCCGCGTGGTGCTGGTACTCGGCGCCGGCAACATTGCCGCTATCCCGCCGATGGATGCCATCACCAAAATGTTCAACGAAGGCAAGGTGGTTCTACTCAAGATGAATCCTGTCAATGCCTATCTTGGCCCCTACATTGAGGAGGCTTTTGCCGAGGCCATCAAGCAAAACTTCCTTGCGGTGGTGTACGGCGGCGCCGACGAAGGGCGCTATCTCGTCTACCACGCCGACATTGATGAAGTGCATATCACCGGCTCCGATAAAACCCACGACAATATCGTCTGGGGACCACCGGGGCCGGAACGCGAGACGCGCATGCAACGTCATGAGCCGCTATTGAAGAAGCCCCTCACTTCTGAGCTCGGGAACGTCTCACCGTTCATCGTCGTACCGGGACCTTACAGTGACAAAGAACTTCGTTATCAGGCCGAGGATGCCGCGGCCTCCTTTCTCATGAATGCCTCGTTTTTGTGTTGTGCCGCGAAGATGCTGGTGCTGCCCAAAGGCTGGGCTGGCAGCGATGCATTTATACGAGCCTTGCAGGGCGTGTGCGCCAAGGTAGCTCCCCGGCGGGCTTACTACCCCGGCGCGGAGGATCGTTGGCTCAAGCTGACCACCGGTCGCCCTCAGATAAAACATCTGGGAAACGCAATGCCCGGCTCATTGCCGTGGACCTTCATCTCCGGGCTCGATCCCGACGCGCGCAATGAACCGCTTTACACGCAGGAGCCATTCTGCTCGGTGCTCTCAGAAACCCGCGTCGGCAGTGCTGATCCTGTGGAGTTTCTGGAACGGGCCGTGGATTTTTGCAACAACAGACTGTGGGGCACGCTCAATGCCAACCTCATCGTGCATCCGCAATCGCTCAAGGACCCCCGCATTAACGAGGCAGTGGAGCGGGCGATTGTAAAGCTGCGTTATGGAGTAATCGCCGTCAACACGTTCATCGGTATGCCCTTCGTACTTGCCGCACCGCCGTGGGGCGCGTATCCGGGGTCAGCGCCGGAGAATATTCAAAGCGGCACCGGCTTCGTCCACAACACTTCCATGCTGGAAGGTATCGAGAAAACTCTATTACGCGCGCCGCTCATCACATTCCCCAAACCCGGTCACTTCGCCAGTCACCGTAGCACTCATAAGATGGTGCCCAAGGTTGTGGCGATGGAAGAGAACGCAAGCTGGGCGAAGGTGCCGGGCATCATCTTCGAGGCTATGCGCGGTTAGTTTCGAGCGCACAATCGGCGGCGTAGTGCGCGCCTGGCTGCGGCGATGTCAAAATCCAAGTTGACTCTAGTCCGACCTCGGCGCGAAGGCCAAGGACATCTATGTGCTTTCCCTTATTCAAGTCCTGCAAGCCGCGCCAGGGCGTGCATCCGCAAACGCATGTCCCCATCCAGCCATATGACCTGTAGCACGGGTTTGCGCCCGCCGCTGAGTTCCATCAGCCTCTCGCGCTCGACGCGCGCCTCCTCGTCGCGGCTCAGTAAAGTGTAGATAAGGCAGAGCCAATAGTGGTTGGGGATGGATGCATCCGTCACCTCAATGCCGCGCTTGCACGCTGCAATGGCCAGGTCGTAGTCCTCCAGCACGATATAACAGACACACAGCGCGGTCTGGTAGAACGCGGAAGGATGAGGAGTTAGGCGCATCGCCTTGACGATGTTGTGTAAGGCTTCCTCCCCACGTCCTGACACGGCAAGAGCAAACGAGAGAAAAAAATAGGCATCGGCATTGTTGGGATCGAGATGCACCGCGCGCCAGCCGGCGGCGATGGCAGCCTCTCCTTGCTTGCGCCATAGCTGTACCCAGCACAGCACGGCTTGCGCATGGGGCGCTTTCGGGTCCAGATCCACCGCCAGACGTATGTGATCGTATGCACTCTCGAGGGTTTGCGGACTCGGTTCCAATACCATGATCCAGCGGAACACCAGAACACGCGCGAGCCAGATGTGACCGGCAGCGTAACCAGGATCCAGCTTCACCGCACGGACGAGTTGCATGCTCGCCTCTTTTGTAGACTCTGGCGTGAATATCCAGAACCGCTCCAAGCCGCGCAGCAGGCAGTCATGCGCCTCGACATTGTCGGTGCCACCGTGGCCGATACGCTGGTGCTCGGCAGCCGCGAACTTCACTTGCAGCACATTGACGATGCGCTCGGTGACGTCGTCCTGCACTGCGAAGACATCCTTGAGTTCCCGATCATAACGCTCCGCCCAAAGGTGAGCGCCGGTTGCGGCGTCAATCAGCTGTACCGTGATGCGCACGCGCTCTGCCGCGCGGTGCACGCTGCCCTCCAGCAGGTATCGGACCCCCAACTCGGCACCGATCTCCTCGGCGCGCTTCGACACACCTTTGTAGACAAATGAGGAGTGTCGCGAGATGACGAACAGACCCGGTAACCGTGCAAGCTCCGTAATCAACCCATCAGTGATGCCGTCGGCGAAATACTCTTGTTCGGAATCACTACTCATATTGGCAAACGGCAGCACCACCAGAGACGGTCTGTCTTCAATTGGCAGCACACTGGGCATCACATGTCCCACTGTCTTCGCGTGCGCGTGAGGTAACCCGAACGGCGGCGTGGCCTGTGGTACCCGCCACTCCATGCGGACAACGTAGGCACCTTTGGGTAGTTCGAAACGAACCGGATCGCTGCGGCCTTCGCGGTCATAGTATTCGCGCAGCTTCGCGCGCAAACGCGCCGCTTCGACGCGCACGATGGCGTCGATGGCGGGATCGAAACTCACATCACGGTCAAAGACTTCGATCGCGATGGTGTAGCCCTTGAGACGATCGGTGTGACCGGCCAGGGTTTCAGTAACGATGAACTTCAGGAAACGCTGCTGGCGTTCAGACTGCACGAAGCACGGACTGGCGAGTATTCTGGCAAGACAGGTGCGTGCCTCGGCGATTTTCGCGTCCGCCCGATTCTCATTGCCAAAGCTCTGCACCATTGTGATTTGCGCTTCTCGGAAGCTAACGGAGCAATTTCCAGAAACTCGATCGCTTTTGCACGACCCTACTCCATTTATTCCTCAACCGACATTGGCAATCTAGTTTCTACGGCAGAGAGGGACTGTGAGCCGTGAGATCGGGATGTGCGCACATCCCTTGGGGAAGTCCCAAAACTAGGGAGACTATTCTCGCTCACTTCTCGACCCGGGAGTAGAGATCCATGGCCAAGAACGAACAGAACCAGTCTAAGCTTGGCGGCTGAAGCTGCTGCATGAAGACTGGCCGAAGACGTGCCAAAGGAACGCCAAAAATCGCTAATTCGGATGGGTGATCGGGGCGCTCGACGCCGAGGTTCTAGCTCGTTAGGGATGCTGCGTTGAAAACCGAAGTGCAAACATCCTGTCAGGCGACGCGCAAGAAGAGCGGGATCAAGAGCCTCGCTCTATGAGCGCAATCTCTGGATTTTCCTCCATACAGCCACGGCCCACCGCCGACTGAGGCAAGAGATTCCTCATGCTCAGCGTGGCGCCCGATACGATTGTCACGGAAGAGGGGATAAGGCTGGAAGTGGAGGACTAACGGGCGCGCGGCTCAACGTTGGGATTGCAGCACTCAGCCGTGCGAACTTTGGGCCCGCGCTTCGCGGTCTTCTCGATGGGGTTGCGGGAACGAGCGCTATTCGTATCTCAGCGCCGCCACCGGCTTGGCGCGTGCCACGAGAAGCGCATGACCCGCGACTGTTGCCAGTGCAATGGCGAGCGCCGCTGCACCTACCCCCAGGAAGATCAGCGGATTGAGATCGACGTGGGAAGCGAAGCCCTGAAGCCAGCGATGCATCAAGTAGCCGGCCGCTGCCCATGCAATCACATTTGCCCACAATATCGGCCGTGCGAACTGCCAAAGAAGCATGCGTATGATGTCTACTCTACTTCCGCCCAAAGCCTTGCGGATGCCGATTTCTTTCGTGCGCTCTTCGGCCGACCGAGCTGACAGCCCGAACAATCCCAATGCAGCAATCACCCCGGCGAGAACTGCGCCGAGACTTATCGCCGTTCCTTGCAAGACGACATCGGCATAAATGTCTTGCAGGCGCTGGCTGAGGAAGCGCCGACGAATGCTCGTCTGCATTATCTGGGACCAGGCAGCATCAACAGCCGTCAGGGTCTCCGGAATCTGCGAGCCATTCAACCGAACGCTCAACACAGAGAACGAGATAGGGTCCACGTAGAGAATCTGCGGCCACGCCTCTCTGCGGGTGTTGAGATTGAAATCGGGCGACACACCGATAATCTCGGACGGCGCATTTGTGCCAGGCGTTGGCTGTGCACTCCAGCGACGGCGATTCCACATCACGGTCTTGCCGATCGCCTGGGAGGGGGAACTAAAGCCCAGTTTCCGCATCGCCGTTTCGTTGACAACGATAGAAGGGTTCCCCGTGGTTTCCCCATCTACGAGGCGGCCATCGTCGCCATGATTCCGGTCGAAAAAGCGTCCCGCTAACGGCTGCAGGCCATAGAACTCGAGCGCACCGTAGTCGACGGCGCCACTCACCATGACAACCGCCGTCCCGCCCTCGGCCTGCGCATTGACGATCATTCCGCCGTTAAAGAGTGCCAGTTCACTGGTGCAAGCGGCGCCCGCAACACCAGGCATCGTGACGAGGCGTTCTCGAAACGCTCGATCGGAAGGGGCGCAAACGTTGTCGATCAGAAGGATGCTGGAACCGTCCACTCGAAGTTGGTTCTCGAGTGAGAAAAGCGTCTGGCGCCAAATCGTTACGGCCGTAATGCCGAGGCCGATCATGATGGCAAACTGCAGGGCGACTAGCGCGCGGCGAACCGTTCCAGCGGTTGCTGCCTGGACGAGGGTCCCCTTCAACACCGCGGCCGGCCGATATGCAGACAAGACAAAAGCAGGGTATGCACCCGCCACCAAGCCCAGCCCTACTGTGGTAACCATGAGAACGCCCAATAGCGCCGGATCACCCAGGGAGCTGAATTCGATATCCTGTTTCAGGAAAGCGTTCACGTGAGGCAAGGAAAACCTGGCGAGCGCAACGGCTAGCGCCATGGCCAAAACGACATAGACAACCGCCTCTCCCAAAAACTGGACTATCAATTGGCTTCGAAGCGCGCCCGCCGCCTTGCGAACACCCGTCTCAATGGAGCGCTGGGCTGCTCGAGCAGTCATCAGCGCGACGAAGTTAAATGATGCCGAGGCGATGATCAGGGCCGCGATGGCGGCGAGTGCAGCGAGTAGCGTCCTGTCCCCTCTGGGGGACAGCGGTGATGCACCAGCAGCAGGCGATAAGTGTAAATCGCCAATAGGCGTCAGGTGCAGTCCAACGGTGAACCCAGGTGGGTAAACAGGGGAATCACGAGTGGCAAATGCGGAGAGATCCTGTTGCATCTGCTGTACAGGTGCGCCAGGCCGCAGGCGGATGAAAGTATAGGCGCTTGCACGAAACGGTCCTTGAACTGCTGTGAGATCGTAAAGCGCGAACGGCGAGTAGGCCGCAAGGCTTGAGCCGAACACCTCGCCTTTGAGATAGCTATTGGACGGCACGTCTTCTATTACTGCGGTCACGCGCATCGGATGAGGTGTGCCAAAGGCGATTGACACCTTGGCAGCATCCGACCCCATGGCCGGATTGACTTCCAGCAATTCGCCCAGTGGGCTATCGCGTCCGAAATACTTGCGGGCCGCCGTCCGCGTAAGCACCACGCTATCGGGTGTCGCCAGCGCCGTTTGAGGATCGCCGGCCAATGATTTCAGCGGCATGACCCGGAAGAATGACGGGTCCACCCAGAGGAAACCCGTCTCATCCGCCTTCACCTGGCCGTAGCGAATTTGCGGCAGGTTATCCGCAGTCATGACTCGAGCAACGGCCGCTATCTGCGAAAACTGCGCGCTCAGCTTTTCCGCCAGATCGGGAAAGGAATCGTCCCATCGCTCTGGAAGCAGACGATGATCGATCACGTCCTTGGTTTCGGTCAGCAGATAGACGTCGCGATTACCCGGGAAGAACCTGTCGTAGCTCAACTCAGCTTGCACATAGAGTGCAATGAGCAGCGCCGCCGCGAATCCCACGGAAAGTCCGAACAGGTTGATTGCCGCGTGCAGCCGATTGCGCAACAGATTCCGAACGGCCGCTGCGAGATAATTCGCCATCATTGCGGCTGATCCTCGGGGCAAGCTACCAAGCGGCCGTCAAGCATATGCACTACTCGATGCGCACGCTTGGCGTGTTCTTCAGAGTGAGTGACCATGACGATGGTCGAGCCACCGTTCGTGATGCTCGTGAGCATATCCATCACGGCTTCACCGTTGGCGCTGTCAAGATTGCCCGTCGGCTCGTCGGCGAGAATCAGCTTCGGGTTTGCGACGAGCGCGCGCGCCACGGCGACCCGCTGCTGTTGGCCGCCGGACAGCTGCTTCGGCTTATGACGGGCTCGGTGCGCGAGATCAACACGCTCGAGAGCCGCGGTGACTCGCTGACGTCGCTCTGCGCTCGGCACACGCAAGTAAAGGAGTGCGACCTCGACGTTCTCAGAAACATTAAGGTCGTCGATCAAATTGAAACTCTGAAATACGAAACCCACTCCGGCGCGCCTATGCAGGGTGAGTTCTTCCTCTGAGCATCGGGCGACATCCTTCCCACGGAACCAATACGAGCCGGCGCTGGGGCTATCGATCAACCCAAGAATGTTCAGAAGCGTCGACTTGCCACAACCAGACGGGCCCATGATCGCCAGGAACTCACCCGCTTTGACCTCCAGAGAGACATCATCCAGCGCAGCCGTTTCTACGTCGGTAGTGCGATACACCTTCGTGATGTGTTCGAGCTTCAACATTTCACCCTCTCTAGTGTGTAAGGAAGATGCGATCGACCTTGTCGAAACCTGCGTAGTCGGAGGTGATGACTCGCTCACCGATCCGTAGTCCGCTCAGTACTTCCAATTGGTTACTGGTACGACGGCCCGCCTTGATTCGTCGCCTGTCGGCCGAGCGGCCACTAGCATCAAGGACGAATATCCAGTCCCCGCCCGTACGTTCAAGAAAGGCCCCTACCGGCAATACTGTCGCCGGAATATCCCCGCCGAGCTGTAAGCGACCTTGCGCGCTCGCGCCCTCGACGAGCATCGGGGGGCTTGCTCCTTGAAAATCGAGATCCACTCTGAACAGTCCGTTGTGCACCTGCGGATACACGCGCCCTACGGTAAGGTTCACGAGAGTGCCATCGAGGCTAATAGTGGCCGTTTGGCCCACACGAACCCGAGCCAGATAGAACTCATCGATGTCGGCAGTAAGTTTCATGCCCGTTTGTGGCGCCACTTCCGCTAAGCGCTGACCAGGACTGCGTGACTCTCCGACCTTGAGGTCAATTGCGGTGACCTTCCCGGCCACCGGTGCACGAATGAGCAGGCTGTCAAGCTTGTCGTGGACAACCGTGAGATTGCCGCGCAGGTTCTTCAGTTGCTCATGGATACCGGGAAGCAGTCGGTCTCGAAGGTCAGACTGGCGTTGGTTGCTGTCCACCTGTATCGGTCTTAATCGCTTGTAGTAAGCAA
>Ga0302180_10001924_pt1 | contig 16365 bp, 9 predicted proteins | sample I_Palsa_E3_2_FD_200575 | JGI IMG/M metagenome (GOLD analysis project Ga0302180, IMG submission 200575) | Peat permafrost microbial communities from Stordalen Mire near Abisko, Sweden - I_Palsa_E3_2 | ecosystem: Environmental > Terrestrial > Soil > Palsa > Peat permafrost | place: Sweden: Abisko... | reverse complement strand
CTGACCGAACCACGACCATTCGCGCATCCGTGAAAGATGTTGAATTCGAATTGGCACTGACCATCGTGCTGGTGGTCATCGTTATTTTCTTCTTCTTGCGAAACTTGCGGGCTACGTTCATTCCCAGTGTCGCGGTTCCGTTATCGATCGTGGGAACGTTTGGCGTGATGTACTTGCTGGGATACAGCCTCAATAATCTGACGCTCATGGCGTTGACCATCTCCACCGGGTTCGTGGTGGATGACGCTATCGTCATGATTGAAAACATCGACCGCTATCTCGAAGCCGGGGATTCGCCGTTGGATGCGGCGCTCAAAGGGTCGGGGCAGATTGGGTTCACCATCGTCTCGCTTACCGTTTCTCTTATTGCCGTGCTGATTCCGCTGCTGTTCATGGGAGACATTGTTGGCCGGCTGTTCCGCGAGTTCGCGGTCACGTTGGCAGTCACCATCCTGGTCTCGGCAGGGGTTTCTCTGAGCCTGACTCCGATGATGTGCGCCAAGCTGCTCAAGCATCGCAAGGAAGGCGAGAAAGGCCGTTTCTACGAGGTCACGGAAGACTATTACAACCGGGTCATTGCGTTTTATGGTCGTACGGTGAAGTGGGTGTTGAAGCATCAAACCGCAACGCTGTTTGTAACGTTCGGAACCCTCGTGCTCACGCTGGTTCTCTACGTGGTTGTGCCCAAGGGATTCTTCCCGGTGCAGGATACGGGCGTGATTCTGGGGATTTCGGAAGCTCCGGACAATATTTCGTTTGACGCGATGTCCCAGCGCCAGCAGGAACTGGCGAAGGCGATCCTCAAAGACAAAGATGTAGAGAGCTTGTCGTCCTTTATCGGGGTGGACGGCACGAACACGACTCCGAATAGCGGCCGCATTCAGATCAACTTGAAACCCCGGGATGAGCGTGACCGGGACGCCTCGGGGATCATCCGGCGCCTGCAACCCGAACTGGCGAAGATAGACGGAATCACTCTTTACATGCAGCCCGTGCAGGACTTGACGGTGGAGGATCGCGTAAGCCGGACCCAGTTCCAATACTCCATTGAAGACGCGGACGCGCAAGAGTTGACGCAATGGACACCGAAGCTGGTGGAGAAACTGCGCGCTGCGCCGGCACTGCGCGATGTGGCCACAGACCAGCTCAACGGCGGGCTCAGGACCAACCTCACGATCGACCGCGACACGGCGTCGCGGCTGGGAATCCTTCCGCAAGCCATCGACAATACGCTCTACGACGCTTTCGGGCAGCGGCAGGTTTCCATCATCTTTACGCAGTTGAACCAGTACCACGTGGTGCTGGAAGTGCTGCCGAGTTTCGCCAAAACTCCCGACGCGATGAACGACGTATACGTTCGCCCCAGCAGCGCGACACCGAATTCCGGCGCGCCCACCGCCAATGCAGCCGCGCCCACCACCAGCGGAACCCCAGTGCCGCTTTCCACTTTTGTGCGGATGCAATCGACCAGCGCACCCCTGGCCGTCAACCACCAGGGACAGTTCCCGGTGGTGACGCTTTCGTTCAACCTCGCGCCGGGCGCTTCTCTGGGCGACGCCACGCGGGCGATCCAGGAAGTGGAAAAGGAAATTCAGATGCCGGCGAGTATTCATGCGTCGTTTCAAGGAACGGCCGCCGCATTTCAAAATTCGCTTTCGAGTGAGCCGTTCCTGATTCTCGCTGCCATTATCACGGTGTACATTGTGCTGGGAGTTTTGTATGAGAGCTACATTCACCCCATCACGATTCTCTCCACGCTGCCCTCGGCTGGGGTGGGCGCGATCCTGGCTCTTATGATTACGGGGAACGATCTGACCGTGGTGGCTCTCATCGGCATTATTCTGTTGATCGGCATTGTGAAGAAGAACGCAATTATGATGATCGACTTCGCTCTCGAGGCGGAGCGCGAGGAACACAAGCCGCCAGAAGAAGCGATCTTTCAAGCGTGTTTGCTTCGCTTCCGTCCCATCATGATGACGACGATGGCGGCGCTGCTCGGCGGTTTGCCTCTGGCGCTCGGTTCCGGAACGGGCGCGGAGTTGCGGCGACCACTGGGTATCACCATTGTGGGCGGGTTGTTGTTGAGCCAGTTGCTCACGCTTTACACCACGCCGGTGGTTTACCTGTGGTTTGACCGGTTGGCCCACAGGTTCGAGAAGTACAGGATCGGCAATCCGATTCCGCACGAAATGCCGGCGGATTAGGCCTTGCTAATTAAAGCATGAATATTTCGGCTCCATTTATCCGGCGTCCGATTGGCACGTCGCTGCTGGCAGCGGCGCTGCTGCTTTCCGGGATTCTCGCCTTCAATTTATTGCCGGTGGCTTCGCTGCCGCGAGTGGATTTTCCTGTGATCAGCGTTGGCGCAGCGCTGCCAGGCGCCGACCCGCAGACGATGGCTTCGGCAGTGGCCACGCCGCTGGAGCGGCAGTTCGGACGCATCTCGGGCGTGAACCAGATGACCTCGTCGAGCCAACTGGGCTCGACCGGCATCGCGCTGCAGTTTGATTTGAACCGGAACATTGATGCCGCTGCTCGCGATGTGCAGGCGGCCATCAATGCCGCGCGCAGCCAGCTTCCTTCCAATCTGCCGAGCAATCCGACCTATCGCAAAATCAACCCCGCGGACGCTCCCATCCTGATTCTGGCGCTCACTTCTGACACAGTTCCGGTGGCCCGTTTGTATGACACGTCCGACTCGATTCTGGCGCAGAAGCTTGCGCAGGTGAATGGAGTGGGCCAGGTGTTCACGTACGGTTCGGCGCCGCCGGCCGTGAGAGTCGAAGTCAATCCGATGCTGCTCAACAAGCTCGGAGTGGGCCTGGACACGGTGCGCAACGCGCTGAATCTGGCCAACGCCAATCAAGCCAAGGGACAAGTATCGAACGGAGCGATCTCCCAAGAGTTCGCCGACAATGATCAACTTTTTACCGCGGACGAGTACCGCCCGTTGATAGTCGCCTATCATAACGGCGCCCCGGTGCGACTGGGAGACGTGGCGGATGTGCAGGACTCGGTGGCGGACGTGCACAACCTCGGCCTGGCAAATGGCAAACCCGGGGTTCTGGTCGTTATTTTCCGGCAGCCCGGCGCGAACGTCATCGAGACCGTGGATCGCGTGCGCGCTCTGATGCCTTATCTCCAGTCTTCGATTTCTCCGGCTATCAAACTGGCAGTTGTCTCGGACCGCACGATTACGGTCCGTGCCTCGGTTAAAGACATTGAATCCACGCTGCTGATTTCGATCGTGCTGGTGATTTTGGTGGTGTTCGTGTTCCTGCGGACGGTGCGGGCGACCTTGATTCCCAGCATTGCAGTGCCGCTTTCGCTGGTGGGCACTTTCGGGGGCATGTATCTGCTGGGCTACAGCCTGGATAATCTGTCGCTCATGGCGCTGGCGATTTCTACTGGGTTCGTGGTGGATGACGCCATCGTGGTTCTGGAAAACATCATGCGCTACGTGGAGCATGGGATGGACGCGGTGCAGGCGGCGTTCAAGGGAGCGGCGGAAATCGGCTTCACTGTGCTCTCCATGAGCCTGTCCCTCGTGGCAGTGTTCATCCCGCTGCTGATGATGGGCGGAATTGTAGGGCGGCTGTTTCGCGAGTTCGCGGTCACGCTGAGCATTGCGATCGGAGTTTCGCTCCTGGTGTCGTTGACGACGACGCCGACGATGTGTGCCAAATTCCTGCGGCCATCCCCATCGAACCAGCGGCATAACGTTTTCTATCGCGCCAGCGAGTGGTTCTTCGACCACCTCCTGGCGACGTACCGGCATGCGCTGAAGTGGGTTCTGGCACACCAGCCGGTCACGCTGATCGTGACCATCCTGGTGGCCTGCCTGAGCGTGTACCTCTACGCCATCGTGCCCAAGGGCTTCTTTCCGCAGCAGGACACCGGGCGGCTTCAGGGATCGGTACAGGCGGCACAAGACATCTCATTCCAGGCTATGAGCGGCAAGATGGAACAGTTCGTGCAAATCATACTGAAGGATCCCGCGGTCAGCACGGCGGTCGGGTTCGCGGGTGGAGGGTCGGCGACCAACCAGGGCCGGTTCTTCGTCATGTTGAAACCACTCCAGCAGCGCGGCCAATGCAAGACCCCCCACTTCTGGAACCCTTGCTACTTTAGCGCCGACGATGTGATCAATCGATTGCGGGGCAAACTCGCGGTGGTTCCCGGAGCCACGCTGTTCCTGCAAGCGCAGCAGGATCTGAATATTGGCGGGCGCTACGGGCAGGCGCAGTATCAGTACACGATACAAGGCGAGGACTTGAACGAACTCAACAACTGGGGTCCGTTGTTGTTGCAGAAAATGCGCGGACTACAGGAATTGCGCGACGTAAATACTGACCAGCAGGATAAAGGATTGCAGGCGCAGTTGGTGATCGATCGTGACACGGCCAGCCGGTTGGGAGTTGCGGCCCAGGACATCGATAACGCGCTCTATGATGCTTTCGGACAGCGCCAGGTCTCGACCATGTACCGGCCGCTGAATCAGTACCATGTGGTCATGGAAGTTGCGCCGGAGTATCAACAGACCACTGAGGCGCTGCAAAATATTTACTTGCGCTCCAGCGGCGGCGCGCCGATACCGCTGGCGGCATTCACGCACTTCACTCCGTCCAACATGCCTTTAGCCGTGAATCACCAGAGCCAGTTTCCCTCAGTCACGATTTCGTTCAACCTGGCTCCCGGAGTTTCTCTCGGGCAAGCGACACAAGCCATCGAAAGAGTCCAACGTTCCATCGACTTCCCAGCTTCAATTCAGGCAAGTTTCCAGGGTACGGCTGCCGCTTTCAAGGATTCGCTCTCCAGCGAGCCAGTGCTGATTCTCACGGCGCTGATTACCGTGTATATCGTGCTCGGTATGCTTTACGAGAGCTACATTCATCCGATTACGATTCTCTCGACAATTCCTTCTGCGGGCCTGGGCGCACTGCTGTTCTTGCTGCTGTTCCATATGGAGCTCAACGTGATTGGAACGATCGGCATTATTTTGCTGATCGGGCTAGTGAAGAAGAACGCCATTATGATGATCGACGTGGCGCTCGAGGTAGAGCGCACGCAAGGGAAGAAGCCGGTCGAGGCCATCTACGACGCCTGTCTCTTGCGCTTCCGCCCCATCATGATGACAACCATGGCGGCTCTGTTGGGAGGCCTACCCCTGGCCCTCGGCAGGGGCACCGGTTCCGAACTGCATCGTCCTCTCGGCATTACGATTGTTGGCGGACTGATTGTCAGCCAGGCGCTTACGTTGTTCACTACGCCTGTCGTCTATGTGTATATGGACCGCTTCCGAATGTTTTTGCGGTTGTTGTTCGCCGGCGAAGACACCTCTGTGGCCGAAAGCTCTCCCGGTACACCCAGATCCAGCCCGGCGCACTAACAGGTTGCGGAAAAACTCCGGTTCGAGCCGGTTCGGGAAGGGCACGAGTTCCGGCCTGCCCTGAGCGGAGCCGAAGGGTGCCGTTAATTCGCTGAAAATGGGTCCGCGCTTCAGCGCCTTAGGTAGGCTCTTCGCTTGCGCGGCGAGTTTTTCCGCAGCCTGCTAAGGCTGCTGCGGTGCAACCTGATTTCACGAGCATGGCATCGCAGTCAGCAGGACTCGGAAGTCTTGGCCCGTCGCAGCGCTGGACCGCGCCCGACGTGCCCGGCCCCTTTTTCTTCGCGGTCACCGTATGATAAGGGATGCTTTCCATGCCGGAGCTTCCCGGTGGTCCGGCGTATTATTGTTCTTCGTTCTGCGCTTTCAAATTCTCTCAGGAGTCACGAATGCTTCAGAAGGCATTGGTCCTGGTATTTGTTGTCGCAAGCATTGCCAGTTGCATCGGCTGCGGACAGACTGCGAGCCACTACGTCTATGCGACTATCCCGGCTGCTAATCAAGTCAAAGCCTACCGGGAAGACCCCAACTCCGGCGTCCTCACGGAAATCTCGGGAAGTCCGTACCCTGTGGGCGACGGAGCTCATTCCGCGGTCCTTCATCCTTCGGGAAAATTCTTGTACGTGGCGAATCCGGGTCAAGAGGAAAATGACATTTCTCTGTTTACCATCGCCAGCAACGGAGCTTTGACCGAGGTAACTCCACGGACCTCCGTTGCACCTTTGGGTTCGCTGCCCCAACTCCTGGCCATGGATCCTGCCGGCGGGTTCCTGTACGTGGCGAATGCCGGATCGGACAACATTTCGGTCTTCTCGATCGATAGCAGCACAGGCGCGCTCACCCAACTTGCCAATTCTCCATTCCCGGTTGGGTTGCCACCGCTCAATATCCAGCTGACGCCATCGGGCAACTATCTCTACGTCACCGCGTCAGGCGGACAAGCCGGAAATAATGGGTCGATAGCAGGCTTCAGTGTGAACGCAGGAGCACTCACGGCACTTAGCGCCCCGAATCCGATTAGCAGCGACGGTGTTAATCCCAACGGGCTCGCAATCGACCCGAGCGGCACTTATCTGTACGCCGCAAACACCTCATCGGGTTCCATTTCTATTTTTACCATTGGCTCGTCCGGCGCGTTGTCGGAGGTTCAAAACTCTCCACTCGCCGACACCTATACGGCTCCGGTTTCGCTGATTCTGGATGCCAAAGGAGCGTATCTCTACGTGGCGAATCAGGGCTCCAGCAACGTCGCAGTTTATTCGATTAGTTCCAGTACCGGACTTCCTACGGTGCTTACCAGTTCCACTACCACGGGTGCCTTCTTCACCGAGGGTAATCCTAGCTTCCTGGCTGCGGACCCGAGCGGGGAATATTTGTTTGTGGGGAACCAGGGCGCTTCTGCGGGGATTCAGGCGTTTAGCGTCAGTAGTGGCAATTTGACCTCTATCTATACTTATGGCGTCGGGAATACGCCCAGTTCGATCGCGGTATTGAAGTAAAACGAACCATTTCTGCGGCATGGCAGACTCTTTAACAGGCAATGACAAACAAAAACTCCCAACTCTGCGACAATAGCTAGACCGGCACGAGCCCCCCGTGTTTGCCGTCGCGGGAGCCCCAACGTCGAATCGGGAGAAGGCTTCCCGCATTCGCTTGGCTATGGGGCTGATTCCGTGCCGAGACTGCCTTCAGGAGCCCGAATCCATGAGGATCGCAAGCGCGGCGAGTGCCTTCCCGAAGCATTACTACACCCAGAAAGTTCTTCTCGAGCGCCTCCAGGACTATTGGGGAGACCAACTCAAGAATCCTCTGCTGCTGGCACGCTTGCATCGCAACGTAACCGTGGACGGCCGTTACCTCGCGATACCCGCGGAGCAGTACGTGGACATCAAGACCTGGGGTCAGGCCAACGACATCTGGATCAAGGTCGCGCAGGAGTTGGGGGAACAGGCTCTCTGCGTTGCACTGCAGAACGCTGGATTGCAGCCAAGCGCTTTAGGAGCGTTGTTGTTCACCACCGTCACTGGCGTAGCAAGCCCGTCCATCGACGCTCTCCTGATCAACCGCATGGGACTGCCGGCCAATATTCGCCGCACCCCGATTTTTGGCTTGGGCTGCGTAGCTGGCGCCGCCGGAATTGCACGCGCCGCGGATTACGTTCGCGCCTATCCTTCGCAGGCAGCGGCCCTGGTATCGGTCGAACTCTGTTCGCTCACCCTGCAGCGTGAAGATCTTTCAGTCGCGAACCTGATCTCGTCGGGACTTTTTGCCGATGGCGCGGCGGCGGTGATTGTAACCGGACCGGAATTTGCATCGTCTGGCCCTGAGATTTCCGGGCCTAAGATTCTCGCCACCCGTTCCGTCTTTTATCCCAGCACGGAAGAAATGATGGGCTGGAACATTTCCGAGAAAGGTTTCCGGATCATACTGTCTACTGAGGTTCCGACCCTGATTCGACAAAACCTGGGGCGAGATGTGGACGCATTTCTGGCGGATAACGGACACAAGCGAAGCGAGCTTAAGAGCTTCGTTCTCCATACCGGAGGACCGAAAGTGCTCGATGCTTCGGCAGACGCGTTGGGCTTGCACAATGGACAGCTCGATGCTTCCTGGGATTGCCTGCGCAAGGTAGGAAATCTTTCTTCCGCTTCAGTGTTAGTTGTACTCGAAGACGTGATGAAGAACCGGCGTCCTGAGCCCGGTACGCTGGGTCTGCTTGCCGCCATGGGACCCGGTTTCTGTTCCGAGCTTCTACTTCTGCAATGGTGAGGTAGGTCAGTTTGCTGAATTCGACAGATGTGTTCGTGATTGGCGGAGGCCCAGCCGGGCTTGCGACCGCGATTGCCGCCCGTAGGCAGGGATTCCGCGTAGTGGTTGCCGACGGAGCCAAGCCGCCAATTGACAAGGCCTGCGGTGAAGCGCTGATGCCGGACGCAATCACGGCGCTGGAACGGCTGGGAATTGCCGTGCCTGTCGCTGAGGCCCGCCCTGTTTGCGGCGTGCGCTTTCTCGGTTCCGGGTTGTCCGCAGAAGCGGACTTCCCTTCGGGCAACCGCGGCCTCTCCATTCGCCGGACCGCATTGCATCGCATCATGACCGAACGTGCTGCGGCGCTGGGAGTCGATCTACTTTGGAAGACCGCAGTCACGGGGATATCCCGCGAGCAAGTGCAGCTCGGGGAGCGCACGATCCGCACCCGGTGGATTGTAGGAGCCGATGGCGCCAACTCACGCGTGCGCCGCTGGGCGAATCTAAATGCCCACTCACGAACCAGCCTTCGATATGCTTTTCGCCGCCACTATCGCATGCGGCCCTGGACTGACCGCATGGAAATATATTGGGGAAAGCACAGTCAGGGTTATGCCACTGCCGTAAGCAACGAGGAAGTTTGCGTGGCTGTGGCATCACACGATCCCGACCTTCGCCTGGAGGAATCTTTGCTCGCGTTCCCCGATCTCACCGCCCGCCTTCGCGGCGCCGAGACGGCCTCTGCCGAAAGGGGCTCACTATCTGCAAATCGCAAACTGAAGCGCGTATGGCGAGGAAATGTTGCGTTGATCGGCGACGCCTCCGGCACCGTCGATGCGATCACAGGCGAAGGTCTGGGCCTTGCTTTCAGCCAGGCCGTGGCGCTGGCCGACTGTCTCGGATCAGGCAATCTCGCCGGTTACGAGACCGCTCATCACCGCCTGTCTCGACGGCCTTTGTTGATGGCGCGATTGATGCTCACGCTCGACGGCCGTCCGGGCTTTCAGCAACGCACACTCCAGGTGTTTCGTAAGCATCCCGAAGTTTTTCACCGATTTCTGGCTCTGCACGTAGGAAGTCTTTCGCCTTTTTGCCTTGCCCTCGACGGCCTCACTCTGGGTTGGGGATTGTTGACCGCATAACCCCATGAACGAAGATGTTCAGGGATCTCGCCGAGGTCGGGTGCGTCAGCCGTTCCTGGGGGTAATTTGCTTTTGTCGCGATTGCCTCGCCGCATATCAATATCCATCCTGCGGCGAGATCCCTTTGCCTTCGACGCATTCGTAGGATCGTCCCGCCGCCAGGTTTTTGAACTCTTCGGTTCTGCCGCTGGGCCAGGTGATGACAGCGCGCTCGACCCGATCGCGTTTCTCAAGGCCAAACGTGAGCGGGAGTTCTGATTGCGACAGATAGCTGGAGCCGCTTTTCACCATGCGCGACTGACTCAACCCGCCGGAGACAATGCGGACGATTGCGCCGATTCCGTCGCGGTTCGACTTGGTGCCGGCTAGCCGAAAACGAATGCTGCGATTTCCGGCGAGCTGGTCATTTCGGTAGAGGCAGGCAGGACCGCTGTTGGTGGTGAGCAGCAGGTCGAGATCACCATCGCGATCGAAGTCGGCATAAGCCAGTCCGCGCCCGACCTTCGGCTGGTCGAATCCGCCTCCGACTTCCGTGGCGATGTCGCGGAAGCTTCCCTTGCCATTGTTGAGAAACAGCAGCGGCGGCTGGGCATAGCCTACATTGCCGCGAATGTTGCGAACTGTCTCGTCGATGTGGCCGTTGGCCACGGCAAGATCGAGCCAGCCGTCGAGATTGGCGTCTAGAAAAACACATCCAAAACCCAAACTGTTCTTGGAGGCCAGGCCCACGCCGGCCTGCGCCGCAACGTCTTCGTAGGCTTTCCCTCCGAACTCGTAGAGGCCTGTCATTTCGTTATCGAAGTTTGTAATGGCCACGCCGGAATGGCCTGAGTTCGTAAAATCAGCGACGTCCACGCCCATGCCGGCTCGCGCCTTGCCCTCGCTGCTGAAGGCCAGTCCAGCCTCGACTGCGGCATCTTTGAAAGTACCGTTGCGCTGGTTTCGATAGAGCTTGTTGGGTTGAGTGTCGTTCGCCACTAAAAGATCGGCCCAGCCGCTCTGGTCCTCATCCAGCATCGCGACGCCAAGAGATTTCGAACTGCTGTCGAAGATGCCGCTGGAGGCGGTGACGTCCTCGAAGGTGCCATTGCCGCGATTGTGAAGCAGCCAGCAAGTCTCGCCGCGATAGGCCTCGGGCGTGCAATAGGATTTATGCTTGCCGTCGAGACTGCAGAACACGTCGTGCTCCGGCGACCATTTGACGTAGTTGCAGACAAAAAGATCAAGCAGGCCGTCGTGGTCATAGTCGAACCAGAGAGCGGACGTGCTGAACGCCAGGCGTTTTCCCAAGCCGCTGGCGTTGGTTACATCCACAAAAGTTCCCCTGCCGGTATTGTGGAATAGCCGATTCTGCCCCACGCAGGTTACCAAGATGTCGGGAAATCCGTCGTTGTCATAATCGCCGACGGCCACGCCCATGCCGTACATTTCAATATCCAGTCCGGCGCGGCCAGTCACGTCGGTGAAGCTGCCGTTCCCGTTGTTGTGATAAAGCCGCAGCGTGGAACGCCGCTGCTTGTGGCCGGGCCAATCCATCCCATTGATCAGAAGAATGTCTTGCCAGCCGTCGCGATCGTAATCGAGAAAAGCACAACCGGAACCTAGAGTCTCAGGCAGGAACTTTCCTCCAAACGCTCCGCTGTTGTGCTGAAACTGAAGGCCGGCACTGGAAGTTACATCAACCAACCGAAAGCCGGGTGAAGCCGTTATTCCCGCTACAGCGACCCGAGGCCGCAGCAGCGGCAACTGTGACACCGACGCCAGACCTGCCATGCCCTGCAGAAAGGATCTGCGATTCACGGAACGTTTACCAATCCGGCGCGAATGGCGTAAACAACAAGTTCGGCAGTCTTGTGAATGCCGAGTGCATTCATGATATTGGCGCGGTGAACCGCAACCGTGTTAGCGCTAAGGTCGAGTACCGTGGCAATTTCCTTGTTCGATTTGCCATCCACAATCATCTGCAAGACTTCAAGCTCGCGCGGAGTCAGCCCGCTGCTGCGCTCGCCTTTGAGCGCCGAGCGCTGTTCCACCTGTGGATCAAAAATTGTTTCTCCACTGGCCACGCGCCTCACGGCCGGTCCCAGCTCCAGGTTCATCGCATTCTTCAGGATGTATCCCTTGGCGCCAGCCTCGATCGCCTGCCGCACCCAGGTATTTTCCGAATGCATGCTGAGCATGAGCACCGCGGTCTCCGGCAGGTCTTCAAGAATCTGCCGGGTTGCATCCAAGCCGTTCATCTTGGGCAAAGCGCAGTCCATGATCACGACTTTTGGCTTCAACTCCCGCGCCAGTTTGATGGCTTCTTCCCCGTCGCCCGCTTCGGCCACGACGGCCATATCCGGTTCATCTTCCAACATGCGCCGGAAACCACGCCGCACTAAGCTATGGTCATCTACCAGCAACACCGTGATTTTCTTTGTCATATTTATTCTTATCTATCTTTGATCTTTGTCCCGGAACTCGACCTTCTCGCGGGGCACCGTCAAGTGCAACAATGTGCCGCCCGCGGCGGGAGTCGAAAATACAGTCCGTCCCCCCATCAATTCCGAGCGCTCGCGCATCGCGACTAATCCGATGCCCTGCTTCGCCGGCCGCTCGCTGAAACCTGCACCGTGATCCTCGACCTCCAACTCAAGCGTCGCTGGCAGAAAACGCAATCGCACCCATGCCTGCTTCCCGTCCGAGTGCCGCGCAACATTGTTCAACGCTTCCTGCAGTATGCGATAGATCTGCACCGCCGCGCTGCCATCCACTGCAAACGGCACGCCCTGCTTCTCATAGGATATGGCAATTCCGGTCTGTCTTTCCACGGTCGGGATGTACCAGTCGAGAGTGGCCTCCAGCCCAACCTCGTCCAACATCACCGGATGCAACGCCTGGGACAGACTCCGGACCCGGTCCAGCGTGTCCTGCGCGACCTGTCGGACTTCCTGCAAGTCGTTGCGCAGAGATGAGCCTTCCGGAGCGTGGGCTCCGGCGCGGCCGAGCATCGACCCCATTGCCGTGAGAATCTGCCCAAATTCGTCGTGCAATTCGCGTGAGATGTAACGTAGAGTTGACTCCTGCGTTGCGATGAGTTTCTGCGCCAGTTCGCTGCGCCGCTCCGAAAGCTCGGCCATGCGCGCAAACAGCCGCCGGTTCCACCGGATCATTGAAAATCCAGTCAGCAGGATCGCAGCCAGCGTCGCAGCCAGGAACACGAACACTTCCCGCTGCACTCGATCATAGATCTCGACAATGCGTTGTGCCGCCTGTTCTTCATTCTCGCTGTTCTGCACCAGCAGACGGGCCACGGTCGTGCTCAAGGCTGCCTGCCGCGCCTGCAGCGAAAGCTGGATCTGCGCCCTCGCATCCTTTTCTTTGCCCTCGCCAGCCAGCGCAAACACACGGCCGACTGCGTCCCAGAATTGCGTGAGCGAACTGCTTAGCGAAGCGCTCTGCTCGAGCGTCCGGCCCGCCGGTGCCAATGTAGCTTCCAGGTGCATAGAATCATCCAGATCAGTTCGAATGCGCTGGAACTGCGCGGACCAGGCCGTGAGCGGATACGGTTCGTCGTTGTCGATCATGTCCCGCATGGCGACGGCGAGCAGGTTCAAGTCGTTCTGGATGCGCAGCAACTGCAGGGAATCCTTGCGATTACGGTCGATCAGTTCGGCCTGAAGCTTGCGCAAGCCGGCTACTTGCCAGGTGATGTAGGCAGAGTAGGCCACGACCGCCGCGAGCGTGACAAACAGGCCGAGCAGCAGGCCCAGGGTTGGAGAGCGCTCCGGCGAAGGCGGACGTGGCACGCCCCGAGGATACAACGGCTGGCCCAGGCATGTCACAATGCAGTAATAATGAAGCCAATCAAGCTCCAGCGGAGTCCAACTAGAGATTGAGTACCGATCCCAAACCAGCCCAGAAGACCCCAAAAGTCGAGAGACTCCGCGCCGTTCTGCCGGAAGTCTGGAAGCTGATGCGCCCCCGGCGTTGGCTGCTCGCGCTCGGCTTTGTGTTGATGGTGATCAACCGCGTCGCGGCGCTGGTGTTGCCCTATTCCAGCAGGTTCTTGATCGATACGGTTATCAACAAGCACCACATGGAGAAGCTCCAGCCGCTGGTTCTGGTCGTCTTGGCGGCTACCTTGATTCAGGGCGTCACATCCTTTTCACTGACGCAGTCGTTATCGAAGGCGGCGCAGCGTTTGATCACGGAATTGCGTCAACAAGTACAGGCTCATATTTCCCGCCTTCCGGTTGCGTTTTACGACATCAACAAGACCGGTAGCCTGGTGTCCCGCATCATGAGCGATGTGGAAGGCGTGCGTAATCTGCTGGGCACGGGCCTCGTGGATTTTGCCGGAGGATTGGTTACCTCCGGAATTGCGCTCGTTTTGTTGCTCCGCACCAGTCCGCAGATGACGCTCATCGCGGTCGGCTCGTTGGTGTGCTTTGCGGTGGCGCTCAACAAGGCGTTCGCGACTATCCGGCCAATTTTTCGCGAGCGCGGCAAGATTAATGCCGAGGTCACTGGCCGCCTCACCGAGTCGCTGGGCGGCGTCCGCGTGATCAAGGGATATCACGCCGAAGAGCGCGAGGAAGCGATCTTTGCCACCGGCGTGCGACGCCTGCTCGACAACGTGATGCGCACCCTCACTGCGACGTCAGTCATGAGCCTCTCCGCGAGTGTGCTTCTTGGAGTAGTGGGTGCAGTCACCATGTATGTGGGCGCGCATCAGATTGCGTCGGGGTCCATGACGGTCGGAGACTACGTCTCCTACATCTTGCTGTTAGGTTTTCTGATTGCGCCCATCATGCAAATCGTTTCCATTGGGACCCAGCTCACTGAAGCGCTGGCCGGACTAGAACGGACGCAGGAAATCATGCGCGAGCGTCCGGAAGACCAGGATCCCGCGCGTACCGTGCCGCTACGCGACATCGTGGGACGGATCGAGTTCGACAACGTAAGTTTCAGTTACGATGGAGTTCACGAAGTCTTGCGCGATATTTCCTTCCGCGCCGAACCTGGTACGGTCACGGCATTAGTGGGCTCGTCCGGCTCGGGAAAATCCACGACCATCGGCCTGATCTCCGCTTTTTATGTGCCTACCAAAGGTAGAATTCTGGTGGATGGCACGGACCTGAGCACGGTTCGCCTCGATTCCTACCGCACGCGTCTCGGAGTCGTATTGCAGGAATCTTTTCTGTTTGATGGAACGATTCGCGAGAACGTCGTGTTTTCACGTCCCGGCGCGAGTGAAGAAGAATTCCTGCGTGCCTGCCGCATCGCGCGCGTGGATGAATTCGCCGAATCTTTCGCGGACAAATATGACACGGTGGTCGGCGAACGCGGCGTAAAGCTCTCGGGCGGCCAGCGGCAGCGGATTTCGATTGCCCGCGCCATTCTAGCTGAGCCGCGCATCCTGATTCTCGACGAGGCAACATCCAGCCTCGATTCCGAATCCGAGCAGATGATCCAGCACGGACTCGCTTATCTTATGCAGGGCCGGACCACGTTTGTGATCGCGCACCGCCTTTCGACTATCCGCCGCGCTGACCAGATTCTCGTGATGGAGCAGGGACAAATCGTGGAGCGAGGCACGCACGAACAACTCTATGTGGCGCGGCGCCGCTACTACGATCTTTACACCAGACAACATGGGGTTGAGGAGAACCTGTTTCTTGCACCGGGCGAAGGGGGCACGCCTGACGAGGGTTTGAGTGGCAGTTCCAGCCCGGCGCGTAACGGCGATGAAAACGCTGCCGACGCGTTGCGCGTGCTCAGAGGAGAGGTCCGCTAGCGTGATGAGTGGCACGGACAGGTCTCCTCTGGACAACACTGCGGCGATCCATGCTTTAGGGGTCAAGGCTCCAGGAATTCGTGCAGAACAGCTTTGCCGCCATTACCGCATGGGCGAGACTCTCATCCGAGCCGTGGATGGCGTCACTCTTGAAGTGCCCGCTGGCGAATTCGTTGCTCTGCTGGGCAGTTCGGGCTCCGGAAAGTCTTCGGTATTGAATCTGATTGCCGGTCTGGACCGTCCTACCTCGGGCAGTGTGGTTGTTCACGAACGCGATCTCGCGCAGCTCTCACGGGAGGAACTAGCCAGATATCGCCTGCACACCGTGGGAATGGTTTTCCAGTCGTTTAACCTGATCGCCAGTATGACGCTCGCGGAAAATGTGGAATTGCCTATGCGCTTTGCAGAGGTCGATCGCGGGAAACGTGACAGTCTGGCGCGCGAAGCTCTTGCGAAAGTTGGTCTGCAGGCGCGCATGAACCATCGTCCAAGCGAACTCTCCGGCGGTGAGCAACAACGGGCCGCACTGGCCCGTGCGCTCATCAACCGTCCGCAGCTCCTGCTCGCCGACGAGCCCACCGGCAATCTCGACAGCCGTACCGGAACTGAGATCATGAATATGGTCCGCGAGTTCAACCAACAATTGGGAATGACGGTCGTCATGGTGACCCACGAGCGTGCCTTGGCAGAGCGCTACGCCCAACGCCTCATTTTCCTGGCGGATGGCAAGCTGGTTGGCGATGAAGCGAATTCAGCCGTGGCCGCAAAGGCTGGAACGGATCACGTTAGAGCGGAGAGTGGGCGGCAATGAAGCTTCCCGATCTGACCGAACTCGCCGTCCGCAATTTGCGCGAATCTCTGCTGCGAAATTCGCTGACCACCATCGGCATTTCAGTGGGCGTGGCGTCGCTGGTCGCGATGCTCTCTCTGGGAATCGGGCTGCAACAACTCGCATCGCGGCGTTTGATGAAATCCGGTTTGTTCGATACCGTGGTTGTTACCTCACGCCGCGATCTGCGCAACTTCGGTCGCGAGGAAGAACGCAGCGGGCCGGCCCCTGCCGAAAGTCGCATCCTTGACGAACCCACGCGGCGGGAGATCGAGCGCCTGCCTAACGTGCTTGAAGCCTATCCGGACATCCGCTTCATCACCGAACTGCGCTACGAAGACAAACCTCATTTAACCACGGTCGCAGCGCTGCCTGCTTCCGCCAAATCGAACGACGCATTTGAAACAGTGCAGGGACACTTTTTCTCGTCCGACGTGGCACCCGAAGCGATTCTTCAAAAAGCATTCGCCGAAGAGCT
>Ga0302180_10001923_pt1 | contig 16375 bp, 13 predicted proteins | sample I_Palsa_E3_2_FD_200575 | JGI IMG/M metagenome (GOLD analysis project Ga0302180, IMG submission 200575) | Peat permafrost microbial communities from Stordalen Mire near Abisko, Sweden - I_Palsa_E3_2 | ecosystem: Environmental > Terrestrial > Soil > Palsa > Peat permafrost | place: Sweden... | reverse complement strand
GCCGCGCTCAATTCCGCGCTGGAGCGTGGCATAGGCTTCCCGGCGTCGAGGCTTCATAAAGCGTTCGCGGAAAGCGCGAATGACATCTTTGTCGCTCTGGCCGGCGGCAAGAATAGCAGAAACAATGCGTCCACGGCGGCTGCGAAAGATCTTGATGAGTTGCCGCATCTGCTGGTTCATGTCCGTGTAAACGGAACCGGTATCGGGGAAGTGGAGCTTGCGACCGGTGCTGCTGGCGAATGCGTCGGCGATAAGCGCGGCCTTGTTGGGCCACCAGCGATAAACCGTTGCCTTGCCAACGCCGGCGCGCGCTGCCACGGCTTCAATGCTCAGATCGGAAAAACCATTCTCTCCCAAAAGTTTCAACGTGCTGCGCAAGATAGCAACGCGCGCTGGTTCGCTGCGAGGGCGGCCTGGCGAGCGCTTACGGCCGCCTTCGCCGCGACTTGTATGAGCCGGAGACTTTTGGCGCATGACCTCATCCAGCCCTACAATCAAACCCAGGGCTTTAGAATCCGATACGCTTAGTATCGAATCTAAGTATAATCTAAGAACCAAGTCTGCGTGGTTCTCTTCGCATTCGTGCAGTGCATTCGTCCGAACTCTGGAGTGGTGCCTAACCGATGTGGATTGTAGCGCTAGCGCTCCGGCGTCCTTATACATTTGTTGTGATGGCGCTCGTCATCATTCTTCTGACGCCGATCACGATCCTGCGCACGCCCACGGACATCTTCCCGGACATCGATATTCCAGTGGTTTCTGTAGTTTGGTCCTACATCGGTATGTCGCCGCAGGATATGGCCGACCGTATTGTGACCAATTCCGAGCGTGGCATCAACATCACCGTCAACGACATCGAGCACATGGAGTCTCAGTCGGTAAACGGTTTGGGCGTCATCAAGGTTTTTTTCCGTCCAGGCACGAACGTACAGGGCGCTATCGCAGAAATCACCGCGATCGCTCAGACTACGTTGCGCGGTCTTCCGCCCGGCACAGTGCCGCCTCTGGTCATCTCCTATAGCGCTTCCACTACACCGATCGTTCAGCTCGGACTGAGCAGCAAGACCCTGCCTGAGCAGCAACTGTTCGATCTGGGCCAGAACTTTCTGCGTAACTATCTGGCAACCGTACCGGGAGCCGCTACTCCCTATCCCTATGGCGGCAAGATTCGCCAGATTCAGGTGGACCTGGATTTGCCGAAGCTACAGGCTTACGGACTCTCTCCCAATGACATTGTCAATGCCGTCAATGCTCAGAATCTGATTCTTCCCAGCGGCACGATCAAGCTCGGCCCGCTGGAATACAACGTGGAGCTGAACGGAACGCCGGCGACGATTGCGGAATTGAACGAGCTGCCGGTCAAGACGGCCAATGGGGCCACGCTCTACATGCGCGATGTTGCGCATATACGCGACGGATTTTCACCGCAGACGAACATCGTGCGGCAGGATGGAAACCGCGGGGCGCTGATGTCGATGTACAAGATTGGAAACGCCTCCACGCTGCAAATTGTCGCGGGGGTCAAGAACATGGTGGTGCAGGCGGCGCAGTCGCTGCCTCCGGAACTGAAAATCACCGCGCTGTTCGACCAGTCTTTGTTTGTGCGCGCCTCGATCCAGGGCGTGTTGCGCGAGGGGTTAATCGCAGCGGCTCTTACCGCCGTCATGATTCTGCTCTTCCTCGGCGATTGGCGTCCTACGATCGTCATTTCCATCTCCATCCCGCTTTCTATCTTTGTTTCGATCATCGTCTTGAGCGCGATCGGGCAGACCATCAACATCATGACACTGGGAGGATTGGCACTTGCGGTCGGCATCCTGGTGGATGACGCCACGGTGGAAATCGAAAACATCGAGCGCAACCTTGCCATGGGCAAGGAGATGAGGCAGGCCATTCTTGACGGCGCGCAGCAGATCGCCGTGCCTGCGTTTGTCTCCACGCTCAGCATCTGCATCGTGTTTGTGCCTATGTTCTTCCTGGCGGGCGTGGCGAAGTTCCTGTTCGTGCCGCTGGCGGAGGCTGTGAGCTTCGCCATGCTGGCCAGCTACCTGCTCTCGCGAACCCTCATCCCCACGCTGGTGATGTTCATCATGCGCGGTCACGAGCATCGCGAGGAAACGCCCAAGTCGTTCCTGGGCCGCTTCCAGCGCGGCTTCGAGCGCAAGTTTGAAGACTTCCGGCGGGGCTACGAGCAGTTGCTGGAAACCACGCTCGAGCATCGCGGGGTTTTTGTGCTTTGTTTCCTCATCTTTTGCCTGCTTTCGCTTGGGCTGTTCACGTTCCTCGGCGAGGATTTCTTCCCGCAAGTGGATGCGGGCCAACTGCGCCTGCATGTGCGCGGGCGTCCCGGTCTGCGCGTGGAAGAGACGGCGCGGCTCTGCGACGAGGTCGAGAGCGTCCTGCGGAAGGAGATTCCAAAGAATGAGCTGCAGACGATTCTCGACAACATCGGCCTGCCCAACTCCGGCATCAACCAGTCCTACAGTTCCAACGGAACTATTGGCACGAGCGATGCGGAGATCCTGATCGCTCTCGATCCCGAACATCACCATCCGACGGCGGGGTACGTCCGGCATTTGCGCGAGGTGCTGCCGCAGCGCTTTCCCGGAGTGGAGTTTTTCTTCCAGCCCGCCGATATCGTTTCACAGATTCTGAATTTCGGTCTGCCCGCGCCCATCGATGTGCAGGTCGTTGGCACAGACATGGGAAGCAGTTATCTGATCGCGCAGCAGATCGCGAACAAAATGCGGCACATTCCCGGCGCCGCCGATGTGCACGTGCAGCAGTTGCTTTCTCTGCCCACGCTGCACATGGACATCGAGCGCACCCGGGTCACGCAGGTGGGGCTGACGGCGCGCGACGTGGCACAGAGCGTGCTGGTTTCGCTGAGTGGCAGCTTCCAGACGGCGCCCAATTTCTGGCTCAATCCGCGCAACGACGTTACTTACCAGGTGGCGGTGCAGGTGCCGCAATATCGTATGACCAGCATGCAAGACCTGATGACCATACCGGTAACGTCGCAGCAGGGCGCGGAATTGCTGAGTAATCTGGTGCAGGTATCTCCTGTGGTGCGACCGGCTACGGTGAACCACTACAACGTGCAACCGGTCATCGACGTTTACGCCAGCACGCAGGATCGCGACCTGGGCGCGGTCGCTTCCGAAACTTACAAGGTGCTGCATACATTCGACGGCCACCTGCCTCGCGGCACCCAGATCGTGGTGCGCGGGCAGGTGGTTACCATGCGCTCGTCGTTCATCGGGCTGGGTGTGGGACTGGTCGGAGCCATCCTGCTCGTTTATTTATTGATCGTCATCAACTTCCAGTCGTGGCTCGATCCGTTCATCATCATCGCGGCTTTGCCGGGGGCGCTGGCGGGAATCTGCTGGTTCCTGCTGCTGACGCGCACCACGCTGAGCGTGCCGTCGCTTACGGGCGCGGTCATGTGCATGGGTGTGGCCACGGCCAACTCTATTCTGATGGTCAGCTTCGCGCGTGAACAGATGGATGAAGGCATTCCCGCCGTACAGGCCGCTGTCGCCGCCGGATATACGCGTATGCGCCCGGTGCTGATGACCGCGCTGGCCATGATCATCGGTATGGTGCCCATGGCACTGGGCCTGGGAGAAGGCGGCGAGCAGAACGCACCGCTGGGCCGCGCCGTCATTGGCGGACTGCTGTTTGCCACAATCGCCACCTTGTTTTTTGTGCCCAGCGTCTTCGCCATGTTCCACGGCCATCGGGAGGCTAAGCGTACGCGCAGGGAGCGAATGTAAACGCGAGCGGGGATAGAAAGTTGCAGGAATCGGAGTTAAGCATGAGCGCAGAAGATCAATCCAAACCAACGGCGGGGGACGCACAGCGGTCCGAACCGGGCACTGGCGCCAACCCGTCGCAGCCGGGCCAAGCTGAGGAGCATCATGCGCTGGGTGCTCAAGCCCAGCGCGACGAAGAGATTGAAGCGATCCAGCAGCACTCCCGGCATCAGCATCCTGGGATCGACAAGCCGCCCGAGGTTCCGCCTGCGCCGCCGCGCAAAGCTCTGATGATCGTCGGCGTCCTATTGCTGGTGCTGCTAATTGCCGGCGGGCTCACGCTGTGGGACCACGTGAGCCACGAACGTGCGCTGGCCAAGGAGACGGAGCGCGAAACCGTGCCAACGGTCGCCGTGGTTTACCCGCTGTCGGAAAAACCTGATGAGGATCTGGTTCTGCCCGGTTCTCTACTGGCCTATGAGGAGTCTCCGATTTACGCCCGCACGAGCGGCTACCTTGTGCGCTGGTACAAAGACATTGGCAGCCGAGTGACCAAAGGCGAGTTGCTGGCAAAGATTGATACTCCCGAGGTGGATCAGGAGCTGAACCAGACCCGAGCCGCGCGTCTGCAAATCCTGGCGCAGATGGATCTGGCCAAAATCAGCGCCGACCGCTGGGAGAACCTGCGCAAGACTGACTCTGTCTCCGCGCAGGAAGCTGACCAATACGAGAGCGGATACAAGCAGAGCCAGGCAAACCTGGCCGCCGCAGACGCCAACGTGCGCCGACTCGAACAGCTTGAGGGCTTCAAGGATGTCTACGCGCCGTTCTCCGGTGTGCTCACCAAGCGCAATGTCGATCCCGGTGCGCTCATCAATGCTGGAGCCGGCGCCGCCGGCCGGGAGCTGTTCGACCTTGCACGCGTCGATCCCCTGCGGGTTTACACCAGCGTTCCGCAGGCCTACGCGCCATACATAAAGGTTGGTGCAAAGACTGCCGTCACCTTGCAGGAATTTCCCGGCCAGAAGTTTGCCGGGAAGGTCGTGCGAACGGCGGAGGCCATTGATCCGGCCACGCGGACTCTGCTGACGGAAGTCGACGTGCCCAACCGGGACGGGCGTCTATTGCCCGGCTCGTTCGGGGAAGTGCACTTCGCCGTCGGCTCGGGCGTGAACAAGGTCACGATTCCGGTAAACGCGATGCTGTTCCGTGCCGAAGGGCCGCGCGTCGCGGTCATCGGTCCCGGCGGCAAGGTGCAGTTGCGTCCCATCAACATCGGACGCGACTATGGCGCTACATTGGAGGTTCTTGGCGGCGTCGCTCCCAGCGATCAAGTCGTCATCAACCCCGCGGATTCGCTTGAGGACGGACAGCAGGTGAACGTCGCGCAACCTCCAGCGAAGCAGCAACAGCCCGGCCAACCGTCGGCGAGCCAGCAGAAGGGCGGCGCGTCGTGAAGCGAGCCGCAATCTCGGCCGCTCTGGCATCGCTGGCGTTCGCCGCGGGATGCAGCGTGGGTCCGCGTTACAGCCGGCCCGCGGCTCCCGTGCCAGCGCCGGATGCGTGGAAGACGCAGCCGCCATGGGAACAGGCTGCACCCAAGGACGCCATTCCCAAAGGCGCGTGGTGGCAAGTGTTTCACGATCCCGCGCTCGACGCCTACGAACAACAATTGCTCCAGGCTAACCAGTCGCTCGTGGCCGCGCGCGATCGTTTAGACCAGGCGCGGTCGTTGGCGCGGGTCGCCACTGCAGACATGTTTCCGCAGCTTTCGGCGGACCCTGGCGCGGTGCGGGAGCGTGGCTCCGGTAATCGCCCTCTGAACGGCGAGGTGCCAACCGTCGCGAATGGGGGATTTTCTCCCTACACGCAGAGCGTCTATACGATTCCGTTTTCGTTGAGCTACGAGGTCGATCTCTTTGGACGCGTACGGAATAACGTGGCAGCGGCTAACGCCTCTCTACAGTCCACGGCCGCCGATCTTCAGAACGTGCAACTCGTGCTGACCGCCGAACTCGCCGCCGACTACTTCACGCTGCGTGAGTTGGACGCCGAGTGGCAGGTGGTGCAGGAATCAGTGGGCTACCAGCGTAAGGGTCTGGATCTGGTAAACAACCGCCACGAGGGTGGGATTTCCAGCGGACTGGAAGTCGCACAGCAGGCCGCCCTGCTTGATTCCACGTTGTCGCAGCTTGCGCTGGTGCAGCAGTCGCGCGCGCAGTACGAGCACGCCATAGCCGTGCTGGTGGGTCAGGCGGCTTCCAGTCTCAACGTGCCCATCGCGCCATTGCGTGCCACGCCTCCGCCCGTCCCGCTTGGAGTGCCCTCCGACGTGCTGGAGCGACGGCCCGACATTTCCACGGCGGAACGCCTGATGGCTTACCAAAATGCTCAAGTCGGTATCGCGCACTCGGCCTTCTATCCGCACATCACTCTAAGTGGTTCCGGGGGATGGCAGAGCCGTGACCTGGCGCCGCTTCTCAACGCGCCCAGCCTCTTCTGGTCGCTAGGCGCGGACGCCTTGCAGCCCATCTTCGAGGGCGGACGAAACCGGGCCAATCTGGCCGCCGCGCGCTCGGGGTATGACCAGTCCGTGGCGAACTACCGGCAGGCGGTGCTTACGGCGTTCCAGCAGGTCGAGGACGGCATCAGCAATCTGAGCACGCTCTCGCAAGCTCTCGCCACGCAGGGCTCTGCGGTCGAAGATGCGCGCCGTGCATTGGCGATCGCCAACAATCGTTACATCGGTGGAGTCACTAGTTACCTCGACGTCATCACTGCGCAGACTACCCTGCTCACCAGTGAACGGCTGGAGACGCAGTTGCTCGGGCAGCAAATGGTCAGTTCCGTCTATCTGGTGAAAGCCCTCGGCGGCGGCTGGGACGCCAGCCAAATCAAAGACCAGCAGGTTCATCCGCAAGCTGGCCAGGCCTTGCAGCCATGAGTGTTGATCCATTTCAGCTGCGCCGTTGGCCGTGTGATCACCCACTCTAAACGCGGCCGTAATCCATTTCCAGGTTGACAACAGCGACGAACGAGCCTAGTATTATAGCTGAAGGAAATATCTCTACCTTTTTCAGAAGTAAGTCCGCACCCATCTAAAGTCTTGATCAAGCGCGCCTCTGAGGAGGAATTGCGTTGTGACACTATCAGCCTGTCTGTAGGGATCTTTGTCTCGCGTCCATTTGTTTGCTACTAGTCATCCTGAACAAAGAGGGGACCCATGAAAAATACCAAGTTTCTTGTGAAAGTGAACCGTGGCGGCGCTCGAGCTGCTGAATACGTCTTGCGAGTTGACCGCAGTCCTATTCAGACGACAACCAACCGAAAGCTGGCACTGGCTATGGGGCGATTCACCGCCGAAGACGCCGTCAAATCCATGCAAAATTCCCGCTGCAACCCGGAGTTAGTGTCAGTACAGATTTGACCCGCGGGGAGCCCGTTGCTTCCGATGTTCTGTATGATTAGCCGCTGATGTAAACCGAAAGCAGTTCCTTACGGCATTTCCTATTCGCATCCAAGTCCACAGTATGGGCGCTCTCGCGCCTTTTGCCTACGTCCGCGCCGGGCGTTCGCTGTTGGGTCTTGAACCGCTCAGGGCGAAGAACAGGATGTAGAGGTAGCAGAGCGTCGCCAGGATCATGGCATAGTGAACACCCTGACCCCAGCTGGTTTCCCCCTGGGTCATCGCTGAGTAGTAGTGGCTATTGATTAGTACCGCAGTCCGGCCGACGAGGTACGGAATGATTGCGCCGCCTACGATCGCCATATTCAAGAGGCCCGAGCCGTCGCCCGTGAGCGGGCCGAGCTCGGCTATTGCCAGCGTGAAGATGGTAGGAAACATGATCGAGTTGAACAGTCCGACAGCCAAAATGGACCACATCGCCACATGACCGTTGGTGACCACGGAAACCGTAACTAGGAGGGTGGCCATGATCGCCGCGAGTGCGAGCAACTTTCCGGGCTTGATCTTCTGGAGTAAGGCCGAACCGATAAACCTGCCAACCATCGCTCCTAACCAGTAGAGTGAGATGTATCCTGCGGCCACGCCCAGAGCCGAGCGATAACGAGCTCCAGCATCCGCAATGCTGGAGGGCGATATAAAGCCGCCGATATTGTCCAGCGCTAGATAATTCGCGATAGAGCTGCCGATAGCGACTTCGCCGCCCACATACACGAAAATCCCAATCGCACCGAAGATCAGGTTAGGATGTTTCCAGATGGAGTCTGCGACTTTCTCGCCGATGTGGTGCTCGGCGGACTCCATCTTTGGGAGTTTGAAAACGGCGATTGCGAGGGTCAGAAGCAACAGCGCCACAGCGAAAAAATACACATACAGCTTGACCACCGCGTCGGCCTCTTGGGAAGCGCTCAAGGCGATAGCGGTGGCCGTCGTTCCGAGGATCAGGTGCGCGCCGATCCAGGGAAAGATCGCAGTCCCCAGAGAATTAAAGGCCTGGGTAAGGTTCAAGCGGCTGGATGCTGTTTCTGCTTTTCCCAGAACTGCGACGTATGGATTTGCCGCGACTTGGAGAATCGTAATTCCAGTGGCCAGAACAATGAGCGCCAAAAGGAAGAATGGGTAAGAGGGAATCCTCGCCGCTGGATAGAACCCAAGGCACGCTGCAACCATAGTTAACAGCCCAACTATGATCGCCCTCTTGTATCCGATCCAGTCAATGATCTTAGCCGCTGGAATCGAAAAGACAAAGTAGGCGGAGAAGAACGCAGTCTGGATCAGCAAGCTCGCATCAAACCTTATCTTGAAAACATGTTGCGCGTACGGAATCAGCACATCATTCAACGACGTGAGTGCGCCCCACATGAAGAACAAGCTGGTCAAAACCACCAGCGGCCCTTTATAGGACGATGACGCGTCAGGAGAAACTGCCGTAGAACGGCTCGGTGTCGCGATTGACATAGTTATGGGTTCCCCCTTGATCCGGGTTGTCCGGCATCATAGCACTGAGAGCCGTGGGATGTGCATTTCTCTTTGCCGGAAGCCTGATCGATCTCTTTTAGAAAAATCGGGAGGAGAAGCGGCATCGTTAGGAAGACGCGCCGACTGGCGGCCAGGCCTGCAGCTTCACCAGCCAGTTCGCGGGTTCGGGGAGGATGGCGAAGGTGGGGAGCTTGCCCCGCACCATGGCGACTTCGTCACACCGGTGAAACCTGGGACAGACGTGGCAATCCTTGTAAATCTTGTCGGGAAGATCCTCGCGCCGCGCCATCGAAAAGCCCTGGCGCGCAAAAAATTCGGGAGCCCGCGTAAAGAGGCAGATGCAATCCACCCGATGCCTTTTCGCTTCGGCCATCAAAGCCTTCATTAAGCGGCTGCCGCCGCCGTGACCCTGCGCCCGGGGTCCGACGGTGATCGAGCGAATTTCAGCCAGGTGTGTGCCATAAAGATGCAGGGCGCCGCATCCGATGATGCGGCCATCATTTTCCAGAACGACAAAATCTCTTACGTTCTCGCAAATTTCCGCCAGCGTGCGCGGCAGCAAAGTACCGTCGCCCGAATAGGCAGAGATCAGTTCGTGGATGTCCTTCGCATCCGGCAAAATGGCTTTACGCGTGCGCATGGAAATTGACCTCCTCGCGCAGAGCCTCAATCTTCTTTCTCGCCGCCGCAATCCCCTGCCGCACCTGGGCTGGCGCGGTGCCGCCGACAACATCATGAATCGCCAACACCGAAGCCGGCGTTAAGCAGTCACGAAAGCTCTCATCAAATACGGGATTCAGGGTGTGCAACTCCTCCAGCGTTAAATCCTGAAGTTCGCAATGCTTTTCCACGCACAACTTCACCGCCTTGCCGATCTGCTCGTGTGCGACGCGTGAGGGAACGCCCCGGTTGACCAGGTAAGTGGCTGCTGCCCACGCGTTCATGAATCCCGACTGCGCCGCCTCGTTCATGCGCTGGTGGTCAAAGTCGACTGCTCTCATCCACCCGGCGACCAACGGCAACAACCCAAGCGCCGTATCCGTGGCATCGAACAGCGGCTCCTGCGTTTCCTGCAAGTCTTTGTTGTACGCCAGCGGCAGGCCTTTCAACGCTACTATCAGCGCCATTGCGCTTCCGATCACGCGGCCGGTCTTGCCCCGCACCAGTTCCAGAAGATCTGGATTCTTCTTTTGAGGCATCGCGCTGCTGCCCGTGGAATACGCCTCAGGCAACTGCACAAAGCCGAATTCCTGCGTGGAGAAAATGATCATTTCCTCCGCCCACCGGCTCAAGTGCAGTCCCAGCAGCGAGAGCGTGTTGACGAACTCAAGAACGAAATCGCGGTCACTGGTGGCATCGATACTGTTTGCCGTCGGACCATCGAAGTCGAGTTCATCCGCCATGAAAGCGCGATCCAGCGTGAGAGTCGCACCGGCCACGGCGCCGGATCCCAGCGGACACACGTTCAGACGCTTGCGGCAATCGGCAAGGCGGTCGGCATCGCGCAAGAACATTTCGACATAAGCCAACAGCCAGTGTGCAACCAGGACGGGCTCAGCCCGCTGCAAATGCGTGTAAGCAGGCATTGCGGCGCTGCCGGCCTGTTCGGCGCGGTCGATGAAAGCGCTGCACACTTCGGCTAGTTCGCTTCGCAATTCATCGATCGCCGCCCGCACATAGAGGCGCAGGTCTGTGGCGATCTGCTCGTTGCGGCTGCGCCCGCTGTGCAGCTTGTATCCGAGTTCGCCGATCCGCGCCACCAACTGTTTTTCCACGAAATGATGCGCGTCTTCGGCTTCATCGTCTTCCACAAGGTCTTTGGAAGTGGCCGCCATCTCGCCAATCTGCTGCAGCCCCTCAAGAATGCCGATGAGTTCGCCGGCGGACAGAACCCCGGCGCTCTTCAGGGCACGGGCATGGGCTCCGCTCGCCGCGAGTTCGTAACTCAGCAGCCGCCGGTCGAAGTCAAACGACCGCTGCCAGCGTTCGAATTGCGGGTCCAGCGGCTGCCGAAACCGGCCCGACCACATCTTCATCGCGCGACCTCCACGCGAGAGAGCGCGCGCGTACGTGAGGGCAGTCCAAGGATTCGAATGAAGCCTGCCGCATCTTTCTGGTCGTAACCATCGCCCATGGTGAACGACGAGAGATCGGTGCGGTAGAGTGAGTGCTCGCTCTGGCGGCTCACCACTGAAACATTTCCCTTATACAGCGACAGCGTCACGCTGCCGGTCATCTCCGTCTGCGTGCTGGCGACAAAAGCGTCCAGCGCCTCGCGCAGTGGCGTGAACCACAAGCCAAAGTAGACGAGCTCGGCGTACTTCAGCCCCACGTGCTGCTTGAAATGCGCGACTTCACGCTCCAGGCACAGGGCTTCCAGTTCGCGATGCGCCGCAACCAGCAACGTTCCTCCGGGCGTTTCGTAACACCCGCGCGATTTGATTCCCACGAAGCGGTTCTCCACCAGATCCACCCGGCCGATCGCATTGTGCGCACCAACTTCGTTCAGCAATTCGACCAGCGACACTGGATCAAGCTTCATGCCGTCTACCGCGACTGGAATCCCCTTCTCGAAGCCGATGGTCACCTGCTCGTCCTTATCGGGCGCCTCTTGTGGCGAGCGGGTCATCTGCCACGTAGCCGGCAGCGGCGCAATGGCGGCATCCTCTAGTTCTCCGCCTTCGTGGCTAAGGTGCCACAAATTGCGGTCACGGCTGTGGATCTTCTCGCGGCTCGCCGCCACCGGGACACCATGCTGCTCGGCGTAATCCAGACATTCTTCGCGGGATTTCAGAGACCACTCCCGCCACGGCGCAATCACTTTCAGTTCAGGCGCGAGCGCCTGATAGGTCAACTCAAAGCGAACCTGGTCGTTCCCCTTCCCCGTGCAACCGTGTGCCACCGCCGTTGCTCCCTCGCGCAGAGCGACTTCGACTTGATGTTTTGCGATCACGGGACGCGCCAGCGATGTTCCCAGCAGATACTTATGTTCGTACACCGCACCTGCTCGCAGCGCCGGGAAGACATATCCTGTCAAAAACTCTTCGCGGAGATCCTCCACGATCACCTTGCTTGCGCCTGTGGCATAGGCTTTTTCGACCACGGCCTCAATATCGTCTCCCTGGCCCACATCGCCCACCATCGCGATGACGCTGTAGGAGTAATTCTCTTTGAGCCACGGAATAATAATGGAGGTATCGAGTCCTCCAGAGTATGCGAGTACAACTTTTTCAGGCATGAGCACTCCTTGCGGGCAGGCGATCGCCGCCACCCAGCAGTAAATAAAGAATCGCTTTTTGCACGTGCAGGCGGTTCTCTGCCTGCTCGAAAACCACTGACTGCTGCGAATCCACTACCGCGTCAGTCACTTCCAACCCGCGGTGCGCCGGCAGACAGTGCATAAACACCGCGTGGGGCGCGGCTTCCGCCATAAGGTCCGAATTAACTTGATAAGGCGGAAAGATTCGCGCCCGCTCGCCCTCTTGCTTCTCCTGCCCCATGCTCGTCCAGGCATCGGTGTAAATCGCGTCGGCTCCCCCAACCGCCTCGTGCGGGTCGCTCAGCAATTGAATTTCAGCGCCGGTCTCCTGGGCAATATCGCGCGCAGCGGCAACTATCTGCGGATTCGGTGCGTAGCCTGGCGGAGTGGCCACGCGGATCGAAGACCCCAGGCACGCACAAGTAAGCAGCAACGAGTGCGCCACATTATTGCCATCGCCCACATACGCCAGGCAGCAGTTCTTCACATTTCCGAACCGCTCCAGCAGCGTGAGATAGTCAGCCAAAGCCTGGCATGGATGCTCCAGATCGCTGAGCGCATTAATCACCGGGATCGAGGCGTGCTGCGCCATGCCCTCGATGGTCTGCTGCGAATAGGTGCGTAGCACAATAAGATCCACCCAGCGCTCCAGGTTGTGCGCGACGTCGCTCAATTTTTCCCGGGCGTCGAGCCGCTCGTGAGTTTGGTCGACAAACATCGCAGTGCCACCGAGGCTCACCATTCCGGCCTCGAACGTCAGCCGGGTCCGCAAAGAGGGCTTCTCGAAGAACATGACCATCTGCCTGCCCGTGAGCGCCCTCCGAAAATCCTCAGGACGCGACTTCATGATTCCGGCCAGACGCAGAACCGCATCGACGCCGGCCGGTCCGAGATCGCGAGTCGAGACCAGATCGGGGCACCAAAACACCTGCGGAACGCGCTCGGGAGCGGGCGCCATTCTGCCTTGCACATGACTATTCAACTTTGACTCCTTGTTCTGGACATGGGTATTCGCTGGTTGCGGTTTGAAACGAGCGGCGACTGACTGACTCATGAATAGGTGACCTCCGTACCGCACGACAGCTTGGTCAGGTAAAACTGCGGCAAGACCTCCGCTTCGGTTGCAGGCAAAATTCTCACTCGCCCCACGCCTTGTTTCAGTGCCTGCCCGCAGGCCTGCAGCTTCGGCAACATACCCCCGCTGATGACCGAGCCGGCGGCGAGTTCGGCGGCGTGCTTCGTGCTCAGCCATGGCATCACGCTTCCCTCAGCATCTCTAACTCCGGGTACGTCGGTAAGAAAGATCAGCGTGTTGGCGTGGCAGGCGGCGGCGCAAGATGCCGCCATTTCATCGGCGTTCACGTTGTAGTATTCGCCGTCGGCGCCCAATGCCACTGAAGCCAGAACCGGGATGCCTCCCTGCTGCCACAGCGCTTCGATCCAGCAGGGCTCCGCGAAACAAATCTCGCCAACAAACCCCAGGTCGCGGCCGTGAACAAACTTCTTCCGAGCCCGGAACGTCATGCCGTCGCCGCCGCAGAATCCAATGGCCGGCATGCCCGCTGACTGAATGGCCGCCACCAGCTTCTTGTTGATGATCCCGGCCAACACCATCAGCGCCGTATCCCGCGTCTCCGCATCGGTGATGCGCAGCCCGTCCACAAATTCGCTCTGCTTTCCCAGGCGGTTCAGCATGCGGGTCAGCGCACTGCCACCGCCATGCACTACGGCTACGCGGTGACCATCCTGCGCCAACTCCGCGATGGACCGCGCGCACTTCCGCAGCGTCGCAGCATCTTCGATTGCCGCCCCGCCAATCTTCACCACAATGGTCACTGCAAACCCTCCCGCTCTTCCCACTGATACATCAGATTCATGTTCTGCACCGCTTGTCCTGCCGCGCCTTTTAGCAGATTGTCCACGCAAGAAACCAGCACCAACCGCCGGCCGTCCTCAGCCAGACAAAAACCCAGATCGCAGTAGTTCGTGTGCAGCGAAAACTGCAGCTGCGGCAGCTTGGGCGTCGCAAATACTCGCACCCAATGTCTGCCCGAATAAAAATCACGCAGACAGGACTCGACTTCCAACGGCTTCATCGCCCGGTTCAGATGGACGTAGATGGTCGATAGAATCCCGCGCGGAATCGGCAGTAGATGCGGAGTGAAAGTCAGCTCGGCATCTTCCAATCCCAACTGCTCCACCATCTCTCCCAGATGCCGGTGATTGAATACCGAGTAGGCAGAAAGATTGTCTGCCACCGAAACGAAATGAGTACGTGGCGTAGGCGACTTGCCCGCTCCCGACACCCCTGATTTCGAGTCAGAGATAATTCCACGCTCCCGATCAACCAGCCCTGCTTCCAGCAGCGGCGCCAAAGCCAGAATCACCGAGGTTGCGTAGCAACCCGGATTCGCCACCAGTTGAGCCGCAGCGATGCAGTCACCGTTCAATTCCGGCAAGCCATATACCGCTTTGGCCGTCAATTCTGCGGCCGTGACCGCGTCCGCATCGTGGAACGAGTAGATGGCACGATGCTGCGCTTGCTTCAGCCTCCACGCTCCGCTGAGATCGATCGCGCGCAGACCTTGCGCGATGGCCTCCGGTACAAGAGACCGCGATACTTCATGCGGCGTAGCCAGGAAAAGCAACTGCACACCCTGGCGCTTCAGCTCCGGCCACGAGAGCGGCCGCAGCGGATGGCCTCCGTTGCCAGACAACTCTGGAAATACCTCCGCCAAATCGGTCGCACCATCACTGCCGCCCTCACGCCGCAGCAGCACGGGCTTCTCCAGGCGTGGGTGGCGTTCGAGAATGCGCGTTAACTCCAATCCGGAATAGCCGCTTCCTCCGAGCACTGCGCTTTTGAGCTTGGCTGACATCAGCCCAGCATCTCCTCGATCCGGACCGCGACCTTCCTGGCAGCGTCCTTATCGGGGCAAACAATCAGGATCGCGTCGTCACCTGCAATCGTTCCCACTACTTCCTCCCATTCCTGTTCATCGAGCGCCGCCGCCACAGGTTGAGCGCTACCTACAATGGTCTTCACCACCAGCAGGTTCTGCGCGGGCCGCACATCCAGCACGAACTCGCGAACCAGCCGCTGCACCGGCGGCAAAGCCAGAACCGCAGCGCCTTCGCCCTGAGGCAGGGTGTAGCCGGCGGCTGTCTTGCTCAAATTCAGATCGCGAATATCCCGCGACAGCGTCGCCTGTCCCACCTTGAACCCCCGCTTGCGCAACGCTCGCTGCAAATCTTCCTGGTTGGCTACGGGACCCTGCCGCAACGCTTCCAAAACGGCTCTCTGTCGCAGAGCTTTATTCATTGTGAATATTTATTCATTTGAATGAATAAATATTCTCTATCTTACAGGCCCCGCCCTTCCTGTCAAGGAAAAACATCGCCGCAGTTCCCATGCTTAGTAATCTTCCTTCGAATCATCCGCCGCCGGCTGCGGAGGAGCCGTCTCGACCAGAACCCGAAAGCCAGAGCACGGACTTAAATCCTTGCTAGACTATTCGCGGCTCGAAACGCCGCCGCGAGTCGCAGGAGCTATGCCGCATGAGCAAAAAACCTACCCTAGTTGCTGAGTTGATTGCCGAGTTCCTCGGAACCTTCGTCTTGATCCTCTTTGGCACGGGTGTAGTTGCAATGGTCGTACTGTTTCCCTCGAACGCTCCTGCCGCGACTGTTCATGGCGGCTATACCAACATCACGCTAGGCTGGGGACTGGCCGTGACCATGGGAATCTACGTTGCCGGGAAAGTTTCTGGCGGCCATCTGAACCCTGCGGTCACCCTCACTCTGGCAGTGTTCCGTGGTTTTCCCTGGCGCAAGGTCGTGCCTTATTCCATCGCGCAGACGGCAGGGGCATTCCTCGCTGCCGCCGTCGTATACCGAAACTATCTGCCCGCCTTCCGCCAGTTCGACCCTCAACTGGAAAAAACCGCAGGAGTGTTCACAACTTTCCCTGCGTTTCCGGCATGGCCCCAGGCCGGATTCCTCGATCAAGTCATTGGCACGGCTCTGCTGCTGCTCCTGGTGCTGGCCATCACTGACGAACTCAACGTCCCTCCGGGAGCCAACCTCGCGCCTGCGATGATTGGGTTGGTGGTCGTCGCCATTGGCATGAGCTTCGGCGGTATGCACGGATATCCGATTAATCCCGCGCGCGATCTTGGTCCGCGCCTTTTCACCGCTGTGGCCGGATTCAGAAACAATGGCCTTACTGACGGCCCTCGGGTGTGGTGGATTCCAGTGGCTGCGCCGCTGCTGGGCGGACTGGTGGGCGCCGCGGTCTACGATTTCGGCATTCGACGATTTCTGCGCGCGATCTCGTCCTAGTCCTTAACTCCAGGAAACGTCCGCAGAAACAGGAGGTTCCTTGCGTTACATTCTTTCTCTCGACCAGGGCACAACAAG
>Ga0302180_10001918_pt1 | contig 16412 bp, 17 predicted proteins | sample I_Palsa_E3_2_FD_200575 | JGI IMG/M metagenome (GOLD analysis project Ga0302180, IMG submission 200575) | Peat permafrost microbial communities from Stordalen Mire near Abisko, Sweden - I_Palsa_E3_2 | ecosystem: Environmental > Terrestrial > Soil > Palsa > Peat permafrost | place: Sweden... | reverse complement strand
TACAGCCCGTCGAGGGAGTCCGCGCCGAGCTTGCGGACCTTCACGTCCCCCAGGACTGGCCCGATGGTGCGGCGAATGTAGCCCTGGTGTGCCTCTTTGGTCGAGAGCTCCAGGTCGGTGACTTCTAGGTACTTGTCGAGGGCCTGGCCGAGTGTCGCGGCCCGGTTGGGGAACCGGCCGCCATCGGCCTCTTTCAGCAGCGCCCGAGCGTCGCGGCGGCGGCCGCCTCGTCCGGGCAGGTCTCTCTCAGCCGACGCGGTCGGCCCGTGACTGGGTCGGTTCCGGCGTACACGTGCACGCGAAAAGACCCGCTCGGCAGCTGCTCGATGTGGCCGCGGACGGTGTTGGCCATGGGCGAACGATAACCCGCCTTAGGGTCATTCGTTCCACGACTTCGAACAGGATGTTCGATAAATTCCTCTGGACTGGAGCCGCCTATCGGAATCGAACCGATGACCTACGCATTACGAGAGGCACGCGAGCACGCCACATAGCCTCTACCTGCGCAAACAGCACGACAGATAGCGCCGGAAGCACTGATTGCACTGGAATTTCGTGCCCCCTCGTTCCACGACCCGTTCCACGCTACGAGCGGCGGGAAACTGACTAAAGCTCCAGGATCAGTCGCTTCCTCCTTCAAGCGCCGAGACCGGTCACGGGCCCCGCCGCCACAGCCTCTGTCGCGGCCTGGGCGGGTCAGGGACCGGGGCCTGGGGCACCGGGGCGGGCGTGCCGCGCCAGGCACTCAGCACCACCGCCGCCCGCCGGCCCGCGCGTCACTGGCCAGCACCCAGCAGGCCGCGGCCAGCACGCCCGCCACCAGGGCGGCCGCCGTGATCAGGGCGGGCAGGCCGAGCCGGGCCAGCGCCGCGGGCGGAACCACCGCGGCGGCCGCCCGGACCGCCGCGCGAGCCGTGGCCCTCACGGCACCTCCCCGCACCGCGCCAGGGCCCGCAGCGCGGGCCGCATCGCGGCCGCGTCGGCCGCGACCCGGGCCGCGTGGGCCAGCTGCGCCCGCCGGCCGGCCCCGGCGGTGGCCAGGTCCGACGGCTCGGACCAGAACTCCTCGCCGTACCGGTCCTGCTCCGGCGGCGGCAGCAGCAGCCGGGTCGCGGCCACCGTCAGCCGGGCCGCCGCTGGGGCCACGCGGGGCCCCTCGCCGCCCGGCACGCTGGTCCTCGAGGAGGACGGAGACGCGGTCGAGGTCGCGGGCGATGTGGACGGCGAGGGCGCCGGCGCGGGCGCGAGCCTCGGCGAGGACGCCGGCGTCGTCGGTGCGGCCGTGGACGCCGGCGAGGGCGTCGGCGAGGGCCTCGGCGAGGACACTGCGGTCGTCGGCGCGGTAGTGGAGGCCAGCGAAGGCCCATGCGAGGTCGCGAGCCTCGGCGGCGACGTCGGCGAGGGCGCGGACATCGGCGCGGGCGCCGGCAATGTTGTGGGCGTGGACGAGGGCGCGGGCGAGTTCGCGGGCGTCCTCGCGGGCGCCGAAGAGGGCGCCGGCGCGGGCGCAGCGTGTGGGAGACCGGCTAGCGGTGGTGTCGGGGGGAAGGGACGAGGTCAACTGCCCTCGCGGGCTTGAGCGTCTTTCAGGCTGTTCAGCGTCTGGCCTTCGCGGTGCTGGTCCCCGGTCTCGCGGAAGATCGCGGCGGCGTCCTGGTGAGCGGTGATCGCCTGATCGAACCGCCGCACCTCGCCGGCCGTCTGGCTCGCCAGGGCTTAGGTCGGCTGGTATAGGGGGTGTACCGCTTCAGAACGGCCGAGTACCCGGCGAACCAGCAAGTAGACGATCTTGAGCAGCACCCGGCCAGCCAACCATCACTGACTCCAGGCCGGAGGTAACCAAGCAGATCAGCCACCCAATCGAGTATTCAAGCGGCATAGGACCGCGATCATGCCTCAACTCCCCACGGACCACCAAAACCACCAACCGCAGCTCAAAGCCCCTGCACCGAGTTCTGAAGCGTTATACCGACGCTTGCTGAATAGCTACCCGTATCAGGTACTGGCATATTACGATGACCGAGGGAAACTAATCGCTATGCAGGCAGGGGTGGGCATGGCCGATGTCATCGTTGTAGGTGCTGGGCTCTCCGGGCTCATGGCCGCACGAAAAATCCTCAAATTGCACGAGACTGCGTCGGTGGTGATCCTGGAGGCCAGAGACCGCGTAGGTGGCCGCATGTTCGCACAGCAAGCCGGGAGAGAAAGAAAAGGCTGGATCGATCTCGGCGGCCAATGGCTCGGAGAGGACCAGGCCAGAATCAGAGAGCTGGCCAAGGAACTCGGTCTCGAAATCTTCGAGCAGTACACGGACGGCCTCGATGTACTCCGGTATGACGGTCACCGCTACCTGGATAACAACGAAATAGCGGCCCCGAGCACTCGGGACCGCAAGGCGGCCGAAGATCTGCTGGAAGCACTGTCGCAGACCGCCGACCTCGTGGTGCCCGATGCCTCTCAGCCGTGGGCCTCGCCGCTTGCGTCCGAACATGACCGGCTCACGATCGGCCAGTGGATTGACGCGACTTCCGACAATGACTACGCCAGATTCCTGGTGGGCAATATCGTGTCGTTCGACCAGCCTGGCGGCGCGCCACGCGAGGTCTCGTTGCTGCACTCCCTGTTCGAGACGAAGGCCAACCCGCCCGAGGGTCAGCCCGATAAGTACTACCTCAGGGGGGCGGCTGGGCAAATTCCGCCCCTTCTGTCTGCACAACTCGGCGGCGACGAAGTGGTCCGGCTTAGATCAAAGGTTATTGCCATCCATCAGGCCACCGACGGTGTCACGGTAAGCGCCATGACCCCGCAAGGATATAAAGATTATGAAGCCAAGGCGGTAATCATCGCCATGCCGCCGTCGCTCACCGGGGCCATCAGCTACACCTCAAGTGTCCCTGGCCAGCCGGACCTGCCGGCCCGGCGAATGCAGCTCACTCAGCGGATGGCGATGGGGACGATCGCCAAGATCGCATGCGTCTACGACACGCCATGGTGGCGCACGTCCGGTGAAGGGCTGAGCGGGACGTCCTTCAGTAATGGCAGGCTGGCGGGGCAAACGGCCGACAGCGGCCTGCCAGGCGATGAGGGACCAGGTGTCCTGACCAGTCTCCTCCAGGGCGACATGCTTATTGACTGGATGGAGCTCCCGCCGGACGACCGTAAGGAAGCGCTCATTCACGACCTCGTCGACCTCTTCGGGGAAGATGCCAGGAATCCCGCAGACTATGTCGAGGCGCTCTGGCCCCAGGAACAGCTCACTGGCGGTGGCTACAACGCTTATCTGCCTCCCGGTGGCTGGACTTCCTTCGGCAGTGCGCTATGCGAGCCGTTCGGCAGGATCTCCTGGGCCGGCACCGAGACGGCCACCGAATGGTTCGGCTACTTCGACGGCGCAGCCACCGCGGGCGAGAGGGCGGCCGACGAGGTCCTAAGGAAGTGGTTTTAACGGCCCAGCCCCAGAGTTACTCACCAATATCGGACAACGGACGATCTGGATGCAACGACATGCAGTTTTCCCCGCCCCCGCCGATTGGCGCGTCCACCAGCTACGTCTCATACGTGGACGGTCGGCACATGTTATTCCGGAACCGACCGGAGGACGGTGGCAGCTTCGTGGCCGGGTAACCGGTGATGACGGGGATCGCAAGCCTCAGCAGGCACCAGTCAGAACGTGGCGCCTGACTGCGGTCCGCTGACCGGATCACTAGCGTCCCGGCGTCGAGTGCAGTATGGGCAACTGGCGAACTCTTCGCGGTGACCCGCGGCTCTCCCGGTGCTCGAGATTGCAGGTAGGGACCTGCGGGTCTTCGAGAGTTTCGGTCACGCTACACATCACCGTCCGGTATGCTGGGGCGACGGTGAGCACCGCTCGCAACGACAGACGGAGCGTGTGCTCACGCTCTGCCCTCGCTGACGGCGCCGATTATCGTCGCGCCGCTCGCCGTAGTAACGTCGACGCGCCCGGTAATCTTGGAATCGCTCGGGAGCGGCCCGCTAGCCTTAGCCCCGATGACCATGCCGCCGGTGACCTCCCCGGCGACGACGTGGCCGTCAATGAACAGTCCCCGGGGTGTGAGACTCTTGAGTTCCGTGACCAGCTTCTCCAGCTCGCTGGCGGCCGTCGGGTCGTCGGCCGCAACCTCCTCCAAGGCGGCGGTGAGCGCCTTACGGCCGCTGTCCCGGATCGCGGCCCCGGCCTCCCCGGCAGGTGCCGCGGCGATGATGTCGATCGCGGCCTTCCCTGTCGGGCGGCCCGCGACCTTGTCGCGTACCCACCGGCCGAGCTTGCGTAGTGACGCGTCGAAGGCGTCGCCGACATCATCCCCGGTGTGATCGAGCAGCTTCTTCCCGATCGCGATGCTGATGTAGATGGCAGCGGCCTCTAGCATGACAAGTCCCCTGAACGATAGTCGCATTCTCGTGCTGCGATAGCCAAGAGCCGGTATGGGGATAGCGCGGCGGCGGGCCTACGTGACCGTGCCACTGCGACATGACGCAATGCTACACCGGATGCCGACAATAATCGCCGCACGCCTTGAATGATCCCGTTCCCGCCGAATGGCGCCGCCCCGCAGGCGAGCGACCGCCGATCGCGGCGCAAGCGGAGCGCGGGTCCAATGATTCCCGATATTGCCCAAATTCCCGATATTGCCCAAATTAAAGTTCGTTCGCGACAGGTTGGGAGCTGCGGCGTTGAACCGGGTATGCGTCCCATGGCCTTGACTTACGACGCCTCCGCTCGTCCAGTCCACCGGGCCACCGAAACAAACTCCGCTCGTTCCACCGGGCCACCGAAACAAACAAAGCAGCGAGACCAGAGTTGCCGCGGCTGGCTTGCACAGTAGAACCGTGGGGGCAGTCGGACAACTCGTCTCCAGAGACATGGCCACCTGGTACTATCCCAACGGGCGCGGATTTTAGTCGCGAGGACGCGACCAAAGGATGAACGATATCTAGACAATCTTCTTCCTGGGAAATCGACCGACCCGGTAGCAGGTGAAGGCGTTCCGAGCGCTCCGGCCAAGGGATTAGCCGGGCAAAGGCGAACAGGCAACGCTAAGGGTGTCGATGGCGTGGCCAACGACACCGTCCACATCACTCGGCAGACCTTAGGAACCAGGCCGGAATGACATCTCTCTCCCAGCACTGCGACAGGATCCTCGCGCACGTGACCGACCCGGCCGCGCCCTTTTTCCGCTTTGACGTCGTCGGTGACGTCGGCATGGGAAAGACCGCACTGCTGGACACGGTAGGCCAGCGCTGCAGCGAGCGCGGCCTGCTGGTCCTGAATGCTGTCGCACCTCGCTTCGATTCAGCCAAGGACCCGGAACTGGCTAATCTCGACGCGTGCTCGGCGCTGATCGCCGACTTCAAGGCCAGCATCGGCATGTTCCAGAGGCAGCATCCCGAATCGGAGGCAGCCACCTCCGCCGCGATGGACTCCCTCGCGAGGGCCCGCAACCCTTCACTGCTCTACCACCTTGCGGTCAATTCCACGTCAACTATCAACGTCACCCACTCGACCGACTCGATCATGGTCGGCAACATGATCGTCGGCAACGAGCAGGTGCTCACGCCGCAGGAGTTGTTCACCATCCTCCAGAACGCGACCGAGGAAGCCCTGCGCGGTCTTACGAAAGAGCACACGCTGGCGATACTGGTCGATGACGTGGACCGGCTTGACGGCACGTCCGTCCAGGACTGGCTGCGCGCGCTCCTGAGGCAACTGCCGACGGGCTGCACCGTGACCGCCCGGCGCCCCGGGAGCGGTTCCTGGCGCCAGGACCGGACCGCTGCCGACCGGACCATCGAGCTCCGGAACATGTCCCTGGAGGAGGTCGGGGCGTACCTGGAGAATCAAGGGCTCGCCTTCACCGACGAGGATGCGCACGGCCTGTTCGACCTGACCGGGGGCCACGGGGTCGCCGTCGCCACATGGTGCGACCTGGCGCTCAACGGCGGTGCCACCCGGTTCGCCGATCTCGTGGACCTCGGCCGGGAAGCGGTGTACGACGAGGGTTTCATCAGCCTCGTCGAGCCCGTCCAGCTCGCGGTTGACCAGATCGCGAGGCAGATACTCGGCTACCAGGTACAGCTGTTCGGCCTGCTCACGATCGCCGAGGCAGTCACCCCCGGCCTGATCGCCGTGCTGGAGGGCGACACGGGCCAGAAGCCGTCGGAGAGCGAGGCGGACAAGATCTACAGCTTGCTGGCCCGTCGGCGGTTCATCTCCGTCGTGGACCGCAACGTTGAAGAAGCTGTCAGCCTCACCCGCGCGATCAGCGAAGTGGCCTGGCGGCGGCTGCGTGAGAACGATCGCGTGGGCTTCCGAAGAATGCACGCCCGCGCTGAGCTGTACGAGCGCGAGCGAGTGGATCTGGACCGTGAGCTCAAGCCGAAGGAGAAGGACCAGGAGCCGTTCGCCGCCTGGACGCGGTTCGAGCAGACTACGTGGGTTCAGGGCGTGGAGCGCTGGCTCGGCCACACCCAGTGGCTCGACCGCGAGCAGTTCGAGGACATGAAGTCGGCCCTGGTGAAGATCTACCTCGACGCGTTCTGGTGGTGGGACGACTACCTCCGCTCCAAGGCCACCCGCGACCTGGGGACCGTGCTCAGGAAGGTCGCAATCCATCAGCAGGATGAGCTGTGGATGGACGCTCTTGAGAAGTTCTCCGATTACTGGGTTTCCAGCTGGGACGAGGCCGAGCTCCGCTCGAACCCCGCGAAGTGGCAGTCGGTCATGGAAGCGGTCACCGCGTTGCTCAACATGTTCAACTTGGAGCCCGGCCGGATCCCACGGGACCTGACGCTGCGGCGCATCTACATCCTGCTGTGCAACCTCTACGGGAAAGCGCTGTGGTACGCGGGAAACGCCACTATGGAGGACGCGGAGGAAGTCGATCAGTGGCTTGCGGCCGCCTTCCTCGCCTGCCAAAGGCAGCCCAGCGATGATGAAGCAAGGCTTAATCCCAACGGGTGGATCGGCTCATGGGCTCTGCTCCGCCGGGCCGAGATCTGGGCGGTACTGGATCGGCCACGCTCTATCAGGTACCTCGCCGGACTCGACCGGAAGGCCATCGACGACGAGGACGACGACCTGCGCGTGGGCGTCGCCATGGTGATCGGCGACCTGTGGTGGCGGAGCGGCGAATTCGCGCAGGCGCTGGAGGTGTACTCACGCGCCATCCTGCTCACCTATGCGTACAACGGTAAGCAGGAGAAGAGGAGGAAGGCGCCTAACCTCTACACCAAGTCGCTGTACGCATCGACCATCAGGCGCACGGGAGAGAAGATCTCCGAGCTGGTGCAGGCCGGCGATCCCGAAGTGCTCAAGGTGATCGACACAGCGCTGGCCGCAGTGAAGCGGCTCTTCCAGCCGTACTGGGACCGCGTGGGCGGCCGGCCGAACCCGTCGGCCGAACCGCCCAGGTTCGAGCTTCCGGTGCCGCCGCCCTGGGTCGGCGATATTCTCCAGATCAACAGCGAATACTTCGCAGATCTGGAATTCCTCGTCTCGCGCAGGCAAAGCGTTATCAACGAACCCATAGATCCGCCCCCCAGCGGCAACGCCGACGGGGAGAGGTATTAGATGCGGATCTACGAGGCGCGGGGATCCGGACCAATAATCGGGGCGTTCTACCACCAGATCCTGGTGCCGTCGTTTCCGGCCGCTGAACTCATCGGCCTTGACGAGGCACAAAAAATCGCCGACCGTGAAGACGCGTCGATCTGGCTAGCCGAGGACGCCGACGGGACCATCCTCGGCGGTGCCATCGCCGAGTGGGACGAGTCGGTGCGGGTGCTGCTTCTGAGCTACCTTGCCGTGGGCCCGGAAATCCGGGGCGGCGGCATCGGCGGGCCTCTGTACCTGACGGCGCTCGAATCCTGGCGCCAGAGATTCAAGCCATGCCTCATCATCGCCGAGATCGAGGATCCGTCAGCCCACGGCGGCAGCGAGGACTACGGAGACACCGCCGCCCGCCTGCGGTTCTACGTCAAGCGCGGTAGCCGGATACTGGACTTCCCGTACTTCCAGCCGGCCCTGGAGCCTGGCGCGGAGCGTGTCACGGGACTCCTGCTTATCGTTCTCCACGCCGATCCGGAATTCGCGGGTGCTGGCGATGACACTATCGACGCCGGGGTCGTGCGCAAATACCTGGAAAGCTATCAGATCCAGTACGAGGGAAAGGTCGCGACCGACGACCAGGCGATGGGTATGTGGCGCGCACTTGACCGTCCGGAGGGCGTTCGCCTCCGAGTCCAGTGAGTCACTGCTAAAACCATTTTCCCAGGATCTCCTCGGTCGCTCTCTCGCCTGCGGAGGCAGCGTGTTACCGCTCCAAAATGCCGCGACCGATCTGACCTGCGAGTTCACGGAATCGCTCACGCGGCCCGGCGGTACTCGTTGATTACGCCGCCGAGCACCTTCCGGCGCAGCACCGGCGCGTGCAGCGGTATGACGACCGGCTCGTCATTATCAGGTGGCCGCTGCTGCCGGGACTGGTGCGGCCGATGAGCGTTATGGTGCCCGGCATAGGCCCGAAGCACTGCCGCAGATGGGCTTCGCTGTAGATCAGCATCCGGTCCGTGCACTCAGACCGTACCGTCCTACTCAGCGTTCGGCACGACAGTTCGCCCCGGGGCGCCCGAGGAGGAATCCTCACGATCCGCACGCCCTCGCTGGCGAAGACAGCATCGAACGCGCAGGTGAACTTGGCGTCGAGGTCCCGGATGAGGAACCGGGAAGAGCCGATCCGATCCGCGAGGTCCATGACCATGCTGCAGGCCTGCTGAGCGGTCCATGCACCGTCCGGATACCGGGTCACCCCGAGGATATGCATCCGCCGGGGTCGCTACGTCCATGACGAACAACACATACAAGCGCCTGAGGGCAAACCGTGTCGACGGTGAAGAAATCACACGCCAGCAGGCCCTCCGCCTGGGCGCGCAGGAACCTCCGCCAGGAGGTATCCACACCACGCGCAGCAGGCCGGCAGCCCTGGGCCTGGAGGATCCCGCGGACGGTCGCCGCACTGATGTGGTGTCCGAGGCGGGTCAGCTCACCGTGCACCCGGCGGTATCCCCAGCGCGGGTTCTCCCCCGCCAGCCGCAGCACCAGGTCGCGGATCTCTTGGCTCGTCGGCGGGCGGCCTGGCCGGTTCGGGTAGGTCCACTTGCGGGTGATCAGGCAATGCCGTTGCTTGTGTGCCGCAAAGCAGTTCATGGTGACGCTGGGGCGATGCAGTCGTAGCGCATTCCCGCCGTAGTAGTCTCTGGCCGCTTTGGACTGTCAGCGTGATGCCATCTATCGGCCAGGCCCTTGTTGCTGGCTCCCGAGTCAATGCGGCGTCAACCGATCCAGGCAGACGACACCGGATCGCGGCGCCGGACTGTACTGGCTCAGTCGAGGAGCTGGAGAAACTCCTCAGTGGTCAAACCCGCCTGTCGCAGGATCGACGCCAACGTGCCGCGCTTCACGACGCCGTGCCGCGGGATGACGGCCACGCGCCCCTCCCGGTTCCGGTACACCGCATGACTGCCCTTGGTCCGCACATAGGTGAAGCCGACTGACTCTCGCGCCTTGGTGACCTTCCGTACCGGCAAGTCGGAAAGCGAAGGGCTCACGCGGCGGGCAGATGGAACGAGGTCACCAGCGGAGTCGCGGCGATGTGACCAGCCGGATCGTCCACCTCTTCCAGATACAGCCCGACAGCGTCGGCAAGGTTCGCCAGGGCTTCGTCAATCGTGTGACCCTGGCTGGCCACGTCAGCCTTCAGGCACTGCGCGATGAACCAGTCCTCTTCCTGGTGCAGCGCCGCAGTGAGAGTACGCGGCATCTCTGGCATCCTCCCAGGATAGCCGCCGCTGATCGGGCCAGCAGGCCACAGGCCAAGACCCACGCCAGCCTTCTCAGATCCCGGCCAGCCGCCGGCGTCGCGGCCCCTCGCGATCACGGATACGGGCCTCCTTTGCAGCCTGAGGTGCCGCATCAGCCCGTCCATGCCATCGGTCGTAGAGCACAGGTATGAGCCGCCTCGCACGTTCAGATGATCTTCGGCATTACCCTGCATGCCCCGATGATCGCCCGCTCGCAATCGAGAATTCTGCCTTCGTGGAACGGGTTATTCGTTCCACGGTCCTGGTTCGCGACCGGGCTGGACCAGAGAAAATGCGCCTCTGAGCTGTAGATATTCCGAGCCGCCTATCGGAATCGAACCGATGACCTACGCATTACGAGAGGCATGCTCCCACACCACACAACCTCCACCTGCGCAAACAGCACGCCAGATAGTGCCAGAAGCCCTGATTGCACTGGAATTTCACGGCCACTCGTTCCACGACCCGTTCCACGCTACGAGCGGCGGGAGACTGACTAATCCCCAGGGTCAGCCGCTTCCCGACACGCCGCACCGGCCCGGGTTCGGAATCATCCATTTAGGTTGTATAGGCGTAGGCGAGATCTGATCTAACGGGCAACCGAGGACGGATTGTGCTGCTATGGACTATGGCGCTTTTTGCGGGGCGGGAGCGGAGCAGTCTGGTCCGGGCGCTCAGCCGGGATGTGCGGCTGTTGCTGCCCTCCGATCCGGGCCGGGAACAGCTTCTTGAGTACGTGCGCTTGTTCGATCCGCGGGCGCAGCCGGCCTCGGCGGGCAGTATCAACGTCGATGACCGACGCGAGGTTTACATCACCCGGGGTTCGGTTATCGAGGCGGATGTCGCCGCCGAGGCGAGTGTTCCCGCTGGGATGAGTGTGGCATTTTTTATATCGAAGACCACGCGCGCGCAGCCGTTCAGCTGGTCTGACGTCCAGCAAAAGAATAAAGACCAGTACGACGCCTCGGTCCAGCTAGTGAATGGGCTGGCCATCCGCCTGAACGGTGTGGCCTGGCCCGGGGCACCCGTCCTCAAAGAGCGGCTGGAGACCCGGATCTATACCAGCCATGCGGTAAGTGCCGGGCAGGTGTACGAGGTGGTCGCCAGGTATGGGCGGGGGCTGGAGCCGTATCAGGATCCGACCTTCGGGTCCGTGGGTGTCAGCAGCTGGCAGGCGGGCGACGGGCAGCTCATTGCCCGGCACTGGCCGCCGGGGACGGTTTCGCTGTTGCAGCCGCATTCACCGCGGTCCGTCGGTGACCTGTGGTACCGCACCGATGAGCTGACCGCGGTCCAATTGCGGCTGGCCACGAGTGCGGACGGCACAGATCCTGGCTCGGCGCGGCTGCTGGGTGAGTGCGCACTGGACGTCGCCAGTGCCAGTGGCGGGCCGTGCGTGGACCAGCTCGGGTTCCTCGTCCGCCGGCCCGAAGAGCTGGTGTTTTCCTGACCCTGCGGTCAGAACACGTCGTCCCAGTAGTGCTCGACGTCGTGACCGGCGCTCATGGCGACCTTGCCGGTGTCGTGGCCGAGCCCCACGGCGAGCTCGCCGGCGTCGTCCACGGTAGCGGCCTCGCTGTGCCCGACGCCGTACAGGGTGCCCAGGACCGCGCCGTACTCTTCCCGGTCTTTGCCCCACGGTTCGATAAGGAGGTTGTGGGTGAGGTCGCCGACGCCGTAGCCGACGACGGCGCCGACCGCGATACCGATGGGGCCGCCGGCTGCCCCGAGCTCAGATCCGATCTCCGCGCCGGCCATGCCGCCTGCGACGTTGGCGGCGACGGTTCCGGCCGTGTTGGAGATGAGTTCGTCCCGCAGCGCTGATCCTGGCGACTGGCCGCCCTTGACGTCGTAGTAGGTGCCGACCGCGGTGCCGATCAGGGTGGTCCCGACGTCGATCACGGGAATGTCGTCGCCGAAATTGAGCAGCTTTTCCAGCGCGCCGGGCTCATCGCCGGCGGCGGCCTGCAGGTCCTCGGGGGTATTCCCGGCCACGTGCTTGCCCGGGCCGGCCTCCCCCGCCAGGTAGCCCCGGACGTTGCTGATCCTGGTGTCCAGCAGTTTGCTCAGCGCGCTTTCCAGCTTGCCCGTTTTGCCGAGTTCCTCATCGGCCTCTTGAAGCTCCCGGGTGACCTTGGACGACTCGCCCAGGAGGTCCTCCGCAGGCTTCCCGGAGCGTTCAGCTTCAGCGACCTCCTCGCCCACCTTGAGTTCCTCGCCGCGCAAGGTCTTAAGTTCGGCGAGGACGTCGCGGCGGACGGCGGTCGGCAGGGCGAGCATGTCGGCCAGCAGGCCACTCATCGTAACGGCGTCTCCGACGTTCGGGTGCGGGTTGGCGTTCATTATCTGCTGGTACAGGCTGTACAGCTGCTGGGTAGCGGCCTCGCGGGCCTGGGTCGCCTCGGACATGGCCTGCTCACGGACCTTCACATAGGCTTCCGCGTACTCCAGGCCCTGCGAGCCGCTGTACCCGGCGACGTTGCCATCGCTGCCGATCTGCACCCCGCGGGCGGCCACGTCGGCGGCGTCCAGCTCGAGAGCGTTCTCAAGCTGGGCCAGTCCCACGGCCAGCCCGTCGATGGCCTGCGCCACCGCGCTGACGTACTCCTCCAGCGCCGCCGCGGTCAGGGCCTGCTTGCGCCAGGCCGTGGTGAACGCCGACGCCGCCTGTCCCTGCCAGCTGCCCGGTCCGCCGCCGGTCAGACCGCTCGCCACCACCGACAGCCGGTCGGCCAGGTCCTGTACGTGCGGGACGTAGCCGTACAGGGTATGCGCCACGCCCTGCAGGCCGCTGATGTCGCCGCCCACCCAGTCATGGGAAAACGCCGCGAGCGGGGTCACGCTGGCCACCGGTCACCTGACCTTGCCCGGGGTCGCGATCGCGGTGACCAGATGGACGATCGTGTTCTCCGCGTGCCGGTACTCGTCATAGTTGGCGTCCAGGGTGGCCGCATCGTTCTCGATCGCAGCTGTGAGCTGGGTGTGCAGCAGCCCGATCGACTTCAGCACCATCGACATCGCATCGTTGATGACCCAGCTGCCCCCGTCCACCGGCGCCGGGCCACTCCCGGTCATGGCACAGGAGAAGGCGGCAGCCTGGGCCCGGAACTCGTTCGCGGCTGATTGCAGATCGGTCATCGTCACCTGGAAACCGTCCATCACGGCATCGCCTCCGGATCGATGACCACCCGGGCCACGCCTGCCGCCGCGGCGGTCTCCCGCGCATCCGCCAGCGCCACACAGACCCAGGGCTGGTCGTGGCCGAGAATCGCGACCAGGGCCGTCACTGAGGAAAACACCGGCAGCACCAGGTCCGGCCCCTCAGCCGCGTAGCGGGTCTCCATCTCCACCCCGCCACGGCCCGGCCACGCGGGAACAACAACGAACTCCGGCCACGATTCCACCCGTCAGCCTCCCCGCTCGCTGGTAAGTACCTACCTCTACACACGAGAGAGCCACCGGCATAGTTCGGCTGCAGCGCGACTGATGCCAAGAAGCTACAGACAAACAGCAAACAGAAGATGCAGCAGCAACCGCCCGGCGAGCCTCCATCCCCGGCTGCGAGGCAGGCCCAGGCCAGCTCCGCATTACGAGAGGCACGCGCCCGCGCGACACAGCCGTTACCTGCAGAGATAGCACGACGGATAGCGCCGGACGCACTGATTCCACTGGTATTTCGCGGCCTCTCGTTCCACGACTCGTTCCACGACTCGTTCCACGACTCGTTCCACGCCAGAAGCGCTGTCTTGCCACTGTGCGTGCGGTCTCCCCCACTCGGACGGGGCCCTGTAATTCCCGGGGCGCTGCGGGCTTTGGGCAGTCCATCGCTGGTCCGCTCGGGCGGCCGGTGAGCGCCGCCGGGCGAGCAAACAGGCAACGACGGCAAGCCTGCGAATATTTAGGCGCCGCCGCCGGGTCCTGGGCGCCGACCACCCCGGCACTCTGATGTCCGCGAGTCACCTTGCCACCGTCCTGCGTGACCTGGGCGAGGTGCAGGCCGCCCGCGACCTGGACCAGGACACTGGACTGCCGCTGCCAGGTCCTGGGCGCCGACCACCCCGAGACTCTGACCTTGCCAGTAACCTGGCCGTCTGCCTGCGTGACCTGGGCGAGATGCAGGCCGCCCGCGACCTGGACCAGGACACTGGACTGCCGCTGCCAGGTCCTGGGCGCCGACCACCCCGAGACTCTGACCTTGCCAGTAACCTGGCCGTCTGCCTGCGCGAGCTGGGCGAGATGCAGGCCGCCCGCGACCTGGATGAGGACACGGAACGGCGGGGACGCCGCCTTCAAGAAGGGGGCAGGTTTCGCGGCGGTGTATCCCGGCCGCCCCGTGTTCACGGAAGGTCGGCTCACAGCTCGGGAGGCGATAACCTGCCAGTGTGAACCAGCTTGTCCAGGGTCTGTTGACCAAGTTTGTTGAAGATCAGGCATTTGTCGGTCTTACACAGTCGCAAGCCTTCGAGCGTCTTGCTACCTGGTGTGTCCTTGCACGTTCGCTTCCAGGCGGGTCCGCCGTTGATGACCTTATGGCAGGAGATGACACTGTAGGGATCGACGCTCTTGCCATTCTCGCCAACGAAGACCTCGTGCTCGATCAGCAAGATGCTGAAGACATTACGTCGAGTGGGCATACGGTTGAGGTCGATTTTATCTTTATTCAGGCTAAGACCTCTGAGAAGTTTGAACGTGCCCAGATTCTAAATTTCGGCGATGCAGTTGCTGACTTCTTTTCGATTACGCCTGGTCTTGTCTCTAGTTCCCTTATTCAAGAGAAGCGGTCGGCGAAGGACGTTCTGTATGCTAAGAGTCCTCTGTTTCGAACTCGACGGCCTATCCTACGCCTAGCATATGTAACATCTGGATTGGTTCCGAGTGACCCGAACATTCAATCTGCGGTAACTTCGGCAACCAAGAAGCTCCAGCAGACGAGTCTGTTTGAAGACGTACAGTTCGATCTCTTGGGAGCGGCCGAGATACACCGTAACTTTAGTCAAATTGAAAATCGCGAGGAAGCAACATTTAATTTTCCTCGAAAGGTCACGATTCCTAAGATCCGCGGTGTTCGAGAGGCATATCTTGGCGTCGTAAGCGCACGCGAGTTTCTTAAGCTCATCGAAGACGGCGATGGCGCAATTAAAGGTTCAGTGTTCTATGACAATGTGCGCGACTTTCAAGATATGAATGTCGTCAACCAGGGGATTGCCGAGACGTTAGAGAACCCTGACACTGCCATTCTATTCCCAGTGCTGAACAATGGTGTTACTGTGGTGGCGCAGTCAGTAAGACCTGTTGGCGAAGATGTGACTGTCGAGGACTATCAGATAGTCAACGGATGCCAGACCAGTCATGTCCTCCATGCTGCGAAAGAGAAATTGACTGACGATATCCTGGTACCTCTGCGTCTCGTAGTTACTGAAGAGGACCAGGTAACATCTAGCATCACTAAGGCAACAAACCGGCAAACGCCCGTTGACGAAGGAAATTTGCAGGCCCTTACTGACTTCCAGAAAGAACTCGAAGCGTTCTTTGAGGGACAACAGGACAAACGTAGGCTTTATTACGAACGCCGTTCAAGACAATACAGTAGCCAAAAGGTGGAACAGACGCGTGTCATCTCGCCACTGGTGCAGATGCGTGCCTTTGCTGCCTTCGCCCTTGATGAGCCTCACTCTGGCAGTCGATACTACCGAAGACTCTATGAGAGAGTACCTGCGGAAATCTTTAACGCTCAGCACCGCCATGAAGTCTACTATACGTCCGCCCTTGCCTGGTATCGGCTTGACGTAGCTCTTCGCAGAAAGCTACTTGATTCAGAACTCCGGATTGTTCGGTATCATCTTTTGACAGCCCTAAAGTACGTTGCTATTCCGGATAGGGCGCTGCCCCCTCTCAACTCAAAAGAGATCGTTCAGTATTGTGAGCTGCTTAATGGCAGCCTGGTTGATGAACAAAAATCTGTCGAGCTCTTCCGCAATGCAAGCGAAGTCGTCTTGGCGGTTGGGGCAGGTTCAATTACGCGCGATACGGCTAAAAGAGAGCGCTTCACTCGCGAACTGCTTGAAGCTTTGCGCAAGTGAAGAATGTGACTTCTTCAAGGTAGAACTGACTGTCTTGTTATCAGAATCCCTTCTCTTTACCATGAGGCTTATTCACGGTCATGATCATCGAGCCTCATGCGCGACATCGCCGCTGGTCAGAGCTTGATCAACTCACGGCCGATGATCTTGTGAATAACCCTCCATAAGTACGGTGCCGATCAGCAAACGCGCTAGCTGCACCGATAGCACTGCCCGTTGCTCTGACAGCTCATGTTGTCCTGGGATTATCGGCCCGCCGGTCCACGAGCCGGTCCACGCCTGATCTCCCGCTTGTGACTGTACGTGTCCGCCGTGGATGCCGGACGGCGACTAGGGCGTGTTTAAGAAGTGAGGGGCCGGAGCCATTCGCCGATGGCGGCGATGTGGAGGGTTGCCTCGTAGCGGACGGCGAGCTTGTCGTAGCGGGTGGCGACGGCGCGGTTGCGCTTGAGGCGG
>Ga0302180_10001915_pt1 | contig 16424 bp, 11 predicted proteins | sample I_Palsa_E3_2_FD_200575 | JGI IMG/M metagenome (GOLD analysis project Ga0302180, IMG submission 200575) | Peat permafrost microbial communities from Stordalen Mire near Abisko, Sweden - I_Palsa_E3_2 | ecosystem: Environmental > Terrestrial > Soil > Palsa > Peat permafrost | place: Sweden... | reverse complement strand
CGCCCTCGCGCTTTCCATGCCTGAGCAATTCACCAGCCGGTCGAACTACAGTGAGCCGCTGACGCAGATCCTCTTCCTCGGCGGGCTCTGCCTGGTCATCGATTCCCTGAACAGGAACCGGGCCGGCGCGGGCCGGGTTGGCGGGGACCGGGTCATCGCGGCGATCGCGGGGCTCGCGCTCGGTCTGACCGTGCTGGTGCGCATAGACGGGGCCAGCGACATCCTGCCGATGGCCCCGTACTGCGGCCTGCTGCTACTCGGCCGTCGGCGGCAGGCCCTGCCGCTGATCGCCGGCGTGGCCGTCGGCGCGGCCTACGGCCTCATCGACGGGCTGGTGTTTTCCCGGCCGTACCTGGCGACCAACAAGTCCTCGCTGGTGCCGCTGGCGCTGGCGGGCGCCCTTGTGCTCGTCCTGACGCTGGTGGCGCTGCCGCTGCTGTGGAACCGGGATCACCTGCCGGAGGTGAAGGGGAGATGGCTGCCGGATGCCGCCTCGGCGCTGGCTGTCCTGGTCGTCCTCGCCTTCGCCGTCCGCCCGTACGTGCAGACGGTCAGGATCGCGTCGACCAAGGCCGCCGAGCAGGCCATAGCCGGCTACCAGCGGGCCAACCACCTGCCGGTCGATCCGACGCGCACCTACGCCGAGCAGACCATGCACTGGGTGTTCTGGTACGTCGGCGTGCCCGTGGTGATTCTCGCCACGGTCGCGGCCGCCGTGCTCACCCGGCGGTGTCTTCGCGGCCAGGCCTCGTCTTGGACGCTGCCGCTGATTACCTTCGCGTGGACCATTGTCACGTTCTTGTACCGGCCGGGGATCACGCCCGATCAGCCGTGGGCCAGCCGTCGGCTTGTCCCCGCCGTGCTGCCAGGCTTCATCCTGCTGGCGGTATGGGGATCCTCCTGGCTGCTCGGCTGGCTCAACGAGCACGGCTACGCCGGGGTGCCCAGCATCGGCTCAGGAATAGTCCTCGCGGCGGCCCTTGTGCTGCCGCCCTCGATAACCACGTTCGGGCTCGGCGTCAAGACCGGCGGCCCGCTCGGGATCACGCTCACCGCTCAGAGCGTCGCGTTCGAGACCACGTACGGTGGCGAACTTGGTGCGGTCGACGGCATGTGTGCGGCGATACCAAAACACTCGTCGGTCGTGATCGTCGACGGCCCGATCGCTGATCGGTTCACTGAGATCATCCGCGGGATGTGCGGTGACCCGGCGGCCCGCGTCACGCCCTCGGACGGCCCTCCGGACGTCTCGCTCATGCGGTCGATCGTGCAGGGTATCCAGCAGGCCGGGCGGCGGCCGGTGCTCCTTGCCGCCACGGCGTCGGAACTCAAGCCCTACGGCGGGCTCGTGAGGAAGGTCATGTCACTAACCACGACAATGGACGGCAGCATACTGATGGAGCCGGCCCGGACCACCCATCCGCTCCAGCTGACCATCTGGATGTGGGAACCCGCGCCATGACCGCATTCCTGGACGGCCCCCGCGCCGCACCGACGGAACCGGCCGTCCCGCTGGCCCCCGCGACCGAGCCGCAGCGGCGGACTCCTTACGTCTCGATCATCCTGCCCTGCTACAACGAGCAGGGGCACGTGACGGACGAGGTGGCGCGGATCTGCGCGGCCATGGACGTCAGCGGGTACAGCTACGAACTGATCGCATTCGACGACGCCTCCACCGATGCGACGCTGGCCCGCCTCTACGAGGTGGCCCCTCGGTTCCCGCACCTGGAGATTGTGCCTTTCCGCCGTAACGGCGGGTCAGGTACCATCCGCCGCATCGGCACCCAGCGGGCGCGGGGCGAGATCGTGGTGTGGACTGACGCCGACATGACGTACCCGAACGAACGGATTCCCGAGCTGGTTCAGATGCTCGAGAAGGATCCCGGCGTGGACCAGGTGGTGGGGGCGCGGACCAGTGAGCAGGGCACGCACAAGCTGCTGCGGGTACCGGCCAAGTGGCTCATACGCAAGCTCGCGGAAAGGCTCACCAACGCCCGGATCCCGGACCTGAACTCCGGGCTCAGGGCGTTCCGGCGTGAGGTCGCGAAGCCGTACCTGAGGCTGCTGCCTCCCGGCTTCTCCTGCGTCACCACCATCACCGTCGCGTTCCTGGCCAATCAGCACGAGGTGCGGTACGTACCGATTGAGTACGCCAAACGAGCGGGAACGTCGAAGTTCAAGTTCGTCAAGGACGCCTACCGGTACATCCTGCAGGTGCTGCGGATGGTGATGTACTTCAATCCTCTCAAGGTGCTGATGCCCGTGGCGTTGTTCCTGCTCGGGCTCGGCGTCGTGAAGGGCATATACGACATGGTCGTGCACCCGCTGCTCTTCGCGGTCAACACCGTGCTGATCTTCGTGACCGGGCTGCTCATAGCGTCGCTCGCCCTGCTCGCCGACCTGATCGTGCGGTCGAGGGGTGACGTCTGATCCCGTCGTGGCGCGGCAAGACGTCATCGATGCCAGGTTCGCTCTTGACGAGCAGCGGTGGCGGTCAGCCGGCTGGTTCTTCCGGGCCCTGGGACGCCCCTGAGCGAGCGAGCACGACGAGACCCGTCCCGGTGTTCGGGAACGCGCGTTCCATCAACCGGAACGGTGCGGTCCCCCACCGGGTGACCGCGCCCTGGAGGGCACTGGACGGCTGGAACAGCCGGCCGGATCCGGCGGTCCGCTCGGCCACCGACGTGCCCCGGCCGGCGGCGATCCGCCGTCGGCCGATCTGGTTGCGCCCGGCTTCCAGCAAGTAACCAAGCGGGAAACCGTACTGCCGCACCTGGATCTCGGTGAAACCGCACCGGGTCAGCAGAGCCGTCATGGCGGCCGGATCGTAGCGGCGGAAGTGGCCAGCCATCTCGTCGCCGGGCCCGAACCGGTGCTGGTGCGCAGGGACCGACAGGAGCAGCCACCCGTTAGCGCGGAGCCGACTTGACCACTCCTTCAGTGCCGCCGCGTCGTCCTCGATGTGCTCGAGCACCTCGAACGCGCACACCAGGTCGAACCGGTCGTCCCCGAGTTCCTGCACCGCGATATTCCGGACCTCACCCCCGACCGCGCCGATCCGCGCGCTCGCCACCGACCAGGACACCCGGTCCGGCTCCACGCCGAGATACCGGTAGCGCTGCGCCAGGCGGGTGCCGAGCGCACCCTGGCCGCAACCGACCTCCAGCACGTCGCTGATCCCAGCGGGCAGTATCCGCTTGATCAGCTCATAACGCAGCCAGGCATTCGGCGTCAGCGGCGCTGCGACGGCGACATCCGCGCGCGCCTTCGCTGCCGTGGTACCAGAGACCATGCCAGTCACCTCATTCAGGGAGTACGCAGCCGAGGGGGTGCCCCCGGCCGCGGCGAGTTCGTCGGTGAGCGGCACCACGATCCGCTCGGGTATGAACTGCTCCTCGGCCAGCTCCCGCGCCTGCAGGCGCAGCCGGGCCAGTTCGCCGCGATCACCGGCCAACCGCAGCAAGGCTGCGGCCAGGGCATCCGGGTCGCCGGGCGGCACCAGGATAGCCGCCCCGGCCATGACCCGCCGCTGCGGAGGGGTGTCCGAGGTCACGACGGCGCACCCGGCGGCGGCGCCTTGGAACACCTTGTTCGGCACCACCCGGAGTGCTTTGTCCCCGGTGCCGAAGATACCGAGGCAGACATCGTGGCTGGCGACCAACGCGGGCAGTTCGGCAGCCGGTACCCAGTCCAGCCAGCGGACCGCGTCGCTGCCGGCCGCCGCTGCCATCGTCGCGGCCTTGTCCTGGCCGTCGCCGATCATGGTGACCTCGATGGGCGCCCCGGCGATCCGGCTGAGCGCGGCACCGATGACCGGCCCTCCCTGCAGGGGCGTGTACAAGCCGTAGAACACGACCCGCAGCGGTCGGTCGGCGTCCTGGAGGCCAGCCGGCCGGGCCGCCTGATGCCACGCCGATGGTGCGCCTACCGGTACTACCACCGCCCGGGCCTGGTGCCGTTCGGGCAGGCGGGCCAGGTGCTCCTCGGTGTCCACTACCACAATGTCGGCTGCCCTCAGAGCGCCGGCGTCGATCACCCTCAGCAGGACCTGGCGCGCGATCCCGCCGAGCCGCCGGTCCCGCGCGGTGTCGCTGGCACCGGTGAGGTGATCGAGCACAACCGGTACCCTGCGGAAGATGAGCCGAGCGAGGTGGACGTCGAAGTGACCGAGGTAGCCGACCAGCACCACATCCGGCACGGGCATCCGGCTGGCGGTCCGGGCCAGGGTCGCCCAGCGGCGGGCGAGGCGGACCAGCAGCGCCGAAGCTCGCCACGGGTGCGCCAGCATGTCCACTCTGGCCGCTGTGTCCAGGCCCAGCGGTGCGTTGCATTCGGCCACGTCTATACCGTGGGCCCGCAGGCCCTCGGCAATCGTGGCGATTCGCGGATGCAGCGACGTGTCGTAGGTGCCAAACAGCAGTGCGCGCATGATTTCTATACCCTAGTATTCGCACCGTATCAATAGGTAGAGATCACTGAAATGACGAAACCGCACGGCTGGCGCTGCCAGTTCTGGCCGCCGGGGAGCCGCCATTTTCGTGTCGGTCAGCCAGCCCATGCGAGTCAGCTGAGCGACGCCTGAATGCGGGGCGCAGCCGCTCGGGCGTACCAGTAGGCTGGCGGAGCTGACATCCACCACTCTTGAGGTTTTCATGCGACGCTTCCTGGCGCTCAGCGCCATTCCCCTGCTGGCCTGCGTAGTCCTGGTGGGCTGCGGTTCGTCGAAGTCTTCTTCCTCCTCCCCTTCTTCTTCTTCTTCTTCCTCCTCGTCCTCCGTCGGCGCGAGCTCGGCCGTGACGGCGACCGGATCGTTCGGCAAGGCGCCGACGGTGAGCATCCCGAAGGCGAAGCCGGGCAGCAATCTTGAGGTCAAGACGCTCATCCAGGGCAGCGGGAGCACCTTGACCAAGGCAGACGCCATGGCCGCGAACTTCGTCCTGTACTTCTGGTCCGGCTCCAGCTCCTCGCTGAAGGCGAACACCTACACCAGCAACCCCACGGTGATCGGCGGCACGATGCTGCCCGGCCTGGAGACCGCCTTGATCGGCAAGAAGGTCGGAAGCCGGGTCCTCGCGGTGATTCCGCCCGCGGACGGCTACGGCACCTCGGGGAACTCACAGCTCGGCATCACCGGCAGCACCACGCTGGTGTTCGTCATCGATGTACTCAAGTCGTACTCCGATACCGCGTCCTCGTCGGGCACGCAGGTGTCCAACGGCGGCGGCGACCTGCCGACGGTCAGCGCTAAGGCGGGCAGCGCGCCGACGCTGACTTTCTCGTCCACCAAGCCGCCGAGCGGACTGGTGGCCAAGACGCTGATCAAGGGCAGCGGCTCGAAGGTCGTCAAGGGCGAATACGTCATCGCCCAGTACACCGGTTACATCTGGCGGACCAAGGCGGTCTTCGGCTCTTCCTGGTCGTCGGGATCGCCGTTCGGCTTCGTCATCGGCGCCTCGCCCGAGCAGGTGATCCCCGGCTGGGACAAGGGCCTGGAGGGCCAGACCGTAGGCAGCCGGGTGATGCTCTCCATCCCGCCGGCTGATGGGTACGGCTCTGCCGGGAATTCCCAGGCGGGCATCAAGGGCACCGACAGCCTGGTGTTCGTGGTCGACATCATCGATGCCCTCAAGCAGAGCTGAGGCCAGTGTCCGCGCACAGCAGGCGGCCGGCGTGCCGGCCGGCCGCCGCTGCGGTGAGGAAATAAGCCAGGTCCTCATCCAGCCCGCGGCCCATCGTGGACAGCGGCGCCGGGCAGGCTCTCAGCGCCGCCTCAAGGCCGTCGACGGGAACGGTGACGATCTGATGCCGTTCGCTCAGCCGGCCGGCTTCGGCCGCGACCCGGGCGCCGAACTCCCCGTCTAGCGCGGCGACCACCACATCGGCCCGGGCCAGCGCGACCCGGCCGTAAGCGGTGAGGCTGTGGTGCGAGATGCCGCGGTGCCGCTCGCGCAGGTCGGCGTCGCTGACCCGCAGCGACGCCACCGGCCGGCCGCCCAGCGCCGCCACCGCGTTGACGACCTCGCCCGCCGCCACGCCGGAAAAACCCCAGCGGGTCCCGGTGCCGAGGTTGCCTGGCCCCTGGGCGACCACGGCGATGTCGGCACCGAGTACGTGCCGGGCCGCGAGCAGCCCGGTATGCACGGTCACCGTCTCCAGGTCTCCGCCGAACGACTGCCCGGTGGTGACGGTCGCCGCCAGCCAGCCCGCTTCCTTGAGCGTCGCGCAGGTTCGGGAGAACCAGGCCGGCAACGCCCCGCCGTCCTGCATGACGTACACCACCCGGGCTGACTCGCCAAAGGAAGGCCCGCCAAAGGAAGGGGGGGTAGCGCCGGTCCGTTCGGATGAATCGAAGACGCCTGCCAGCACGGCCGGGAGAGCGGAGTGCAGGTCGGCCACCACGACGGGCATCCCGTCGAGGTCATCCGCGTCGTGCAGCACGTCATGGTGCGGCGAGCCCTGCTCGTCCGCGCCGAGCACGGTTGCCTGCAGCGGTGTGTAGCGGGCCTTCACCAGGTGGCCCGCGAGCGCGGGGTCCGCCGGCAGCCGGTCCGGAACCGCGATCACCAGGGCGTAGCCGCCGGTGCCGAGGCCCAGGTCAAGCGCCGAGGTGTTGACCAGCACCCGGTCGCCGGGCTGCGGACGCCCGGTCAAGGCCGGATAGGCAAGCGCCCGGACCCGCGCTCCGTCCACCGAGACGTCAAGCTCGACCGCGCCCGGCCACTCCCGCCGCACACCGCTGACGGTCCCGCTCCGCCATGTGATCATCCCCGCAGCCTAGGCGCCCTGAAGGGCGCTTGCGGTCTGGGGGGCTTGCCCCCCCAGGGGGTACGGGGGGAAGGCTCCCCCCGTGGGGGGTCTGGGGGGATGAAATCCCCCCAGTGCAGGGGCTCCGGGGGTCGCCCCCCGGGCATAATCTTTATCCATGTCGAAGCGCAAGACCGAGCGACTTCTCGGTCTTGTCGTCTGCCTGCTCTCCACCAGGCGCTATCTCAGCGCCGACCAGATCCGGGCGGCGGTGCCCGGTTACCCGGAGCAGGATGACCTGTTCAAGCGGATGTTCGAGCGGGACAAGGAAGATCTCCGCGAGCTTGGCGTGCCGCTGGAGACCGGCCTCAACCACCCGTTTGACGATGATCCGGGGTACCGGATCAGGCAGCAGGTCTACGAACTGCCCGAGCTTCGGCTCGAAACGGACGAGGCCGCCGTGCTTGGCTTGGCCGCCCGGGTCTGGCGGCGCGCTGAGCTGGCCGGCGCCGCAGCGGGCGCGCTGCTGAAACTGCGGGCGGCCGGTATAGACGCGGGCAGCCTCGACGGTTCGGACGAGCGTCCGTCTGCGCAGGGCATCGAGCCCCGGCTGGGCACGCCCGAGCCGGCCTTCGGGCCGCTGTGGGAAGCGGTCAGGGACCGCAGGCCGGTGACGTTCAGCTACCGTGCGGCGGGCCGGAGCGATCCGCAGCGGCGCGAGCTCGAGCCGTGGGGCGTGGTGAACCGGCATGGCCGCTGGTACGTGGCCGGCCGGGACCGAGGGCGCGACGCTACCCGGGTGTTCCGGCTAGGCCGGATCGCGGGGCCGGTGAAGTTCTGCGGGCCGGCGGGCAGCGTGACCGTCCCGGACGGTACGGACGTACGCGAGCTGGTCCGCGACTGGGACTCGGTGCCCGCGCCCGAGCACACGGCGGTGCTCCGCGTCCGGGCTGGAGCTGGCATCGGCCTGCGGCGGCACGCCGGCTCGGTGCGCGCTGACACCGAAGCGGGCATGGCTGGCTGGGATCTGGTCACGACGCGCTTCGCCGACGTGGGCTGGTTCGCGGACTACGCCGCCTGGTTCGGTCCGGACGTGGTCGTGCTCGACCCTCCCGATCTGCGGGAAGCCGTGATCCGCCGGCTGAAGGGGGTCCTCGCGTGACTGCGTCGGTGACCTCGACCGAGCGACTGCAGCGGCTGCTCGCCCTGGTGCCCTACGTGGTGAGCAGGAAGTCGGTGGGGCTGGCCGAGACCGCGGCGGCGTTCGGGGTCAGTGAGCGTGAGCTTGTCGATGACCTGAATCTGCTGTGGTGCGTGGAACTGCGCGCGCCCGATCCTTACTGCCCGATTGACCTGTCCTACGAGGGCGGCGAGATCGTTGTCAGCCAGGCCGAATCCATGGGCCGGCCGCTCCGGCTGGCGGTGGACGAGGCGAGCGCGCTGCTCGTCGCGCTGCGGATGCTGGCCGAAGTGCCCGGGCTGAAGGACAGGTCGGCCCTGTCCCGGCTGATCGCCAAGCTCGAGGCCGCGGCCGGTGAAGCCGCTTCGGCCAGTGCTCAGGTAGCGGTGCAGGTCGACATCCCGGATGAGGGAGCCGAAGCGTATGCCGCCCAGATCCGCACCGCGATAACCGCGGGACGGCGGCTGCACCTGCGGTATTACGTGCCGGGCCGGGACGAGGCGACCGAGCGTGACGTCGACCCGATGCGGCTGCACATCGTGGAGGGACGGCCGTACCTGGAGGGCTGGTGCCTGCGGGCCGAGGCGATGCGGCTGTTCCGGCTGGACCGGGTGCTTGGCCTCGACGTGCTTGACGTGCCTGCCGCGCCGCCGGAGCAGGCGCAGCCCGTGGATGTGGACCAGGGTCTGTTCCGGCCGTCGCCCGATGACGTGCCCGTGGTGCTCGAGCTGTCCGCGGCCGGACGCTGGGTCGCGGAGTACTACCCGTGCGAGTCGGTGTCGGACTTGGAGGACGGCCGGCTCCGGGTGGTGCTGCGCACTCCGGATACCGGCTGGGTGCGGCGGCTGGCGCTGCGGCTCGGCGAGGACGGCCGGGTCGTCTCGCCGCCTTCGCTGGTCGCGGAGGTTCGCGAGGGCGCTACGGCTGCCCTGGCGAATTACGTCGTTTAGGCAATCCGATGGCCGCCACGCTCCGAATAGTCGCGTGAGTCGGTAGAGAGCCGAAGGTAGAGGGCCGAAACAGCCGGGCGGTTAAACACCGTTCGCCTGCGTAAACGGTTCTCGCGATGCCAGCGTGTAGACTCTCGCCGAGAAGGACGTCTCCCCTGCTGATTGAGGACGGACATGATTGGTGACCTGTTCGACAGCCCCTGGAAGGTGCTGATCGTCGCCATAGTGCTTATCGTGCTGTTCGGGTCGAAGAAGCTGCCTGACGCGGCGCGCTCGCTGGGCAAGTCGATGCGCATCCTGAAGACCGAGGTCGGCAGCCTGCACGAGGACGAGACCACCTCCCGCGCCTCAAATGCCTCAGGTGCTCCGGCCGCTTTCCCGCCGCCCGCAGAGATCGCCGCCAGCCAGCAGCCTGCCCAGCCTGCCCAGGCTGCCCAGCCGGCCGACCAGTCGCAGGCGCAGATCGACGCGCTGCAGCAGCAGATCCGTGATCTGCAGCGTGCGGCCACCATGGACCCGGTGCCGGCGGCCCAGGCCGCAGCGGCGTCAGAGCGTCAGCGGACCCAGCCGTCTAGCTAGGCCCGAACCTACTGGCCTTACTGCGGAAAGCGGTCATGGCGAAACTTCCCGGTGCCGTTCAGGGCGCTCGCATCGTGGGCGAGCGTTTCGTGCGCTCCCAGCGGCAGCAGAATCCGGACGGCCGGATGCCGCTCATGGACCACATCCGTGAGCTGCGCAACCGTGTCGTCAAGATGGCGCTCGGGCTTATCGCGGGAATGCTCGTAGGTTTCGTGTTCTTCAACTGGGCCTGGCATATCATCGAGCGCCCGCTGTGCACGGCCGTTATACGCGGGCACACAGGGTGCCGTACCCTCGGCACCAACCAGCTGGTCCTCGACGGTCCGCTCGATTCGTTCTACCTGCGGGTGAAGGTCGCGGTGATCGTCGGGGTGATCCTCAGCTCCCCGATCTGGCTCTATCAGCTCTGGGCCTTTATCGCACCCGGTCTGTACTCCAGGGAAAAGCGCTGGAGCTATATCTTCCTCGGTACGTCCGTCCCGCTGTTCCTGATCGGTACCACGCTCGCGTACTGGTCCCTGGGACGTTCTATGCACTATCTGCTCGGCCTGACGCCAGGCGGTGTCCAGAACCTGATCCAGGTCGACCAGTACATAAGCTTCGTCATGACGATGATGCTGGCCTTCGGGATCGCGTTCGAGGTGCCGCTGCTCATCATTATGCTGAACCTGGCCGGCATCCTGACCCACGCGCGGTTCAGGAAGTGGCGTCGGCTGATGATCTTCGGGGTCTTCCTGATCGCCGGCATGGCCAACCCGAGCCCGGATCCGATCACGATGCTGATCCTCGGCGGCGCCTGCGCGGCGCTGGTCGAGGTGGCCGAGTTCATCGTGTGGTCCAACGACCGGCGCCGGGCCCGGCTGCACCCCGATCCTTATGCAGGCCTGGCCGACGACCAACTGGCGCCGATCGACCTCGAGGACACTGACCCTGACCCGGGTCCCGATTCCAGGAACAGCCGGTTCAACTAGCGGCTCGCGCGACCCGGAGACCCCGTGACCACCGGTGACCGCACCGAGGGCCTAATCTGGAATCCATGACCACTCCGGCGGATCGGTACGCCTCGTTCCGCGAACGGCAGGCCGAACCCGAAAACCCGGAGTTCGCGTCTTTCCGCGCGCTCTACGAGTTCGACTTCGACGACTTTCAGGTCGCCGCCTGCGGTGCGCTCGGCGGGGGGAACGGTGTGCTTGTGGCCGCGCCCACCGGCTCAGGCAAGACGGTGGTCGGCGAGTACGCCGTGCACCTGGCGCTGGCCCAGGGCCGCAAGTGCTTCTACACCACGCCGATCAAGGCGCTGTCCAATCAGAAGTACGCCGACCTCGTCCGCCGCTACGACAGTCAGACGGTGGGGCTGCTTACCGGGGATAACAGCATCAACTCCGGCGCGCCGGTGGTCGTGATGACCACCGAGGTGCTGCGCAACATGCTGTACACCGGCTCGACGGCGCTGGCGGGCCTGGGCTACGTCGTCCTAGACGAGGTGCACTACCTGGCGGACAGGTCCCGCGGCGCGGTCTGGGAAGAGGTGATCATCCACCTGCCCGAATCGGTGCGGGTGGTGGCGCTGTCCGCGACGGTGAGCAACGCGGAGGAGTTCGGCGAGTGGCTGGATCAGGTCCGCGGCGGCACGGCCGTCATCGTGGACGAGCAGCGCCCGGTGCCGCTGTGGCAGCACGTGCTGGCCGGGAACCGGCTCTACGACCTGTTCACCGACGATGAGCACACCCGGGTCAACTCCGAGCTGCTCCGGGTGGCCCAGCGAGACACCTGGATCGAGCGCAAGGCCCCGGGCCGGCCGGTCCGGGGCGGGAGGCGGCCGCGCCGGTTCCCGCTGACGTACCGGCCCGACGTTATCGCGCGCCTGGACGCCAGCGGGCTGCTGCCCGCGATCACGTTCATCTTCAGCCGGGCCGGTTGCAACGCCGCCGTCGAGCAGTGCCTGCACGCGGGCCTGCGGCTGACCACGCCGGAAGAGGTCGAGGTCATCCAGCGGACCGCCGAGCGCCGCACCGCGGACATCCCGCCGGAGGATCTCGCCGTCCTGGGCTACGGCGAGTGGCTGGACGGACTGCGGCGGGGGATCGCCGCGCACCACGCGGGCATGCTGCCCGCCTTCAAGGAAGTGGTCGAGGAACTGTTCGCGGCCGGGCTGGTCCGCGCGGTGTTCGCGACCGAGACGCTCGCCCTCGGCATCAACATGCCGGCCAGGACCGTGGTCATCGAGAAGCTGGACAAGTGGAACGGCGAGACCCACGCGAACCTGACGGCGGGGGAGTACACCCAGCTGACCGGGCGTGCCGGTCGGCGCGGCATCGACGTGGAGGGGCACGCGGTCGTGCTGTGGCAGCCGGGGATGGATCCCGGCGCGGTCGCGGGCCTGGCCAGCACCCGTACCTATCCGCTCAATTCGAGCTTCCGGCCCTCCTACAACATGGCCGTCAACCTGACCGGCTGGGCCGGACGGGCCCGGGCCTCCGCCCTGCTGGAGTCCTCCTTCGCGCAGTTCCAGGCCGATCGCGGCGTCATGGGGCTGACCAGGCAGGTCCGCAAGAATCATCAGGTGATGGCCGAACTGGCCGCCGCGATGAGCTGCGAGAAAGGTGATTTCGCCGAGTACGCGCAGATAAGAAGATCATTGTCGGAACGAGAAGGGGATCTATCCCGAGCCCGTGCCACCTCTCGCCGGGCGGAAGCCGCCAAGTCGCTCTCGCTGCTGCGTCCCGGTGACATCATCCGGGTGCCGGGGGGCCGGCGGGCCGGCCTGGCCGTGGTCCTGCAGCCGGGCCTGCATTCGGCCCGCGGGAGTGATGGCGGCAATGGCCGCCAGGGCCCTGGGGGTTACCGGGACCACGGTCATCCGGGCAACGGCCGGGCGGAAGGCGGGCACGCCGCTGATGACCGGACGTTCACGGGTTTCGCCGGACCGGGCCCGCTGGTACTGACCGAGGGCCGGCAGGTCAAGCGTCTGGCCGTGGCAGATTTTCCGATGCCGGCCGAGGTCATCGACAAGATACGGATTCCCGGGTCGTTCAGCCCTCGCTCTCCACAGCACCGCAAGGATCTCGCCGCCACGATGCGGAACCGGTTGGATAGTGCTGGCCCGGGGGAACGAACCCGAAAGCCCCCCGGAACCCCCCGCTCCCGGGGGGGAGCCACCCCCCGCTTCCAGCGGGGAGCCACCCCCCCGGACCCCCCGGGGGACGACGTGGCCGAACTACGGCGCCAGATGCGCCGGCACCCGTGCCATGACTGCCCGGAGCGGGAGGACCATGCCCGGTACGCGGAACGTTATATGCGGCTCCGGCGCGAGACCGAGGCGCTGGAGCGCCGGGTGGCCGGCCGTTCGCACGTGATCGCCCGCACCTTCGACCGCGTCTGCCGCGTGCTGGAACGACTCAGTTACCTGGACGGCGACACGGTCACCCCCGACGGGCAGCGGCTGGCCCGGCTGTACAGCGAGCTTGACCTGCTGGCCGCCGAATGCCTGCGCCGCGGCCTGTGGGACGGCCTGTCCCCGGCCGAGCTCGCGGCCTGCGTGTCCGCCCTGTCGTTCGAGTCCCGGCAGGCCGACGACGCTCAGCCGCCCAGGCTGCCCAAGGGCCCGGTGCCTGAGGCGCTCGCCGCCACGATCAGGACCTGGGGCGAGCTCGATCAGCTGGAGAAGGACAACGAGCTGTCGTTCCTGCGCGAGCCCGATCTCGGCTTCGCCTGGGCCGCGTACCGCTGGGCACGGGGAGCGAGGCTGGAAAGCGTACTCGACGAGTCACCCGATCTGACCCCCGGCGACTTCGTCCGCTCCGTCAAGCAGCTGATAGACCTCCTCGACCAGATCGCTTCCGCCACCCCCGCGAACCCGAAGACACCGTCACCGGACCCGTCAGCCCCGGCGGACCCGTCAGCCCCGGCGGCATCGCTGGCCCCGGCGGACCCGTCAGCCCCGGCGGACCCGCTGGCCCCGGCGGCATCGCTGGCCCCGGCGGCATCGCTGGCCCCGGCGGCATCGCTGGCCCCGGCGGCATCGCTGGCCCCGGCGGCATCGCGCACCGTGGCCGCGACCGCCCGCTCCGCGATCGAGGCGATGCGCCGCGGTGTGATCGCCTACTCCGCCGTCGCTGATTAGCGGTCCCTGATCCGGCCAGCACCATCAGTCGGCACGATGCTTGCGACCAGCCAGTCGCGGGCTCACTGGCATCTGGATCCGCCGGTATTTATCACACTCAGGCCGTCGTGGCCGACCGGCGTTGCCGTTAGCTTCTGCTGGCGCAATGCCGTTGTCCACGACCGCAGCTCGGCCGTGGTCAGGTGCGTGCGGACGAGCCAGATCCTGCCGCAGGCGTGTTGCCGGGCCAGGGCCTGGGACAGAGCGGCATCGACCCCGGCGGAATCCCGGGTGCGTGCAACCACGATGTCCGGCTGGTCAGGGAAGTATGCCTCGTATCCCTGCAAGACAGCGGGGTCGGCTCGGTGGCCAGGAACGCCGGTCGGCCAGTAGTAGGCGAAGCCCCAGTTGCTGTTCAGGTTGACCACGATCACGTCGCCGCGGGCAGCATGGGCGGCGACGTAGCGAGCCTGGTCGCGCACGTCCTCGTTAGGGATGTTGTGGCTTCGCACGTACGGCTGGGCACCGATGACGAAGCCCGCCACGGCCAGGGCCGCCAGCCCGGCCGCGAGCGTGCCCCTGAACCAGGGCCGCAGCAGCGAGCACACCCCGGCCACCCCGATCGCGGCGACCGCGACGGTGACCGCGATCAGGAACGTCGAGGTCCGGAGGTCGAGGAACGGATACTTCTTTGCTGCGGAGACCGCGAGCATCTCCGGCCACAGGACGACGGCCGTGAGGGCCGTCGCCGGCCTGCCGAGCCGGAAGATGGTGACGAGCCCGGCCAGGACCAGCGGCAGTGCCAGCCAGACCGGGCCAAGGCCGAAATAGGCGATTACGGCGCTCACATGCGCGTGCACGAACCTTAGATCGGCGTGCAGGCCTTTGCCGACCGGAAGGTAGAAGTTACTCCAGTAAGCGGTGAGCCCTGGCACCGTCGCACGGGCGTCGAATCCCTCGTACACGCCGAGCATAAGGACGGCTGTGGCCGCGCCGACGGCGGCCACCTCCGCGAGCCGGCGCCAGGCCCGCTGGGCGAGCTGGATCACGCACACCGCCCCGAACGCCGCCACCCCAGCGAAGGCTGGGGCGTCGCTGAACAGCATGCCGCCCCAGACGGCCACCGACAGGGCGACCAGGCCCGGCCGCGACCATCCGCGCTCGAGCCGCGAGGTCAGAGCCAGCACCAGCAATGCCATGCAGGCGTCGGCGGTGTACTGCTTCAAGTCGTCGCGTACGAGCATTGCGGGTACCAGCAGTACGGCGGTCCCGGCCAGCAGCCCGGCGGCGACCGAAACCTCTCGCCGTGGCCAGCCGAGCGCCCGGCCGAACCAGTAGGCGATCACGACAGCGGCGCCGGCGAAGGCGAGGGGGAGGAGCCGGGATGTCTGCTCTCCCCTGACGGTGAGGAGGCGCAGCAGCACGGACCAGCCGATCGGCGTGCTGGAGGTCGTGGCGGGCAGTTGCGACAGCGGGAACCGGGTGGTGACAGCAACCCAGGCCTCGTCGTTCCAGAACGGCTGCCTGAGCAGGTATCCCACGTCGTGGACCACGAGCACGAGCAGGCCGAGCAGGAGCACGGCCAGATACTCGACGGTTCGTGGCCACCGGACCGCCTGGCGCACCCGGCCGCGCAGGCCTGCGGCCGCGGCGCTGGACTGCGCCGGATCCGGGCCCGAGCTGGCTTGGCGCGCTTGCGGATTAATCATGTGGCGGCGATCCGCGGACCGCTAAGCGCGGCGGGCCACGAAGCGCTCCCGAAGCAGGATCCACAGCGCCTCGACCCCGTCGCGCGCTGTGAGCTTCTTTCCGGCCTCGCGGCTGCGCGCCCGGTAGCTGATCGGAACCTCGTAGGGCCTGATACCTCGTCGCAGCAGCTTCCCGGTAACCTCGGCCTCCATGCCGAAGCCGGTCTCGCAGATGCCCAGCTCACGGTACAGCGCGGTCGGGATCAGCTTGAAGCAGGTCTCCAGGTCGCTGATGTAGCAGTTGAACAGCACGTTGGCGAAGGTCGTCACCCCCTTGTTCCCCAGCACGTAGGTATAGGAGTAGGAGTTGTGACTGCCGAACGTCCGCGTGCCGTACACCACCTCGGCCTGACCAGCTATCACCGGCGCGAGCAGCGAGGGGATCTCGGCCGGCGTGTACTCCAGGTCCGCATCGCACATGATCACGTAATCGCCGGTGGCGACCGTGGCGGCCGTCCGGATCGCGGCGCCCTTGCCCTGGTTGCGCTCGTGCATGTGGACCTTCACCCGCGGGTCGTCCGTGAGGGACTGGTACAGATCCCTGGTCCCGTCCGTGCTCCCGTCGTCGACCACGACGAGCTCGATCTCGCACGGAGAGTCGACGTTGAGAACCTCCTTCACCGCGGAGGCCAGGGTGGCACGTTCGTTGTATACGGGCATTAGAACCGACAGTTTCACGGTGGGTACCTTACGCGGGAATGCCGGGCGGAGGGGGCATGCGCCAGATAAACCGGATAGATTGCGGCCCACACGTTCGTTGTGCCCGTGGCGGCGGGCCGTCGGAAGGAGGGTCGGTGAGCCAGGACTCGGTGCGAGGTCGTGGCGGGGTGTCGGCCGACGGATCCCGGCGGGTCCTGGTGACGGGGGGCTCGGGTTTCATCGGGTCGCATCTGTGCCGGCGCCTGCTCGGCCAGGGTCACGACGTGCTCGTGGTGGACAACTTCTACTCGAGCACCCGGCACAACGTGGTCGACCTGCTCGGCGAGCCGCGGTTCGAGCTGATGCGCCACGACGTGACGTTCCCGCTCTACGTCGAGGTCGACCAGATCTACCACCTGGCCTGCCCGGCCTCGCCGGTGTTTTACCAGCGGGATCCGGTGCAGACCACGAAGACCTGCGTG
>Ga0302180_10001907_pt1 | contig 16470 bp, 11 predicted proteins | sample I_Palsa_E3_2_FD_200575 | JGI IMG/M metagenome (GOLD analysis project Ga0302180, IMG submission 200575) | Peat permafrost microbial communities from Stordalen Mire near Abisko, Sweden - I_Palsa_E3_2 | ecosystem: Environmental > Terrestrial > Soil > Palsa > Peat permafrost | place: Sweden... | reverse complement strand
AGGGCCGGGTGCTGCAGTACGACCGCCCGGCGGTGCTGCTCACGCGCCCCGCGGACCCGTTCGTGTCGCGGATGACCGGTAGCGCCGATCGCGCCATGAAGCTGCTGTCGCTGACCACGGCAGGTGAAGTGGCGGTACCGGGGGCCTCCAGCGGCCCGACCGTAGCCGCATCCGCCTCGTTGCGCGACGCGCTGTCCGAACTGGTGTGGCGCGGCGCTGAATCCGCCGCGGTAATCGACGCCAATGGGATGCCCTGCGGACGCCTCACGGTGGCCGCGATTCTCGCGCACGGACGGCCGGATTGATGGCGCGCGGCGCGGTGCTGCTGCGCCTGGCGGCGCTGGGTATGCTGGTGGCATTCCTGCTGACACCGCACAGCTTCGCTCCGCTGTTTCAGCCGCTGACCGAGTACGGAGCCCCGGCGATCTACGATCAGGGCAATCTGCTGCGACTGGCGCTAGCGCAGATCGGTACCGTGCTGTGCGCGGTGGCGGCCAGCACGCTGCTGGCGGTCGCACTTGGCATCGCGGTGACCCGCGCCGGCGGTGCGCAGTTCCTGCCGTTGTCGCGCACGCTGGTCAATATCGGCCAGACCTTCCCGCCGGTGGCGGTGCTGGCGATCGCGGTACCGCTGGTCGGCTTCGGCCTGAAGCCCACACTGATCGCCTTATTCTGTTTTGGCCTGCTGCCGATCTTCGAGAACACGATCAGCGGTCTGCGAACTTGTCCGCCGGCGGTGCTGGAGGCCGCCAGCGGCATGGGCATGAGCCCGGTCCAGCGCCTGCTATCGGTCGAGCTCCCACTTGCTATGCCATTGATTCTAGAGGGGATAAGATTGTCCCTGGTGATCAGCGTGGGCACCGCTGCCATCGGCTCCACGGTGGGCGCCAAGGGCCTGGGAGAGGTGATCATCGCCGGACTTCTGTCAAATAATACCGCCTTCATCCTGCAGGGCGGCCTGGTGACCGGACTGATCGCAATACTGATGTATGACGCGATGGTAGCGCTCGAGCGGCAGCTGTTCGGCAACGCCCGCATCGAATAGCTGCCGCTGGTTAATGCATCAGGTTATGCGACCGGTTCCACGGCGCCGCTTGACGATTACGCTTAGAATAAAAGTAAGAAATCTCCGACACGGGCTGACGCTGAATGGTTGGATCAAACCTTGAGCACAACGCAGCTGGCGCGGCCGTCGCGCGCCGCGAACGGCGCGTCAGCGTGGAACTGCCGACTCTGCTCATCATCGTGGCTGTCTATGGCGGATGGCTTGCGATCACTTTTGCCTATGGCCACTGGCCGTTGGCGATCATCGCGCCACTCGCGGTGCTGCTGATCACGCTGCACAGTTCGCTGCAGCACGAGATCGTGCACGGTCACCCAACCCGCTGGCAGGGCGTGAACAGGATGCTCGGCATCGTGCCACTGTCTTTGTGGTTGCCGTTCGAGCGTTACCGGCAGACTCATCTGGCGCACCATATTGACAAGCGACTCACCGACCCGCTCGACGACCCGGAATCCTATTACTGGACGCCGGATCAGTGGGCGCAGCTCAGCCCGGTCACGCGTGCACTGTTGCAGGCTCAGCAGACACTGGCCGGGCGCATTGTCATCGGTCCATTCTGGAGCATCGGCAGATTTCTGCGCTTCGAATGGCACGCCGTGCTGCGTAACGAGCACTCGGCGCGCGCCATCTGGCTCAAACACCTGGTGTGGTGTGTGCCGGTGATCGTATGGGTAAAGCTGGTGTGCGGCATGCCGCTGTCGCTCTACTTGCTGGCGATGGTGATGCCGGCACATTCGCTCCAGCTCATCCGCTCCTTCGCCGAGCATCGCGCGCGCCTGGAGACCCGGCAGCGCATCGCGATCGTCGAGGAGTCGTGGTTCTTAGGTCCTCTGTTCCTGTTCAACAATCTGCACTCGCTGCATCACGAGGCACCGAACATTCCCTGGTACCAATACAACACGCGCTACCGCGTGGTGCGCGAACGCCTGATCGCGGAAAACGGCGGCCTGGTGTACTACTCCTATTTCGATGTGGCGCGCCGCTTCCTGTTTCGCCGCCACGATGCGCCACTGCATCCCCTGCCGCGGGGCCGCGTGCCCGAGGGCCGCGCCGCCGCCCCGAGCTGAGCCTCGCTGCCGGCGCCACGGCCGGCAATCATCACGCGCGCTGTTACGCCGGGCGCTCAAATCCGGCCACGTTCGCGGCCCGATCCCATTCCAGCAGCGTCGCATACGACGCCTCGCTCACGTCGGCAAAGCCGTCGAGCAGCAAAAAATCCCCCAGCGGGCCGAACCAGGGGCGCGTTGCAGCGTCAGTGAAGGCAGCGCGCAAGCGCGCGATCAGCGGCGCCGGAGCGCCGGCGGCGGCCACGAATGCGGGCATCGGCGCTGCGGCGGTGGAAGTCAGCACCCGAATGCCGGCCGTGAGCTGTGGCGCGTGGCGGGCGATCAGCATGTGCCAGTAGGCGTCGAGCGGACCGACATCGATGCGCCCGTCCCGCACGCTGTCGAGCACGTTGCGCGCTGTCACGAGATTTTCAGTCATCTTACTGTAGAGCGCCGGTCGTTCTGGCGTGCGATAGGCGAGCAGATGGTGGCGAAAGGCATTGAATCCTGACTGCGAGTGCGCCACGGTCCAGCCGGCGCTGGCGCCGAAGGTATCCTCCAATGTCAGGTAGGGCGCATCGCGCCGCACGATCAGGTCGGTGCGATAGAGCGCGCGGCCACCAGCCCACGCCGCCCGTGGAATCGGTGCGGCCAGCGGGATCACCGCGGCGAGCTTGAGCGCTATCGGAAAGCCGCACATGAATACCGAACCCAGATCGGGTCGCGACCACAGCTGCTCGAGCGGCTGTGGCGCCGGGTAGCGCAGGTACCTGAATTCCACCCCGGCCTCGCCTGCGATGTGCTCGAGCAACGACCGCCAGGCCGCCTCGACCTCGGGCGTCACCGCGTACATGCGCGCGTTCATGATCCAGTCGTTCATGTGCGGCGCTCACCCCACCAGATGTCAGGCCGCGGCGCCCAGTTCACCGCTCCTGCGGGCTACGTAAGCGTCGATGGCCTCCTTGATCGCCGGGTCGAGCGGCGGCGGCACATAGGCGGCCAGAGTCTTCTTCCAGATAGCGGTCGCCCGCTCGGTCGCATTGCGCGCCCCGGCATCGGTCCAGTTCTCGAAATTCGACCAGTCCGACAGCAGCGGCCGATAGAACGCGGTCTCGTAGCGCGCCAGCGTATGCGAGCTGCCGAAGAAATGTCCGCCCGCGGCGACGTCCTTGATGGCGTCCACCGCCAGGTCATCGTCGCTGAAGCTGATCGGCCTCAGGATCTCGGCCCAGCTGCGCAGCAGTTCGGCGTCGACGATGATCTTCTCCAGCGAGGCCGACATGCCGCCCTCCAGCCAGCCGGCGGCGTGGTTGATCAGGTGACTGTGGCTGAGAATCGCCGCCTGCAGCGAAAACGCGGTCTCGTAAGTCGATTGCGCGTCCACCACCGGCGATGCATTCACCGCACTGGTGCGCACCGGAAGCTTCAGACGCCGGCCGATCTGCGCGCTGGCCATGATCGCATTGACGTATTCCGGCGTGCCAAACGCCGGTGAACCGGTGCGCATGTCGACGTTGGAAGTAAAGCCGCCCATCACGCACGGGGTGCCGGGGCGCAGCATCTGGCACAGCGCGACGATGCCCATCGCCTCCGCGCTCTGCTGCACCAGTGCACCGGCCAGGGTCACCGGAGCCATCGCCCCCATGAGCGTGAACGGCGTGATGACCACGCACTGGCCATGGCGCGCCATCACCATGATGTTGTCGAGAATCTCGGCGTCGACGCGCCGCGGTGAATTGACGTTGGTGACCGTCATCAGCGTCGGGCGCGAGGCCAGCTGCTCGATGGTGCAGCCGTGCTCGATGGCCGACATGGCGAGCGCGTCTTCCGCCTGCACCCCGCCGACGCCGCGTGCCGCCCAGACAATGTCGGCACATTCGATGTGCGCCTGATAGGTCGCCAGGTGACGGGTCGCTACCGGCACATCGACCGGCTCGACCACGATGCCGCCCTGCCAGTGCAGGATGCCGAGCGTGTGGGTGAGGCGCAGGATGTTGCGAAAGCCCTCGATATCGCCGTAGCGGCGACCGCCCTCGCGGTCGCTGATATTGGGCGCGCCGTGCACCGGTCCGAAATTCACCACGCTGCCGCCGACGTGCAGATGCCGTTCCGGGTCGCGCGCATGCAGCACGAAGTGCTCGGGTGCGTGCGCCAGATGCGCCTCGACGATGTCACGCCCGAGCCGCACCATCTGCGTTTCCTCGTCCACCAGCGCCCCGGCGCTGCGATACACATCGCGCGCCGCGCTGCTGCGGATCTCCAGTCCCGCCTCTTCCAGGATGCGAAACGCCGCGACCAGAATGCGCTCCACCTGCTCGGCGCTGAGGATCTCCAGCGGCGGAAAGTGGTTGGTCAGCCGCGGCAGCGGTGCCAGCGATGGACCGGTGGAGCGCGGAGCGCGCCCTCCTCCACGTCGGCGGGACCTTGCGGGAACTTCGGTCATGGATTGTCTTTGCGGGGCTCAGGCTCAGTCGCAGATACTGCGACCTGCGTGATGCCAGGTGCAAGTGCGGTTAATGGACAGCTTCGACTACATCATCGTCGGCGCCGGCACCGCCGGCTGCGTGCTCGCGCAGCGGCTCTCAGCCCACAGTCGCTACCGCGTTCTGCTGCTGGAGGCCGGGGGTTCGGACCGGCGCTTCTGGATCCGGGTACCGATCGGCTACGGGCGTACCTACAACGACCCGCGGGTCAACTGGATGTACGAAACCGAAGCGGATCCGGGGCTGAACGGCGCGCGCAACTTCTGGCCGCGCGGCAAAGTCCTCGGCGGTTCGGGCTCGATCAACGCCATGGTCTACGTGCGCGGACTGCCTGCGGATTTTGACGATTGGGCGGCCTGCACGGATGCCGGCTGGAGCTGGGCCGGCGTGCGGCCGGTATTCGAAGCGCTGGAGAAGCGCGCCGACGGTGGCCCCGGGCAGCTGCGGGTAACGGATATGAATCCGATGGCCCACCCGCTGTGCCAGGTGTACCTGCGCGCCTGCGAGTCGCTCGGCTACCGCTACACGCCCGACTTCAATGGCGCCCAGAGCGAGGGCGTCGGCATCTACCCGGCCACGACGCGCGCCGGATTGCGCGACTCCAGCGCCAGCGCCTACCTGCGACCCGCGCTCGGCCGCCCTAACCTGGTCCTGAAGCTGCGGGCGCTGGCGCGGCGGATCGAATTCGAAGGCGCACGCGCCTGCGGGGTGAGCTATTTGTGGCACGGCAGGCTGCAACGCGCGCAAGCGGCACGCGCCGTTATCCTGAGCGCCGGCAGCATCAACTCCCCGCAACTGCTGCAACTGTCGGGGATCGCCGATCCGCAGCTGCTGGCCCGCTGTGGCATTTCGCTCCGGCACGCCGCGCCGGCGGTCGGCCAGAATCTTCAGGACCACCTGGGCATCAACTATGTCTATCGCAGCCGCGTGCCGACGCTCAATAACGAGCTCTATCCCCTGCGCGGCAAGCTCCGGGCAGCCATCGAGTTCCTGCTGCGCCGACGCGGCCCGCTCTCCATGAGCGTGAACCAGGGCGGCGGCTTCATCCGCAGCAGCGCGGATAAACCAGTCGCGGACCTGCAGCTGTATTTCAATCCGGCCAGCTACATCAGCACCCGCACCAGAAACCGCCGGCTGATGAACCCGGATCCGTTCCCCGGTTTCCTGCTGTCCTTCAATTCCTGCCGCCCGACCAGCCGCGGACATCTGGCGATCCGCTCGGCTGATCCGGACCTGCCACCGGCGATCTTCCCGAATTACCTGTCGACCGAGCGCGACATTGCCGATGTGCTCGCCGGCGTGCGGCTGCTGCGCAGCATCGCCGCGACGCCTGCGCTGGCGGCGCTCATCGAGCGCGAACTACAGCCGGGAATGCAGTTGCAGTCCGACCAGGAGCTGCTGGCAGACTTTCGGGCACGCGCCGGATCGGTGTTTCATCCGGTCGGAACCTGTGCGATGGGCAATGACCCGCTGTGCGCCGTGGTCGATGCGCGACTGCGGGTGCACGGCCTGGTCGGGCTGCGAGTGGTGGATGCCTCGGTGTTCCCTTCGATCACCTCGGGCAACACCAACGCTCCGGTGGTGATGGTGGCGGAACGCGGCGCGGCGATGATTCTTGCGGACGAGGCCGGCACCTGATCGCAACATTGCGCGCCGATTCGGCGCGCCGTCGCTTCAGTGCAGCGCTCAGTGAAACGCCGTCCAGATGGTTTTCAGATCGACGTACTTGTCGATCGCGTGCGGGGAGCGATCGCGCCCGAATCCGGACTGTTTGAAGCCGCCGAACGGTGTCGCCATCGAAGAGCGGTCGAAACTGTTGATCCACACGGTACCCGCGCGCAGCGCACTCGACAGGCGGTGGGCGAGATTCATGTCCCGGGTCCACACTGCAGCGGCCAGCCCATAGAGCGTGTCGTTCGCGACCTGCAGCGCCTCTGCGTGCTCGCGAAAAGCGCTCACTGCCAGTACCGGGCCGAAGATCTCCTCGCGGCTCACCCGCATGTGCGGCCGCACCGCGTCCAGCACCGTGGCTTCAACGTAGTAGCCGCCGCTGTCGCGCAGCGCCTGGCGGCCGCCGAAGGCCACGCGCGCGCCATCGGCGATGCCGGAATCGATGTAGGCCAGCACCCGCTTGAGATGACCGCTGTCGATCAGCGCTCCCATCTGCGTCGCCGGATCCAACGGATGGCCGAGCGTGATGGTGCGGGCCACCCGCTCGATGGCGTCGATCAGGCTGGCGCGTACCTGCTCGTGCACGATCAGGCGTGAGCCGGCGTGGCAGGTTTCGCCGGCGTTGTAATAGATGCCCCAGGCTATGCCTGCGGCCGCCTGTTCCAGGTCCGCGTCCGCCATCACCAGCTGCGGACTCTTGCCCCCCAGTTCCAACGCCACGCGTTTGAGATTGGATTCACCGGCATAGCGCATCATCAGTTTGCCGACCTCGGTCGATCCGGTGAAGCTGATCATGTCCACGTCCGGGTGCAGTGCCAGCGGTTTGCCGGCCTCCTCGCCGTAACCTGGCACGACGTTGAGCACGCCGGGCGGCAGCCCGGCTTCGAGCGCAAGCTCGCCCAGGCGGATGCCGCCGAGCGGGGACTGCTCGGCGGGCTTGAGCACCACCGAGTTGCCTGCCAGCAGCGCCGGTCCGATCTTCCAGGCGCTGATGATCAGCGGGTAATTCCACGGCACGATCGCACCGATGACTCCCAGCGGTTCACGCCGGATCAGCGCCAGGTCATCCGGGCCGGTAGCCGCGATCTCATCGACCAGCTTGTCGGCGAACTCGGCGTAATAGGCGATGCAGTCGGCGCAATTGGGTACGTCGACATTGATCGAATTGTGAATCGGCTTGCCGACATCGAGCGTCTCGAGCAGCGCCAGGTGCTCGATGTCGGCGCGGATCAGCTCGGCGAAGCGCAGCAGCACGCGCTTTCGCTGCCGCGGTTCACTCCTGCGCCAGGCGCCGCCCTCGAACGACGCGCGCGCCGCGGCCACCGCGGCGTCGACGTCCGCGGCCTCACACCGTGCGACCTGGCCGATGACCTTGCCGTCGATCGGACTGATGTCGTCGAATACGCGGCCTGATCGCGCGGCTACAAAGCGGCCATCGATGAAGGCACGGCCTTCGATCTTGAGCGCCGCGGCGCTGCGTTCCCAGCTGGCCCGGTCACGGGCTAGCAGTGCGTCGTTCATCAATCAGCTCGCTGTCAGTACCGCAGTGGCAAAGGCTAACAGGTCGGCATCGGTCACCGGACGCGGGGGTCGCGTACTTTTCGTGCAGAAAGTAGCGGTTACTCTGCTGCATCGCACAAGTGCTAGGGCTAAGGTCTTGATCCGACGAGCCGCTCAGCGTAGCGCTCGACTGGAAATCGGTACGTGCCGCGGAAGTTGATATGCCGGTGGCCGACCGGTCCAATGCTGCGCAAGGCATCGATGGAATACCGGGGCGCGGTACGCTGACTTTCACGCTCAACGGCGCGCTGCAGACGCTGCGTATTCCAGGCCATGACGCAGTTGGTGAGCAGGGTCAAAGCTCCCGACGTGGCGATCAGCTCCTCGGTGCGTCGACCGCGCTTGGGCGGTAGCGGCTGAGTGCAAATTTGTCGCTGCAGGGCATGGACGGACTCGCCGCGTTCGAGGACGCGGTACAGAGGCCTGCGAAAGTCCGGCAGCGCAAAGTAATCGCACAGGTACACGGTGCGCAGCAGTTGACCCAGCGCATGGCCGGCCTGATAGATACGATCGCCGCGCGCAGCGCTGCCGAATCGCTCGAGCACATCCGTGGCCGAGCGCCACCCCTCATCGATCGTGGCGGCCAAACGCAGCAGGTCATCCCACCCTTGCCGAATCGGCTCGAGGGACACGTCATGCTGTACGATGCCGCCGATGGCGGCGGGTACTTCGAACCGACGCGGTACGTGCAGATGCCGGTCGCGTAGACTGTAGAGCCTTGGGCAGAGATCCAAGTTCAGGAGCTTCGCGATCGTCATCCCAAAATCCGTGTAGCCATGGGTGTCGACCGCCAGGCGTTCCAGGCGCGTGATCGACTGACGCACAGCTCCTTCGATGGCAGCGCCGGCTTGCCGGGTTGCCAAGAGCAGCGGCTGGTCGTAGACGATACCCCACTGATCGAGAACGTGGGTGTAGGTACCGACGGCATGCCGCCGACGCTTCGGATCCACGCGTGACAGCCACAGGTTGCGGTTAACGTCCAGGCTCATCAGGTCGCTGGAGGCTTCGAACCCTTCGCCCCAGGCCTTGGTCAACGGTTGGGAGAGCATGAACGCAACGACCACGTCGTTGGCACGGCGTAACGCGCGATCATCCTCCAGCAACCTCGATGCCCGTCGAATATCGGCCAGACGGACACCAGGGATCATGATGGTCACATCGGTCATATCCAGTCCCATGGCCGCGACAAACAGAGCCGCATACACCGGCACAAGCTCCTCTGGGGCTGCCGGTGGTCGACCCAGCAGCTCCCAAGAAAAATGGGTCTCTCCATCGATCGCCAGCAGCAACTCAGTGAGTTGCGCGCGGCCGACGCGGGCATACAGTTGGTTACGCAGCAGCTCGGCATCGCTGCGTTCGCTGGTGACTGCCGGATCGTCGCGCAGGATCACGTGTCCTCTGGGAGAGATCATCAACTCCCCTGTCGCGAGCGCTGCGTTCAAGCCCTCGCAGCCACTGCCGATCTGGGCGAGCACCCGTTCAATGAAAGGGTCCGCTGTCGCCGGCAAGTGATGCCGCTCGAGAAAGGCACCGCGTGCCGCAGTCCAACGCAAAGCCGGCAGTAACAACCGATGCTGACCGCCATACTGCTCGGCATGCGGGAGCCACAACGAGCCATTGCGCAGCCCGCGGCGTACGCCCCACAGCGTGGCCGCTTCGAAGGCTCGAAAGGCCTGCTCGCGGTCGCACGCGCGCAGCAGTTCGTTCCAGGCATGCCCCGCCGGCGAGGTTGGTTCGTAGAACAGGTAGGTGCAATCGTCACGGTAACTGCTGGCCAGCTCTCCCAGCGCATCGATGACCGGATGCGGTCCAACGCTCTGCAGATCTAACGCAATGATGTGCTTCAGCAGCGGGCGGACCCGCCGCGCATTGGCCGCCAGATGTTCGCGGACTTGAGCGGCACGAGTGCGGCGCGCTTGGCGAGCGCCGGGTCGCCAGGGTGCCAACAGGAGGCGCGAGCGCTCTCTATACTCGACATCCGAGACCGCCGAATCGTCCATCACACGCGCCAGCTCACAAGCGACCTCCTCGGGCAGGTGATGACGAGGCTCGGGGCGGGCTACGGCGTGAGCCCAGCTCCAGATCTCGGCGATCCGCATCTCGATCAGCCGCAGCACGGTGTCACTCTGCCGCGCCGATGTCACCGACAGCAGTGCCGCTATCTCGAGCGTACGTCTGGGCTCGGCAATCTCGCGAACCTTGATGGGCCGACGCCGGCGCATCCGCCGCGCGTAGGCGCGTAATCGCTGAGCCGGAATCCGATCGAGACTCGATGGCGGTGTCATGGCGCGGATAACCAGCCACTTCGATATCTCTTCATCGAGCGTCTTGCGGGATCGCTTGCGGGGTGGACGTCGCAGCCACTCCAACACCGTCATCGGTTCCGGATACTTCTCCCGCATCAGCTGGGTCAGCCAGTTGTCCCGTACCTTCGCCGGAACCGCCTCATCCAGATAGCGCCGATCTTGGAGCTCAATCAGACAAATCGCCCGCCGCACCCAGTCCTCAATGTCCCGTTCGCCCGGTATCAAACAACGCCGGGAATACAGCGCTTCACGCGCCTGCTGGGCGAGTCGGTGACGATCGAGCGTCACCGCACTACCGGCGAGCAGCCCATCGATCACGTGGGTCACATCGCTCGCATCATGCCGGTGAAAGCCGGCGTACTCACAAGCCCAACGCTGGTGTAAAAACAGCGTCATCGGCCGTCGGTACAGTGCGCGTAGTGTCGTCAACTCTGGCGCCGACATCTCAAGCTGGTCCCCGACGTGCCCGAGCACCGATCGTGGGACGTAATCCAAGGCATCCAGGGTCGTTCCGGTCATGCGGACGAATCCCAGCTGTAGCGCTGCACCCAGCCGCGACCGGGAACGAAATCGGCGGCGCAACACCAGCCGATCATCGCCCGACACCGTGAAGAACCGCCACACCAGAAAGCTGCTCAGCTCCCGCGGAAATCGGCGACTCCCCAGATATGCCCAAAGCAGCGAATCCATGCGCAGCCCTCCGGCGAACAAAACACGGAGGCTACGCCTTCAACCCGACCCCGCAACCGCATCATCAATACTGCGATGCAGCAGAGAAACCGCTACTTTCTGCACGAAAAGTACGCGACCCCCAAATTGAGGTTCGGGCGAAGTCGTTCGAGCTGCGGGAGAAGGAGTTTGAAACCGCGACGCGAGAACGCGAGCGGGCACTCGCGGACTCGCGGGATCACCTTCTTTCGACGCTGCGGATGCTCGAGAGTGATCGCGCGACGCTGCGTGCTCGGGAAGCGCGTATTACGGCACTCGAAGCGCAGATCGAGGATTATCGCCGGCAGCTCGCGACGGTCATTGCGCGGGCTGTGACCCGGAATCGAACGCTGGCCGCGCGCAAGCATCGCTCCGCGAATCGCCCGGAGTCCCCGTCGACGCCGAAACGTCGCGTTGCCCCGAAGAAACCGACCGCGAGCCGCCGGCCGAAACGCAGACCCAAGAGGTAAACTATGGACAACGTCCTAGAAGTAGTCGCGCTGCTCCGCAAGCATTCGGAGCTCGAGCTGCGGATCCTCAACGGGCACGGCGCAGCCGTTGCGACGGAGCGGGAGCTGGAGGCTACCGTGCGGCGCCTGGCCGCACACCCCCACGCTCTCAACGCCGTGTTGCAGACAGCGCGGGCGCTGCGGCGGACGCCGGATGCCGTGTCGGCAACGCAGGTGGCGGATTGGGGTTGCTCGAATTAGGGAGCGCGCCGCCGGCGGCGACCGCCGCGACTTGCTCGAGAGCGGTGCGCCGCGGCCCGACGGGGCAGCGCTCGTCATGCAGCGGCGGGTCGGAATGGATCGGTCGCATCTACCGCAGCGCGACGATCCGCGGTGGCTGAGGGGGGCTCGCCCCGAGCCGGCGTGATTGCTTGTAGCACTACCTGAGGAGGACGGCTCTGATCCTATCGACTACGACGACGGGGAAACAGCCGATTAGAGTCCGGTGCAGCGACAATCTCTGCTGAACCTGCCGTAGGTCTCGTTAAAACGCTGAACCGCAGTTACGACTGGCTGGAAGGCGTGGATCGTGGACACGGCAAGCCTTGCGCTATCGTTTCCCCTTGCCGGGGTGATTCCACTTCTTGGCGTTCTCAGCAAATTGCGCGCGCTTGGCAAAGACACCGCCCCTCGATTTCTCCTTCGCGATGTCGTAAGGATCAAATACTTGGCCGCGCCCTGCGTACGTAACGAACCAAATCTTGAGCCGATTCCCATAAGCCTCCGCTACGTGTGATACCAAACACACGGGACGTGGTAGAGGTATGTAAAAAATACTCGCATTTCTACTGACCGGTACATCGCCTCGTCAAGTCTGAGCTTGAAGGGGCAGCCCCAGGACAGCGAGACCGCCTCGCATTGCGGCTGTCGGTGTCCATGAATCACGACTCCACGACCAGCGTTACGTCCGAGAGGACGAGGGCGACCGACTCCGCCGTCGAGCTCTCTAAATCGGTGTCGACCCGATCATATAACCTCACGCAAGGGACTCCATCGACTGGAACCTAGAGTGGTGTCGTGGTCGTCGACACTCAAACGCCACCGACAGTCAGATTTTCTGCGTGCGTTAGTGCACAGAAAGGCGCACACTTAATCAGCGCTGTTCATTGATCTGCATTCGGGCGTCCCTGGCGCGATAAAGTCGAAAAAAGCTGTGGTGTACCGCTGCGAATGGATGCGGATGATGTGTGAAGGACAGAGAACACGTCTTCTTTCGGTTCACTTCCTGCAGACCAGTCATTGGATCCACGACCCGCTGATGCGGGTGCCTTCGAAGCGAAGCATTAGTGTTCTCGAGCTGAAGGGAGAACGACAGTGATCCGACAGGTTCCATATTGTGGAGCCGCACCCCTGCCGAGCGAGCTTCTCACACGCTTCAATCTTGATCCGATACTGATTCTCGCCCTGTGCGCGTTGTGCACGTGTCAACTGCTCGTGTTGCGCAATCGCCGAGGCGAGCGTGCGCATCAATACCGACTTTGCGCGATCAGTGGCTGGCTCGTTGCGTCGGCTGCGCTTTTATCACCGCTCTGCGCGCTGTCCGTCGCGCTGTTCTCGGCCCGAGTGGGCCAACACATGGTCCTAATCCTCCTGGCAGCCCCATTGATCGCAATCGGACTGCCGCGAACCGAACTGGCCGGCAGGTCGTGGCCGCTGTGGGCGAGCACCGCGATCTTTTTCCTCACGTTATGGTTTTGGCACATGCCGATTCCGTACGACGCGACTTTCACATCTGTGAGTTTGTATTGGACCATGCACATCACCTTGTTTGGTAGCGGCATCCTTCTTTGGCGGAAATTGCTCTATCACTCGCCGCGGCAAACTGCGCAGGTCCTGGCTGCCGGCACGCTCACCTTTGTGCAGATGGGACTACTTGGCGTCGTGCTGGCCTTCGCCCAGCGACCGCTGTTTCAATGGCACCTTCTTACGACCGCTGCCTGGGGATTGACGCCGCTGCAGGATCAACAGCTCGGCGGCACGCTCATGTGGGTGCCCGGCATCGTGCTGTTCTTATGGACCGCGATTCGATCCATCGACCGCATGTGGAAGTCCATGGAGCGAGAACGGCCCGCGTGAAGCTCTCGCCTCTCGACTATCTCGGTAGCGCCGCAGGCGTACGAGCGCAGGCGATTTTGCCGTTGACCTGGTTCACTTTAGTCATCTCGATTGCCGTCTGCGTGATTATCGCTGTCTTGCTCTGGATGGCAGTACGGCGAGCGCGACCGCAAGACAACACGCTCGAGATGCGTTCTATTCCGCTGCAGCGCGGCGACGATGGAATTCGCTGGATCAGCATTGGGCTGATGATCTCGGCGGTGCCATTGGCGGCCACGCTGGTCTGGACTATGGTGACGCTTGCAGCTATCGCCGGGCCACCTGCGCACCCCGGATTGGTGCTCGATGTCACCGCTCGTCAGTGGTGGTGGGAGGTTCAATACAACTCGTCGCAGCCTCCGGATAATTTCGTCACCGCCAATGAGATTCATATCCCGGTTGGAGTGCCGGTGCTCGTGCGACTCCACGGTGTCGACGTAATCCACAGCTTCTGGGTGCCAAAGCTCTCGGGTAAAACGGATGTCATCCCGGGTCAGACTAATCTCAGCTGGATGCAGGCCGACCGGCCGGGTCGTTACCTGGGACAATGTTCCGAGTATTGCGGGTTCCAACACGCCCACATGCAATTCGAAGTGATTGCCGAACCGCAAGCCGATTTCGACCAGTGGCAGATCCGGCAGCGTGAACAGGCTTCGCCGCCGGTAACGCCGGAGCAGACGCGAGGTTTAGCTCTGGTCGAATACCGCTGCGGGCTGTGCCATGCGGTGCGCGGCACCGATGCAGGGGCCATCAGCGCGCCGGACCTCACCCACCTCATGACTCGCCGCACGTTGGCAGCCGGCACGTTGCTCAACAATCCGGGAAATCTGCTCGGCTGGATACAGAATCCGCAAAACATCAAGCCGGGCAATCTGATGCCCAATCAATTTCTCTCCGCGCAACAATTATCCGATGCTCTGGCATACCTGGAGTCGCTCAAATGAGGCAGGTTGATTTCCGCACGCCTCTGATCGGCGTCGATAGCGTCGATCACGAAGCGCGCCTGCTGCGCTTGTGGGAAACATCGCCGCGACTAAAGGGATTCTTCACCAGCGTCGATCATAAGCAGATCGGCATCCGTTACATCGTCACCGCATTCATTTTCCTTGCGCTCGGTGGCATCGAGGCGCTGCTCATGCGCCTCCAGCTGGCTGGACCTAATCTGTCCCTGCTGACGCCTGCCCAATACAACCAGCTATTTTCGACGCATGGCATGACCATGATCTTCCTGTACGCCGCCCCCGTGTTATCCGGTTTCTCCAATTACCTGTGGCCACTGTTGCTGGGCAGCCGGGATATGGCGTTTCCGCGATTGAATGCGCTCGGCTATTGGATTTATCTCGCCAGCGGCTTGTTCCTTTATGCCGGATTCCTTACCGGCAATGGACCAAATGACGGCTGGTTCAACTATGTGCCTTATGCCTCGCGCGATTACAACCCGGGACTCAATGAGGACTTTTACGCTCTCGGGATGGTGTTCCTTGGTATTTCCACGACCGTGGGCGCGGCGAACTTTGTCGTCACGGCGTTTCGAACGCGCGCGCCGGGCATGTCCATCAATCGCCTTCCCATCCTGGTGTGGGGAACGTTGACCGCAAGCGTCGCCAACTTGATCGTAGTGCCGGCCGTCAGCCTGGCGTTCTTCTTGCTCTGGATGGATCGCCAGTTTGGGACCCAATTTTTTGATCCCGCTGGTGGCGGCCAACCCTTGCTGTGGCAGCACCTGTTCTGGATATTTGGCCATCCCTGGGTCTACGCGATCGTGCTGCCGGCCATGGGGATGGTATCGGATGGACTTCCGGTATTTTGCCGCCGGCCGCTGGTCGGCTATTCGCTGGTCGCGCTATCGACGGTCGCGACGATGATTCTCGGATTCGGTGTGTGGGTGCACCACATGTTCGCGACCGGCTTGCCTGGGCTAGGTCTGTCGTTTTTCTCGGGTGCCTCCATCGTCATAACCTTGCCATCTGCCGTTGCGGTGTTCGCATGGCTCGCTACCATTCGGCTCGGGCGCCCGGTCATCACCACCGCGTTCTTGTTCTTTTCATCGATGATCCTGCTGTTCGTAATCGGTGGAGTATCCGGTTTCATGACCGCGAGCGTGCCGGTGGACTGGCAGCTGACCGATACTTACTTCGTGGTCGCTCACCTGCACTATGTATTGATCGGCATCAATGTGTTTCCGGTGGTCGGCGCCACTTACTTCTGGTTTCCCAAAATGACTGGCCGGATGCTCAACGAGCGCCTGGGGCGCTGGAATTTCTGGACGATGTTTGTGGGGTTCAATCTCGCCTTTCTGCCGATGCACCTGACCGGCCTTCTCGGAATGCCGCGTCGCGTATACACCTATAACGATTATGCCGGATGGCACGTGCTCAATCTGCTCACTTCGATCGGTGCGTTCGTGCTTGCCATTGGCGTGCTGCTGTTCTTTGTCAACGTGCTGCGAAGCCTGAGAATCGGCGCTGTGGCGGGAAGCAATCCCTGGGATGCGCCTACGCTGGAATGGGCGGTCTCATCGCCGCCGCCACCTTACAATTTTTCGGTGATACCAACACTGGCGACCCGCCATCCACTGTGGGAAGACCGCCTCGGCGGTGGGGGCGCCGTCTCCTCCATTGATCACGGGATGTTGCTCGATGAGGGAAAGGAGACGATTGGCACGTCGGCCTTGGATGGGGTGCCCGACATGGTGCTGGAGATGCCCAAGGATAGTTTTGCGCCGCTGCTGCTGACGCTCGGACTTGTGGCTGTGTTCGTCGGCCTGTTGCTCAAGGCATGGTTTGCGGTCGGAATTGGGGGCGCAGTTGTTGCGCTTGCGTTGCTTTCGTGGTTTTGGCCACGAAGCGAGTTGCGCGAGCGGGAGCCTGCTCGTGGTTGAGGCTGCGCTGTCGAGACCGGAGAACCTGCCGGTGGGTCCTGTGGGACGCGACGGCGTCGGCTGGTGGGGTGTCGGTACGCTCATCGTCACCGAAGGTGCGTTATTCGGTTATCTGTTGTTTGCTTACTTTTACACCGGCGCCACCGCAC
>Ga0302180_10001904_pt1 | contig 16484 bp, 12 predicted proteins | sample I_Palsa_E3_2_FD_200575 | JGI IMG/M metagenome (GOLD analysis project Ga0302180, IMG submission 200575) | Peat permafrost microbial communities from Stordalen Mire near Abisko, Sweden - I_Palsa_E3_2 | ecosystem: Environmental > Terrestrial > Soil > Palsa > Peat permafrost | place: Sweden... | reverse complement strand
TACCGGGGGGGTCTGGGGGGGTCGTCCCCCCGAGATTAAACCGGCAGGGAGCTGGCGGCGACTAGGGTGCGGATGGCGCGCAGGGCCACCGACAAGGTGGTGAAGGTGAACCGCTCGCTCTCCCAGATCTCGCCTAGGGTCTGGGTGGCCATCGCCACCGCGGCCTCGTTGCGCGCGGCCCAGGCGGCGAGCCGCTCCTCGGGGTTCTTGACCACCTCCGGGCCGCTGACCCCGAGCACGTCCTGCGTGAGCGAGGCGTGCGCGGCGTACAGGTCGTCCCGCAGCGCGGCCCGGGCCATCGTCGACCAGCGGTCCTCGCGGGGCAGCGCGGTGATGCGGTCGCGTAGCCGACTGATCTGCAACCGGTCGGCCAGATCGAAGTAGACCTCGGCGGTCTCCTCGATCCCGCGTCCGGCCGAGGCGGCCGCCTGGACGATGCCGAAGGCCGAATACGTCGGCACCATGGCCGCGACCCGCTCGGCCAGGCCGGCCGGCACGCCGAGGTCGGAGTAGGAGTCCCGGCGCTCCTCGAACCCGGCCAGGTCCCGGCCGGTGAGCAGCTTGGGCAGGTGAGAACGCACCGTCCGGACCCCGTCCGCGAAGAAGGCCACGGTGGCCTGGATGTCGAACGGCGGCCGGCGGTTCTGCAGCAGCCACCTGACCGCCCGCTCGGTCAGCTTGCGCCCTTCGAGCAGCAGCGTGATCTGGGCCGCGATGCCGACCCCGGAACCCTCAAGCTGTTCGACCTGCCGCCAGAACGCCGGCAGGTCGAACACCTCGCGGGCGACCAGCCAGGCGCGGGTGAGATCGGGCACCGACGCGCCGGTCTCCTCGATCATCCGGAACAAGAACGTGGTGCCCGAGGAGTCGATCATCTCGTTGACCGCGGCGGTGGTGATGATCTCCCGGCGCAGCGGATGGGCTTCCATCCGGTCCGCGAACCGGGCCCGCAGCGGCGCCGGGAAATACGCGTCGATCACCCGGCGCAGGTAAGGGTCGTCGGGCAGGTGAGACCCCAGCACGTCCTCACCCGCCCAGATCTTGGTGTGCGCGAGCAGCAGGGCGAGCTCGGGGTTGGTCAGGCCGGCCCCGGAGGACCGGCGTTCGGCGATCTCCCGCTCGCCCGGCAGCACGTCGCGCTCGGTGTTCAGGCGCTTGTCCCTGATCAGCTTGCGCAGGTATCGCACGTGCACGTGGAGCAGAGACGGCGCCTGGGACCTGGCCACCGCCAGCGCCATGTTCTGTCCGTAGTTGTGCCGCAGCACCAGGGTGGCCACCTCGTCGGTCATCTCGTTCAGCAGCTGGTGCCTGGCCGAGGTGGGTATGACGCCGTCCCGGATCGCGTCGGCGAGCAGGATCTTGATGTTGACCTCGTGGTCGGAGGTGTCGACTCCGGCCGAGTTGTCGATGAAGTCGGTGTTCATCAGCCCGCCGCCGAGGGAGTACTCGATCCTGGCCGCCTGGGTGAAGCCCAGGTTGCCGCCCTCGCCGACGACACGGGCACGCAGCCGGGTGGCGTCGATCCGGACCGCGTCGTTGGACCTGTCCCCCACCTCGGCGTGCGATTCGGAGCTAGCCTTCACGTACGTGCCGATCCCGCCGTTCCAGAGCAGGTCGACGGGGGCGGCCAGGATGGCGGAGATCAGGTCGTCGACAGAGAGCGCGCTGACCCCGGCGTCGATGCCGAGAGCCGTGCGGGCCTGCGCCGACACCGGAACCGACTTCAGGCCGCGCGGCCAGATCCCGCCGCCCGGCGAGATCAGCGCCTGGTCATAATCCGCCCACGAGGACCGGGGCAGCGCGAACATCCGCGCGCGCTCGGCGAAGCTCGCCGCCGGATCGGGATCCGGGTCGATGAACACGTGCCGGTGGTCGAAGGCCGCGACCAGCTTGATGTGCTCCGATAGCAGCATGCCGTTGCCGAATACGTCGCCGGACATGTCGCCCACGCCGACCACGGTGAAGGCGTCGGTGTCCGGGTTCATCCCCAGCGCCGCGAAATGCCACTTCACCGACTCCCAGGCGCCGCGGGCGGTGATGGCCATCCTCTTGTGGTCATAGCCCTCCGAGCCGCCGGAGGCGAACGCGTCGCCCAGCCAGAAGCCGTAGCGGGCCGCCACCTCGTTCGCGGTGTCGGAGAACGTCGCGGTGCCCTTGTCGGCCGCCACCACCAGGTAAGGGTCGTCGCCGTCCCGCCGGACCACGTCCGGCGGCGGCACCACCTTGTCGCCCTCGATGTTGTCGGTCACGTCGAGCATCGCCGCGATGAACATCTGGTAGCAGGCGAGCACCTCGGACGCATACGCCTCGCGGTCGCCGGGATCGGGCAGCCGCTTGCACACGAAGCCGCCCTTGGCCCCGGACGGGACGATGACCGCGTTCTTGACCTCCTGCGCCTTGACCAGCCCCAGGACTTCGGTGCGGAAGTCCTCGAGCCGGTCCGACCAGCGCAGACCGCCGCGCGCCACCCGGCCGAAGCGCAGGTGCACCGCCTCCAGCCGGGGCGAGTAGACGAAGATCTCAAACTTGGGCCGCGGCGAGATCAGCCCGGGCACGCTGCCCGGATCGAGCTTGAGGACGAGATACCCCCCCGGCCCCGGCCGCTGGTAATAGTTGGTGCGCAGGGTCGCATCGATTAGGGCCAGGTAGGACCGCAGGATCCGGTCGTGGTCGATGCTGACCACCTCGTCGAGCTGGCCGCGGATCTCCTCGGTGATCGCTTCGCAGCGCTCGGACACGCCGTTCTCCCTGGCCGGGTCGAACCGGGACTCGAACAGCCGGACCAGCAGCCGGGTGATCGCCCCGTTGGACCGCAGCACCCGCTGCAGGTAGTCCTCGCTGAACCGGGTCCCGCCCTGGCGCAGGTACTTCGCGTAAGCGCGCAGCAGGTTGACCTCGCGCCAGCTCAGGCCCGCGAGGAGGACCAGCGCGTTGAACCCGTCGTCTTCGGTCTGGCCGTGCCACAGCGCGGTCAGCGCGTCCTCGAATATCGGCCGGAGGGCGCCCGCGGCCGCGGTGGCCGGGAACCTAGGAACCCGAAGACCAAATTCATATATCCAGAACGAACCGTGGCCGGACGGTCCGGTGAACTGAAACGGATGCTCGTCGACGACCTCAAGACCCATGTGCTGGAGCTGCGGCAGCACGTCCGACAGCGTGATCGGCGTCCCCGACCGGTACACGACCAGCGTCCACCGCTCCGGCTTCTGCACCAGCCGCACCGCGAATTCCGTCCGCGACTCACGCAGGTCGAGCATGGTGGTCAGGTCGTCGACCGCATCCTGCGGGCTGACGTCCGCCTGGTAGGTCTCGGGGATGCCCGCCGAGCACAGGTCGAGCAGCGTCCTGGCTCGCTCCTCGCCGAGCACCCGGGTCGCCTCGGCGGTCAGGTCCTCATCCCACGACCTGACCGACGCGGCCAGCCTGCGCTCCAGGGCCGCCGCGTCCACCTGCGGCACCGGCCGTCCCCGGTCCCCCCGGACCACCACGTACAGCCGGGCCAGGGCCGAGTCGCCGACCGTGGCGCTGTAGTCCGCGGACACCCCGTGCAGCGCCTCGTTCAAGATGCCCTGGGCGCGCAGCCTGACCTTGGTGGTGTACCGGTCCCTGGGCAGGTATAGCAGGCAGGACATGTACCGGCCGTAGCGGTCCCGGCGCAGGAAGAGCCGGGTCTGCTTGCGCTCGCTCAGCCGCAGCACCCCGAGCGCGATCGGGGTGAGCTCGGAGGCTGAGATCTCGAAGAGCTCCTCGCGCGGGTAGTCCTGGAGTATCTCGACGAGGTCCTTTCCGTCGTGGCTCTCCCGGGACAGCCCGGCCGCGGCGAGGACCTGGGCGACCTTGCGCCTGAGCACGGGAACGCCCGCGATGGGCGCGGTATGCGCCGCGTGCGTGTACAGGCCGAGGAACCGGAACTCCCCGGTGACCTCCCCGGCCGGGCTGAGCTTCTTGACCGAGACGTAGTCCAGGTAATTAGCGCGGTAGACGGTGGACCTGGAATTGGCCTTGGCCAGCACCAGCCGCTCGGCGGGATCCTGCGCCCTGGCCACGACCTGGGGCGACAGCGGCGCCACGTCGTCGCGGCCGGGCCGGTCGTGGCGCAAGATGCCGAGCCCGGTCCCCGGTACCTGGCGCAGGCCGACGCCGCCGGCGGCTGGCACCAGGTCGTACTCGCGGTAGCCCAGGAAGGTGAAGTTGTCATCCGCCAGCCAGCGCAGCAGCGCGCCGAACTCTGCCCCCTGGGGACCGGCCAGATCACCGTCGGGCGCCCCGGCCAGCTCGTCGGCCAGGCTCCGGGCCACCTCGCCCATCCGGCGCTGATCCTCCACCGCGACCCGGACGTCGTCCAGCACGCGGCGCAGGTCCGCCGCGAGCTGGTCGTGACCGACCCGGTCCGCGGGCGGTCCCAGCTCGACATGTATCCACGACTCGGTGAGGTCTTCCACGCCGTCGACCGGCCCGGCCTGGACCGCGTCGTCCTCGCCAACACCAAGAATTTCACGCAGGGTGCCGGCTACGTCGCGGCGGACTTGCAGGACTGGGTGGACGAGCAGCCGGATCTCGGCCTCGTGCCGGTTCAGCTCGGTGGTGACCGAATCGACCAGGTAGGGCATGTCGTCGATGACGATGTCCACCACGATGCTGGACAGCCCGGGCTGGTCGTCCTCGCCCGGCTCGCGGACCTGGACCAGCGCCCGGCCCTGCGGCCGGCGCAGGCCCAGCTGGGCGTGCGCCTGCGCGACGGCCGCCATCCGGGCCGGCCGGGCCAGATCCTCGGTCGCGATGCGCTGGTAGTAAGCCCGCAGGTAGCAGGAGACGTGATCGCCGCTGCGGCCCAGGACCTCGGGATCTCGGGCCGGATCGTCCGGCCACGCCTCATCCGCCTGGGCCAGCAGGGCTTCCCTGGCCTCGTCCGAATTGCTGTCCGGCATCGCGTCCACTCCTTCGTGTCCACTCACCTGGTCCGCCGTCTTACCTCAACCCCGATTCATCTTGATCCACTCCGGCAGAGCACTCTGCCACCTCATTGTGACCGTGCGATTTCTTTAAGTAACACAGAGACGTTTCTTTAAGTAACTAAGAAGCGGCCGCCCGGAACCTGCCAAAGGACCCGAGCACCTCGGGGTTGGCCAGCGAGTTCGGGTCGGCGGCCCGCTCTGGCTCGGTGCCGAGCAGGATCTTCCGCACCGGGATCTCCAGTTTCTTCCCGGACAGGGTCCGCGGAATCCCGGGCACCTGGTGGATCTCGTCCGGCACATGCCGGGGCGAGAGCTGCGCCCGCAGCGCGGCCCGCAGCTTGCGCTTTAGGTCATCGTCGAGCTCGCATCCCGCGGCGGGCACCACGAACAGGATCAGCCGACCGTCGTCGGAACCCAGCCTACCGGTGTCCACCACTAGGCTGTCGGCGACTTCCGGCCACGCCTCGACCACGCGGTAGAACTCGCTGGTGCCCATCCGGACGCCGCCGCGGTTGAGGGTGGCGTCCGAACGGCCGTAGATGACGCAGCCGCCATCGGGCCGTATCTCGATCCAGTCGCCGTGCCGCCAGATGCCTGGATAGGTGTCGAAATAGCTCTCCCGGTACCTGACGCCATCCGGATCATTCCAGAAGCCGACCGGCATCGACGGCATCGGAACAGTGATCACCAGCTCGCCGACCTGGCCGGTCACCGGCTTGCCGTCATCGTCCCAGGCCTCCACCGCGGCCCCCAGGCAGCGACCGGAGATCACGCCGGAGCGCACCGGCAGCAGCGGGTTCGGCCCGACGAAACCTGTGCACACGTCGGTGCCGCCAGAAAATGAGCCGAGCAGCAGGTCCGGGTTGACCCGCTGGTACACCCAGTCGAACCCCTCCGGCGGCAGCGGCGACCCGGTCGAGCCGATCCCGCGCAGCCTGGACAGGTCGACGTCTTCGCCCGGGCGCAGTCCCGCCTTCATGCACGCGACCAGGTAGGGCGCGCCCACGCCCAGGTAGGTGACGCCGCGGGAGGCCGCCAGCTGCCACAGCCGGTCGGTGCCTGGGTAGGTGGCGCTGCCGTCGTACAGCACGATCGTGACGCCGGCCAGCAGTCCCCCGGCCAGGTAGTTCCACATCATCCAGCCGGTCGTGGTGTACCAGGTGAAGACGTCGCCCGGCCGCAGGTCCTGGTGCAGCGCGAGCGCCTTGGTGTGCTCGAGCACGATGCCGCCGTGACCGTGCATGATCGGCTTGGGCAGCCCGGTGGTGCCAGAGGAGTACACCACCCATAGCGGGTGCTCGAACGGCACCTCCTCGAACTCTGGCTCGTGCGGGCCGCCTGCCGCGGCCCCAAGATCCTCCCAGGCGGTCAGCTTGGGCAGATCCGGCGGCGCCGACCCGGCGGGCTCGTCGAGCAGATTTACCAGGACTACCGCGGACAGGCCGGGCAGGGCCTGGACCACCTCGGCCAGCATGGCGGCACGAGAGAACTCCTTGCCTGCGTACCCGTAGCCGTCGCAGGCGATGAGTACTTTCGGCTCGATCTGGGCGAACCGGTCGGTTACGCTGCGGGCGCCGAAATCGGGCGAGCAGGAGGACCAGATGGCGCCCAGGCTCGCGGTGGCGAGCAGGCCGATGATCGCCTCGGGCACGTTCGGTAGCAGCGCCGCCACCCGGTCGCCCTTACCGACGCCGAGCGCGCGAAGGCCCCGGGCCACCCGCGCCACCTCGGCCGCGAGTTGAGCGTAGGTGAGGGCTCCGGCCCGGGATCGTTCTGAGTCAAAAATAATGGCGGTGCGGTCCGGATCGATCCAGGCCGTCCTCAGGGCGTTACGGGCGTAATTCAGCGTGGCTCCTGAGAACCAGTGCACGTCTGGCATCGTGTCGCCGGTCAGCACCGACGCGACGTCGTGGTCCCATTCGCCGAGGACCTCGAAGTAGTCCCAGATCGCCGCCCAGAACGAGGCCGGGTTCGTCACCGACCACCGCCAGAACTCGTCGTAGCCGCCGAACCGCGGCCCGCGGCCGTCCGCCAGCCAGGTCATGAAGCGGGTGATCCGGGCGTCACGGACGGTCTTGTCATCGGGTTCCCAGAGCACCGCGCCGTAGCCGCGGCCGGTCAGGTCGTCCTCGCTCGCATTCATGCTCTCAGCATCGTGCCATCCCGGCCCGCCTGGCAACTGCCGAGCGCAGCGCTCGCCGGTTCTCGGGATTCTAGCTACCCGGGCGGTCCGGTGAGGCGGGCGATGAGGGCGACGAGCCCACTGGTATCGGTGAGGTCGGGAAGCACTGCGTCGGCGCCCGCCTCGCGCAGCTCGGCCGCGCTGGCCCGGCCGCTCGCCACCGCGAGCGAACGGGCGCCGCCGATCTTGGCCGCGTCCACGTCACGGGGTGAGTCCGCCACGTACACGGCGGCGTTCTCACCGAAGCTCACGCCATGCTTGTCCGCCGCCCGCTGCCGCGCGACCCGCAGCAGCGTGCCCTTGGGATAAGCCTCGGAGCCGTAGCCGCCGATGTCGAAATCGACGAAGCGGTCGAGGTCGAAGGCGTGCAGCTTCAGCACGGCGCCCAGCCTGCTGTTGCCGGTCAGCACGGTCTGCACCACGCCGTCGAGCTTGGCCACCGCCGCCAGCGCCTGCGCCGCGCCTGGCAGCAGCTGCCCGTCGTGGACAAGGTCATCGCGCCGGGCCCGCAGGGCGGCGGCGAGCTCGGCGCTGAACGGCTCGAGCAGGCTTTCCGCGGAACCGCCCGCGCTAACGTCGGCGCCGTTCAGCGCGAGCGCGTCGAAGAAGATCTCCGACTCCGACCGGCCCGCCATCTGCGGCAGCTTGATGAGCGGCCGTCCGGTTATGACCGGGAACGCCTCGGCGTAGGCCGCCCGGGTCACCTTTATGACATCGACCAGGGTCAGGTCGATGTTCCACAAAACCAGCCGGTGAATGGCGTCCTCCGGTGCGATGGGTCGATCCGTCTGCGGGCAGTGTCGTGCGGGCAGTGTCGTGCGGGCAGTCTCGTGCGGGCAGTCTCGTGTTACAGGCTAGTCCAGCCCGGCACGGAACCCACCTGATCAGCCCAGCCGCCCGGCCGCCGCGGCATCAGCGCGGCCATCAGGACTTCCCAGGCGGCCGTCGACACGGGCCAGATGAGCTGCGACTGCGACGCGCCCTCGCGCTGCCTGCGATTTCCGCGACGGCTACAGCGTCTGGCCGATAAGAAGGATCGGTCCGAGCAAGGCGCCGTTGCCCGGCGACTCAGCTGTGATCTCCATCGTGCGGAACTGCCGGGGGTCGACTCCGCTCGTCATCGTGACGGTGGCCGATCCCGAGTTGTCCACGACGAATGAGCCGCCGGTGGCCAGGAGAAGGTGGAGCTTAGTGCTGCCGGAAGCGGCATACCAGCACTCATAAAACTGGTCGCCGGGAAACGGCTTGAGCCCGCGCACGCTCAGCTCAAACGTCCAGCTTTCGCCGACCTGCCGGGCCGTTGCTCGTGCAGTGGCGGTGCCGACGCCGAATACCTTCGCCGCCGTAGTGGCGTGAAGCGGAATCACCACTGTGGCTTGGGCTGTGCTGATCGGGCCCCCGCCCAGGCTGAGCGGGACGACAATGGCGGCCGCGATGATGGCAGCGGCGACGGCAACGACAGCGGCGAGACGGCGAGGGTAACGTCGCCACACAGGCAGGCGGATGACCGCCGGCCTGGCTTGCGGCTCGGCCGATGGCAGTCGGCTGGCGGATGATGGGCGGGGCCGGATTTCGGGCTCAGCCGGCGGCTGGAGCTGGGGAATCGGCTGGAGCTCGGTTTCGGGCTCAGCCGGCGGCTGGGGTTCAGCCAGCGGCTGGAGCTCAGGTCTCGGGTAGACCCGAGTGGAGGCTTGATCTTCGGTGCTCGACCGGTGAGCTGGCTCGTTGCGCTGGCCAGCCAGGGCAGCAACCATTGCGGCAACCGTTCGGTCTTCAAGGTCGGCTGACGGCTCGACGTGTGGCGGAAGGTCTTTGATGATCCGGCCGATATCGCTGTACTCGTCGACGACGCCCTGGCAGTAGCGGCAGCCGCCGAGATGGCGATTGAAGTCGGCGCGCTTGTCCCTGGGCAGGTTGCCGAATACGAAGTCGAAGGCCTCAGGATGGGCAAGCTCGATGTCTCTTTCAGGAAGCATCGTCGCTCCCTCGCAGGTTGGCCAGCTCGGCCCGCAACGTATCTGCTGCCTTAGCCGTCCGGGATTTGACGGTGCCGATCGGGATGCTGAGGTGTTCGGCGATCTCGCTGTGGGTGAAGCCGTCTCGGACTAGGCGCATGACGTCGGCGTAGATCGATGGCAGCTTGTCGAGGGCCTGGTCGACGGTGAGCACGGTGAGGGCCTGGTCCACGCTGTCGTATTGGGGGGGCAACTGGAAGTCCTCGACGGGCAGGAACGGCCGCGATGAGGGACGCCGGGCGATGTCGTAAGCCGTTGAACGGGCCATCGTGAAGAGCCAGCCTCGCACCGGCCCCCGGCTGGCGTCGTAGTTCCTGGCCTGCTGGCAGAACTTGATGAAGGTCTCCTGCACCATCTCTTCGGCTAGCCCCTGGTCGTGGAGCACATGGAAGCCGAACCTGAACAGCTCCATGCGGTATTTGCGATAGAGCCTTCGTGCCGCATCGTCGTCTTTCTTGGCCGCGATCTTGGTGATCAGGCCTATCTCGTGAGGGCCGGTGCGTGCCCCGCTGTCGCTCCACGACACTTCCAGTCCCCACCCATGTCCACGAGATCCCCAGCCGATCGGTTCACTCCTCCTAGACCGGCCTTGTCCAGATTCTCAGTATGAGGGCCCGCCCAGAAAAAAGATTGCCAACCGGGCGAACCGATCCGCTCCCCAGTCCCGTAAGTGAAGCACGAACGACACAAAGGCGACGACAGGGAGGTATCGGATGGCCGGGCTTCAACGATCACTTCGGCCCAGTTGCTACCCGGACATCAGCGCCGCCGACCAGGTCTTTCAAAGCCAAAGCCGAGGAGCCGTCGGGTTCCTATTTAGCCCTAGGAGGGGAATCAGCCATGTCAACTAAGAAGCTTCGTATTTTCTCCATAGCCATGGCAGGAGGGCTGGTCGTCACGGGTGCGACCGTCGCTGGCATGACTTCGGGCCATGCACCCGCACGTGCGGCTCTGGCTGCTCATATGGCGTCTTCGCCGCCGGTGAACCTGGACAACTGCCCCGTGCTCGCGGAGGGATATACCGGCGGTTGTGCGGCTCAACTGCAGACCGAGCTGAACGCCGACAACGGCACCAACATGACAGTGGATGGCATCTTCGGTCACCAGACCAGGGACGCCGTCATAACTTTTCAGCAGAACCATCAAATCGTCCCGGCTGACGGGATCGTCGGGCCCCAGACTAAGGCGGCTCTCGATAACCCTGGATCGAGCCCGGGCGCAACTCCTGTCTCTACCCCCGCACAGGCGCCATCGACCTCCTCGCCTATTCCCGCACAGGGCGCAGCGGACGCCGTGGCGATCTCACCAGGCCAGGACAACTGCACGGACTACAGCCAGGGGGCGCTGTGGCAGACCTCGACCAACTGGGCGCGTGTTCGCTACCAGCCCTGTCTGCAGGAAAGCAGCGACGGCAGCACGGTAACGCCGATTATCCACGTGCAGTTCGACTGGCCGGTCAAGGACAGCTGTTCGCTCAGTGTCGGGTTCCCCCCGTCGGCGAGCCTGGACTGCCCTCTGACAGTCCTGGCGAAACCCATTCACGAGATCACGTTCCAGGCCTATACCAGCTACAACTCCCAGCCGGTCGACTTCGAGATCCCGCTGGAGATCACCGGGCCGGACGGATTGGCGTACAGCTCCTGGTGCTACTACAGCCCGCAGGACACGTCGACTAACACGAGCACGTACGGGGTTCTTCAGAACGGAGGCAGGACCACGCTGACGTGCAACGGTCCCACCTACACGCGCGTGATCGGCACCTACACCGTGGGCAGTCTCGGGCCCCGCGGGGACGTGAAAGACGACGGCGCGGACGCCCGCATCCTGACCGCCGGCCAGATGCAGTTCGTGTCCTCGTAAGCCTGACGGCCGGCGGCCCGGGTCACACCGGGTCGCCGGCCCTGATCCGCCGTAGGACCCCACCAGCTCGCGCAACTCCTCGGTAACAACTATGGACCAGCTTGAATCGCCGTTCTAGGCCATGTGCGGGTAGCGGTAGTCGGACGGGGGCACGAAAAGCTCCTTGATCGCACGGGTGGACACCCACCTGGTCAGGTTGAAGATCGAGCCGGCCTTGTCGTCGGTACCGCTCGCCCGCGCCCCGCCGAACGGCTGCTGGCCGACGATCGCGCCGGTGGGCTTGTCGTTGATGTAGAAGTTGCCCGCCGAGTACCTGAGCAGGTCCGTGGCCTGCGCGATGGCCTGGCGGTCGGTGGCCAGGATCGCTCCAGTGAGCGCGTAGGGCGTGGCGTCCGCGGCCTGGGTGAGCATCTGCGCGTAGGCGTCATCCGGGTAGACGTGGACGGCGAGGATCGGGCCGAAGTACTCGGTGGTGAAGATCTCGTCGGCGGGGTCGTCGCCCTGGAGCACCGTGGGGCGCACGAAGAACCCTTCGGTGTCGTCGGCGGTGCCACCGGCCAGGACCTGTATGGAGGCGGTATTCCTGGCCCGCTCCAGCGCGGCGGTGTGCTTGGCGAACGCCCGGGCGTCGATGACGGCCCCCATGAACAGCGACAGGTCGGCCGACACGTCGCCCATCGTCAGCGATTCGACCTGGGCAATGAAGTCGTCACGGGTCCGGCTCCAGATCGACCGGGGCACGTAGGCGCGGGAGGCGGCGGAGCACTTCTGGCCCTGGTACTCAAACGCGCCGCGGATCAGCGTGGGCGCCAGGCTTTGCGCGTCAGCTGACGGGTGCGCGATCACGAAGTCCTTGCCGCCGGTCTCGCCCACCAGCCGGGGATAGTTGCGGTACCTGGCGATGTTCTCGCCCACCGTCCGCCACAGGTGCTGGAACGTGGCCGTCGAGCCGGTGAAGTGAATGCCCGCCAGGTCAGGATGGGTCAGCGCGACCTGGGAGACGGCCTCCCCGTCCCCGGTCACCAGGTTGATCACGCCGGGCGGCAGCCCGGCCGCCTCGAGCAGGCGCATGATGTGGTGCGCAGAAAGCTGCTGGGTCGGCGACGGCTTCCACACCACGACGTTGCCGAGCAGCGCCGGGGCCGTGGGCAGGTTGCCCGCGATCGAGGTGAAGTTGAACGGCGTGATGGCCAGCACGAATCCCTCGAGCGGGCGATACTCCATCCGGTTCCACGCGCCGGGGGCCGACTCCGGCTGCTCGCTGAGCATCCGCCGGGCGAAGTGCACGTTATAACGCCAGAAGTCGATCAGCTCGCAGGCCGCGTCGATCTCCGCCTGGAACGGCGACTTGGACTGGCCGAGCATGGTCGAGGCATTCAGGGTGGCGCGCCAGGGCCCGGCGAGGAGTTCGGCCGCTTTCAGGAAGATCGCGGCCCGGTCGTCGAAGCTGAGCGCCCGCCAGGCCGGGGCCGCCTGCTTGGCCGCGTAAATCGCGGACGCCACGTCCACGTTGGTCGCGTTGCCCAGCTGGCCGAGCGGGTGGGCTTTGTTGTGCGGCTGCACCACGTCGATCAGCCCGCCCCGCGCCATCTGCTGGGTACCGCCGATGGTCATGGTGAGTTCGGCTTGCTGGCCGGCGAGTTCCTTGATCTTGCTTTCCAGCACGGCTCGCTCGTGGCTGCCCGGCTGGTACTGCCTGACCGGCTCGTTCGCCGGCACGGGAGTCCTGGAGACGGCGTCCATCACGATCGCTCCTGGCGTTCCTCGGGTGTGGGTGGATACCTGTATCGTCGCACGATCCGGCTGGGCGGTCAGTCCGCCAGGTAGGACAGCTCCTGGGTGGCGTACCAGCCGAGCTCGTGGCCTTCGGCCCCGTCCACGGCGAACTTGGCGTCCTCGTCGCCCGCATCGGCGGCCGGCAGCGCCTCGATCGCGTCGCGCACATCGGCGACCGCCTCGGGGTCGTCTATGTGCGCAGAAGCGAGGCTCGCCAGCGGGACCGCACCGATCGTGACCCGGGCCGGCTCACCGTCACGGGGATCCCAGCGCACCTGATCCGCGGCCAGCTCGGCCGCCAGCACGACCCGCCGGGGCGGCGCGGCCGGATCGGCCGCGAGCAGCCGCAGTGAGGCGCGGGCCGCCTCGGTCAGCGCGGCGTACTCGAGTTCCTCCTCATCGCCGCTGGCGTACGCCTCGCGCAGCGCGGGCGTGACCGCGAACCCAGACACCGGCCTATCGCTGAGCTGGCCGGCCTCGTTGAGCTGGCCCGTTTGCAGGGCCCGGGCCAGGGCGGGCAGCGTCGACGGCAAGAACACACGCATGGTGCCCCAGAGTCTGCCACAGTCACCGGAGGTCAGCTAAGAAAGGCGTCTGGAGGCGGCTGGCCGGCCTCGGGCTCGGGAGGCGGGCCGACCTCGGGAGGCGAGCCGACCTCGGGAGGCGAGCCGACCTCGCGGCTGGCCACCGCCGTCACCACGGTTGCGATCGCCTCGTCCACCGGCACGTGCTCCCAGAGCCGCACCACGGTCCAGCCGGCCAGGATCAGCGCCGCGTCGTTCATCCGGTCACGCTCGACATTCTTGACCAGCTTCGGACTCCAGTACCACTCGTTCGCCTTCGGCTTGGACCCGTGCTCCGGGCAGGCGTGCCAGAAGCAGCCGTCGACGAAGACCGCCACCTTGCGCGCGGTGAACACGATATCCGGGCGGACCCGCCTGCCGCTGTCCAGGTCGAGGCGGAAATCCTTGCGGTACCGGTAGCCGAGCTGATGCAGGGCGTGGCGCAGCGCCAGCTCGGGTTTGGTGTCCGTCCGCCGGTTCGCGCGCATATTGGCCGACCGGCCCTCGCTGGACGGATGCGGATAATCCGCCACGACCATAGGCTAGCCCGGTCCCGGCGGCTACCGCATCGAGTTGCGCGTCCGAGCTGGTTCGACCTAAGTTATCGGCCCGAGCGGCGCGACCCTTGCCAGGATGGTCGTTACCGCACCAGGTTGGCCGGGCTGCTCCAGATGAGCGGCACGCCAAGAAGATCTTGCAGCGCCGCGGCCGTCGCCACCGCCTCGGTGTGCAGCACCCCGGTCATGCCGCACGCGACGGCCGCGTCGACGTTCGCTTGGATGTCATCGATGAAGACGCATACCTCCGTCTCCAGCCCCAGTGCTTGCGCCGCGTGGCGGAAGATCCCTTCCTCCGGCTTGCGCATGCCGACCTCAGCGGAGATCACAACCGCGTCGAACAGCGCGGGAAAGTCTGCGCGGGGGTACTCGTCGCAGCCCCAAGAGTTGGACAGCAACGCGGTGCCGAAGCCAGCGCCGCGCAGCGCGCGGATCGTGTCGTACATGGCGGGGATCGGCGCGCTGGCCGCGAACATCCGGCGGAGCAGACCCTCGGCCAACACGGCCTCCCCGTCGGCGTGCAGGAGCTCGGCGGCGAGCATCCGCTCGAATTCGGCATCTGTGCACTCGCCGCGTTCCAGCGCGTGGATCGGATTGCAGCGGCCATCCTGGCGGTACGCCTCAAAAACCCAGCTCCGCATCACTGACCGGTAGCTGGCCCAGTCGATATCCTCGGCCTGGATCCAGGCCCGCACCGTAGTCAGGATTGGGGTGGTGAGCACGCCGCCCCAGTCCGTGATGACACCCCGGAATTTTGTACCGTTAATCACGATAACAATTCTAAATGAATATTTACCGGAAGAGGAAACACCGCTCGTCCGGCGCATGAAAGCTAAGTGACCAGGCAGGATACGAGCTGGGCCAGCGGAATGTCACTGGCACGCGGTACAACGATGTCCAGCCGGAGCCTGATGCGAACACGGCCGCCAAGGGCGCTCGCGGTCACTTTGCATTCTCCGGATCCGGGAGCCAGGAACATGCCCTCGACGCCCCTGCGGCTCGTCACCGTCCCCGACACCGCGCCACCCTATGACTGCGAAATCCACGGCGCCACGTGCCCGGCAGGGCGCGGCACGGCGGGACGCGACACGGCCGGAGCGGAACCCCTCGGGCTGACGGGCCAGCCTTCGGAGCGGGTCACTCCGGGCGGCACGCCCGCGAGGCCCGACCCGCTACGCTGCGAAGCGGCGCCGGAGCCGGGGACACCTGCGGACTCAGCTTCACCTGCGGACTCAGCTTCACCTGCGGACTCAGCTTCACCTGCGAGCTCAGCCTCATCCGCGACCCGGCTCGCTCCGGACGGCCAGGGCGCCGCCTGGCCGCTGCAGTTCGCTCAGGTGGTCGTAGAGATCCTGGCGGGGGCGCGCTCGCCGCGGCAGATCGTTCCTTGCACCACCGATCGCGTGCGGGCGCACATCGGTCAGCTCATGCCGCTGCTGGCCTCGGACCAGCGGCCCAGGATTCAGCGGATCCTCACGTCGCGTCCCACGGCTCGCGCCGTGGAGATGACTGTCGTCGTCAGCTTCGGGCCGCGGTCGCGCGCGCTGGCCGTACGCTGCGAGCACCTGCCCGCGCGTCCGGCCGCACCGGGTCTGCCGCCCCGCCCGGCCCGATGGCTCTGTACAGAGCTGATAACCGGCTAAGCACCCGCGTGCCGCACCATTGCCCGCTCGTCGCTACACGAAACGCATCGGTGACCTCATCCGTCTAACCGCTCACGTTTCGGGCGGCAAGAGCGCGAGTTTGCGCGGTGGATTCGGGCTTGATGGTCGATCCGGTGCACCGGGGACCACCACATTCGCACAGCGCCCGCACAGGTACGCGACCCTCGCGGAGCAGTTTTCGGGCTTTACCTAGGATTTTGTACGGTCTGCCGGGGTACCCGGGAATAGGCGTTTGTCGTCGTAGCCGGGATTTTGCGGTGTCTGCTGGCCGCCGCACGGAGCCTGCGGGGGGAACGCGACACGTTTGCCCCCGGCCCCGTCTATCAGGCGATGGGCCCAGCGCCCATTCCCGTCCGGCCAGTTCGCCGTTATCGGGCGTTTGGGGGGTGCGTCTTTCTGAAGGGTGCGTTATTTGGGCTCGTTTCGGTCATGCGGTGAGTCCGAGGCCGGGGATGCTATCCGGGTCGTAGCGGGTCCGGTGGATGTCGTTGCGGTAGCGTGCTTTGTAGTAGTTCATGTAGTCGTCGAGGTCGCCGTTGATGACGACGGCGCGGAGCTTGAGGATGACTTCGGCGCCGTCGGGGGACCATCTGGCGCCGGTAATCCCGAACCGGTCCTCGATGACAAAGCGGTACGCGCCCTCGATCATGCCGGTGGCGAGCGGCCAGCCGGCGGCGACCGGCTGGGCGCGGCCGTGCAGGACCCGCAGCAGTTGCTCGTCGGCCCATTCGCGGGCGGCTTGCGGGGCGCCGGGGTGCAGTGCGGCGGCGGCCTTGCCGATGTACTCGCGACGTGGATGTAGTCGATGAGCACGGGGACTTTCAGGCCGCGGGCTTCGGCGTGGGCGTTGATGGCGGTGATCTGCTGCTTGTTCCCGTCGACGAGGAAGATCCGCTGCCGGACCCGCAGCGG
>Ga0302180_10001903_pt1 | contig 16485 bp, 15 predicted proteins | sample I_Palsa_E3_2_FD_200575 | JGI IMG/M metagenome (GOLD analysis project Ga0302180, IMG submission 200575) | Peat permafrost microbial communities from Stordalen Mire near Abisko, Sweden - I_Palsa_E3_2 | ecosystem: Environmental > Terrestrial > Soil > Palsa > Peat permafrost | place: Sweden... | reverse complement strand
CGTTTCTTTTCCATGAAGGATATTGGGGGCCCCAGGTAGGTTTCTATGGCGGTATCAGCTACGGCTTCGGGTATTTCGGCCATGGTTACGAGGGTGGGCGTTGGGATGGCGGCCACTTCTTCTATAACCGGACAGTGAATAACGTCAACGTGAGTATTATTCACAATACTTATAACACAACGATTGTAAACGAAAACAGGAACGTAACTCACGTGAGTTATAACGGCGGCACCGGCGGGATTGATGCTCGCGCGACCGCTGACGAAGAGGCTGCGGCACGGGCGCGGCACGTGGGTCCGGTGGCTGCGCAAACCCAGCACGTGGAGGCCGCCCGTGCGAACCCACAACTTCGTGCCTCGTACAATCATGGTAAGCCGCCGATCGCAGCAACTCCGAGACCAGGAGCGTTCACGGATAAAGGTGTGGTGGCCGCAAGAGAGGGACCAGCGGGCGCGGGGGGTAAGGCCGGTTCTCCTGCCCCAGTCCATCCGAGAGACATTCCTGCGAGCGAGCGTCCAGCTGCCCCGAACACCGGGAATCCCAAGGTGGATCAGAAATACCAAAAGCAACAAGACAAGCTGGCCGCTCAGCAAACCAAGGAACGCCAAAAGCTTCAGCAGCAGCAGGATAAGGATCATCAACAACTAGCCAAGAAGAATGTCGACGAAGCCAGCAAGCAACAGGTGGAACAGCGTCACCAGCAGCAGACCCAGCAATTGATGCAGCGGCACACACAGCAGCAACAACAACTCCAATCCCGTCAGCAGCCGGCTGCGCGCCCGGAACATCACTAAAAATGAGCTAGACAAGTAAGGCCGAGGCGGACATTTCGCCTCGGCCCTTACTTGCAGTTCTTTAAGATGCGCAATCCCGGCACCGTCAATCCCACGACGATGCGCTGCTACAACCTTCTATCCGCTGACCCGAGCTTACTTGGCCACCGCTAGTTTCTTCCGCTTTGCCCAACGCGCCTTAGCTGCTGCTGCCATCTTTCTGCGACTTGCAGCGGAAACACGCCTCTTAGGCTTTCGTTTCGAAGAGGGCGATGCGAGTGCGAACATCGCGTTGCGAATACCTTTCAATTCTCTCTCCAACTTGACTTCGGCCTGTTTCAGCACACCAACTATATCCACTGTTAGTTCCTCCGTGGCAGAGTCTAACACTTTCTGTTAGGCGGCACGAGTAACCGTCTTGTCAACATCGATCCAAAGCGCTCTGCCGGCGAGGAGCTTATCTCATTTTGCGGTCGCAATCTTAGTTCTCTTTCACGGCCGATTACAGGCCAGTCGGTCGTGCCCCGTTGATGACGGTTCGGGAGGGCATGAACGAGGAACGCTCGCCTCGAAGACATGGATCAACGATCATTTCCACACTCGTGACCAGACTGACCTCGCGACTGGTAGTTAGTAGCGTTAATTTATCGGTGAGTAACTCGCCATTCGAGGCGGGAAGAGTTACGCTACGGCTTATGCGGATCTTGTCCGGCAAACTGCGACTTTCGGCCACCGACGTTAGCAATCATCTGGCGTGCCGCCATCTTACCAGTTTGGAACTGGGTGCGGCGCGAGGAGAACGCGCCGAGCCGAATTGGGAAGCACCTGACCTGGCGGTGATTCGAGAGGTTGGCTTACGGCATGAAAGGGATTATCTGAAGTTTCTGGCCAGCGCGGCGTTGGAGGTTCTTCCCTTGGCAGGTGCCGGGGACGAGCAAAGGATCGTCGAAAAGACGCTGGGAGCTATGGAGCGCGGCGTGGAGGTGATCGCTCAAGGGGCACTAAGCTCCGGGCAATGGTTCGGTCGACCGGACATTCTGCGGAAGGTCGAGAAGCCCAGCCGATTCGGGAATTGGTCGTACGAGGCTTATGACTGCAAGTTAGCAAGGGAAACCAAGGCGACAACAATCCTGCAATTGGCATTTTATTCCGAGCTACTGGCCGAGATACACGGAGGAACGGCAGAATCTCTACCTGAATTTATGTGGGTGGTGCCGCCTGGGAAGGAATTCGCTGGGCAGCGGTATCGTGTGTCGGAATATTCGGCGTACTACCGGCACGTGAAAGAGCGTTTGGAAGAAGCGTGCGAAAACCGGGACTTGCACGCGACGTATCCGGAGCCTTGCGCGCATTGCGACATCTGCCGCTGGTTCCGCGAATGCGCTAAGAGGCGAAGGGATGACGATCACTTGACCTTGGTGGCGGGAATCCGCCGGCAACAGCGTGACCAATTGCAGCTTTGGAACCGGGAGACCATGGCGAAGTTGGCTGCGATGCCGATTCCGCTCCAACAAAAGCCGGTGCACGGATCGAGAGAAAGCATGGAGCGGGTGCGGGAACAGGCCCGGGTGCAGGTGGAAGGGCGCACCCTGCAAAAACCCACACACGAGTTACTTGCGGTGGTCGAAGGAACGGGATTGTGCAAGCTGCCGGAGCCGTCACCGGGAGATCTATTCGTCGATTTAGAAGGCGATCCCTTCGTGGGTGATTGCGGGCAGCAATACTTGTTTGGCTTGGTGTCCGCCGAGCTAGGACCCAAGCTGAACTATCAAAAACGATGGGCGTTTACCGGGGAAGAGGAAAAACTCGGGTTCGAGTGGTTCGTGGATGAAGTCATGATGCGGCTGCAGAAGTTTCCCACGATGCACGTGTATCACTTCGGAGCCTACGAGCCGGGTGCGTTCAAGCGGTTGATGGGAAAGTATGGGACCCGACAGGACGAGATTGACAGGATGCTCCGCGCAGCCTTGTTCATCGATCTTCATACCGTGTTCAAACAAGCGGCACGGGCCAGCGTGGAGGAATATTCGCTAAAACAGTTGGAAGCTTTTTACGGCTTCGAAAGGAAGACATCCCGGGAACAATCGCGGACGGCGATGCGCTACGTGGAGCATCGCCTGGAGTTAGGTTGGAAAGCTGCTGAGTTACCGCAGGAGTTTTGCGCGGCCCTCGAGGGATACAACAGCGAAGACTGCTTATCGACGGCTGCGCTGCGAGATTGGTTGGAGGCCCAGCGAAAGAAATTAACGGATGAGGGCGCCGCGATTCCGAGACCAAGATCAGGCGACGGTGCCGCGTCGGAAGCGTTAGATGCGAAGCAAAGGCGTATTGCGGCGCTAACCGATGAACTGACTGCGGGAATTCCCTTGGAACCGGCTGCGCGCTCGCCGGAGCAAGCCGCGGTATGGATGCTGGCACAGCTTCTGGATTGGCATCGAAGAGAGAACAAGGCTTGCTGGTGGGAAGGGTACCGGCTAGCAGATTTAGATGACATCGAGCTGTTGGAGGACAGAGCCGGTCTGGCCGGACTTTGTTTTGCGAAGCGGATCAGCATCGACCGGAAAATTCCAGCCGATCGATATAGCTTCGTGAGCCAGGAAACGGAAGTTCGCGGCGGCAAGGACGTGTACCTACACGGTGAAAAGTTCGGTGGTGTCGTGGACGTTGATCTGGTTCGATTGACCATCGATATCAAGAAAACCAAGAAAAGCAGTGATATTCACCCCAGCGCCATTTATGTGTGGGACCGCCCGATGAACTCTGACCATCACGCCGAGTCGTTGTTGCGAGTAGGCGAGTGGGTGAATGCGAACGGCATTGGCGGACCAGGACCTTTTCGCGCCGTGCGAGATCTGCTGGCGCGTAAAGCGCCGCGGCTCTTGCCCGGAGAAACGATCGCGCCACGATTGGGAGAAGAGCCAAAAGGGACTGCCAGCAGGATCGCCAGTGCGTTGGACCACTCCGTATTCGCGATCCAGGGACCGCCGGGGGCTGGTAAAACCTATACCGGAGCGCGGATGATCTGCCAATTGGTAAAGGAGGGAAAGAAGGTCGGTATAACCGCGCTGAGCCATAAAGTGATTCGAAAATTACTTGAAGAGGTGCTGGCAGCGGCCGGCGAAGACCGGGTGCCAGGCGTGAAGTGCATGCAAAAGTTAAATGACGCCGAGGATCTCCAGGCGCTCGAGCAAATTGCGGTGGTCACCGACAATGAAATTCCTTTGCGGGCCCTAAAATCGGGAACCGTCAATGTACTGGGCGGCACGTCCTGGATGTGGGCGCGCCCGGAATATTGCGAGGTCGTCGACGCGCTATTCATCGACGAAGCGGGGCAAATGGCGCTGGCTGATGTGGTTGCCGTGGGCCAATGCGCTAAAAATCTGGTCTTGATCGGCGATCCGCAGCAGTTGGAGCGGCCCTTGAAAGGGAGTCATCCCGACGGTGCGGAGAAGTCTGCGCTAGAGCATTTGATGGGAGCACACCGGACCATCCCACCGGAAATGGGAATGCTGTTGCCGGAGACCTGGCGGATGCATCCGAGAGTCTGCGAATTTACCTCGGAAATATTCTATGAAGGACGCTTGCGGTCGCGGGATGTTTTGCGACACCGACTGTTGGCCGGCCATTCATGGCTGACCGGAGCGGGCTTGTGGTTTGTACCGGCTAGCCACGCCGGGAATCGGAATTCGTCGGCCGAGGAAGTGGGAATTATCGACACAATCGTGACCAGCCTGGTCGCGCCCGGAGTGAAATGGTTTCCGTCGATGGGAAATAGTAAGCAGATGGAATTGAAAGATGTGCTGATTGTTGCGCCATACAACGCGCAGGTATCCGATTTATTGGTTCAATTGCCTGCCGGCGCACGGGTGGGAACAGTCGACAAATTTCAGGGGCAGGAAGCGCCGGTGGTGATTTATTCGCTGACGTCGTCCACGCCGGAGGAGGCGCCGCGGGGGATGGAGTTTCTGTACAGCTTGAATCGGTTCAACGTGGCAACTTCGCGGGCGATGATCGCAGTCATCGTAGTGGGCAGCCCGAGATTGTTTGAGCCTGAGTGCAAGAGTCCCCGGCAGATGCAATTGGCGAATGCCTTCTGCGCCTATCTGGAGAAGGCAACCGTCGTGCGTTTGTGAACGTGAACAAGCTTGCGGTGCCGCATCGAAAAGGCCCTACCCAAGCTGCTGGGGGTCATCTATGAATTTATGCTTAGCGATCAGCCGCTAAAGATATTGGTATCGAGGAAGTCGTTACGGAATTTGCCCTTGGGGTCATAGTTGTTGGCGAGGGCAACAAAATCGGGCAGCTTTTTGTAGAGTGCGCGGAGTGGTTTCGGAGCCATGGTAAAAAGTTTGCCCCAATGAGGGCGGGCGTCGAAGGGAGTCAGTTCTTTTTCGATCGCCGGCAGAATCTTGCGGACTTCCGGCCATTCTGGCTTCCAGGTAAAGTGAATGGTGACGCAGGGTTGCTGGTAGCAAGGGCTGAGCCATAGGTCATCGGCAGCGATCTCGCGAATTTCCGTAATCATCAGGTGCGGTGTGATTTGATCGCGGAGGCGTTCGACCGCGAGGATGGCTTCCACCGCGTGCTGGTGGGGAACGAAATATTCGGACTGCAGTTCCTTGCCAGCGCTGGGGGTGAAGCCCATACGGAAATGCGGCAGTCGCTCATACCACGGACCCGGAACGCCCATTTGCTCGGTGCAGTTCTCGGCGGAGAGTTCGACGATGGGATGCAAATTCCTGGGGGCGGGGGTCGCTCCAAAAAATTCCTCGCGCACGCGGAACGGCGTGTTCGGTTCGACGCGGCTCTTCAGCCAGACCTCGCTGAAGCGCTGCTTCTGCCAGTCGGTGAACAGGCTCACGCTGTAAGCGCTGGAAACGATTTCCTCGAAGTGGTCTTTCAGTTGGCTCATCGAAAGATTCTCGTACACCACTTGACGCATGGAGTAGCTCGGCTGAATGTCCAGGGTGATGCTGGTGATGATTCCGAGCGCGCCGAGGCCGACGACCGCGCCATAGAATTTGTCGGGGTCTCGCTCACGCGAGAGTTTCACGAGGTCGCCAGATGCGGTCACCAGTTCGAGCGCCGACACCGCGGAAGACAGGTTGCCGTTCTTGACCCCCGAACCGTGCGTTGCGGTGCTGCACGAACCTGCCACGGAAATGTGCGGTAGCGAAGCGAGGTTGTGCAGCGCGAACCCTTTGCTGTCGAGGTAGGGCGCCAATTGGCCGTAGCTCATGCCCGGCTCAACGGTAACGGTGCGGGCGTCAGCATCCAAAGAAATTGCGTGATCCAGGGGCTTCATGGCAAGAAGTGCATGGGTGCTGTCGGCGATTTTGTTGAAGCAATGCCGAGTGCCGAGAGCTTTCAGGTGCTCGTGGCTGCGCACAAAGTTGCCCACTTGCTCGGTCGAACTGGCGGGGGTGACGTTGGCGGTGCTGAATTCGAAATTGCCGGCCCAGTTGGTCAGTTTATCACCCGCGGCCCACGCGAGTAGCGGCGAAAGAACCGGACGGGCCATGAGGGCGGAAGAAAGCTTGATGAAAGTTCGCTTGTTCATGAGCGTGCAAGAAGTCAGCTGAAGGCGCCGGTTCCCTTTGGATTTTGTAAACGGCGCCGATTGTACACCCTTCGGCTGCAAAGGGTGTGAAGTCGCGGCACCATCAACGACTTGCTAGAATCCGTGGATGCGATTTCTCATTTTGCTGGCGCTTCTGGGCACCGCGGTCCAAGACGGTTGGCTGATACAGGCCAGCGGCATCGACAGCAATCTCCGGGCGGTAAGTGTGACTGCCAACAACGGTTCGGCGATGGTCTGGGCCTCGGGGTCCAATGGTGTAATTCTGCGTTCACCGGATGCCGGGCAAAACTGGCAGCGGCTGCAGGTGGAAGAGGGCGAGAAGCTCGATTTTCGGGGCATTTGGGCGTTCAACCAGGACCTGGCCTATGCGCTCTCGGTTGGACCAGGACAGCAATCGCGAATTTACAAGACCTCGGACGGCGGCAAGACCTGGATAAAGCAGTATCAAGCCGCGAAGCAGGAGGTTTTTCTGGACGCGCTGGTTTGCCGCGACGTGAAAACTTGCTTTGTGATTGGTGATCCGGTGGACGGCAAGTTTTTCGCTTTGTCCACCACCGATGGCGAGCAATGGCGAGAACTTGCGGGCGACACGATGCCCGCGGCGCTGCAGAATGAAGGCGTCTTCGCGGCTAGCAACAGCTCCTTGACGCTGTGCAATGGAAACGAGCTGGTCTTTGGAACCGGGGGTCCTGCGGCGCGGGTGTTTCGCTCCCCGGACATGGGACAGTCCTGGGAGGTACACCAAACCCCGATGTTAAGCGGCAGTCTTTCCTCAGGAATCTTCTCGGTCGCCTGTTGGGATAGCACCATCGTGGTAGTCGGCGGAGACTACCAGAAGCCGGACGGCGTGGAGAGATTGGCAGCTTATTCGTCGGATCACGGCAAGTCCTGGCAATTGTCGGCGCAGCAGCCGAGCGGATTTCGATCGAGTGTGGTGGGTAGGAGCGACGGTTCGGTGCTGACCAGCGGAACCAATGGGAGCGATCGAAGTTCGGATGGAGGCGCGCACTGGACGCGGTGTTCCTCGCTGAATCTGAATGCACTTACCGGAAAGGGGTTGAGAGTTTGGGGAGTGGGGCCAAAGGGAATGCTCGCGATGCTTCCCTCACCCGATCACTGCGGGCCGGTGAGATAGGTCTTGCGGCTGCGCACCTGGTAGTTGCCGGTGACTTTCACTTCGATTTTGCGATAGGTGTTGGCAGCTCCGCGAGGAGTTGGGTAGTAGCCCAGGCGATATTGGGTGCGAAGCTCGCGATCGATTTGATTGAAGATGGAATCGAGCTCATCGACGGTATCGGGAAAAAACATTGCGCCGCCGGTCGTGTCGGTAATGGTTTCAAGAGCGTGCTCGCCCGCGGTGTTGCGGCCGCTTTCGTTTTTCACAGGGCGAATGACAATGGTGTAAAGCAGTGAGCCGGAACGTACTGCCGCTTTCCGCGCAGCGTCGAAGTCCGATGAGCTAGTGGTTTCTCCGGCGTCGGTAACTAAGATGATGACTCGGCGGCGCTCGGCTCCGCGGCGCTCGAGGGTGCGCGAACCTAGCAGCAGCGCGTCGTAGATGGAAGTTCCGGCTCCGGCGGGCATGTGATGCACGGCGGCCTGCAAAGCGGAAACGTTGTCAGAGTAAGAGGCGAGTTGGGTAACATCTTCAGAGATGGCGAAGACCGAGAGGCGATCGCCGGGTCGCAGCACCTGCTTGATGAAGTGAGCTGCGGCGTCCTGCTCAAACGCGATTTCCTTGTGAGCGCTCAGGCTGGCGTCAATCATCAGCGCGAGGTCAAGCGGCTGCTGGGTTTCGGACTCGAAGACCTCAATTTTCTGCTCCACGCCTTCCTCAAACACCTGGAATGACTCCCGCGGTACGTCGGTGGCCGGACGATTATGCTCGTCGAGGACGCTAGCCAGGACGCTGACCAGGTTTACGCTGACGCGAATTTTGCCGCGCTGATTGGACTGGGAATCGTCGGCGGAAGCACTCGATGGTGCGGCTACCGGCGCGCCCGGTGCAGCGGGAGCGACGGCAGAGTCGGATTTGGATTTGCGCGCCCAGGGCGGGCGATCGCTTTGGCTTTGCGGGCTCGCGACCACGACCCCAGAAAGTGCTGCGAAGCACGCCAGGAGCCTCCAGCGGAGGACGTATGTGGTCAGCGGCATGCAATTAAGATGCAGATTTTGGAGCGAGCGTAGCCACCGGGACTCGCTCGGGAACCTCAGTAGGAACCGGTGGTAGCTCACCATCGGCCCAGACCGCCCCATCGGTGAAATACTCCTTTTTCCAGATGGGGACGGTGCGCTTGAGGGTGTCGATGGCCCATCGACACGCTTCGAAAGCCGCAGGGCGATGAGCGGAACTCACGGCGATGAACACGCTGGTCTCACCAATCTGGAGACGCCCGAGCCGATGGGCGATGGCCACGCGGTGGATCGGGAAATTGGCGTGGAGCTGCGCGGCGATTTCGCGGATTTTCTCGATGGCCATGGATTCGTAAGCCTCGTACTCGAGATACAAAGTGGCACGATTGTGGGAGTGGTTGCGGACGCAGCCGTCGAAAGTCACAATGGCACCAACTTCGGGTGCGCGAACATGGCGGACCAGCGCCAATGTATCAATGGGATCGCGGACGAGGATAAAGAGGCCGGAGTCTGATTCAGAAGGCATAGGTCAGCCACCGCTCACGGGCGGAAGAAAAGCGACTTCGTCGCCGGAGTGAAGCGGCGCGGTCCAAGGGGCAAATTCGCGATTGCGCGAGGCGACTAGGGACCCGCGAAAACGGGCGAGTTCCGGGTGGATGGAGGCAAAACCAGCAAAGAGCGTTTCAATGGGAGAGCCATCGCCGACTTCAACGAAGGTTTCAGCAACGCCCACGATTTCCCGGAGACCGCCGAAGAAGAGGACTTTGACAGAAATACATGAAATCTCAGTGCTCACGCCAGGATTGTACCGCGCGGTGACCCTCGGGACCACTGGCCGGTCTGACCCTAGCCTACTGATGGAGGACCGGGACGCTCGGGTTGACCGGGTGGATGCGAGTGGGTAGGGTCGTACCGGCGGGCGTGCCGGCGGCGAAAAATGCCGTGGCATTCGACTGCTCAAGAGACGGCTGATGAAAATTTTGATGACCGGGGCAACTGGATTGGTGGGCACGGCCTTGACCCAGTCGCTGGTGGCCGACGGCCACACGGTGGTGCGATTGTCCCGGGGTGGGCCCCACCCGAAGCCCGGGCCCACAACCGTTGGAGTTACGGACGTAACCTGGGATGCGAAGGCGGCAACCAACGCCGCCCTGGGGTTCACGGACGATACGGCACGAAGCCAAGTGGAATCGATGGACGCCGCAGTGAACCTTGCGGGAGCGCCGGTCGCAGGAGGGAGATGGACCGCTAAGCGGAAGGAGGTGCTGCGGTCGAGCCGGATCGAAACCACGCGCGCCCTTTTAGTGATGATGCGCGGATTGAATGCGCCGCCTAGGGTATGGCTGTCAGCATCGGCGATCGGGATCTACGGCAACCGCGGGGACGAAGTGCTGACCGAAGAAAGCGCGTCAGGCAGCGACTTCTTGTCGAATCTCGCAGCCCAATGGGAAAGCGAAGCCCGGAAGGCGGAAAGCTCGGGAGTGCGCGTGGTGCTGGCGCGGTTCGGAATCATTTTGGCGAGGCAGGGCGGAGCTTTGCCGCCGATGATGCGTCCTTTCCAGCTGTTTGTCGGCGGACGGATGGGCTCCGGTCAGCAGTGGATTTCGTGGGTGACCCTCGAGGATGTAGTCGGCATCTTGCGCTTGGCTCTTGCGAATCCAGCGGTGAGTGGGCCCATCAATGTGGTGTCGCCTCAGCCAGTAAGAAACATAGACTTTGCCAAAGAACTTGGGCGAGCGATGCATCGGCCGGCGGTATTCCCTGCTCCGGCGTTCGGGCTGCGCCTGGCGTTGGGCGCGGATATGGCGAACCAGATGTTGCTCAGCAGTCAGCGCGTCGAGCCACGAAACCTGAAGCGTGTCGGCTATTCCTTCCGGCACACCGATTTACCTTCCGCATTGAGTGCGGTCCTCGCGGCACCTTGGCCACTCTGAAGCTATGCCGGATTGGGAAGTGCGAACCGGTTTTGTGTTTCGGCCGGGACAAAGCTGGTGCATTGCTTAGGAAAATCGGTACGCTCCGGCTTGCCCGCAAAATCCTGAAGGAATGCAACATCACACGAGATGCATCGACAGGCGTCCAGAATGTGACTCAGGACTCTGACTGAGGACTCTGCGGCCATGGCGGTCTCATCGGCTCCTGGCCTGCTTCGTTCGGGATAGCCCCGTTCGACTGAGCAAAACAGCGCCACTACAGTGAGTGCCGGGGTTTTCGAGTAGTCCGCGGCCTGGTCATCGGCCGGCTCCGTTCTTACTGTCGCAACCGGCTTTAGGCTATGCGTGGCCACGTCGCCTGGGCGCTAATCTGCGGCCAGCCAGCCGCCGCCGAACAACAGCCCGGGCCCGAGTGAAGCCAGAAAGATCGGCTTGCGAAGACCCTCGGGACAACCGAGCGCCCGTTGCAAAGCGGCGTGCAGCGCCGCGCCACAGGTGGACGAGCCGAGATTGCCGCAAGCGTGCGTAATCGATGGAAAAGTTTCCAGCGGAACGCCGGCGACTTTTGCAAGCAGCGTAAGCAAGCGCGGATTGGGCTGGTGCGTGGCGAAAGCGCCCACCGCGGTGCGCGGGATGGAGCTGCGCTTTTCCACTGCGCAGAAGACCTTTTCCATGCGGTTGATGGCCGCGCGCGAAAGCGCTTCCCCGTCGAAATGCACGTCCAGCCCGCCTCCAGGGCGCTCCGCAACGGTTACGGCGCCCGAATATTGCCCGGCGCACCCAAAAAGAAATTCTCCAAGTTGGTAATGATGAGCCGGGGTCCCGCCGGCGTTCCGCAAAAGAAAAGCGCTGGCGCCGTCGCCGAAGAGTCCGCCAAACTCTCCCGCGACCCTTCCGGGGAGAAGCGTGCGGCTGTGCACATCGGCGGTGACTACGGCCACCACGCGGGCGTGGCCGGAGGCGATCAGCGATTGGGCCACCGCCAGGGCATGAATCAGGCCGAGACACGCGCCGCCCACGTCCAGTGCTCCGCAATCTTCACGCGCACCCAAAGCGAAGTGCAATTGCGCGGCTAGCGACGGGAAAACGTGATGGGTTTCGCTGGTTGCCACGATCCAGTCCAGATCATGCGGAAAACAACCGGCCGACCGAAATGCATCGCGAGCGCACTTGGTGCCCAAAGTGGTTTCGGTTTCGTCGTCGGTCGCGTAGGCCACCGATTCGATGCCCGCACGAGCGCGCAGTTTGCCGATGGGCATGGCGAAGGCGCGATCGACTTCCTCGGAAGGAAGCGTTCGAGAGCCGGTGCAGAAACCGGAACCCGCGACCAGCACTTTTTCAGAGCGGCTCAAATCGCGATGGCCCCTTCCCGGCTGCTGCTCTTGCACCATTGCTAACAAACCTCGGTCGACCTATTCACGCTCGTATATCAGGAATTATTTTTCGCACCGGACATTCACTCACCGGAGCTGCACAACATCATCGGCTAGAACCTTTCCGTTGCCAATGGAGTCCTGGGACAACTGTGCGCAGCCGGGAACACGGACTCGACTTCTTTTGAGGTGAGCGGCTCGCGGAATGATGTTCGGCGGCGATGAACGCACCGTTGTAGATTGATGACCATGGATGAGCGCAGCGCGAACCTGCCAGTCCACCAGGACATCCTACAGAAACAAACCAGGCCGCGATGATAGGGGCGCATCGCACGCGCTGCAAATTTTCTCGCCGCTCAGACCTAGCGGCGACGCGCCTTCGCCAACAAGCGGAGCATTTCCAGATACAGCCAGATCAGCGTGACCATCAACCCAAAAGCGCCGTACCACTCCATATACTTCGGGGCGCCCATGCGCACGCCGGTTTCGATCATGTCGAAGTCCAACACCAGGTTCAGCGCCGCAATCACTACCACGAACAGGCTAAAGGCTATGCCCCACGGCCCGCTGCCATTGATGGCCGGAACCTGCACGTGGAAAAAGCTGAGTCCCATCTCCACTAGGTAGAACACGGCGATCCCGCCGGTTGCGGCAATCACTCCGACTTTGAACCCCTGAGTGGCGCGCACCAGCCCGGTTTTATAGGCTAGCAGCAGGACGAAAAGCGTGCCGAAGGTTAGACCGATCGCTTGCACCGCAACGCCCGGATAGGATTTCTCGAAAATCGCGGATATGCCGCCGAGCACCAGACCTTCCAGCAGCGCATACAGCGGCGCGGTGATCGGCGCCCAGGTCTTCTTGAAAATTGTGATCAGCGCGGTGATCAAACCGCCCACCAGTCCGCCCATCATCCAGGGGAAGGCGTTCTCAGGATTGGGTGAGTGCGAAATCCCCCAGGTCCACGCCGCGGTAGCTACCGCGCAAAACAGCAGAACTCCGGTTTTGTTCACGGTGCCCTGCAGTGTCATTGCCTGCCCGGTGGCGATTTGGCCTTGAAACGCTTTTTCACTCAGAGCCGGATTCGACGTACGAAACGGATTTGCCATGATGATTTCCTCGGTAGACCTCTATTGTACTACTACCGCCGTAAGAGCGCGCCAAATGCGCCAGCGCGCCCAGTCAGAAGAACCACAGCGCCGAACGCAACCAGGTTGGGGACGAGTTGCACCAGAAAACCAAGGGTTAGCTGCGATGAAATGTCGAAGTTGGTAGCGCTAACGGGAATCGAACCCGTATTTTAGCCTTGAAAGGGCTACGTGCTAACCGTTGCACCATAGCGCCACCGTTGCAGCAAGATATTGTAGCAAAACGAGGAGGATTAAGCGCCGAGCGGCGGGGACCTAGTTATCGCTAGCAAAGATGCCTAGACATTTAGGATCGACGCGTCGAATCGAAAGCACCCGAGCTGCAAGTACCGGAGGCGAGACGACGCTGGATCGCTGTGGAGTTTACTGCCCCAGCGATTCCGAGGTAAATGAGCAGCTTGTTTCCGGTTCGTTGATCCAGAAGAACAAATTGACCGGGCGATTTCACGGCTAGTTCCTGAGCGCGTGTTTTTGCGTCTTCAATCGCCCGTCAGCCCGCGATTGCCTCCACGCATTTCAAGACCATGGTTGCAAGCCCGACGTGCCACAAGGCCGCAATGGCAAGCGCAAGCTGATGGTTACCACCATCCTGAAAGATCTCGACGTGATGAAGTCTGGCTTCGCGCTGAAAATTCCCCTAGCCCGAGTTGCCTCAGTCCAAAGAAGAAGTTCGATCGGCGCTCAATCGCGCCACTCGGAAAGCCGGACGAAAAGTTGCTACTCCCACGGACGCCAACTTCCTGTACGTGTGGAATGTCAGCAATAGCTAAGTACTCTGGCGTTTCGTTCAGCCGCTCGTGGTCGCGAACCGCCGGTCGACTGGACGCCTCGAATTGGCGGGCGTACTCTTTGCCTATGACTCTATCTGCTCGCAACCACCTGGAAGGAAACGTCGTTGAACTGGAGTTCGGGGGCGTCATGGCCCACGTGGTGATACGCGTCGGCGATAATCTGATAGAGAGCGTCATCACCAAGCGCAGCGCCGAGGAAATGAAGCTCAAGATCGGCGACACCGTCTCCGCGGTCATCAAGTCCACTGAAGTGATGCTGGAAAAGAAGTGATCTTCCCCACCGGCCGGGCCCTCAAGGGCCCAAGGTCAGTCGCGCGCGGCGAGGTGTTCGCGTACATGGCAACCTTTCTAGCGGCAGCTCTGGCCCTGCTTACTTCTTCGGCTCCCCCGACGTGGGCGCAGGCCGCAGCGCCCTCTGCGGAACTTCGCATCACCGGCGCGGTCACTACACCGGTGGTTCTCACCGTCTCCGATCTGAAAAAAATGCCCAGGAAGACGCTCACGGTTCTGAATCCGCACGATAAGAAAACCGAAACATATGAAGGCGTTCTACTGGAAGATCTGCTCGAGAAAGCTGGGGTTCCGCACGGCGAAGATCTTCGCGGTGCGGCGATGATTACCTATGTCATTGCCGAGGCCGAAGACGGATATAGGGTGGTTTATTCGCTGGCGGAACTTGACTCCGGAATTCTGGATTCCGATGTGATCGTGGCGGATACTCTGGATGGTGCGTCAATGGGGGCAAAAGTAGGCCCGTTCCGATTGGTCGCCCCCCATGAGAAGCGCCCCGCACGCTGGGTGCGCATGCTCAAGTCCATTACCGTCGTACGGGCCGCAACTCAATAGGGCTGCCCAAACCTGTCTTGGCTAGTTTTCTCACCGATCCTCCTGTTCCGGTCTGGAGTGAGTTGGAGGTGAGTTTACTTCAAGCAAAGGGTGCGAAAACTTTCTCGCGGGTTACCGTCAGGATATCGCCCGAGACGTTAGCTCTGGCGGTCCAGGAATTCCTCGTGCCAGGCCATTTGGATGGCTTCCAGTTTTGCTTCGTTGGAGGTCGCGGCGTCGCCGGCAAAACCCGGCAGCTCGGTAACCCATTTGTGGAGATCCGTGAATCGCACCGTCAGCGGATCGATATCCGGATATTTATCGGTGAGCCCGATCGCGATATCGTCGAGGTCGTTCCAATCGAATGTTGCCGGCATGTATGCTCCTGGAGCGATGCAGTGCAGCTCAGTGATCGGCTTCCTTGGCGTAATTTTTGTTCCATTCCGGAATTTCCACTACGATGTCGGTGGTGCCGTCCGGCACGGTCTGGCATCCCAACCGTGATTTTGGCGTGATGCCCGGGGCTTCATCCAACTCGTCGAGCTCCGCGTCGGTCGCTTCATTGCAGGATTCCAGCCCTTCCTTCACGATCACATGGCAGGTTGAGCATGCGCAGACGCCTCCGCACGCATGATCGAGCCCCGCCTTGATGCCCTCTGAAATATCCAAAATGCTGCCGGGAATTCCGTTATGGCCATACGGAATTTGCGTCGGGTCCACCTCAATGGTTTTTCCGCTGGGGAGGAACGTCACCTTATATTTCCGCGTGGCCGGCGTGTACTTCACTTCTTCAATGTAAGGATTACTGCCGCCCATCTCTGCCTCCGTGCTGCACTGCCGTCATTCTAACCAAGAAATCCATTCCGATTCCTTCACAAACTAAACTTCCGCCAGGTTACGCCCCTGCAAAGCCGACGACACCACGCCGTTCATCACCAACTCGGCGAGACGGGTCGTGCTGAGATTCAGTTCGTCAATACGCTTGCGAATCAGTTTGTAATCGGTGCCGGCAACCGAATCTTGTAAAGCCGAGATGCCTGCGTCGATTTCGCCGCGTTCCTCGGCACTCAGATTCACAACTACCGGAGTCGCCAGCGCTTTCTGGGTGGCTACAAGAATCGTTTCCGACTCAGTGCGCGCCTCGATCAGCTGCCGCTCGGCAAAATCCTGCTCCGCATACTCGATGGAATCTTCCAGCATGCGCTCTATTTCGGTATCGCTGATTCCGTAACTTGGCTGCACCTCGATCGAATGCTGTTGCCCGGTCCGCAAGTCCTTCGCAGCTACCTGCAAAATTCCATTGGCATCAATCAGAAACCGCACATCGATCCGCGGAAGTCCCGCCGGGGCAGGCTCCACCTGCAGCGCAAAGCGCGCCAGCGATCGGCAATCCTTCGCCAACTCGCGCTCACCCTGCAAAACATGAATGTCGATGCCAGTCTGGTTGTCTACGCCGGTGGTATACATCTCCTGTGCGCTCGCGGGAATGGTCGAATTGCGCGGAATCACCTTGGCCACCGCGCCGCCGTAAGTCTCAATGCCCAGCGACAACGGGGTAACGTCCAGCAAAAGCATATTCTTCACGCCGCGATCCAAGATGTTGGCCTGCACCGCGGCGCCCAGCGCGACCACCTCATCGGGATTGAGCTCGATATGGGGCCGCCGCCCAAAATATTCCTGTACGGTCGTGCGGATCAGTGGGGTGCGAGTGGTGCCGCCTACCAGAACCACTTCGTCGATTTCCTTCGGCGAAACCTGGGCGTCAGCCAAAGCCTGGCGGACCGGACCCATGGTGCGATCGACGATCGGACCAATGAGAATGTCGAAATCCTTACGGGAAAACTCGTGAACAAAAACATCGCCGTTAGGCAGCGGGAAACGTAGCGTTTCCGAGTCCAGCTCCGACAATCGATGCTTCAAAACGATCAGC
>Ga0302180_10001899_pt1 | contig 16490 bp, 12 predicted proteins | sample I_Palsa_E3_2_FD_200575 | JGI IMG/M metagenome (GOLD analysis project Ga0302180, IMG submission 200575) | Peat permafrost microbial communities from Stordalen Mire near Abisko, Sweden - I_Palsa_E3_2 | ecosystem: Environmental > Terrestrial > Soil > Palsa > Peat permafrost | place: Sweden... | reverse complement strand
CATGAGGCCGGACACGCCCTCGTTGCGGCCATGCTGCCGCATTCTGATCCGGTGCACAAGGTGACCATTATTCCGCGCGGCATGGCGCTTGGTCTGACCATGCAGTTGCCGACCGACGATCGGCACAACTACTACAAGAACTATCTGGATACGCAGATTGCGATCCTGATGGGCGGACGGATTGCGGAAGAACTCTTCCTGAACCAGATGTCTACCGGTGCCGGCAACGATATTGAGCGAGCCACGGAACTGGCTCGCAAGATGGTTTGCGAGTGGGGCATGAGCGACCTGGGGCCGCTGACCTTCGGCAAGAAAGAAGAACAGATCTTCCTCGGACGCGAGATCGCGCAGCACCGCGACTATAGCGAAGCGACTGCCATCCAGATTGACGAAGAAGTTCGGAAGATGGTTAGTAAAGGCTACGCGACTGCGAAGGGGATCCTTTCCGAGCATCGCGAAACACTGATTCAGATCGCTAAGGCGCTGATTGAGCGCGAAGTGCTGGATGCTTCGGAAATCAAGTTGCTGGTCGACGGGCAGAACCTGCCCCCGATCAAGCCGCTCCCGGCAAAAACCGACGACGGCGTGCAGCAGGTGATCAAGCCGGAACGGGCTCCTGCCAAGGGCGGGGAGCGGCCGGCTACGGCGTAAGAGCTGGTGGTCGGTAGCCGGTGGCTATCGGCCAGGCAATATCGCAGTGATAGAAACGGCGGCTTAATGCCTTTCTTTTTTTGGACCACGTGGGTTCGGCTCTGTCTGCCAGTCCCAAGCTCTTTGCTGACCACCCACCACCGGCCACTGACTGCCATTTTTCATGAGCGCTCCGATCGCCAGGATTACAAGGAACGGATCGATGGGGCGACGATAGTAAACTTCAGGACTCGTGATGTAGTAGATGAGCGGAAACGAAAAGAGCACGAGCGCGTAGGGTAGAGTACCGGAAAAATCGGTTCGCAGCGCCCGCCTTAGTCCTACGAGTGCCAGCACGGTTAGAGTCGTGCAGAAGAGAATATTTGGCGGATCGAGCGGCTCCTGTTCCAGATAGGCATGATCCAGACTCCAGTAGCCTGTCCACAAAAATAAAGCACGGCGTAATGAGGTCCAAATGTACCAGCCGGGATGGGCGCGAATGAACTCAATTGCCTGGTGCTTCTTTTTGTCCATGTAGCCCAGTTCACCAAGTTCTCTGAATTCATTCCACTCCTGCGGATTATGCCAGGGGCCGAGTTCGTAGGGTCCCCAGTACGATGTCTCGCCTTTTGTGCCCAGGCGCAGAACCAATCCCATGTTGTCGCGGAAGGGAATGAATCGATGGAAAACCTCGTAGTTGCGGAGAAACCAGGGGGAGATGACCGCGATAAATGCGATGGCCGCAATCGCGCCAGCGGCGAGCGAACGATGGCCGCGGCGATGCCGGCGATAGATTAGCCATGCGGCGAGAAACGGAAGGACTGAGAGGAGGGCCGGGCTGGTTAGAGCGGCGATTCCCCAGAGCAGGCCCAAGACGATCCAGCTTCCGAACTTTTCTCCGTTTTCCAGATTCAACGTAATTAAGAAGAGAAGGCAGAGGAGCAGCGTCGCAAGCCATGTTTCCCAGATGCGCTCAACGGGAAAATAAATGCCGTAAGGGCAGAATGCCCACGCCCAGCCGGACCATTTGGCTATCCGAGCTCCAAAGCTGATGCGAGCGATCAGGAAGACGAGAATGCAGACCAGCGCGGAAATCATAGCGTTTAGCGAAAGCAACACTATGGCGGAGGCTTTTGTATAAGTGCCGAATAGCTCGAAGACTCCGGCGACGAGATATGGGTAGACCGGAGTCATCCAGGCCGTGGGACCAGTCTCGGCGAAGAGAGGGCTCGCGAAGCCGTGGCCCTCGACGATGGAGTAGGCAATTCTTCCGGTTTCATAGCCGAAGTGCCAGTGGTTGCGCGCGGGGTCGAGTTGCTCGGGCAAGAGAAAGACCATCACCACAAGACGGATCGCCAGCGCTCCGAGGACCATCGGGAGCAGGAAGGATGGGAAGCGCCTGTCGTTTGCAGTCGGGTTCGAGGTTTCTCGGGTCGCGGTCGGGTTGGAAGAGATTGCCAAGGGCTGATGATTTCGGCTTTGTTGATGATAAAGCATGCTTCGGATCTCTCGCTTTTGGCATGCGATACTGGTACACATTGTGAATCTGACTCTCAATTCGAAAGTTGCTCTTATTACTGGCGGGTCGCGGGGAATTGGCGCGGCCACGGTGCGGATGTTTGTTGGGGCCGGCGCCAAAGTTGTTTTTAACTATCAGGCGGCTCGGGCCGAGGCTGAGAATCTGGCGCGCGAATGCGGCGCGGAGAAGTGTCACACCGTACAGAGCGATCTTTCGACGACGGGTGCGGCGGCGCAACTGGTTTCTTCTGCGATTGCGGCCTTTGGACGGCTTGACATTCTGGTGGCGAATCACGGAATTTGGCCGCCGGAGGATGCGCCCATTGATCGCATGTCTGACGAGCAGTGGCATCGCACGATCGCCGTGAATCTGGATAGCGTCTTTTCGCTGGTCAAGCACTCGGTCGCACAGATGAAGAAGCAGGGCGGAGGACACGTGGTTTTGGTCAGTTCTACGGCCGGGCAGCGCGGCGAGGCTTTTCATTGCGATTATGCGGCCTCGAAAGGGGCGCTGATCAGCATGGTGAAAGGGCTCTCGACAGAACTGGCTCGCCACAATATTTACGTGAATTGCGTTGCGCCGGGGTGGGTGGCTACCGATATGTCAGCCGCGGCTTTGAATGATCCGCCGACTCGCGACAAGGTTTTTCGCACGATACCGATGGGACGCGTGGGAACGCCGGATGAGATTGCGGGGCCAATCCTGTTTCTGTGCACGCCTTATGCGGGATTTGTCACGGGCGAGATTTTCAACGTCAACGGCGGGGCGGTTCTGGTGGGGTAGCGAGATGCCCGGATGCGCGACCTGATCTTTTGAGAAAGCGGCAAATCCCAACGATCCGATTCAGGATTGAAGAATGTAGTTCGAGGCAACTTCTCGAAACGCGGCCACCTGTTTGTTCCTGGTGAGATCGTTCCATCCCATCTCTGAAGCCATCAGGTCCGCTACTGCGGGCGCCATTCCGAGGGCGGCGCGCGCGTTCAAAAACAATGCGCGGGTGCGCCTTGCGAGGACGTCCTCGACGGTGCGGGCCATTTCGGTTCGGGTTGCCCAGATGACTTCCGCTTTCAGGTAGGGCAACGCAGCGTCCAGCGGTTCCTCCAGGGTTCGATCAGACGCGATGAGTTTGCGAATCTCGTTCGCGTCCGAACCATAGACGGAGAGCGCACCGGACTCTTTCTCTGCATCTTGAAAGCCGTGGATCGGCAGATGACGCGTCACGCATGGCCTTTCCGCCAACTGCGCGAAGGTCGCCGCCTGATCGACGCAGTCTTCGGCCATGTGCCGATAGGTCGTCCATTTTCCTCCGCAGACGGTTACCAGGCCCGAGCGATCGATGTGGATAAGGTGATCGCGTGACAGTGCTGCAGTGTTCGGCACGCCCGTCGCGCGCACCAGCGGGCGGATGCCGGCGAATACGCTCAACACGTCGTTGCGGGTTGGCGCTTTTGTCAGGTATTCGGCGGCGGTCGCCAGGATAAAGTCAACTTCCGCTTCCATGGCAACCGGCTCAAGGGTTGCCGTCCGGATGGGGGTGTCGGTCGTCCCTACCAGCGTGTGACCATGCCATGGGATGGCAAATAGAACACGGCCGTCGCTCGTGTGAGGAACCATGATCGCGCTTCCGCCCTCGAGAAAGCTCGCTTCGAAGACCAGATGGATACCCTGACTGGGAGCGATGATTGGGGTCGCAGATGATTCCGCTTTCAGCCGAAGCAGGTCGCTGAAAGCTCCGGTGGCGTTGACCACAACCTTCGCCGTGGCGCGGAATACATTCCCGGTTTCGACATCGCGCCCAGTGACTCCATCCACGAAGCCCTGAGTGTCCTTGGTCAGGCCGGTGACTTCGACATAGTTGAGCAAGGTGGCGCCCTGTTCGAAGGCGGTGACCGCCATGTGAATCAGCAAGCGGGCGTCGTCGAATTGTCCATCGTAGTAAATTGCGCCGCCGCGGAGGCCTTCGGTCTTGAGGGTGGGCAGATGTTCGAGGGTTTCTTCTCTCGAGAGAATGCGTGAGGTGCCAAAACCATATTTGCCGGCCAGCAATTGATAGAGTTTCAAGCCCAGACCGTAGAATGGCGTCTCCCACCAGTCGTAGTTGGGCACGACGAATGCCAGATCGTGGACCACGTGAGGCGCGTTTTGGAGCAGCAGGCCGCGCTCCTTCAGCGCTTCCATCACCAGCCCGATATTTCCCTGTTCGAGATAGCGCACTCCGCCGTGCGCCAGCTTGGTGCTGCGACTGGAGGTGCCTTTTCCGAAGTCGCTTTGCTCGAGGAGCAATACATCGTAGCCGCGGGTCGCGGCATCGATCGCAACCCCGACGCCCGTGGCACCGCCGCCGACGATAATCATGTCCCATTCCCTGGGATGGCTTTCGACGCGACGCCACATTTCAGTTCGGTTCATGATTTCGTTCCGGTGGAGCGCCTATGCCCATTACGGCGGTGAGTGCGGTTTCGGTCCCGTTTGGCTGATTGCAGCATAGCGCGGGTCCGGCGCCCGCCAAAGTTACGAGCGAGGTCAGACGAGGTCAGAGGCAAAAATTGGGGCGGGGCGATTTGTCGCCGGCGGAAGGTAAATTACTAAGATCGCAAGGGTTAGTAAGGTTCGCGAAAGACGGCGCATCTCGGGTAACAACCTTTTAATTCTGCCGTAACAACCGGATGGCACCATCGTGGGCTGGAACAACAAACTCATTTGTGGGATGTTACAGGCAGCGTAGTAGGGTTTGCGGCGCCCCACCCGGCAAACCAGGAGTGTGGGGCTCCATGAAGCGTCTCGGCAAGGTTATCCGGTCGGTGCAAGCCTTCGGCCGAGAGCTGTCGGGCAGGTCGGTGGAGGCCAAACGCATCCCTTCGGTGGGTCTTGCACTTGGCGGAGGCTTTGCCCGCGGAATTGCCCATGTTGGGGTTCTGAAGGTTCTCGAAGAAGAAGGCATTCCGGTTCGCTTTGTCGCCGGCACCAGCGTGGGCGCATTGATTGGAGCCGCATACTGCAGCGGACTGACCATCGAGGAACTGGAGCAACTGGCCTACAAAGTTCGCTTTACCACCTTCGCGCGCTGGACGCTATCGCGCTACGGCTTCGCTACCACGAACCGTATGGTTTCCTTCCTTACCCGCATACTGAAGGTGCATACCTTTGAAGAGCTGCGTATTCCCCTCGGCGTGACGGCTACAGACTTCAACACAGGAGAAGGAGCTGTCTTCACCTCCGGCTCCATCATCGATCCGGTGCGCGCGAGTTGCGCGTACCCGGGAATGTTTCTGCCGGTGAGAATCAACGGACGGTGTCTGGTGGATGGAATGCTTTCGCATCCGGTGCCGACTCACCCTCTGCGAAAAATGGGCGCCGATCGAGTGCTGGCAGTGCACCTCAAAGGGCAGTGGGCGGGCGCCAGCGCGCCCCGACACCTTTTCGATGTGATCGGACAGTCATTCGCCATCGCCCAGGACATGATTGCTTCGGTGTGGAGAAGCGCGGCGGACATCGTAATCGAGCCGGATGTCGCGGGCTTTGCCTATGACGACTTCAAACGCGCCGGAGACTTGATCCGCGTAGGCGAAGCGGCGATGCGCAGCGCCTTGCCGGAAGTGCGCAAGTGGCTCGCAGTCCCTGCGGAGCCGGCCAATGTTCTGAACCTGCCTTCGCTCGTTCGAAGACCCGCGATCTCGCGGGCAGAATAAGAAAACCCAATCTCAACCGGGCCACTTTTTTCCCGGCATCATTTTGACCGATCCATCTTCGCTACTTCGCTTTCAGAGGTTCCAGGCAGCCCGCGACTTCCCATTTCTTTGAACAATATTTCGAAACGGCGCCCTTGCGCCTCGAGCTTCATTACAAGTTGTTGTATCAAAAACCACGATGGGTGTAGTATCCGTTCGGCCCACTTGCTGCCTGCCCGGGCGCGGGTGAATGTCTCGCGAAAATGTGAGGTTCCCAGGAGGAACCCTTGACCTCTACAGCTGCTCCACCACCCATGGCTTCGTCCGAATCCGCTAACCCAGTGGTATGGATCGTAGCGATCCTGGGAGCGGTTATTGCGGCTGTACTGATTCTGAGGATTCCGCCGATCGATCATCCCTGGCCTCAGAGATATGATCCGACCGGACACTGGTGGTTGTCGGCGCTACTGGCCGCACTGCCCGTGGTGGTGCTCCTCGGCTCTCTGGCGCTGCTGCATATGAAGGCGCATTATGCTGCGCTGCTTGGTCTGGCGACTTCGATCCTCTGCGCGATTTTGATCTTCGGTATGCCCGCGAGTCTGGCCGCCAAGACGGCGGTGCTCGGGGCAGGGTACGGGTTATTGCCCATCGGCTGGATCATTCTGAATGTAATCTTTATGTACCAACTCACGTGCGACGCCGGTCTGTTCAAGGTGCTCCAGGAGAGCCTTACCGGCATCACCCAGGACCGGCGCCTGCAGCTGTTGCTGATTGCGTTCAGCTTTGGTGCGTTCTTCGAGGGTGCAGCCGGTTTTGGTACTCCGGTCGCTGTGACGGCGGCGGTGCTGATTGGTCTCGGTTTCCGGCCGCTCGAAGCCTCCGGATTATCGCTGATTGCCAACACTGCGCCGGTGGCCTATGGCGCCATCGGGACTCCTCTTATTGCGCTACAGGGAGTGACGGGATTGAACCTGATGCAGTTGAGCGCGCAGACGGGACGGATCTTGCCTTTCTTCTCGGTGCTCGTGCCGTTCTGGCTGATATGGGCTTTTGTCGGCTTCTCGGCAATGGTCGAAGTCTGGCCGGCGGTGCTGGTGGCCGGAGTATTTTTCGCCATTCCGCAGTTTCTGATGTCGAATTTTCACGGACCGTGGCTCGTCGATGTGGTTGCGGCGGTCGTTTCCATGGCCGCGCTCATTCTTTTTCTCCTGAAGTGGAGTCCCAAGCGCATTTGGGGCTTTGAGCACGAGGGCGAACGCGCGGCCCGCGGCACGCATGGGCACAGCGCGGCGCAGGTGACAAGGGCATGGGTTCCATGGCTGGTGCTGAGCGTTCTGGTCTTCATGTGGGGATTGCCCACTGTCAAGGCTGCGCTCGACAAGATCTCGGCGCCAAAATTTCCCGTCGCCGGTCTGCACCTGATGATTCAGCGTGTGCCTCCGGTGGTGCGCAAACCAACGGCGGAAGGTGCCGTATACACGCTGAACTGGTTGACGGCTACCGGGTCCGGCATTCTGGTGGCGGCGGTGATCTCGGGCTTCATCATGGGATTCACACCCTGGAAGATGGCGCACATTTACTGGAAGACGCTCGTGCGGGTGCGGTTTTCCTTGCTTACGATCGCAGCCATGCTGTCTATAGGCTATCTCACGCGTTATTCGGGGCTGGACGCCGCGATGGGTCTGGCGTTTGCACGGGCTGGCGTACTCTATCCGTTTTTTGGCACCTTGCTCGGCTGGCTGGGAGTAGCGCTTACCGGCTCCGATACCTCGTCGAACGTGTTGTTCGGGAGTCTCCAACGAATTTCCGCTGAACAGGTCGGAGTATCACCGATCCTGATGGCGTCTGCCAACAGTTGCGGCGGAGTGATGGGAAAAATGATCGATGCGCAGAGCATCGTTGTGGCCAGCACCGCCACCGAGTGGTACGGGCATGAAGGCGATATCTTGCGTTTTGTGTTCTTCCATAGCATCGCGCTTGCGGCTCTGGTGGGAATTATGGTGACTTTACAGGCCTATGTGTTTCCCTTCACGCGGCTGGTGGTGCGGTAGAGCGCGATTACCGTGCGGCTGCAAGAACCGCGTCGCGGGCGTGTTGCATCGTGGACCTGGCACCATAAAAATCGTAGTTGCCACGGCCAAAAGTCGCGATGTGAAGAGAACCGTCATCATTCAGAAATGCGGACTTGATCTCGCTCCTCGATAGCGAGACCGGCGGTTCGCATCCTTTGGGGCTGGGAGAGGCCGTGCATTTGTAGGTGACCGATCCTGAAGGCGAGATCGTCAAGAGTCCGATGCAGAATGTCACGCCGGGATTGTTTGTCCTTCGTCCAAAGAAAACTCCACCGAGAGCACCCATATGCCGGTGCCGAACCATGGATGTGAAGCCCGCATTCTGTGCGGGGGATTGCGCGGACGGCTGGGGTGCGATTGCAGGCTGCGGAGCGGTCAGGGCGGCCTGAGTCTGCCCTGCCGGGCCGCTTTGTTGTGGCGTTCGATTTTGATCGACGCGGGCAGGTCGTTTGCGCGGTGTTGGCGTTGTAGCCTGATCCGTGGTCTGGCTCGACGATTTGTCCTGTTGTAGTTGCAGGTCGAGAGTCGCTGGCGCGCCGCTTCCGGATTCCGCGGGTTGCTGCGGCGGAGGGCTTTGGACATTGGATGATGCAATGGAGCCCGATTGTGAATATATGCCGGCTGCAGGCGCATTTTGTGTATTCGATTTTGGGCGGAAGACAAGCGCACCAGCTGCAACGACAATTGCGATCGCAGCAGCTGCGGCAATGAGGCGATTGCGCGATGCCCAGGACTTCGGGCCGACAAGAGGGCTCATCGAAGATGCTTTGGTCGCCTGCATCTGTGACTCAAACCGCTCCCCTTTTTCTCGACCCGGCACTTCAGCCGGCGGTTGTAACCCTTGCGGCTTCTGTCGCGCAGCCTCGACTACGGTTTTGTGCGGCGCGGAGCCAACCGCAATTGGCGGGACGACCGCGTTCTTCTGATACTTTACCGGCACCACGTCAGGACTTTCGAGTGCAACACCGAACTGCTCGGCAGCGGCAAAACGCTCGGCGGGATCCTTTTCCATCGCTCTCAGCACCGCCGCTTCGATGCCAGCGGGTATGTAGGGGTAGTAGAGACTTAGCGGGGGCGGAGGCGTATTTACGTGGTCGTACTGGATCTGATAATCGCTGTCACTGTTGAAAGGGAGATTTGCCGTCAACATTTCGTAGAGCGTAACTCCGAGCGAGTAGATATCGGAGCGGGAATCCACGCCTGAGTTACGGATTTGTTCCGGCGACATATAAGCTACGGTTCCGAGCGAAACCCCGGTGCGCGTCAGATTGCGGGCGCTTAATGCCTTGGCAATGCCAAAGTCCATGACTTTGACAATCCCGAAGCTGTTGACCATGATGTTGGCCGGTTTGATATCGCGATGAACGATACCCATGCGGTGTGCGAAGCCAACACCGAGGAGCACCTGTTTGAAAAGAGGAATTGCTTCCTGATATTGCATGGCTCCCGCACGGCGGATCATCTGTTCCAACGATTCGCCATCGACATACTCCATCGCGATGAGCCAGTTACCGTCCACGTTGATAAAATTGTAGAGGGTGGCGATATTAGTGTGATTCAGATTGGCTTGAGCACGAGCTTCCGACTGGAATCTCTGGATCAGTCCGGGATCGCGGCTGAGTTCGGAGGACAAGAATTTCAGGGCAACACGGCGATCCAGATTGAGGTCGACGGCCTTGTAAACGACCCCCATTCCCCCTTCGCCTAATCGCTCTTCAATACGATAGTTCGCGATCTGGGTTCCCAACATATACTGACCTCACTGCATTACTGCGCTACACGCTGATTATGGATGCGAGTGATTGCGGTTATTCTCCACCTTCAGAATCTGAAGCGTGATATTGTCCGGCGCTCCACGTTCCCGTGCCATCTCGACGAGCCTTTGACACGCGGCGGACGGCGAAGATCCAGACACGACGCTCAGCAGATCCCGATCGTTGACCAGGTTCCACAGACCGTCGGTGCACAGAAGGAACAAATCTCCGTCTGCCAATAATAGGGGTGTTTCAGGGCATTCGATTTCGAGTGGGCCGTCGGCTCCCAGGGCGGCCATTAAAACGTTTCGGTCCGGGTGCTTCTCGGCGTCGTCGGGACTCAGCATGCCGGTTTCGACCAGGCGCGCGACGTAGGAATGATCGCGCGTCATGCGAGTAATAACCCCGTCCCGTATCAGATACAGGCGACTGTCTCCGACATGAACATAGTGCAGGTATCCATTGCTTAACGAAATCGCGATGCAGGTCGTACCCATACCCTGCAAACCGTGCTCCAGCGCAAATTGACGGATACGTTCGTGCGCGGCATGCATGGCATTCAGGAGCACGTGCTGGCGGTCGTCGTCATCGGATTGTTGATAGACCTGGCGCACCGTATCGACCGCCAGGTGGCTGGCTTCCTGACCGCCATTGTGGCCCCCCATGCCGTCAGCGACGATCGCCAGTCTGCCCTTACGACGAAATTCCTCATCGGTCTCCGGTTCCCAGTAGCCGTAATAGTCTTCATTGCCTTCGCGCACGCAGCCCGTATCTGTAAGGTTTGCCAGCATCACGCCGGGTCGAATTTGCAGGCAGGTCGCCATTACAGGCACTTGAATTTCAGAGTAACTTCGCCCAGCCGAAATTGGTCATTGTCATTGATTTCCTCGCGGCTGATGGCCTTGTCATCCTTGTTGAGATAAGTGCCGTTGGTCGAGTCCAGATCGCTGAGGAAGAATTTACCTTCCTTCGCGCGGAGGCTGGCATGTCTGCCGGAGATCGTAGGATGATTAATCACAATGTCGCAGCCCGGATCGGATCCGAGCATGTTCTGCCCATCCCTGATACGGAAGTCCTTGCCCTTGTCGTTGCCGTCCAGCAATACTACCCAGCCCACGAGTGGTGGTTTATGCAAGTCAGATACCACTACCGTTTTGCGCGATGTTGGCACCGGTGGGGGCGGAGACGGTGATTCTACGCGCGTCTTTGCGAGATTTCCGGAAGTGCCGACGAAACCAGTCTTCTGGCAGTACGGACACATGTCCCATGAGTCTTCCATCTGATGCCCATTGGCGCAAAACTTTGCCATTTTTTCCCCCTGTAAGTTGCTCGACGACGAGTTATCCCGCTACTTGGTCAAACACTGTGATAAGTGAAAGCCGCAATCGATCGGCCGATCAGAATTCGGTCTCCATGTTTCAGGGGCACCTTGCTTACCTTGGCTGAGTCCGGAGAGTTCAAAAATACGCCGTTGGTCGAACCAGAATCGATCAGCATAACTCCAGTCTCGAGGGGGACAACCCAGGCATGCTCCTGAGATACAGAGTCGTCCGAGATTACGATCTGGCACTTAGAGGGATCGCGGCCGATCATAAGGCCTTGCTTTGGAACCTGAAACCGTTGGCCGGAGAGTTGACCGCCGGTGCATTGCAAACTTCCAAAGTTCTGCTGGGAGGCAGCGGCGGGAATCGTCTTTGCCACACCGCGTGGGTTTTCCCCCGCTCGCATTCCCGGTGCCGCCGCGGGTGCGGGCTGCGCTTCGCGCTTGCGCATAACGAACCAGATCACCGCGATCCCGATAAGAGCAACCAATCCCCAGATGAGGATTTGCTGGTTTAAGGAGAAGCCCTGGTTGCGAATCGCGGCTTTGCAACTGTCGATGTATTCCTGCACGAATGGAAAGCCCGAGCTGTCTTCCTTGATTGCCAGAAACTGGCTCTCGGCTTTTTTATAATCGCCCGATTCGTAGGACGCGAGCGCCTCCCGGTACCGGCTGGAAAGCTCGCTATCGCGGCCCTTGATGTTGAGTTCCTGAACAAATTGATCGGCCACCGACATTGGAACCAGGTCATGGATGCCCTGGGTGTCTCTCATGGAGAAGGTCGCAATGCCGATAACCTGACCATGCTCGTTAAACGCGGGACCACCGCTATTGCCGGGATTGATGGCGGCGTCGGTCTGAATCGCCTTCCAGCCGCCGGTCATCTGTCTTCGGGCGCTAAGCCTTCCGGCGGTGAGAGTGGCCTCTACACCTGGCTGTTCTCCCGAGCCCTGCACTTCCGCGGCCCCAGGAAATCCCAAAATGTAGATCTGGTCGCCTTGCTCGACCGACCGGTCGTCGCCCAGTTGGACAGTTGGCAGATTATCGGCTTCGATTTTCAGGATCGCTACGTCTTTTCCGGGAGTCGGCTCGCCGATTTTTCTTACGTCACACGGCATCAGTTTGATCGTCGTTTGCATGCCATTAAAAATCGGGATGCTGGCGGTTACATTCTCGGCTGGGACCATCTGATTGCCGAGGTCAAATTGGATACCGACGTTCAGGAAGTAGTTTTGCAGGACATGGGCGAAGTTTGCGCGGGCATCGCCGTTCTCCAGATTGACACCCTGACGGTCTAAATCGCGCAAGACTTCGTTGATTTTCTGCTTGGCTAGCATGGGGGCAATGAACTCCGCCAGGGCGGAGGGATTTTCCGTGACGACGTGGGCATTGGTGACGATGTAGCCATCCGGCGTGATAATGAAGCCGGAGCCTCGGCCATCGACTTTTTGAGTCGACGGATCGTAGGTATTGCCCCGGACCAGATATCTTCCCGGATTATCCGCGATTGCGTTAATCACCGCCCGCTCGCGCTCGGCGCTATTGTTGGCGATTACGCCAGCTCTTACTTGTCGGTTAACCTTGACCTTGATTTCATCAAGGTTCTCAAGGGTTGGATTGTAGACTCTCACCCCTACGCTCCACACGGAACGGATCAGGATCACGCCGGGCTTATTTTGTTCGGCTATTTCATGTCCGCTGAGAGGCCTTGGGGGCGCCGCATAAGAATGGACCGCACTCGCTAAAAGGACCGCCGAGGCAACAATCCGCAGCGCAGAAAATCCCGGTTTCATCTTGTCCTCCTCGGTCTACGAGATCCGAATTCGGGTCCTGGGTTCAATCGTCCTGGGTTCAATCATCCCAGGTTCAATCTTTGCCGCCGGGTAGGAAACAAAGATTGTTTTGCCGCTCGCACCCTGTCAGATACTGTGTTGGTTCCTGGGGGGAGGATGGGTCGACCAATAAGCGTGGAAAATTATACACCGGGGTTTCGCATGGTCGAGAGGCAAAATCCGGCCAGGGCGGTTGCCCGCCGCAGGGGCGGCCCGAAGATGTTCGTTAACCCGGATCGGGCGGATGAGTCGTAGCCGCAGGCTACTGCGGTTTCGCTGCTTCGCTTGGCTCCTGGGTTTGTTGAGCCGGGGTGTTTTGGGATGACACGGTCGACTGCACGATCTTGCTCGGCGGAACTTCGGTTCCGCTTGGATAGATGAGGATTTTTACCGTACCCCAGTCGTCTTTTTTTTCGGACTTCTCGTCGGACTGCTTGCCCAATCCGAGAGTCCTGAAGTCATTATCGTCAAATCCAAAGTGCTCAACCAGGTACTCGCGCACCACCATGGCCCGCGCTTCGGTCAGAACCAAATCCTTCTGCGCATCGCCTTCCATACCGGCCGAGACCACAACCACGGCAAATCCGAAATTGTTTTTGGCCAGGTACTCACCACCGGCATTGAGTGACTTTTCATTCTTCAGTTTGGCAGCGTCCTGTTTAGCAAAGAGCTGCTTCGCCGGGTAAGTAAACTCCTTGATCGGCGCGCCTTGCGGCAGCCGCTCAACCTCGTATTTCGCTAACTCGGCGGAATCCTCGTAGCCGCGGGCCTTGAAAAATCCACGCAGGAGAAAGTTGTGTTTCATCGCTTCCATGTTTTCCTGGAAGTCGGTGACTCCGGCCTGAGCCTGGACCATGGTCTTCTGCAGGGAGCCCGTCGCGTCCTCGAGGTTGTCGTAGAGCTGTTTATTGTTCACGAGCGCCCCTACCGTGCCCTGCCCTCCATCGATCTTGGCGCTGATCGATTGCAAGTTTGCCGACGCCTTGGTGACGTTCTGCATCGCTTTCTGGCTGCCGTCCAGAAGGTCGCTTGCCTTGTCCAGCAAATCCGCCATTTCGAGCGGTGGCTGGCTGGCGATCGTTTCGCCATCCTGTACGTCAGGGGTGCCGGGGGAGCCGGATGAGATTGCCATGTACTGGTTTCCGAGCAAGCCTTCGGTTTCGATCGTGGCCACGGAATTCTTCTTGATTATCGCGTGCGTTGAATTGTCCAGATCCATGAGCACTGTGACCTTGTCTCCCGGCTTTTGCGGCAGCATGATGGTTCGGACGGTTCCCACGTGAACTCCACCTAAACGCACGTCACCGCCCTGATCCAGGCCCTCGACGTTGTCGAATTGCGCCTTTAATTGATAGGTGCGGCGGAAAAGATATTGCTTGCTCCCGATGATGAAGACGCCGGTGGCGAGGAGCGCCAGCGTCGTTACGATGAAAATGCCCAGCCGTATTGCTCTCGACATAATTACTCCTACGAATACTTTAGAAACTCTTTGACAAACTCGATGTCACTTCCCTGAAGTTCCTCGAAGCTGCCTTCGATCACCACGTTCCCTTTATCGAGAAGAGCCAGACGGTTCGAAATCGTTTTCGCGCTGTGCAGATCGTGGGTCACAACGATAGAGGCCATGTGGTGCTCCTGCTGGAGTTTGAGAACCAACTCGTTGATTTCGCCGGAGCTGATGGGATCGAGACCGGCGGTCGGTTCATCCAGCAGCAAGATGTCCGGTTCGAGGGCCAGCGCTCGCGCCAGGCCCGCTCGCTTTTGCATGCCACCGGAGATGTCAGAGGGCATCTTGTCGTACTGTCCATCCAACCCCACTTCGGTGAGCAGTTGCCTGGCGCGCTCGCTGCGCTCGTTCCCGGACATTTCCTGTTTGTGGTGCAGCAGCGGGAAAGCCACATTCTGTTCGACGGTGAGCGAATCGTAGAGAGCGGCGTGCTGAAACAGAAAACCCATTTTCTTTCTGATTTCGCCCAACTCATCAAGTGATAGTCCGGTGATTTCCTGACCATGGATGCGAACCGACCCGGAATCGGGCTTTTCCAATCCGATGATGATTCTGAGCGAAACGCTTTTACCCGTGCCGCTGCGTCCCAGAATCGCCAAAGTCTCGCCTCGGTTCACATTAAGGCTGAGTCCGTTGAGAACCTTTTGAGGTCCGAAGGACTTGTGCAGATCTTCGACGGAAATGACGGGAGCGTTGGCACGGTTCGCAGTGTCCGGTGGATTCAGCGCAATTTGATCGGCAGTATTCATAGTTCCTAGAAGATCCGTCTAAACCCAATCCGTCTGATCTGAACCCTATGATCAGGGGAAAAATATGAGGATGAACTTCACCAGCACCACATCGGCGAGGATTACGAAGAGCGATGAAAGAACCACCGAACTCGTCGCGGCGCGGCCCACCCCGGCAGCACCGCCCTCGGTACGCATCCCCTGGAAACAGGCGATCAGGCCGATGATCAGGCCAAATACGGCGGTTTTGAAGGTCGGAGGCAGGAGATCGTTGAAATCGGCGCCCTTGAATCCGCTATTGATGAACTGATGCAGAGAGAGCGGCTCCACCAGAGCCTGGGCTACCCAGCCCATCAGTAATCCGCAGGCATCGCCGGCGATAGTCAGCAGGGGTAGCATCAGGATGCACGCCACGATGCGGGTCGCAGCCAGGAGCCGATAGGGGTTGACCGCGGAGGCTTCGATGGCATCGATCTGTTCGGTCACTTTCATCGACGCCAACTGCGCGCCGATGCCGGCACCCACGCGGCCACTCACCACCAGACCCGTGATAATCGGGCCGGTCTCATGGATGACCGAGAACACGATTGCGGCGGGAAGTAGAGACTTGGCGCCGAAGCGGGTCAGGCTGTAGCGGGCCTCCATCGAGAGGACCACGCCGGTTGCGGCGCCGGCCAAGGCGACGAGTGGCAGGGACTTTGATCCGATCTCATCGAGTTGGACAAACAGCTCGCCGAACTCAAAGGGCGGCGTGACGGCGGCCCGGGCAACCCGCCAAAAGAAAATTCCGAGGTCGCCAAACCATTCGAAGAAATCGCCGATAAAGTTGGTTGGAGCGGTCAAAGTCGAAGCCATCAGCAGACCTTTTTGCAGCCGGGGAACTCACCTTGACACTGATTTTACGCTCAATCGTGAAAGAACCTGATAACATTGGGGCGAAAAGTACACCAAAGATCGGAGCTGTTAAACGCTTCCGTTGAATGTAATTTGCAGCCGGTCACTTGAACCGGATCGGGATTTCGTGTAATACGGTGTTGTGTGGTGGCGGTTTATTCGAGAGTGTAAGAAAGTGGCAACTATTTCCCGCACTCCAACATCACATGGGCATTTCGCAAATCCGGCGCCTACGGAACTCCCTCGCTGTGGTTCCGCCGGTGTAAGACTTCGAACCTCCTAGCCAATATTTGTTGGAGTTCGGATGCAATTCAGCAGCAGGTCGGAAGTGACAACGAGGACTTCTCGTCCCGGCTTGCCTCGTTCTGTGCCTTGGCTCGTAATCACCAATCCTTCACGCAGTTCAGACAAGCGATCATTCCGACCGCTTCTTATCAGGTTTGCAATCGGAAATAAAATCCACCATACCGCCGGAGGACCCTATGGCGACGAATTTTGTCCAAATTGAGAATGATTCGGAAATAAAGAAACGCCTGGAAGCCGAGCGCATACGCTTGCGCAAAAT
>Ga0302180_10001897_pt1 | contig 16494 bp, 16 predicted proteins | sample I_Palsa_E3_2_FD_200575 | JGI IMG/M metagenome (GOLD analysis project Ga0302180, IMG submission 200575) | Peat permafrost microbial communities from Stordalen Mire near Abisko, Sweden - I_Palsa_E3_2 | ecosystem: Environmental > Terrestrial > Soil > Palsa > Peat permafrost | place: Sweden... | reverse complement strand
TGAGTTCACGAGGATCCCCTTCACGAGTAGCACTGCCTCACCGTCGCGCATCGGGCGATGGGACCGGCGGATCTAGCCAGCGCTGGTGAGGAATGCCTCGACGTCGGCAGCGAACTCGGCGTGATGCTGGAACAAGAACCCATGCGCCGAGTCGGGGTATATCTTCACGCGGGCGTGCGGGATCAGCCCCGCGAGCAGGTACGAATAATGCGGCGGGATCATCGGGTCGCTGTCGCCGTTGGCCACGAACACCGGCATGTCGATAGCACCGAGCCGCTGCAGCAGCGCGTGATCGGGGATCCCCCATATGCAGACGGCGTCATACTGCGCTTCGCGCGTCGCCCACGTCGTGACCGTGTCCCGGTCCTCAGTCCTCGCGTACATGCGCTGCAGCGCTTCCTTACCGGCTTGCCGACTTGTGGCCGACCGGGCGAAGAACACCTTGAGGTAGGCCTCCGGCTTGTGTGCGGCGTGCCGACCGCGTCCATGACCTCTGGCGCCCAGCCGTGCATTCCGGCCGCACCCTGCGGCGCCGCGGAGGCCAGGACCAGCCTGCGGACCATCGCCGGCCGGGTCAGCGCGATCTGCTGCGCCACGAAGCTGCCGATCGAGAAGCCCAGCAGATCCACCTCGCTGAGCCCCATCGCAGCCAGGAAGGCGAGGGCATCGCGCGCCATCTGCTCGATGGTGTCCGGGGTTGTCCCGGTCGAGCCGCCGACGCCGACGTTGTCGAACGTCACCACCCTCCGGGCCTGCGCTACCGCGTCGATCAGCGCCGGGTCCCAGCTGTCCAGGTTCCCGCGGAAATGCTGAAGCAGGACCAACGGCACCGTAGCCTCGCTGCCGCCTGTATCACGGTAGGCGTAGTCGATGCCATTGGCGGCACTGACCATTTCGTTCCGAAGATCCGAATATCCCATGTTTCCACCGCGCCTGGATGTCGTCCTGCAGTTGGGTTCCGATCGCGGGTACGTCCTTTTCAGGACTCGGGAGCGAGGAAGTGCTCGGCATAGGGGGTGCCGGCGAGCTTCCCGCCGATCAGCCGGGACAAGAGCAGCAGTGTGCTGCGGGGCCGGTAGTTGCCCACGACGTGCTGCGTCTGCCCGGCGGCGTTGCGGGTGACCATGGTGAAGTTGCTGATCGGCTCGCCGCGGACCCCGGCGGTGTAGTCCTCGAGCCAGCCGTTGTCGCCGTAAGGGCCGACGAAGTGGAAGTCCTGGTAGTCATAGAGCGTACGGATGGCCACCAGTACGGTCCGCACTGCCTCGGGGCCCTGCACGAAGCCGTCCATCATCGAGCCCTCCAGGGTGACGTCGTCGGCCAGGTTGTCCAGCCAGGCCGGGTAGTAGTTGGCGAGGGCGGGATCGCCGCTTCCCGTATGTGTCATGCCGTGCCTCCCTCGGGATCCGGCAGCGGGCCGGATGCGTGTGTGGTACCCCCACAGGGTGGCGCATCGGGCCGCCGAGCCGGACCAGTGACATTGCCTGGCCGTTACCCTGGTCTCCGCCGTGGTCTGTGATAGGGCACGGACGGAGACGGAAGAGGTCATTGGTTCAAGTCCAGTGCGGTCCCGCGATTTCCGAAAATCTGTCTGGCGATGCGGAAACCAAAGGGGAGCCAGGCTTCAGGCGGATCTGGTGTCCTTCTGGCGGTTCAAGATCATGCGCATGGCCGTGCCCTTGCCTGCCGTCACCGAGGCCGTCCCACCCGGGGTGCGCGAACCCTGCGAGCCTGACGCGACGCAGCCGCCACCTGAGCCGTATCACGGACCAGGGTAACGGCCAGGGTATTTGACCGGTCCGGCTCGGCCGCCCGATGCGCGACGGTGAGGCAGTGCTACTCGTGAAGGGGATCCTCGTGAACTCACCGTCTTTCCCGGAAGGTCCCGGTTCGGTCTCCGCGGCGCCGCACCTGCCGGACGGGTTCGCCGGCACGTTTACCAGCCGGTACGTCGAGGCCGGCGGGCTGCGCCAGCACGTGGTCACCGGCGGCGACGGCCCGCCGTTGCTGCTGGTGCACGGCTGGCCGCAGACCTGGTACGCCTGGCGGCTGGTCATGCCGGCGCTGGCCCGCGGCTTTTCCGTCGTGGTGCCCGACCAGCGCGGGTGCGGGCTGTCCGGCAAGCCCGGGGACGGCTACGACACCGGCACCTTGGCCGCCGACCTGGCCGCGCTGATGGACGCGCTGGGGCACCGCCGGTTCGCCGTGGCCGGTCATGACACCGGGATGTGGATCGGCTACGCCCTGGCCGCCGACCACCCCGGCCGGGTCGCCCGGCTGGCGGTCGCCGAGACCCCCCTGCCGGGCGTGTCCGACGCGCGGCCCGCTGGCCACGACATCCAGTCACAAGGAAGGCATTGTCATGAAACCACAATGGCCGGTGCCCGCCGGGCTGCATCCGGCCTCGGCTCCGCTACCCATCGAGGGCGAGCTGCGTTCTTTCGGCGGCGCGACGCGATGGCTCAATTCGCCGCCACTCACGCCTGCGGGGCTGCGCGGGAAGGTGGTCCTGGTTGATTTCTGGACTTATACCTGCATCAACTGGCTACGCCAGCTTCCCTATCTCCGCGCGTGGGCCGGGAAGTACTCCAGCCAGGGACTGGTGGTAGTCGGCGTGCACACACCCGAGTTCGCGTTCGAGCATAACGTCGACAACGTCAGCCGGGCCGTGCAGGAGATGAGGATCGATTATCCGGTCGCGATCGACAATATCTATGCGGTATGGAGTGCTTTCGACAATTACTACTGGCCGGCCATCTATTTCGCGGACACCGGAGGACTGATCCGGCATCACCACTTCGGTGAAGGCGGATACCAGCAGTCGGAGATGATAATCCAGCAGCTACTGGCCGAGGCGGGATCCGTCGGCGCAGGTCCTGAGCTAGTGTCAGTCGATGCCCGTGGAGTTGAAGCTCCCGCCGACTGGGCCAACCTGCGGTCACCGGAGAACTACACCGGCTACGAACGCGCCGAGAACTTCTCGTCCCCCGGTGGCGCGGTGCTGGGCAATCGTCAGGTCTACACGGCCCCGGCGCAGCTGAAACTGAATCACTGGGCCCTGTCCGGAGACTGGACGGTGGGCGAACGGGCTGCCACGCTGAACGAGGCCAACGGGCAGATTAGCTACCGCTTCCACGCCCGCGACCTCCACTTGGTCATGGGCCCGGCAGTACGGGACACATCCATACGATTCCGCATGCTTCTCGACCGGCAGCCGCCGGGCGCGGCACATGGGGTCGATGTGGACGACCAAGGTAACGGAACCTTGGCCGAGCAGCGGCTGTACCAGCTTCTAAGGCAACCCGGCCCCATTACCGACCGCACCTTCGAGATTACCTTCCTGGACCCTGGGGTCCAGGCCTACGCGTTCACCTTCGGATAGATCAGGGTGCCCGGCCAGGTGCGGGCAGCGATCTGGCTAGGTCGGCACGGCTGTCGGTCCCGGCGTCGCGCAATGCCACGCGAAGCTGTCTGCGGGAGCTGATGTCGAGCTTGGTGAAGATCTTGCGCAGGTGCCATTCGACCGTACGGGCGCTGAGGAACAGCTGGGCACCGATTTCCGTATTCGTCAACCCGTCACCTGCGAGCCGCGCGATCTGCATCTCCTGCGCGGTGAACTCCTCGACCGGTTGGGTCGTGCGCCTGCGTACAGGCTCGCCCGTGGCCAGCAACTCGCGACGGCTGCGCTCAGCGAACCCCTCCATGCCCATTGCGATGAAGCCCTCGTAGGCAATGCGCAGTTGCACGCGCGCGTCTGCGCGGCGTTTCTCGCGCCGCAGCCACTCGCCGTACAGGAGATGGCCGCGGACCAGGGCAGGGCGCAGGCGAGTACGACCGAGCCACTGGATCGCCTCGCGGTAGAGGCGCTCGGCGTGCTCGCCATCACTGAGCAACGCACGTGCCCGCGCCTCGACTCCGAGCGCCAACTGGGTCCCAGCGGCCTGCGTTCGCTCGGAGAGCCGCTCCATCGCTTCGGCCGCGAGCTCGGTCCTGCCGCAGCGTGTGGCCGCCTCGACCAGCTCAGGCAGTGACCAGACCGAAGCCATGAGCTCGTCCCGCGCGCTCGCGCTCTCAGCCGGGCCCAGCGCCGCCTGATAGTGACCGAGGCCGTTATGGAGTACCGCGCACGCGAGTTCGCCGAAGGTGAGCGTCACCCCCTCACCTCGGGCGATCGCCGTTGAGTCGCTGGCCTCTATTAGCGCCGATGTTTGTGCCTCGTCGCCGCGGCACGCAGGGAGCATCGGTCTTGCGAACAGTATGGGCGGGGTGCCCGTCGCCTCCGCGATCGCGTCGGCTTCATCGAGCAGCGCCGCCGCAGCATCTAGATTGCCGCAGAAAACGCGCCTATCCGCGAGGAAGTTGAGGGCGAGCGGGAGCACAGCCAGCGCGCCAACGTCCCGTGCGATCTGCACGTTGCGGTGGGCCAGTTCATCCCATGTCTCGTCATCGAACAGGTCAGGCGCGACGCGACGGGCAATCCACGGCCAGCGCACGTCTCGCCCGCCACTGCGGCCTTGGTCGCGAACCGCGCTGAGTGCATGCTTGAGCGCCGGCGCGCTGGCCGTGTACCCGTCCACGAAACGGGGGGCGAGGCCATCGAGCAACAGGTCGGCGGCACGCGGCACCCCTTGCGGGGACGGGGCCCGGCGAGCGGCCTCGGCGGCCTCCAGCACACCGCCGCCAAGGCGCCCTGCGATGCTCGCCGCGCGCAGGGCCTCAAGATATGTCTCTCGCGCCAGGCCCGGATCGAGCAGTTCCAGCTGCCTGGCCGCATCAAGGAGCAGCGGCACTGCGGCTCCGCCGCGCCTCAAGTCCAAGGCGAGCTGTCCGCGCAGGCGCTGAAGCACGGCCTGGTCGAACTTGCCCAGCGCCCCGGCCGCTGCGGTTGCGAGGAGCGCGGAAGCCTCTTGGGGTGCTCCGGCTAGCTGCTTGGCCCGCGCGGCCTCAAGCGCGCGCCGCGCCCTCCGACCTTGGTCAGGCGTCAGTGCCGCGGCGCGCTGCAGGAAAGCAGCAGCTGCGGCCAGCCCGCCGCGCGCCTGCGCCCGCTCGGCTGAGCGCTCCAGCTCCCAGGCGACGTCCTCGTCGGGCACGAGCGCGGCGTGGGCGCGGTGCCAGGCCCGACGGTCCGGATCGACCTCTGTATCGGTGGCCGCGGCCAGCGCCCCATGCGCATTTCGGCGTTCCTCGGCGGCCGCCGCATGGTAGACCGTTGACCGCAGCAGCGAGTGGCGGAACATGACCTGCTCGCCGACCTCAAGCAGGCCATCCGCTTCCGCGGGAGTTACCGCCTCAGCTGGGATGCCCAGGACCGCGGCCGCTCTCCAAAGCAGAATCGGCTCACCGGTCGGCTCGGCCGCAGCCACCAGCAGCAGCCGTTGGGTCGCGGCGGGCAGCCGCTGGACGCGCCACCGGAAGCTCGCTTCGATCCGGCCCGGCAGCGGTTGCTCGCCCGGCAGGCCGAAGCCGCCAGCCAGTCTCGCCGGGGACAGTTCGCGGGGCAGCTCAAGCAGCGCCAGCGGATTCCCGCGCGTCTCGGCGAGTATCCGATCCCGCACGCGCTCGTCTAGCGGCGCGGTGATGGCCGAGGCGAGCAGGTCGCGCGCGCAGTCGTCCGGCAGTCCCTGCAGCTGCAAGTCCGGCAGCCCGGCCAGCTCGTCAAGCTCGCCCGGCTCACGCTCGGCGAACAGCAGGACGACCGACTCCGCCTGCAGCCGCCGCGCCACGAACGCAAGCACCTGCGCCGAGGACCGGTCAAGCCACTGGGCATCATCAACCAGACACAGCAGGGGCCGTTCCTCGGCGGTGTCGGAGAGCAAGCTGAGCACCGCCAGCCCGATCAGGAACCGGTCGGGCTGCGTCCCCGAGCTCAACCCGAACGCCGTCCCGAGCGCATCGCGTTGCGGCGGCGGCAGCTGCCCGAAGCCGCCCAGTATCGGCCTGCACAACTGATGCAGGCCGGCAAAGGGAAGCTCCATCTCCGACTCGACCCCGGCCGCTCTGACCACCCGGAAGCCCGCAGCACGCTCGGCCGCGTACCCCATTAGCGCTGTCTTACCGATCCCCGGTTCGCCCCGCAGCACTAGCACCGCGCTCCGCCCCGCCCGCGCATCCGCTAGCAGCCGGTCCAGCCGTGCCGCTTCGGCACCGCGGCCCGCCAGCTGCATTTGCCTTTTGGCACGGCGAGAAGTCATCCCTGAACCTGGACCGGACGCTAACCGCCGGAAAGCGCGGCTACGATGCGTATTTCGTGGGCACCGGCGAGCGGGCAGGCAGGACCGCCCCTCTCGCGCGCGTCCGTCTCGTCGACGTACACCCACAGATTCCTGCTCCACTCACCCCGCTCGTCAAGGAGAAGGTCGGCAACGGGCAGCGCCCGCAGCGCTTCCCCCACCGTCTCCGCCTCCACGTCGAAGCGCTGCCTACCGTCCGCCTGGGCAGCAACGATGCTCGGGACCACTACCCGGACCATTGCGTCACCTCCACCGACATTATGGGCGGAAGATTCCGCGCCGCCTCGACCCATGTCTCGCCTTCAGCTAGGGCGAAGAATGAGCCGTTCTGGGTGCCGAAATACAGCGAGTCCGCGTCAGAGGCCGAGGCCTCACGAAGCACAGTTGCCCAGGACTGCTGCGGCAAGCCGTCCGACATCTCCCCCCAGGTCTGCCCGGCGTCCCTTGTGCCGTAGACGGCCAACCGCCGGTTCGTCCCGTAGTGATACTCGTGGCTTCTCTCCGGGATCACGAACGCCTTATCCGGGTCCTTCGGGTCGATCATGATCGGGAAGCCGAAGCCGCTCGGGAGCCCGTTCTCATCTAGCCGCACCCAGGAATTGCCGCAATTGTCGGAGCGGTAGACACCGCAGTGGTTTTGCTGCCACAGGCGTTCCGGCCGCGCCGGGTGCAGCAGCAGCTTGTGCACGCACTGTCCGGTTTCCGGATAAAGGACGGGAAGGTACTCGGTCGCGACATTCTTGTTGACCAGCAACCAGGTTTGTCCGCCATCATCGGTCCGGAGCGTGCCGACCGAGGTGATACAGATGTACATGCGTAGCGGCTCGCCTGGATCAAGCTGGATCGAATCGCAAAGCACCCCGCCGCGGCCAGGAACCCAGCGATCACGCGTGGGGTCCTCCAGGATGCTGCGGTTCGGCTCCCAGGTTTCCCCGGCATCATCAGAGCGGAAGAGCAGCCCGGGATCCGCCCCGAGGTACAGCGTCCCGGGCTGCTGCGGAAGGCCCGGCTCGATGTGCCACGTCGCGTTTACAGTCAGCCCCGACCACTGGGGCAGGCGGATCTTCTTCGACCGCTTCCACGTCTTGCCGCCGTCGGCCGAGCGTTGCACCGTCGGGCCATAGACGATATGGTTCGCCGCCGCGTAGACCGTGCCATCGCGTCCATCGACCGTCGCGTGGTACACACCCCAGCCATCAAGCATCGGGCCATCCACCCGCCAGCCTCGGCGGTCGTCATCCCCCCAAAGCACGAAGAGCCCCCAGCGCGTGCCCACCAGGGCTCGGACGCCGATAGCCATGTGTCTAATCCGCTATCAGGGAGCTGTACAACAACGTCATCTCGCCGTAGGCCGACGACGCGCACAAGGGCGTCTGGTCGGCGGCCATCTCCAACAGCAAGTCCGGGACAGCCAGCCCTCCCACAAGACGATCTTGCGCTGCCCTGCCGTCGCGCCGAACGCCACTCTCAGCACATCGCACCAGAGATCGGGCAGACACTCGCGCCGATCCAGGATTCCCCACCCGCCCCGCAGGGTACTGCGAACGGCAACTCAATCGCCGCCTCGGCATCCTCTGCCGGGGCGGCCGGGTAGCAAGGTGCAGGAATGGTCGCATAGCCCCGCAATGCGGCATTGCATGTACCCGGCTCGCTGCGTGTACCTGTCGCCGCCCAGTCCAGCATCCCCCACTGCTGGTTGCGCCCTGCAGCATCACGTGGTCCCCTCTTCGGTGGCTCCCCGGTCATCGTAGAACCGAGTCCCGCACCTTGGATACCCAGGTGGTCCGGAGCAGGACGGCAAAGGGCACAGGCCTAGGCGGACCGTGGTGTAGTTGGGACAATGACGTTCCTCTGTCAACGAACACCGCTACGACGGCCTCAGGATCTTCCCGGTGGGATGAGCCAATTCAGGTGGTCGCGTGACGGTATTTCGGTCCCGTAGCAAGGCGGTCCCATGCCAATGAAGGCCATGGCGGGGACTGCGGCCGCCACGGTCCGCGCGATGTCATGGCGCCGAATACCTTGGTAAGTGCTTTGTAGTTCGGGATTCCGGAGATGAGCGCGTAGATCACTGTGCTGGTGAAAAACACGTAGGAGTAGGCGTATGCGATGGCTCCGACGAATCCGAGGCGTCCGATCCTGGGACGTTGCACGGCGTAGAGGCCGATGACAAAGAGCGGGAGCGCTGCTTCGCCTGCGTAGGTCAGGATGAGCCGGAACGTTGAGAAGCCGCCTTGGGCCACCTCGATCAGGTCCGAGATGAAGCACCGTGGTGAAAGCGACCGTGGCCAGCCCCACAAGCAGCGGGAGGTCAGGCTGCCTCTGGTGTCGCCGGGCCGGCAGGGTGTCAATACCGCCGCCGGCTCCGTCACCCGGGGCAGCGTTGGGAGCGGGGATGCGGTGGGAGGAAGTAGCGGCTGCCCCCGGCTCGGTCCTGCTCATCGTGCTTTCCCCTCTGGCCGGTCCTGGACGAGGGATTCGGCTCGTGCCTTGATCCCGCGGAGCATTTTTCGGAGCATGGCGAAGTCGCCGAACTCCATGAGAAGCACGCCCAGCAGTGCCATCGGCAGGTTCCGCCGGTTGTGACGTCATGCTGTCGGTCCACGTCGTTACCATGTCTCTCATGAGCGAACTGCCCGCAGGTGACACCCACGACGTGATCCGCCAGAGCGGCGAGGTGGTAGCGGTGGTAGTCGCCATCGAGGAGTACCAGCAGCTGCGCCAGGCGATGCAAGAGCAGCGGGTCAACGAGGAGTTCGACGCTGCCCGGGCCAGTTACCAGGCCCGGCGCGAGGCTGGGGCGATCCGCTACGTGTCGCATGAGGAAGCGGGCCGCCGCCTGGGCATGTCATCCCGGTGAGTTATCAAGTCGACTGGGAGATTCAGGCTCTGGATCAGACGGCGGGCTTCCTCCGCGATGATCCCGCCGGGGTTGCGGGGTCGGCTATGGATGGAGGCCAGATACGTGAGCCTCACTCATGCTGTCGTGGAACGAGTCGTGGAACGGGAGGCCGCGAAATTCCGGTGCAATCAGCGCTATGGGTGCCATAAGGCGTGCTATCTGTGCGGGTCATGCCAGCGATGCGAGAGAGCGGGCCTCTCGTAATCCGCCGGTCGTGGGTTCGAGCCCAACCCGCCCCACGGTGGTATAACTGGTATAAAAATTCGAATAATCTGGCCGGCAGGAACCAGCAGTACGATTCGATTCCCCTGGCCCCACCAGCCAGCCCACAGCATGGCAGTTAGGAACCGACTGCTCGCGTCAGCATCTTGTGTGGCTGATCACCGAGGCCAGGCTCCCCGGCGTGGATAGCTACGAGAGATGGTGGCCGGCGCCTTTCGGTGCCTGCGCCCTCGACGACGCCGCTGCCATCCACCCAGATGCCCCAGTCAGCGATGAACCTGGCCTCGATCGCCACCGGGGGGCACCTCAGCCGCACTCCTGGTGCGAGTTCCCGCCCGATGTCGCGGATGACTGCGTGTCCGGCGTCCTCCCAGGATTCGACCGTGGCCCACCGAAGTTCGTCGGCGTCTGCTGCGTTGTACCGGACCATGAGCCGACCGTCGGGCGGCAGGTCGCCGCTCAGGAACCGGGACTGGGCTTTCGGCATGGTTTGCGCCGCTTTGGCCAAAGCATCCACGACAGCGCCGAATTCTGGGATGTAGTGCCAAGGGGGCTTCTCGAAGGCGAACATCGCATGGCATGTATCGGCGATGAAGTCCTCCCAGCTCGTGTCCCAGCAAGCGGGCGGGCATACCGTCAGCCAGCTCACGGAGTCTTCGCTTTCCGGCGGATCGAATTGCAGTCCGATGATGGTGCGCGTGCCGCCTAGATTCGGGACGCCGTTTGCCCTGTCCAGGTCCCCGCGGTGGATGTCCATCTCGGCGGGTACCCGCAGGAAACGCGGTAGGTTCAGCAGGCCTGCGGCGTTCGGGGTGTTGTGCGCGCGGGCGATTAGGTCGGACCAGACGCGGAAGGCCACCCCGTTCAGTAGTGTGGTCAGCTCCTCCCGCAGATCCGGCGATGCGGGGCCCATTCTAAGCTCAGGCAGTCCGAAGCGGCGCATGCCATCGGTCATGACCGCGATCATGCCCAGGTACTCGGCGTGGCCTACGCGCACCCAGGGTTTGAACTCCAGGCCGATCGTTATGCCGTCGCTGATGCTGGCCGGATTCGTCGGCGTGGTGTCCGGCAAGGCGGCCAGCGCGTCCTCGGCGGTCAGCACCTGGGGCGCTTGCGGGTCAAGCACGGGTGCGCCGAGGTCGGCGGCGAGCATCGCGGCCGGGCCGCGTGCCTTCCATTCCTGCAAGCCGATCAGCGATGCTCGCTGCGTGGCGCTGAACCGGACGAACGCGCGCGCGCGGGCTAGGAAGGCCCGCTGTTCCGGAGTGCCGAACAGATCCTTATCTAGCAATCCGGGTGGCGGCGGACCGGCCGCCTCGACCGCTACCTTTACATTGCCATCGGCAAGCCACTCTGCCATCAACGTCTGCAACGGCCCGGTCAGCTTCGCCTCGACTGCCCTGCTGGCCTGCTGCCTCGCTTCGACCGCGCTCATGGGCGTAGGTACCGGGACTATGTAGGTCGCCGACACCGTCTTCGGCACCGGCAAGACCAGTTCGTTCATCGCTCGTTCCTCCCAGCCGCCTCTCGGCGATCACTGCAGATGACGGTAGCGCCACCCTCTGACAAACCAGGGCACCGGAGGATGGATCGCTGGGCCGGGCCACGCTGGCCCAGTGCCACCGGTTCCTGGTGATTCCCACCCGGCACTGCGCCAACCTGTCGGCCGCTGTGTAACACGGTGCTCTACGACCGGCACGCCAAGCGGATCCATGACGGTCTAGAACTGCCTTACTCGACCGCCGGGGACTTCGATGAGCCGGACCACATGGCCGACGCCGTCGGAGTGACCTGGGGCGGCTAGGTCGTCGCCTATGACGCGAATCGCCTGAGGCGTCGGTGCAGGCATAGTCGGCCAGCCACCGCCCGCCTTCGGCCGCCGCCCCCCTTCGGTGGGGTTGGCGAAGTGCGAACAGCCGTTACGGCAGTTCTGGGCGGCGAACTGCTGGATGAGGGCGAAAAGCTGTGTAGCCTTCGCCGAAAACCATCCGTCGCGCGTATCGAGAAGCGGCCCTCGTGACGTTACCTAAAGACTGGCGCGCCGGGAACGCGATGTGGCTGTTGTCTGTCGGCAGGCGCGCTTATGCTGGCCGAAACGGCGACCTACGGGAGAGCTGCTGATGACTGCGCCGCATGCTAGGCAATCTCAGGTTCTGCCTCGCCCGGCCTGCACGCCGACGGCGATCCGGGCCGTGCTGGCCGCCAACGCCGATGGCGGCGTCCTCCAGCGGTACGACGAGGATCTGGATGCGGCGTTCGAACAGGCTCGCAACCAAGGTGACGTGACACCGCTGGTGCAGACGGTCAAGCGCTGGTGGTTCGAGGCGGACGCCTGGCGTGACCCCCAAGCGCAGCGGGAGTTCCTAGCTCGCATCGACACCTACCAAGACGAGGGTCCGCCGCCTGCGGAACAGCGGATGAGCCGGGAGGAGATCCGGGCCCAGTTCGGCCTCTGACGCGTGTACCGGTGGGAGCTGGATGGCTCGGCCCAGCAGGAGTTCGCCGACCTGCCTCCGGCCGCGCGAGTATCCCTGGCGGCATTGATGGACGCGGTCGTGATCGTGGATCCGGCGCGGTACCAGCGCCGCCGCGACGAGCGTGATGAGGTCTCTATGCCGCTGCGCTCACTGCATTTCGGCCCGGACGGCGGGGGTCTGGTCACGTTCCTGGTGTACCCGCCTGATGATCTCGTGCTTGTCGTCAAGATCCAGTGGCTCGGCGGCTAGCAGCATCGGGCTTTCCTCGGGCGGCCCTATGCCATCCGGCGGGGCATGCGCTGATCGGCCGGGCGGCGGTAACGTTCTGTAGCTGGCATACGGTGATCGCCATGGTAAGGCGTGGACCGGTTCGTGGACCGAGTCACCCGTGCAAACAGTGCAATTAGCGCCATCGGCGGCACGACCTCATGGTATCCGTGCAGCTAGCGCGCACGGCGCATCGGGCCGTAGTTCTCATAATCCGCCGGTCGTGGGTTCGAGCCCCACCCGCCCCACCTGAAAGTCTCGTTTGACCTGCGCTTATCTTCACGTTTGGGTCTGACATTCTCGTGCGCGCAGCAGCGCTGCCCTGGGGCTGTACTTGTGGCTGGTGGTGGTCACCGGTGTCCGTCGCGGTGAGCTGTGCGGCCTGCAGATCCGTGACGTCGACCTGGACGGCGGCCCTGGTGCACGTTGCGTTCAACTACGTCGTGCGCGGCGGCAGCCGCGTTCGTAAGGACACCAAGACCCACCAGGACCGCTGGCTTGCCATCGACCCGGTCACCTGTGCGCTGATCGTGAGCTACCTAGCTGAGATCAAGACAGAGCTCGCGGCGGTCGTGTCGAGCTACGAGATGACGCGTACCTGTTTACCAACGACCCGGCGCACGCCCGGGCCGTGGAACCCGGACTGGGTCACGCACAGGATCGCTGACGCTGCGGACGCGGCCGGGGTGGAGCTCGACATCAAGGGCGGACGGCATTACACCGCGAGCCAGCTCCTGGCCGGAGGGTTCGACCTGCGGAACACCGCCGCGCGCCTCGGCCACAGCGGCGGCGGCGCCACCACGCTGCGGCACTATGCCGACCCGGTCCCCGAGGTCGACCGGCGCGCCGCCGCCTACCTCGCGCAGCTAACCGCCGGATCCGCAACCCAGAGCGGCTAAAGCTCCCGGTTCGCTAGGCTCATTTCATTGCTTTGCTATCAAGTATTACCGTCGGCTTCTCATGGACACACACTTGCGGGCTACCTGCCGAGGGAGGCCAATATCAGGCACCCGATCTCCGCGGGAGCCTCAGCGGGCTTCGAGGAACAGCAACACCGCGAGCACCCGACGGTGGTCCTCGTCGGTGGCGGGCAGCTGGAGCTTCGCCAGGATGCTGCGGACGTGCTTTTCGACGGCGCCCTCGCTGATAAACAGCCGATGGGCGATTCCGCTGTTCGAGCGGCCTTCGGCCACGAGCGAGAGCACCTCCTGCTCTCGTGCGGTGAGCACGGCGAGCGGGTCGGTCCCACGTTGCTGGCCCAGTAGCTCCTGAACGAGAACGGGGTCGATCACGGTACCGCCGAGCGCGATCCGTTCAAGAGCATCGACGAGATCCTCGACCTTCAAGATCCGGCTCTTGAGCAGATAGCCGATGCCGTCGCCGCTCCGGAGAAAGTCGATCGCGGTCTCGACCTCAACATGCCCCGAGAGAAGCAGGATTCCGATCTGGGGGAACTCGCTGCGAATCGCGCGCGCTACATCGATGCCCTCAAAGGTATTGGTCGGCGGCATCCGGATATCTACGACCACGAGGTCAGGATGTCCGGCACGCACCGCATCAACCAACGTCCGGGCGTCGCCGACGCGCTCGATCACGTCGTACCCTGCCTCACCGAGGAGCATGACGAGCCCTTCGCGCAGCAGGACATCATCATCGGCCACGACGACCCGGCGCCTGGCGCCTGCCGACGGAGCTGGGGGCATGCCTGAACCTTACATCCCGGTAAGTGCCGGCTCCCGCAGCTAGTCACTAGTCCGCTTCGGGACGAAGCGTCGCGGTTTCCTGGTGCTAGCTGGAGCCCGGCTGGCCCGGTAGCGACAGGACATGAAGCGCGCTGGCCGCAATGACAAACCGGCACGCCGCCATCATCGTTGAGTCAGGTGGCCTGGTACCTGAGCAGAACAGGAGCGACCGGTGAGCGAAACGACACACGTAGAGGATGTCGTCCCGCGGCCGCTGACAGAATCATGGCCGCGACCGCGGCCGGGATCACTGCTCGGACCGGATCAGGAGATGGCGCTGATCAATGAGTTCTTCGATCGCGCGGCGAGCGGAGGCGACGCGATGCTGCTTTTCGGCGAACCTGGGGTCGGCCAGAAAATGCTCCTCGATGTGGCCGCGGATCCTGCGATGGCCTGCGAGGTCTGGGTTCTGCGCACCGTCGAGGGGACCCGGGTGGTAGAGCTGAAGCCGAGCGCGCACCGGCTGACGTTGCCTCACCCCCCGCGGCTTCGTGCCGTGATAGCTGAGTCATCCGCAGATGAGCGACTTGATCGGGCGCGGCGGCTCGCGGACGCCGCCTACGTGAGCGTGAACGTCGCCGGCGATCTCCGCCGCGCCGAAACCCTGCTCGCCGAGGCCGATCTCACCGCGTCGGTCGAAACCGCAACGGCCGCGTCGTGTGTGCTGCTTCACGGCGACGGTGACGTGGCCGCCGCCCACCGTGTGCTGCTGCGGGCGATCGAGACCACAGACGGACGGGACATTAGCCTGACGGCCGCCGAGAGAGCGTTGCGGACATTGCTCCTGGTGTGTCACTTCGGGGGTCGCGCCGAACTGTGGAAACCGCTCAACCGCCACCTCCTCAACTTCGGTCCCGACCTCCCAGCGAGCCTCAGCCTGGACGCCACCCTCGTCGCCGATCCAGCGCGAAGCCCCGGGGCCGTGCTCGACCGCCTCGACGCCGAAATCGAGTCACTTCCCCACCTGGCCGACCCGGCCGAGATCGTGCGGATCGCTGGCACGTCGGCCTCCGTCGACCGGTTGCCCAACTGTCGGCAGGCACTGTGCCGGGTGGCCCGCGACGAGTTCGACGGCGGCGCCGTCACCTCGGTCATCTACGCGGACACCTTGCTGGCGCTTGAGGCGTATCTGACCGGGCAGTGGGACGAAGCCCAGCGGCTCGCGGAGGCCGCCGCCGAATTGTGTGAAGCCCGCGGCTACCAGCTGCTGCGCTGGAACGCGCAGGCCGTGCGGGCGTTCCTGGCGGCGGGTCGGGGCGACGCCGCGCTGGCCCAGGCGATGGCCGACGAGATGATCCGATGGGCAGCACCTCGCGGCGTGCGGCACCTGCACACCGGTGCCCTGTACGCGTGCGTCCTCGCGGCGCTGGCGCGGTCTGACTTCGAGGCGGCTTATCACCACGCCACCAAAATCAGCCCGGCGGGACAGCTGGCGGCGTACGAACCATATGCGCCGTGGGTCATGATGGACCTCGTCGAGGCGGCGCTGCGCACCGCTCGTACCGGCGAAGCAGCCGCGCACGTCCGCGCGATTCAGGAGGCCGGCGTCGGAAAAGTCTCCTCGCGCCTAGCCATGCTGGCGGGCGCCGCCGCCGCGATGATCGCTCCGGACGAGGAGGCCGTCGAGCAGTTCGACCGATCGCTGGCGACCAGCGACGCCGAACGGTGGCCGTTCGACCTAGCGCGTGTGCAACTGCTTTACGGCGAGCGACTTCGGCGCGCGGGTGGAATGACGGAGGCGCGACTCCATCTCGTCGCGGCCATTGAGGGCTTTCGGCGACTCGGCGCAAAAACGTGGACGGGGCGGGCTGCCATGGAACTCCGCGCTACGGGACAGACTCGATCGCAAGGACGACAGCAGGATCGCGAGGCGCTGACACCGCAGGAACTCGAGATCGCGATGCTTGCCGCCACCGGCCTGAGCAACAAGCAGATCGGCAGCCGCCTTTTCCTGTCCCACCGCACCGTCAGCGCCCACCTGTACAGGGTCTTTCCGAAGCTGGGGATTACCTCCCGCGCGGCACTGCGAGACGCGCTGCAGCATCAGCCAACCGGGTGAACCGGACTCCGCCTCTGGCCGGCGCGTCAGGCCGGCGAGTCCAGGGCTGTCGATCCGAGCGGCCCCGGGTCGAGGTTGGCCGTCTCACCATGCGTCGGGATCCGGAGCGCGATCAGGTAAAAGGCGATGCCCGCCACGCCGCCGACGACCCAGGAAATGTCGGTCCCCCCCAGTGTCTTGACCAGCGGACCGGTGTAGAAGGTCTGATCGATGAACGGGACCTGCACAGCGACCGCGAGGACGTAGGCGATCAGCCCGCGCCACAAGAAGCCCCCGTAACAACCATGGGGGGTAAAAAATGACGCGACGTCATAGTCACCATGCTTGACAAGGTAATAGTCGGTGAGGTTGATCGCGGACCATGGGATGAACACGAACAACAGCACGTTGAGGAAGTTCGACAGGTTGTTGACGAACTGCTTATAACCGAGCAGAGCGCATCCGGTGCCGGCGGCGATCACGAGCACCGAGCCGATCACCCGCACCCAGACCGAACGCTGCACGTTCTTGACACAGCTGACGATGCTCGCCACCGCGAGCATGCCGGTGTAGGCATTGGCCACGTCGGACCCGATCAGGCTCACCGCCATCACGG
>Ga0302180_10001896_pt1 | contig 16495 bp, 10 predicted proteins | sample I_Palsa_E3_2_FD_200575 | JGI IMG/M metagenome (GOLD analysis project Ga0302180, IMG submission 200575) | Peat permafrost microbial communities from Stordalen Mire near Abisko, Sweden - I_Palsa_E3_2 | ecosystem: Environmental > Terrestrial > Soil > Palsa > Peat permafrost | place: Sweden... | reverse complement strand
TGATGTAGAAGTGGTGGTTCTCGTACGAAGCGCTGCCGCTGTACGCGCTTCCGTAGGCTCCGTCGTTGCACGAGGGCGGTAATGCGCCGCTCCCCGGTGCGTTGCCGCCCGCGCAGCCGGCCTCGCCCTGCGCGATGAGGTCATCGTCGATGCCGCGGTTCTGGCCCGGCGACGTCAGGAGGCTGAGTCTGAAGCCGCCCCAGTTCGGCGAGTTCCACCACAGCGCGTGGTCGAGACGGGTGCCGAACTCCACGCGGTTGTCGCCGCCCGTGTTGCCCATGATCACCCCGTAGTCGCCCAGCATATTGGCGAACGGGTTCATGCGCGCCGTCGACGTCTTGTACGGCGCGTCGGTCTTGCCGATCAGGAACGTGCCCGCGAACTCGTTGCCTTCGCCGATGAAGCTGTTGCGCGACGTGAGCGCGCCCTTCACCGTGTTGTCGTTGTTCGAGTTGGTGTTGACCGTGCCCGACGTTGACGAGACGTCGATCTGCGTCTCCAGCTGGTACTGCGGCATGAATTTGTTCGTGAGCGAGCGCGCGCTGCGCAGGCCGACGTACGACTGGCTGGAGATCGCCGGCTGCCAGCCGACGTTTCCGACCGGTCCATCCATGGAGGTGGGATAGTACGACTGCAAGCCTTTTGTCGTGTCGTCGAGTGAGAGATCGAGCAGGCCGTAGATTTGGATCGGCTCGCCGTGGATCAGGAACGTCGTATTGGTCCCGGGAGCCACCATGACGGGCGTCGATCCGGGCGGAACGCCGGGTGCCGGCGTCGCAGCGGCCGCAGCAGCCTTCTGCTGGGCCTGGAGCTTTTCGAGCTGCGCTTGCATGTCGGCCATCTGCTTTTGCATGGCCGCCATCTGCGCCTGAAGGTCCGATGCGGTGTCCGCCCTGGCGAGCGTCGTGGACGCAAGCAAACAGACGAAGACCGCTGCAAAGAGCTTCTTCATGAAAAATCCACCATTCAGTTTGAGAGGTGTTGCCGTCGCCCCAATGACGGGACATCGACAACCAGGCCGCCTCACTCACAAAGGAGCGGAGCGACTGCGTTGCTCCCTCCTTCGGCAGATTGTTTAGGAAGTCTTAGCAGTCAGCGAAAATAGGTTCCGGAACGCTTTATCCGCAAGCGTTCATGTGGCGTTCATAATTGCCGTTCCCGCCCATCGCGACTTCACTGGCGCGCATGCTACTCTAAGTCATGCGAGGCCGTGTGCTTGCCATCGTGATCGTCGCTCTCGCGGCGGTACTCGTGATCGCGGGTTGGCGCTTAAAGGCATCCCAACAAGACGTCGTACAGACGCCGTCGGCAAGCGCTACGCCATTGCTCTCTGAGACCCCGAGCGTCCCGCCCTCTTCGGAGCCCGGCGACGGTTCCGACGTGGTGGCATCGCCTGAGTCCGACGAATCGGCGTCACCCGATGCGCCGTCGCCCTCGGACACGTCGCTCTCTGCCGCGATGACGCCGGCGCCGGAGCCGACCGGTCTTCAGCCGGGCTGGGAACAACAGGCCGAGCGCACCGTCGGCGGTCCCGAGGCCGACCTTCTGGTGCGTGCCGGCGACATCAACAATCTCGGCTTCGGCTGGCCGCCCGGCTTCACACCGTTTTCAGGTCAATCGACGCCGGTGCATGACTACCCATGCGACCCGCGGCCGGGTGATGCACCTGGAACCGACCACGTCATGCTTGGATCCGCGGTCACCGCGAAGGATCTGCAAACGCGCACCGGTGACGGCTATGCGAATTGCAGCAGCCGGCCCAACAATCTCCCGCAAGCGATCCCGCTCGTCGTCGGCGCCCTACCGCGTACGGTTCACGTCGTGCTCGTCCAGATGTTCCTCGACGATTTTCAGGCGCCGATCTGGAATTCACACTTTCAGGTCTCGCTCAACGGAACGCGCATACCCTCGTTTGAGGATACGGTGAACGCGCTCGATCAGACCGGTCCGATCGGCAAGCTCGTCACGCTGCGCCTCCTGCCCGAGTACGTGCCGATCTTGCGTGCCGGCACCGTGAATCTTCTCATTGACGACCCGACGACGCATGCACTGGATGGCTATGCCATCGATTTCGTGCGCATCCTGGTGAATCCGCGTGCCTTCCGCTATAACGTCACCATCGCATGTAGGGTCGTGGACGCAGCCAACCTCAAACCCATCGCCGCAGCCTCGGTCTCGTCCGCACAGGTAACCGCGTCGACCGGCAGCGACGGAAGGTGCATCTTGCGCGGCGTGCCCGCCGGAATGGCGTCCGTCGCGGCGAGCGCGGTCGGATACGACAGCGCAGTCCAGTTGCTCGATCTGCCGGCCGGAAGCCACGCAACGGCGAACTTCGCGCTGCGCCGTCACCGCGAGAATGCCGCCGAACTGCAGCGGTTGATCCAACGAAACGGTTCGGTCGCAATTTACGGGATCCACTTCGACACGGCATCGGCCAAGCTTCGCCCCGATAGCCTCCCGTCGCTCGAGACGGTCCGCGAGCTCGTCCAGAGCAAAGCGGGTTCGCGTTGGATCATCGCCGGACATACCGACAATCAGGGCGGCGCCGCGTACAACCTCAATCTCTCGATCGCGCGCGCGAAATCCGTCGTCACGTGGCTCACGCAACACGGCATCGCTGGGAATCGGCTCGTCGCGCAGGGTTACGGATTGACCCGCCCCGTGGCCGACAACGCAACAGTCAGCGGTCGCGCGCTCAATCGTCGCGTCGAGGTGAAGCCTGCTCCGTAGCGGCGGAACGTGCGGAGCGAATCGCGAGCCAGCCTCCGAGTAAGCCGAGAATCGCACCCCAGACGGGAGCGAACAGCAACGCCCGAACCGGCACTCCGTTCCCGCCGGAAGCATCGTCCGGCCCAAGCATCGCGTTCGCCGGGCCCAGCGAGTTTTGCGGCGCGGCATCGGGGTGCGCCGCTACAACAATCGCAGCGATGATGACGGCGATCAAGAAGCCGACGCTATTCACGACAGCGCCCACGAGCGCACCTGTGCCGAGAGACGTTGCCGGTGACCGTTTCGTTGCGCTCAATCGGTTCAAGGAGACGAACGCCGCGCCAATGACGATGCTCCAGCAAAGAAGCCAACCGATAAACGGTATGCGACTTGCCACGACAAACGCAACGACGGCGATCAAGCCTACTCTCCAGAAGGAAGACATCGCTCGGAGCATCATCGGCAGAGTCTTCTCATCGCGGCAACGCGACAATCGCTCCTATCCTGCGGTTCTCTGATCACCGGGTTCTCTGATCACGGCATCGAGGCACATATCGCTAGTCCTCCATATCCGCCTAATTGAACGCCGCTATTGACTGCACGCAGGCTGGTCGCCGCGGCAGAAAACACGCCGGAAACGTTAATCGCAAAGCTTATGAGTGAACATACGCACTTTCCCGCAGACTTACTCGCAGAGCCGCACGCCTGAGCGGCGTTAATAAATGATAACTCAGACTTGAGAACAGCGGTTGTCAAGTTTAAATATTCCGTAGTGTCTTGACCAATTCCGCCGGTCGAGCGTCCGACCGTGGCTCCGCCATGTGGATCAACATCCCACCAACTCCAGATTGTCGTTCCTTGAATCGTGACCGGTGCGTTCATTGCGACCGCGACACTTCCGCGGTCAAAGGATTGCTGTAACCCCAAATATTGGCCTCGCTCGTTTGCAGACGTGCGGAGCACCTGCATTGCTCCATTGCTGCTGTCGAGAGCCTTGATCGAACTGATCGTACCCTGACCGATCACGTCGTTTTCGAGCTGTGTATCGAATGCACCGAGAACGACATTAGCGTATGCCCCTCGCTCTCCATATGCTGCTACTGCATTCTCTACGATATCAAAGGTTGAAATCACCACCGGTTTTGCGTTTTGAATGCTAAGGCGAACACGTTTCAATGCAAGTCGTGGACGGTCGTATTGAAACGTCACGCCGAGCCGTTGCTCCAGGCTTTCGCTAGCAGCAGTATCCCACGTAAAGAACATCAACAGATCGGCGGGATAGAGACGCTGATTTCCGCCAGACGATTGGTCGCTTTGCGCGCTCACAGGAATGTTCTCCGCCGTCCCAAGCATCGTGGCTTGAATGAAGGCGATGTTTGCGGGTGCGTCCTGCACGAGGAGCGTCCAAAAGCCTACGATTTGTGTGATGTCTGGATTGCTTTGATCGCCTCCGGTAAGCAGCCAGCGGTCATATTTTCGACTCGGGAGACCTGGCTGCGTTGTCGTGATCTCCAACTTCAGGCTTCTGATTTGCCCACGACTGGGATCGCTAACGGAAAAGGTCGACGCTTTGCCCACGTCATTATCGAGTCCGATCTCCGGGACCAACTGCGTGTTGTTTGTGAGATGCATGAGGTCGACCGATGCATCTGAAGGTACGATGTCGATGTGAATCGGCCGCAAGCCGAGATCAGCTACGCGGAATTGCCGTGATGCGAGCTCGCGCTCTCCTCCGGCACCCGTTGCGTCGTACGTCGCGGTCAGACGGACGGCCAGGGTAGCATAGAGCCCTGTTTGAAGATCGGCGCTTTCCGCTGCCGCTGCGAAGCCAAGGTGGTTTCCCGGGTGAAGTTGACTGAGCGAAGGATCAAGGTCGATCGTGCCACCGTTGCTATTTGTGCGAATCCAAACGTGCCGGCGGAATTGTTCAAGTGCTGGTGGGGCGTCGTTCGTTAACGAAACGTGACCGGCCGAAAGCGTCGCTACAATGTTATCCGCGCGGCGGGTGCCACTGTCAAGAAGCGTCGCCAGCTGTTTGCTCATCTTCTCGCCCGCGGCCGTAATCGACGGCTGCGGTGAGGCGTTTGATCCACCCGCGTCATACGCATTCGGCACGACGGTGAGCTGCGCGCCGAGCAGGCCCAATTCTTTGTCGCTAAGCGTTGCGGACGCAAATCGCGGCTGCATGCCTTTCGCTTGCAACAGCGCGGCAAGCAAAAGCGCTCGGTCCATAACGTTCCCCGAACGCCCCATCCACGTCCCGGAAGCTCCTCGCATCGCTCCCGAATAGTTTTCCAATGCGACGTGATCGCGAACGAACACGTCGATAGCCTTCGGGTCGTTCGGTAAGCGTTGCGCTAGCGCGCTAACGTCGTACAGGTCGCGAGGGATGCCGGCAGCAGCTGCGCGCACTTTCGCGGGGTCGGGGCCTTGCGCAACCGGTGGCGCGGTCGCGCACGACTGTGCTGCGTTGTCTGCTGGTTGTTGTGCCGTGGGCGCGGAGCCGAACAAACCGCCGGCCCCGCCGAGTCCTCCGGCGCCGCCGCTGTCGGTGGTCCCCTGCGCGCTGCAGGGCACGGCTTGCCGGGCTGGGTGCTCGAACGCGAGGATCGTCGGTAGACCGAGCGTTCCGGCCTCATAGGCGCCGAGCTGGATTGCACCGAGCGCGAGGAGGGTCGTCACCGCGAACAGTGCCGCCAACGTGCGACTGCGCTTGACGAGTGCGATAATCGTCCAGACCACGGCCGCAAGCGCCACAAGCGGAAACAGGCCTTCAACCGCGACGTATGCCGGCTTCAGCCAGAACGGAAGCAGGGGGCTCGCTGACAGCGCAACATCGGTTGTCTCACCACGAGCGAGTTCGCGACCCAGGGAGGCGGCAACGAGCAGGCCGACGAGCGCAACCGGAAGCGCCCACGCAAGCCGACGGCGCAGAACGATGACGAATGCCGCCGTCGCAACGAGCGCCGCGAGGACGATGATCCACCCGATCAGAGAAGGCGGGAGAACCTTAAGCAGCGAGCCGAGTTGCAACTGGATCACAAGCCGCCCCGTTTCATTCCATTGCTCTTATTCAGAACACGATTAATCCGCGGTGGTAGCTATACTGATGCACTGGGTTCGACACCTCGCCGACAGCCCCCCCGAGGAGGGGAGGCCGCGCGGAAGGCACCGCGTTTTCCCTGAGGAAGCCGCGGCGTTAGGATAGGAGGTTTGCGTGAAAACGTTTATCCCGAAGGTGCTTGTCGGCTGCGCCGTGATGGTACTGGTCGCGGCGAGCGTGGCATCGGCGCATCCCGTCGGTGCTGTGGCGATCCAGACGATCAACGGCACCTTCGTCACCGCCGTCAACGGCGGAGGGCCTCCGCCCGAACCGAATTGCCGGCCGGGCGTGGTGGCGCTGCACGAGGACGCGACGCAGATCGGACCGTGGGAACGGTTCACGATGGTGCATGTTGCGGGCACCCCTCGCTGGGCGTTGCAAACCTCCGGTGGCCAGTTCGTAAGCGCCGTGAATGGCGGCGGAATCGGCGGACCGAACGGCGCCGCTCCGTTCTCACAACTGCACACGGACGCAACGACCATCGGCCAATGGGAAGTCTTTCACATCGTCAGTTTGGGCGGAAACGTCGTTGCGCTGCGCACCCCCGATCGCCACCACTTCGTGACCGCCGCGAACGGCGGCGGCTGCGGCGGCCGCAACAGCGTTCCGTTTCACACCGACGCGACGCAGATCGGGCCATGGGAACAGTTCCGATTCATTCGTCAATGAGCGCGGCCCAGCCGGCTCACGACGAGCCGGCTAGCTAGAACCTTACCCGCACTTGCTGCGGCCGAATTGGACGTAGTGCGTGTCGGTCGTCGGGCTGCTGCTGTCCATGCCGTAGCCGAACGCGTCGAAGAAACGCCCTTGGAGACTCTTCGTCGGATCTTGGCGGATCGTCACGTAGTCGCCGAAACGCACGGAGCCGACGTTGCTGTTGGTGGTGATATAGGCGACGTAGTCGCCCCAAAAGCCAACTACGTGGTTTTCGTAGTTGCCGTTGCCGCCGTACTCGAACGACATCGCGACTTCACTCGTGCACGTCGCGGTGGCGAGCGCCGGGTATCCGAAGGCGTAGCTGTTGTTCCACACCTGGACTTGCTGCGTCTTGTTGTAGCCGTTGCTCGTATCCAGCGTGACCATCTCGACGTGCGGCTGGGTCTGGTTCTTGTCCGTTCCGGCGCTCCACGCAAGCCACAGTTGGCTGCCGAGCCGCGTTGCCCCGATGATCGCGTGTCCGGGAAAGCCGTTGAGCTTCGACATCCAGTCTTGTCCGTCGGGCGTCGTCGACGACATCGTGTTGTTGTCCCACGACGAGACGCCCACGTCACGCCAGGAGTACGTGCCCGTACTCTCCGGCCACGAGAAAACACGCATGCTGGTGTTGCTGTTGTGGCCGGCCCAGAAGATCGTGTCCCCCGTGTCCTGACTGAGGTGGCCGCCCCACACCATGGTGCTGTCCGATGGCGTCGTGTAGTTCATGTTGAGCGTGCCGCCGCTTTGGATTTCGCTTAGCGGTGCGCGCACGATCATGTGGCCGCTGTTGCAGCCGGCCGGCGAGCCCGGCCAGCACGTGTCCCAGCTCATGTAGACGTAGTTGTTGCCGACGGCCAGATCCGGATAGTCGAAACCGGTCCCGCTCGGCTCCCCAAAGAGCGTCGAGGGCAGATCCCAGTACGTCCACGCCGTCCCGTTGCCCGAGATGATCTGCGCCGGGGTCGCGGCGGCGAGGCGGTATCCGTTATTCCCCTGCAGCAGCCATACGAACGTATTGATGCTGGGCACGTACTGCACGATTTGGTCGCAGCAATACCCGATCGCATCGCTGGGGAAGATCGTGGTGGGATTGAGCTGCGTGAACGGCGGCGCGCCGTTCGTCGTGTAGGCGGCGTACCAGTTCGAGGTCATGAACACGACGCCGCCGCCGTTCGCGCCGCTCGGCTCCGCAACGGTGCTGCCCGTGATGCCGACCTTCACGTCGGTGTTGAACGTGACGCCGGGCGGATCGCCGTGCGGCGCTTTCCGAAGGGCGGTATGCAGCTTGGTCGGCGTCCCCGGCATGGTCGGCCCGGTGGGAACGACCCAGCGCGAGCCGTTGTCCTCGTCGCTGAAGCTCGGCTTGCGCGCCGGGTACGGCGCGCCTTTGGTGTGGTGCGCAGGCGCCGATGCGGTCTTGGCGCGGGCCTCGCCCGGTGACGTGTTCGGAAGCCGGATCGAACCGCTGACCACGAACTTGCGCAGCGTCGTGCCGATCCGCGCGCTGCCCGCTGCGGTGAGCGCATAGGTTTGCCCCGTCCGCAGTGCCGCGCGGTTGAGCGCGCCGCGCGCGATGGCGCTCCCGCCCTTGCGGATGGCCCCCACGTTGATGGTCTGCGGCGCGACGAGATGGGCGCCGCCGATGCGCAAGGTGAGAACCTGCACGGCCGATGCCGGCAGCCCGCTCACGTTGTTCAACGTGATCGCAACGTAGAGCGCGCGCGGCTGCACCCACACGCCCGTCGCGCCGAGCGAGAAAGCTCCGGGCGTCGCCTCGACCTGCGAGCTGCTGCCCCCGAGGCCCGCGACGAAGACGAACGCGAGCAACGAGATGACCTGGTGCGACCGTTTCCAAGGACCGTGCGTCATGGCGCCCTCCCGGCAAGGCGGTGTGACGGGCGCGATGTCCCAGCGGCCGGCGAACGACTTCGCGCTCCCTGGCGGGCACCCGAACCCTCGCGCCCACCGTACTGCACGAAGGTCAAAAGAGCAAGGCGACCGGCCGCGCGCGGGATCACATCGCCGGCGCGGGGTCATCACCTATAGTTATAGTTGACAGCGTCCCCAGGGCGTGGTAGCGTCAGGCTATGGCGTGCAAGAGCGACGTCGACGGTTGACCATGCTGCACCTTTTTCTTGCCCTGATCTCTTATTTCATTAGTTGTTTGCCGGAGGTACCTATGCTTCGCCACCTTGTGTTCGCCGCGTGCATGCTCGTCGCGCTCGGAGCGACGCCCGTTCGCGCCGACGACGACGCGCGCACGCTCATCAACGGCTGCGTCGGCTGCCGTCTGCCCCAGGATCTGCACGGCCGCGACCTGCACGGTGTGCGCCTGACCGGCGCCGATCTTCGCGGCGTCGACTTCAGCGACGCCAATCTGCGCGATGCGCGTTTCGTCGGTGTCGACCTGCGCGACACGCGCTTCGACCGCGCCGACCTCACCGGCGCACACTTCATCGGCGCGCACTTCCTGCGCACCTCGTTCGCCGGCGCACGGCTCGACGGCGTCACGCTGACCGGCGTCCGCCTGGATAGCGACAGCCTGCGCGGCATTGATGCGGGGCGCTTGCTCCACAACTGCACCGGCTGCGATCTGCGGGATCTGCCGCTCAGCCGCGCCGACTTGCGCGGCGCTCGCCTCATCGGCGTCGACTTCGCCCGTGCCGACCTCCACGCTGCGGCCGTTCGCGACGCGTCTCTCTACGGTGCGAACTTTCGCGGTGCGAATCTCGACGGCATCGACTTCGCCGGCGCGCATCTCTGCGTACGCCAGGAAGACGGCGGCATCAGCTGCCCCGACTTTCGCGGCGCATCGGAGCGCGGTACCCATTTCGACGGCGCCCTGCTCTGCTCGTCGCACGAGGACCGGTGCGAACCGATGACCGAGGCCACGCTGAAAGAAGCGACCCAGCGGGTACGTGGAACGAACTGATCGTGCGTCGCCTTTCGGCTGTCGTCTCTTCGCTTGCGGCACTGGTGCTGGCGGCTGCCGCGCCGGCATTGGCGGCGATAGCGACGATCGTCGTGCCGACGGTGAGCACGCCGCCCCCGCTCGACCCGGCCGCACCGGCTACTGCCTGGGCGGACGCCGCGCACGTCAACCTGACCTGGGACGTGCAGCACGCGCAGCCGGCGACCGAACCCGCGACGGCGAGCATCGTCGCCGACGCCACCACGCTCTACGTTCGCTTCGACGTGCCGCAGCGCGAGCAAATACTTGCCGTCCAACGTGCCAATGAAGTCGGCGATACGACCGACGATGAAGTGTACGTCGACCTGTGGCCCAACGGCGTCAACGGCTTCTATTATCAGTTCGCCGCCAACCCGATCGGGACGCATTGGCAGTACTCCTCGGAAAACACCGCCTATTACCGACCTGGACGTCGTTCGGCGCTGCGCACAATGGCGGCTACACGACCACGATGGCGATTCCGCTGAAGGCGCTGCGCGGCGCGGCCAGCCGCACCGCCTGGAAGATCCAGTTCACGCGCATCGTGCGCTCCAACGGCGAGCGTCAAGTGTGGAGCTTCGGCCCCGCGCAGACCAACAGCGACGATGTCGCCTATGCCGGGCAGATGACCGGCCTCGGTGCGGCGCCCGTGACGCGCGCGAAACCGCGCGTCGCCGTCTACGGTCTGGGCGCGCTCGGCTCGCCGGACTCCGGGTTGACGACCTCACGCATGGGCGCCGACCTCTCGGTCCCCATCACGCCGACCGCTTCGATTTATGCGACGCTGCACCCCGACTTCTCCAACGTCGAGGTCGACCAGCAGACGATCTCGCCCACCGCCTTTCAACGCCAGTACACCGAAGTGCGCCCTTTCTTCACCCAGGGCGCGGGCTTCTACGACAACTTCGACTGCGACGTGTGCACGAACATCGCCGAGCTCTACACGCCGTCGATCCCAACGCCGCGTGACGGTTACGCGTTCGAAGGCAAGCAGGGCCCGATTACGTTCGCCGGCTTCGACGCCGTCGGCGTGAACCGTTCGGACGGCGCGACCATGATGGGCTACCAGACGCCCGACAACCATTGGGCCATCAACACACAAGACGTCTTCGCCGACATCGGCGACCTCACCGATCACGTCGAGACGACGAACCTGCGCTTCGACGACACCAAGCATATCGACGCGTTCGCCACCTACGGTAACGACTCGGGCAGCCTCGTCCAGGATCCCTCGCGGGCGCAGCGCTACGAGGCCGGCTTCTACTTCTACTGGCCCACCTTCGGCGTCGGCGCGTCGGAACGCAAGGTCGGCGAATACTACGACCCGCTCGACGGCTACGTGCAGCAGACCGATATCGCGGGCTACGGCGCGTTCGAGAACAAGCTGTTTCTGTTCCCCTCCACCTCGTGGCTGAACAGCATTCAAGTCGGGACGTTCATCTCGCGCTATCACGATCACGAAGGTGCGCTCGATCAGAGTTCGAGCGCCGGTTGGCTCGACATCCTCACCCGCAACCGGATCGATCTGCAGTGGAACTTCGGCTCGCAGTACGTGCGTACGCCGAGCGGCGTGTTCACCCCGGCGACGCAGAGCGGCGTCTCGGCAACATGGCATAGCGGTACCACCAGTAGCCCCGGCAACAACGAACAACACGGCGCCTCCGCCACGCCGACGACGTTCACGTACAATACCGGGCGCTTCGGACCGGGCCGTGTGGACGCGTTCACCCGCGTCTCGACGATGACGGCCGGTCCCCGCGGCACGGTCACGCTCGAAGCTGACGACACGCGCGACTACCTCGATCCCGGCCTCGGCCCCGACCGCATCCAGTGGCTCGAGCGATTCAGCTACACCTACACGCCCTCAGCCACCGCATCGTTCGCGCTGGGCGTCCGGCGCATCGTCGGCACCGCGCCGCTGTTCGATACGATGGTCGCGGTGCCGTACATCAACGCCTACAACTTGTCGTTCGATTACCACAAACGCTGGCGCCACGACGAACTCTACGTGGCCTACGGCGACGCGAGCCAACTGACGACCGTCCCGCAGTTCATCATCAAGTGGATCCACTATTTCGGGGCCGAAAAGGGGACGTAGCAGGGCAGCGGGACCCTTGCTCCGTAGAGGCGCGCGAGTAAGCTCCGTCGTCCTACACCGTCACGAGGCTCGCATGAAACTTCCTGTTGCCGCCGTTGTTAGCGCTTCGCTACTTTCGGTCGTCCTGTCCGGCTGCAGTGCTTCGGGGGGAAGCGGGAACGTCACCCCGCGCCGGACGCCTGGAGCGATCGTCTTCACCGGTTTGAATGGGCTCACGATCACGAACAACACGATGACGTATTTCTGCGACAATACGATCGACTTCACCGTGTCGCAGGCGAACTACAGCGGAACGTTTGTACTGACCGACAACAGTCCGGCAGGAAGCGAATCGCAACTCTCTCCAACGAGCGGTACCTCGAGCACGCAGTTTTCGTATTACGCCCCGCCTACCAGTAGCAGCAACGGCACCTGGACGATCACGGCGACAGGCGCACCCGGAACCACGGGGACACTGACGATCACCGGCGTCTGCGACGGGTAATCTCGGCCGTGCGCTAAAGCTGAGCGCATGAGGCGAAGCTCCGTACTCAAAGGCTTGGCCGCGCTTTGCGCCCAGCCCGTCCTGTGGCCGCTTCGCTCAGCACACGCAGCGGTACGGACCGCGTTCTTGCGGCGCGTGCGGCCGAGCGATCCCGCGTGGCCGAATGCGACAAGCTGGAAAACGCTCAGCGATGCCGTCGGCGGCAACCTCATCCAGCCGCGAGGGCTGTTCGCGGGCTGCGCGATCGATCCGAAGGGCACGGCGTGCGTCAGCGCGCTCAAGAACATTCGCAATCCCTACTACATCGGCGACCAACCCGCGGGGACGGAAGTCTCCGGCTGGCTCGACGCATGGACGCCCGCACCGAGCGCGTACGCCGTCGCGGCGCGCAAGACCGACGACGTCGTGGCGGCGATCGACTTCGCGCGCGACAAGAACCTGCGTCTCGTCGTCAAGGGCACGGGCCACAGCTATCTCGGCACGTCGAACGCACCCGACTCACTGCTCGTGTGGACGCGCGCGATGAACAAAGTCACGCTGCACGATGCGTTCACGCCGCAAGGCTGCGGGGGCGCCGCCGTTGCGGCGGTCACCACCGAAGCCGGCGCGATGTGGATGGATCTCTATCAGGCCGTGACGACGGAGGGCGGGCGCTACGTGCAGGGCGGCGGCTGCACCACCGTCGGCGTCGCGGGACTCGTGCAAAGCGGCGGCTTCGGTTCGTTTTCGAAGGGCTTCGGCACTGCGGCAGGCGGTCTGCTGGAGGCAGAAGTCGTCACCGCCGACGGCCGTGTCCGCGTCGCCAACGCGTGCACGAATCCTGATCTTTTCTGGGCGCTCAAAGGCGGAGGCGGCGGCAGTTTCGGCGTGATCACGAAACTCACGCTGCGCACGCATCCGCTGCCCGAATTTTTCGGCGCCGCGTGGGGCAAGGTGCAGGCGAAGTCCGACCCAGCGTTCCGCGCTTTGATCGCGCACTTCGTCACATTTTATAGCGAACAGCTCTACAACCCACATTGGGGCGAGCAGATCGCGCTCGCGCCCGACAACACGCTGCACATCTCGATGGTGTGTCAGGGGCTCACGCGCGCGCAGACCAAGGCCGTGTGGCAGCCGTTCTTCGACTGGATCACCGCCGCACCGCAGGACTACACCGTCGTCGAGAGACTCGGCGCCGGTGCGGACTCGGCGCGGCACTGGTGGGACCTCGAGGGCAACGACTCGATGGTCCGCGACACGCGGCCCGGCGCATCGAAGACGCATGGCTGGTGGCAAGGCGATCAGGACCAAGTCGGCGCCTACATCCACGGCTACGATTCGCTGTGGCTCCCGGCGTCGCTGCTGCGGCCGAACCAGCGGCCGCGCCTCGTCGACACGTTCTTCGCGGCCAGCCGCCACAAAAAAATCGAGTGCCATTTCAACAAGGGCATCGCCGGCGGATCCGCCGACGCCGCCGCGGCGACGAAAGACACCGCGACCAATCCGGCCGTGCTCGACGCATTCGTGCTGATCATCATCGCCGACGGTGAGCGACCGTCGTATCCGGATATGCCGCGGCCCGCAATGAACGTCGCCGCGGCGCATCACGATGCGCACGAGATCGAACTTGCCGCGGCGGAGATCCGGAAGATCGCACCTGATGCGGGTTCGTACGTCTCCGAGAGCAACTACTTCAACGCGTCGTGGCAGCGCGCGTATTGGGGCACCAACTACGCGAAGCTGCGTGCGATCAAAGCAAAATACGATCCCGACGGACTCTTTTTCGTCCATCACGGTGTCGGCAGCGAGGACTGGAGCCCCGACGGCTTCACGCGCCTCGCAAACCGCTAGATCGCCCGATCACGAACCCGGAAAAGTTTGCCCGAGGCGGGAGGTTAGGCTTGCCTAATTCTGGTAAATTAGGCTTGCCTAACTTCGAATCGGGGGATTTCGGTGCGTCTGTCGGTCTCGTTCCTGTGCTTAGCGGCGCTTCTTGCCCTGGCCCGCCCTGCGGGCGCGCAGCCGTCGGGTTCGCTCGTGACGGGAACCGTCGCGTCGCCGGACGGCCGGCCGATCGGCGGGGCTTCGATTACGCTGAGCGGCCGCGGCGGCACCCTCACCGCGACCAGCGACCGCAACGGGCACTTTGAAATCGCGCACGTCACGCCAGGAACCTACGGTGTGCGGGCGAGCGCGAGCGGCTATTCGACCCTCAGCGGCCGCACCGTTGCGGTGACGTCCGACGCGGCGACGTCGCTGACGCTGACGCTGCCGAAGGCCCAAGTCGCCGCATTGACCGTGATCGGCACCGTCACCGCCAACGGCACCTCGACGATCTCGACCGCGCCTGCGCCCAGCCTGATCATCAGCACGCAGCCGTACGCGCAACAAGGCGTCACGCGCGTGAGCGACATCCTTGCGGATCAGCTTTCAACGACCGTCATCCCCGTCATCGGCGGCGGGCTGAACGCGCCGGCGGTCGTCGCGCTGCGCGGACCGGACCCGTCCGAGACGCTCGTCGACGTCGACGGGCATCAAGTGAACAACGGCAGCACCGGCGACTTCGATTTGTCGCTGCTCGATCCGGCCGATTTACAAAGTCTGCAAGTCGTGTACGGCATCGCGCCGGGCGCGCTGTACGGGCCGAACACACTCGGCGGCGCGCTCAACGTGCAAACGCTCGAACCGACGGCGCAGCCGCACACGCTGCTGCGATTCACTGGCGGCAACTACGATACGTTCGGCGAGACGGTGGCCGCGACCGGCACGGACGATCGCCTGGGCTACGCCTTCTCCTTCCATCGCGTGACCTCGGGCGGGCAACTCTCCGATTACTTCATCCCAACCACCGACGGCACCGGAACGGCGCCGGTCGGAAACGCCATGGACGCCACGTCGCTGATCGGCAAACTGCGCTACGCGTTCGGCAATAGCAACGGCTTCGTCGGGATCACGTTCCGCGATCAGTCGGTGTATCGCGACCTCTCGGCAACGCTGTCGTCGGTGCAGACGCCGGCGGCGGCCGCCGCCGAGGGCAACCCGGGGCAAGTGGGGGACACGTACAGCAATTTTTCGGGCTCGGGGATTCTCTCCAACAGCACCGCCTACGGTCTCGACGCGCAGATTCCGTTGGGCCGCCCCGACACCGACGGCACGACCGCCACAACGCTGATCTTTCGTCACCAGACATCGCTAGTGAACCAATCGGTCTTCGGCACTGCAACGGCAACCTCGCCGTACTTGTACAACGACCGTGACCTGATCGGCGACGACACGCTCGAGCTGGATCACGTCGTTCCCCATGGGCTGCTCTCGCTCAAGGCCTCGTTGACCAACGAGGGTCTGCTCACGGAGTTCGTCCCCGGCGTGGACTTTGCCGATGCAGTGCTGCGGCAGCAGCCGGGCACGGTCAGCTCCACAGCCGCACTGCGCGCCATGCCGCTCGACGCAGGCGACCCCGTCTCTTCCACAATGATCTCGCAGCAGCACCTCGCGCAGACCGAACGGTGGGTGGCACTCCTGTATCAGGATGACGTCACGGAACACTTGCACTACTCGTTGGCCACGTACTACAGCGACTACAGCACGTTCGGCACGGCGCTCGACCCGCGCATCGGCTTCGTGTGGACGCCGAGGGCCGCCTCAGCGCTGCGCTTGTCGGTTGGCAACACGTTCCAATCGCCGCAGCTCCCGACGTTCATCGTGCCGCCGACGCTGCCGGCGCCGGTCGACGGATGGGTGACTATCGGCAATCCGCATGCGACCGCCGAAAAGGCAACGGCGTACGATCTCGGCTACGAGCATATCTTTCACGTGCCGCAGCAGGTGCACGTCGCGCTCGACCTGTACCGGACCGATCTGCACAACGGCGTCGCGACCTACTTCTCGCCGACGCCGTGCCCGGCCAATGCCCCGCCCTCGCAGTGGCCGACCTGCTTGAGCTATCCCGTGAACGTGACCCAAGAGGTGTATCAGGGGCTCGAACTGCGCGGGGACGTAGCTCTTCAAACTCATCTCGCACTCCATGCGGCCTATGATGTCGACAGCGTATTCACGAAGGGCGCTCCGCTCAATTCGGTGGGCGATGAGCCCCTCTACGAACAGTCAATGGGCGTACCGCTCCACAAGATCAGTCTCACGCTGGCACACGATAAGAGCTACGGGCTCTCCTACTATGCCGGCCTCCTGTACGAAGGAAGGTACAACGAGTTGAACCTCGGGCCGTTCGCCACAATGCGCGCCGGCGTCACGTGGCACGTCCATGGCTTCGACGTCGGACTCTACGGAACGAACCTCACCAACGTCTACAATTTCCCGCTCACGAAAACCGGCGGCGGCGTGTTCTACGGCAGCGTACTCTCGAATGGACTGCCCGGCCCGTTGGTTCCCGAGGACGCGATCCCCTTAGCTGGCCCGCAGATCACGTTCAGCATCGCGCGACACACCTAGTCGTCGTGTCGTTCACTCATCGTTGCT
>Ga0302180_10001895_pt1 | contig 16500 bp, 5 predicted proteins | sample I_Palsa_E3_2_FD_200575 | JGI IMG/M metagenome (GOLD analysis project Ga0302180, IMG submission 200575) | Peat permafrost microbial communities from Stordalen Mire near Abisko, Sweden - I_Palsa_E3_2 | ecosystem: Environmental > Terrestrial > Soil > Palsa > Peat permafrost | place: Sweden: Abisko... | reverse complement strand
GACGCATTCGACTACCGGCGAAGCGGGGCCCAGCTGGCACGAAACCCTTTCAATCAGTTCGCGCCCTATTCCACGTTGTCAACTCGCTTGACTCCGCCGGCTCTCTACAGTCAATTTGGAGGGTCGCTGGGTGGGCCGATTCTGAAGAACAAAGCATTCTTCTTCGGCGACTACCAGGGCCTCCGGCAACGGAATGGAGCCTCCGCTCAGGAAACCGTTCCGACGGCCCTCGCCCACAACTCATGTCTCTCCGGCAATGGATGCGATCTCAGCGAGTTTCTTGCCGGCCGCGGGGCGGCGCAGGGACAGATATATAACCCCCGTGCGGGAGCAGCACCTTTTGTGAACAACTTCATCCCCAACCAATATCTTTCTCCGCAGGCGCTTTACCTCCTCAAACTGATTCCGTTGCCCAATTCGCCGGGTACGCAGGATGGCACCGCCAATAACTACAATGCAGGCGGCACCGGGGCCACGAACCAGAACCAGTTCGATGTGCGCGTTGACTACGAACTTCGCCAGTCGGTGCACACCTTTGGTCGCTACAGCTATTTCGACAACAAGAACTCGGCCAGTACCATATTTGGAGCAGCGGGCGGCGCGGGATTTTCGTCGAGCACGAACGACTTTGGAGGTTCCGCGACCGGGCGCAACCAGAGCGCGGTCACAGGCATGGATATCGGGTTGAACCCCAAGTTGCTCACCGACTTCCGTTTGGGATATCTGCGCTATCACGTCTCCACGGAAAAGTACGACGGCACCCAGGACCTGGCCACCATGGCAGGCATCCCGGGGCTGAATCTGGGTACCGCCTTCACCGCCGGCGCTCCTGGTTTCTTCATGAATAATACGGGTGGCGGGAGCGGCGATGGATTGTCAAGCTTCGGTTCGAGTCTGCAGGTAAACGCCTGCAACTGCCATCTGCTCGAGACGGAAGACCAGTATCAGGTAGTGAATAACTGGACCAAGATTATTGGCAATCACAACATCAGGTTCGGCGCGGACCTGCGCTATGCCCGGAACCTGCGCGTCCCAAGCGATAGCAATCGAGCCGGCGAGATAACGTTCAGCGCCACCGACACCGAGAATACGTCGCTGAGCACGCCTGGAGGGCTGGGCCTAGCGAGCTTTCTGTTGGGCGATGTCACCAATTTCTCCCGCTATGTGAGCACTTCCGTGAACGCAAAGGAATCGCAGAAGATTGCCTTCACTTATGTTCAGGACAACTGGCGTGTCACGCCCCGTTTGACCCTCAACCTGGGAGTCCGTTGGGAGGTCTATTTCCCTGAGACGGTTAACGGCGCAGGGCAGGGCGGCTTCGCCGACCTCACGACCGGCTCAATTCGCGTGGCGGGTGCCGGGCCATTCAACACTGCCATGAACGTTGATAAGGACTTCAAGAATATTGCTCCGCGTGTCGGCGTCACCTACCAACTCGATCCCAGAACGGTGCTTCGCATGGGCTATGGAAGAAGCTTCGATATTGGCGTCTTCGGAACGAACTTCGGTCACGTGGTCACCCAGAACCTCCCTGTGCTTGCCAATCAGAACCTGACCAACGCGGGCGCGAACACCGCCGCGTTCAATCTCTCCACGGGTCCTGCACCCTTCGTCTTTCCCGCCATTCCCTCCAACGGCCAAATCCCAATCCCGAATGGCCTGAGTGCCAAAGTCCGCGGGAACCCCCAGCTTTTGCCCACCGTGGACGCATGGAATTTAAGCGCCGAGCGGCAACTGACCAGCTCCATGTCCGCGACACTTGCCTACGTCGGCAACAAGGGCAGCCATACATTTGCCGGCGACGGGCAGACGGTTAATCTCAATGGGCCCGCCGCCTGCATTCCGGCGAGCCAAAGCGTGAACGGTGAAGCGCTTTGCTGGAATCCAGCTGCCCCTTCCACGCTCCCTACGGCTGGGCAAACCCTGACCAGCAACACGAACTATCTCCGGCACTACTATGCCCAGTACGGCTGGACCCAGGACCTGACGTACTACCACGACGGATTCGACAGTCATTACAACGCGCTGCAGGCGACATTGGATAAGCGCTTCAGCCAGGGTTTGCAGTTCACTGCAAGGTATTCGTGGCAGAGGGCGTTCAACTACGGGAACAACGATTACGACGAGATCAACAGGAAGGTCATGTACGGAAGAAACGACGATCTGCGTGAGCAGGAGTTCCAGCTTTATGGGAACTACAATTTGCCTTTCGGCCGCAACCAGCAATTTTTGAGCGGCGTTCCAACCTGGGCGAATTTCCTGGTCAGCGGATACCAACTAAGCCCGTCTTTGAACTGGTCGAGCGGTCTCCCCTTCAGTCCGAGCTATGGCGAGTGCGGATCCGACATACCGAACGGACCCTGCCAGCCCAACAAGGCGATCGGCACGATGCCAACGAGTCTCACTTCTTTCGACACTACATCCCACTCACGCACGTACTTTGTGCCCTACCCTGCTTTTGGCCCCAACGGCTCGACGACTGGACCGTTCTCCCGGCCCTACCTCGATACGTTCGGCGATGCTCAACGCAACAGTTACACTGGCCCGTCGTTCTTCAATACCGACCTCGCCGCGTTGAAGAACACTCCGATCCGCGAGAACATCAGCGCCCAGTTCCGTCTCGATGCCTTCAATGTCTTCAACCACATCAATGCGGGAAATCCAGGAAGCAGTTGCATTGATTGCACGGGCGCCGGGATCATTACCGGGATGGCAACTGGAGCGTCGCCGCGTCAACTGGAATTCTCTGTGACTGTGATCTTCTGATCCGGCTCCAGGTTGCCGGGAGAAGAGAGAGTTGCAGGGGATGCACAAACGGAGTCTGAAGAAGCGCGGCGATTTCCAGGCGCGCCCTGGAATTCGCCGTCGCCGTCGACTGTGCTTAATGCGCGGTTTTTTTCGTGGCCGATAAGGTCGGTAAATGATGGATGAGCGAATAAATACAAGCAACCGCGCACCGATGATGCCCGGACAGAGTGGTGTTGGCCGGAGGCCTGGGACGGGGTATCGCTTCACGGGGAAGTTTCCTGGAATGGGTGCGGCGCTTCTGGCGAGCTGCCTGGGCGGCGTGGCGATGGCTCAGGCTGGTCCGCTGGTGCTGGAGCGGCAGGGCCGGGTGATTTCGCTGGAGCCGTACGCCGCGAACATCTTGCGCGTAACCATGAGCACCGACCGGGCCGCGGCGACAGGCGCTCCCGGATACGGCTTCGTCGCCCAGCCATCGGCGCAGGGATGGGCGCATGAGCGCGACGCCGAAGGCTACGATGTGTACCGGTCCGCCCGGATGGTGGTGCGTCTGGCGCCAGGGGACCTTCCGAAGGACAGACTGCCGCAGCCAATGCCGCTCGATGCGCTGAATCTTGAGCTGCGCCACCAGTACTTTGGAGGCGGCGGCGGGAATGGTCCGAACGACGGCCGCCGCGGTCCGCACAACGATGCGCTGCTGGTGGCGACGGCGGACGGCAAGACGCTGCTGCACATGCGGACCTGGATGATGGCGCCGGAAAGCGCGGAGGTGGCTGCGAACGACGCGGGCGCCAAAGGTTACCGGGTCTCGTCGATGTTCGACTCGCCGGCAGGCGAGCATTACTACGGCCTGGGGCAGCAGCAGAAGGGCTGGATGGACCTGCGGGACCACGAGATCCGGTGTTGGCATGACTACGTTGCGATTGGCGGCCAGGACGTGTGCGTCCCGTTCATGGTGTCGAGCCGCGGCTACGGTCTGGTGTGGGACAACCCTTCCAAAACAACGGTGGACCTGGGATTCAATGGGCGGAACCTGTGGTCGTCAGAGGTCGGAGACCGGGTCTCGTATTTCGTGATCGCCGGGGATACCAGCGACGAGATATACGCAGGCTACCGTCTGCTGACAGGAATTACCCATATGCTGCCAAGGGCAATTTATGGATACATCCAGAGCAAAGCGATCTATCCGACGCAGGAACAGATTCTGGATGTCGCAAAGGGATACCGGGAGAGGAAGTTGCCGCTGGATGTGTTGGTCGTCGACTTTCTCAATATGACGAAGCAGGGCGAGATGGACCTGGATCCCAAACGGTGGCCGGATCCGGCGGCGATGAATCGCGAACTGCATGCGATGGGAGTGGGGACGCTGTTAAGCGTGTGGCCGCACTATGCGCCTGGGACGCAGTTCTACGACATGCTGCAAAGCAAGGGTTGGCTGATCCATACGCGTGACGGGAAACCGGATTCGGAAGGCTTCCAAAACGCAATCGGGCCGAACATTGACACCACTAATCCCGAAGCTGCGAACTGGTTCTGGGAGAAGATTCGCGACCGGTATGTAAAACCATACGGATTCGATTACATATGGCTGGATGAAACCGAGCCGGACATCGACCCTGCGAAAGACGTCTTCTCGGTCGGCTCGGGTACCCGCTTCTACAACGTATATCCGCTATTTCACACGGCTTCGGTGTACGAGGGGTTCCGGCGGGATTTCGGTGACAGCCGGAGGGTGATGATCCTGGCCCGGGCGGCTTACCTGGGAGCGCAACGCAACGGTACGGTGTTTTGGTCGAGCGATATTGTTTCGACGTGGGACCAGCTCAAGCGTTCGATTCCAGCCGGGCTGAACTTTACCGCGACCGGATTGCCCTACTGGGACACGGACATCGCGGGGTTCTTCTCGCCCTCGGTTCCAGCGGACTACCACGCGCCGCACAAACCGCTGATCGATGGATCGGATGTGCGGGGTACGATAGGCAACTACGAGGATTATCCCGAGCTGTTTGTGCGCTGGTTTGAATGGGGCGCCTTTCAGCCTGTGATGCGCGCGCACGGAGAGAGAAATCACAACGAGGTCTGGGCTTACGGCAAGCAGGCGGAGCCGATCCTCGCGAAGTATCTCAGGCTGCGCTACCAGCTCTTGCCGTACACCTACTCGGCTGCATATCGCAGCTACCGGACGGGCGCTCCGTATATGAGGGCGCTGTTCATGGATTTCCCGAACGACCCGAAGGCCGCCGACGTTCCCGACGAATACATGTACGGGCCGGCGTTCCTGGTGGCCCCGGTAACCGAGCAAGGCGGGACGCAGCGGACGGTGTATCTGCCGGCAGGCTGCGATTGGTACAACTACTGGAGCAATGAGCGGCTGCATGGCGGACAGACCATTGTGGTCGATGCACCCATCGATACACTGCCGTTGTTTGTAAGGGCGGGCAGCATCGTGCCGCTCGGGGCGGAGACGCTGAGCGCATCGCAACCCCAGACCGTTGCGTCAGTCCGGGTGTATCCGGGAGCAAACGCTAGCTTTACCCTCTTCCAGGATGACGGCAATACCTACGGTTACGAAAAAGGCGCGGGTTCGATCACCACCCTGACCTGGGACGATGCCGCGCATCAGCTGAAACATGAGGGAGCGCCAGAGTGGAGTGGACCGGACGCGCCTGTGGTGACGGTGGTGGGTAAGTAGGTGGGCTAAAGCTCTCCCATGGAAAAATACGCGAAGTTTTGTGCCCAGTCCGGGTGCTTTAGGCCCCGAGAGCGAGCAGAGGATAACTTGAGTCATTTCGTTCAACGAAACCGTGTTCCTATTCCTATGTCAGGCGATTCTTGCGGGGATTCTTGCCTGTTCTGCATTTGCCGATGCACCCGCTCAGGGCGGCATCGAGCGGAGCTATCAGGCGGGTAGAATCCGGGGTGCGGATAACCTACGCTTGCGTGCTTACCATAAATCCGATCAGGGCCACGGCGTTGCGTATTCGCTGCGCAAAGGAGTCGGCGACCGAGAGCCCAAGCCAGGTACAGCTTCCCCAAACCTTCGTTCCGGCGTTCAAGCTCAAAAATGTGCATTCGGTGGATGGAGGGTTTTGATCGATGAACCGCAGGATGTTTCTCGCGAGTGGGATATCAATGCTTGCGCTGTCGCCAATGGGGAAGGCAGAGGGAATGTCGCAGTTCTTTCAGGGAAACCTTCCGAATGGTCCGTTCCTGCCCTATTGGGAGTCTCTGAAAGCCTATCGTTGTCCGAATTGGTTTCGAGATGCGAAGTTCGGAATCTGGGCGCATTGGAGCCCGCAATGTGTCCCCGAACAGGGGGACTGGTATGCGCGGAATATGTACTTACAAGGAACGCGACAATATGAGTATCACGTCAGTCACTACGGGCACCCGTCACAGTTCGGATACAAGGACATCTGCCCTCTGTGGAAGGCCGAAAGATGGGACCCCGAGGCGCTCGCGAAACTGTACAAGCGTGCGGGAGCCGAATACCTGGTCGCGCTGGCTACCCACCACGACAATTTCGATTGCTGGAATTCAAGACATCAGCCTTGGAACTGCGTCAACATCGGTCCCAAGCGCGACATCGTGGGAACGTGGGAGAAGGCCGCTCGCTCGAATGGATTGCGGTTTGGCGTGAGCTATCACGGAACACCGCATAGAGTCTGGGACGAGTTTCTCCCTGTTCGCTATAAGAGCGACACCACCGGCCCGCTCGCGGGTGTCCCTTACGATGGCATGCAGACCATCGCTGATGGGAAGGGTAAGTGGTGGGAGGGGATGGACCCTCAGCTGATCAACGGGAAACCCCACCTCAAAAACAGTCCTTGCCCGGAGTTCGTTCAGCAATTTCTTCTTCGCGTGCAGGACGTGATCGATAATTACAGCCCGGACATCCTTAATTTTGACGACGGCGCGCAATTCGATTTCGATGCCGGCGGCCCCAATCTCGATTTGAAGGTTTGGCTGGGAATTCCGGATTTGGCGCCGCAAATCATGGCCTACTACTACAACAAGAATGTGCAAACCCATGGCGGTCATCTGGAAGGAGTGGTTGACCTGAAAGTGGTTCCCGAGCCGGTATGGGGCACTCTCACTCGTGATTTCGAAATGTCTCTTGCGGATAAGCTTCAGGAGAATCCGTGGCAGACGGAGGCGTGCATCGGACACTGGCACTATGATCGGGCCGTGTTTGAGAACCATACCTACCAAAAGGCCTCATTCATCATTCCCTTCCTGGTGGATATCGTCAGCAAGAATGGCAATCTACTTCTCAGCATCCCCCTGCCGGGTTACGGAGAGCCTGACAGCGATGAAACCGCCTTCCTGGGAGAACTTGCGGATTGGCAGCAGGTAAATTCCGAAGCAATCAAGGGCACGCGCCCCTGGAGCGTTTTTGGAGAAGGTCCATCGACTGAAGCCCGGGAGATTCCCTCTTACCAGCTGTCAAAGATTAAGTTCGACCACACAGACATTCGATTCACTACAAAGGGCGAGATCCTTTACGCCATCGCCCTGGGCTGGCCGGCGGACGGGAAGATCGTAATCAAGTCTCTGGCGGAGAACTCTGCCAACTACCCTCGCCAAATCCGAAAGGTCGAGCTGATCGGTTCGAAGACTGAGGTGAACTGGAAGCGCGGCGCCCAGGGTCTTGAGATCCAAGTACCCGCTACTCCACCCTGCAAATATGCATGCTCGATTAGAATTCTTCCCGGCTGAGGTGACATACAGGTTTGAGCGCATCTTCGAGCCCTTCTTCTCCACCAAAGACGCGACCGGATGACGGGTTTTCACAAGCCGTCAAATTGTTTGGTGGAACTCAAGGGGTACCCGGCGTGAAGGTCCAGGTTTTGATGTTCTGGATGGCAGAGGCGCCGCCGGTTCCGCCGGTGAAGCCGACGTAAGCGGTATTTGCGCCCACGGTTGTTGGGATGTTGACAGTGAATGCCTGGCTGAAGGTCTTGTTCGTAACCGTGTCGGTCAGACTAAGCGTCAACGTAGTGCCGTTATAGGTAAGTTGGGCGGCAATGGTGTCGCCGCTCGACAGTACGATTCCCGAAGAAGTAAGGCTCACCGCGGGATTGGTAGGGGTGGCGCCGTTGGTAAACAGTCCTGTGGAATCGGTTCCCTCACCACTGTTGCTGTAGATATCGAATTTGATGGCAACGCTCTTGCCGATCGAGGCGGTAGGACCGTTATTTGGATCTGGTCCGTATCCTAGCCCTCCTCCATAAGCTCCCAGCGCTGTGAGGCCGGCATCTTGAATGGTGAAGGTGAATCCGTCGGCTGTGGCGCTGGAAAGCTGAAAGGTGAAGTTGGTGGTAAAGGCTTGGATGTTGACCGGCGTGGTCCAGAAGGCGCTGCTCGCTTCATAGTCCCCGCCGTCAGTCAGCTCAAGGAAATTGCTGGAGCTCACCTTGCTTTTGCCGTTCAGCTGCAGACCGGTGGCGCTGGGGAAGCCGCTGGCAAAATTGATGCTGGGGGATCCACCGGTTTGAATCACGTACGCCGCACTGGCCACTGCACTCTGGGCAAATCCAGGAGCCACCGCCAGAGCCTCCAGCGTGCTGCTGGCGCTGACCGGGATCGCCGTGCTGTACACAGCCGACGAGGTAGTGGGCGCGGTGCCGTTGGTGGTGTAGTAGATCACTGCTCCGGGTGTGGTGTCAGAAATCGCAACTGACTGCGCGGCACTGTAGGTTCCTGCAGCGGGCGAGAAGGTGGGTGTGGCCGTTACGCCGGTTTGAATGACGTACGCCGCACTGGCCACTGCACTCTGGGCAAATCCAGGAGCCACCGCCAGGGCTTCCACCGTGGTGTTGGCGCTGACCGGGATCGCCGTGCTGTACACAGCGGATGAGGTGGTGGGCGCGGTCCCGTTGGTGGTGTAGTAGATCACCGCTCCGGGTGTGGTGTCAGAAATTGCCACTGACTGTGTTGCACTGTAGGTGCCTGCGGCGGGTGAAAAGGTGGGCGACGCGGTTGTCCCGATTTGAATGACATACACCGCAGTGGCCACTGCACTCTGGCCAAATCCAGGAGCCACGGCCATAGCCTCCACCGTACTGTTGGCGCTGATCGTGATTGCCGTGCTGTAGACCGCGGACGAGGTGGTGGGCGCGGTCCCATTGGTGGTGTAGTAGATCACTGCTCCGGGTGTGGTGTCGGAAATCACGACCGACTGCGCGGCACTGTAGGTTCCTGCCGCTGGTGAGAACGTGGGCGTCGCCGTTGCCGCGGTTTGAATTACATACGCACCGCTGGCCACGGCGCTCTGGGCAAATCCCGGAGCCATCGCCATAGCCTCCAGGGTGGTGTTGGCGCTCACCGCGATTGCCGAGCTATAGATAGCAGACGAGGTAGTGGGTGCCGTCCCGTTGGTGGTGTAGTAGATGGTTGCGCCCGACGTTGCACTGCTAAGGGTGACGTTTTGCGTGCTGCTATAGGTGCCGGGCAATGGGCTGAATGCGGGAGTGGCGGCAGTCGGAGTGGTGCTCGAGCTGAAGGTCCAGGTTTTGATGTTCTGGATGGCAGATGCGCCGCCGGTTCCACCGGTGAAGCCCACGTAAGCAGTGTTTGCACCGACGATTGAAGGGATGTTAACGGTGAACGCCTGGGTAAAGGTGTCGTTCGTAACCGTGTCGGTCAGGTTCAGGGTCAACGTGGTTCCGTTATAGGTCAGTTGGGCGGCAATGGTGTCGCCGCTGGCCAGTACGATCCCGGAAGAGGTAAGATTCACGGCTGGCAGCGTAGGAGTAGCGCCATCGGTAAACACTCCTGTGGAATCGTTGCCCTCGCCACTGTTGCTGTAGATGTCGAATTTGACGGCGATGCTTTTGCCGATCGAAGCGGTAGGACCGTTATTTGGGTCTGCTCCATATCCCAGCCCTCCCCCATAGGCTCCCAGTGCCGTGAGGCCCGCATTCTGGATGGTGAAAGTAAATCCGTCGGCGGTGGCGCTGGAAAGCTGAAAGGTGAAGTTGGTGGTAAAGGTCTGGACGTTGACCGGCGTGGTCCAGAAAGCGCTGCTCGCTTCATAGTCGCCGCCGTCAGTCAGCTCAAGGAAATTGCTGGAGCTCACCTTGCTTTTGCCGTTCAGCTGCAGACCTGTCGCGCTGGGGAAGCCGCTCGGGAAATTGATACTGGCGGATCCGCCGGTTTGAATGACGTACGCCGCACTGGCCACCGCACTCTGGGTAAGCCCTGGAGCAATCGCCAGAGCCTCCAGCGTAGTGCTGGCGCTGACCGCGATCGCCGTGCTGTATACAGGGGACGCAGTGGTGGGCGTGGTCCCATTGGTGGTGTAGTAGATCACCGCTCCGGGTGTGCTGTCAGAAATCGCGACTGACTGCGCAGAGGTGTAGGTTCCAGCAGCGGGTGAGAAGGTGGGAGTCGCGGTTGTCCCGGCTTGAATGACGTACGCTGCACTGGCCACCGCACTCTGGGTAAGCCCTGGAGCAATCGCCAAAGCCTCCAGCGTGCTGCTAGCGCTGACCGTGATCGCCGTGCTGTATACAGGGGACGCAGTGGTGGGTGCGGTCCCGTTGGTGGTGTAGTAGATCACTGTTCCGGGTGTGGTGTCAGAAATGACCACTGACTGCGTGGAGGTGTAGGTTCCTGCGGCGGGTGAGAAGGTGGGCGTTACCGTTACCCCGGTTTGAATGACGTACGCTGCACTTGCAACTGCACTCTGGCCGAATCCTGGAGCCACCGCCAGAGCCTCCACCGTGGTGTTGGCGGCGACCGGGATTGCGGAACTGTAAACAGCGGACGAAGTAGTGGGCGCGGTTCCGTTGGTGGTGTAGTAGATCACCGCTCCGGGTGTGGTGTCAGAAATTGCAACTGACTGCGCGACACTATAGGTTCCTGCGCCGGGTGAAAAGGTGGGCATCGCGGTTGCCGCAGCCTGAATGACATAAGCACCCAACACGATCGGACTATCCTGATACCCGCTCGCTGAAGCCAGGGCACGAATGGTGAGAGATGCGGCACTGACAACGATGGGTGCGCTGTAAACGGAAGAGGAATGGGTCGGGGTCGAACCGTCCACCGTGTAGTAGATGGTTGCGCCTGGTGTTGCACTGCTGAGAGCAACGTTTTGCGCGGTGCTATAAGTGCCGGGCAATGGACTGAATACCGGATCGGCAGCAATTTGAGTCGTACTGGAGGTGAAGGTCCAGGTTTTGATGTTCTGGATGGCAGACAAGCCGCCGGTTCCGCCGGTAAAGCCAACGTAAGCAGTGTTTGCGCCCACGGTTGAGGGGATGTTGACGGAGAACGCCTGAGTGAAAGTTGCATTCGTAACCGTGTCGGTCAGGTTCAGCGTCAACGTAGTGCCGTTATAGGTGAGTTGAGCCGCAATGGTGTCGCCGCTGGCCAGTACGATTCCGGAAGAAGTGAGATTCACCGCAGGCAGCGTAGGAGTGGCGCCGTCGGTATACAGCCCCGTGGAGTCGTTGCCCTCGCCACTGTTGCTGTAGATGTCGAATTTGACGGCGACGCTCTTGCCGATCGAGGCGGTAGGACCGTTATTCGGATCTGCTCCGTAGCCCAACCCTCCTCCGTAGGCTCCCAGCGCTGTGAGGCCAGCATCTTGGATGGTGAAGGTAAATCCGTCAGCCGAGGCGCTGGAAAGCTGGAAGGTGAAGTTGGTGGTAAAGGTCTGGATGTTGACCGGCGTGTTCCAGAAGGCGCTGCTCGCTTCATAATCGCCGCCGTCAGTCAGCTCAAGGAAATTGCTGGAGCTCACTTTGCTTGCACCGTTCAGTTGCAGACCTGTGGCGCTGGGAAAACCGCTGGCAAAATTGATGCTGCTGGATCCACCGGTTTGAATCACGTAGGCCGCACTGGCCACCGCACTCTGGGTAAGTCCAGGAGCAACTGCCAGTGCCTCCAGCGTGCTGCTGGCGCTGACCGCGATGGCGGAACTGTACACAGCCGACGCAGTGGTGGGCGTGGTGCCGTTGGTGGTGTAGTAGATCACTGCTCCGGGTGTGCTGTCAGAAATCACAACTGACTGCGCCGCAGTGTAAGTCCCTGTACCCGGTGAAAACGTCGGCGTGGCCGTTACCCCCGGCTGGATGGTGTAGACGGCACTGGCAACTGCACTGGCGGTCATCCCCGAAGCCTGCGCCAGGGCGTTGATGGTCACCGATCCACTATCCACGCTGATGGGCGAGCTGTACACGGTCGAGGAGGTGGTAGGAACCGAACCATCCGTGGTGTAGTAGATGACGGCGCCGGCAGTTGCATCGCTCAGAGCAACCTGTTGCGCCGTGGTAAAGCTTCCTGCGGCCGGTGAAAATGTTGGTGTCTGCGTCACCGACCCGGATTGCGAGGTGAATGTCCAGGACAATATTTTCTGGCTTGAAGTTTCTCCACCAGTGCCGCCGGTAAAGCCGATGTAGGCCACGTTGCTACCGATGGTTGCCGGAATGTTGATGGGGAACGTATGGGTAAAGACCTTGTTTACGACGATGTCAGTCAGCGTCAGTATAAGGTTGGTGCCGTCATAGGTGACGTGCGCGGCCATCGAATCTCCGCTCGTCAGCAGCACGCCCGAAGAGGTCATATCCACCGCGGGAACAGTGGGCTCAGCGCCATCGGTGTAGACTCCGGTGGAATCCGTGCCTTCGCCCGCATTGCTGTACAAGTCGAACTTGAGGGCCACGCTGTTGGCAATACCGCCTGTTGTTCCGCCGTACGGGTTCGGCCCATAACCCAGGCTTCCGCCATCGCCGCCAATTGCGGTAGGAGCAACGTTCTGGATGGTGAAAGTGAACCCGTCGGCCTGCGCATTCGAAAGTTGAAATGCGAAGTCGGTGGTAAAAGACTGGATGTTGGTGGGGGTGTTGTAGAAGACGCTTCCCGCCTGGTCGGTGAGGCCAGTGGTTAATTGCAAGCGGCTGTCGTCGGTGTTGGTTGCGCTCCCGTTCAACGTCAGCCCAGTCGCGACGGCAAAGCCATTGCCGAAGTTGATCTCCGTCCCGTTGGGCTGTATGGAGTAGGTGGCGCTCGCCACATTGCTGGCGGCCAGTCCGCTGTAGACCGCGATGGCATTGATGACGGTAGAACTGCTGACGGTGATAGCTGCGGTATATTTGGCCGATGCAGTGGTGGGTGTCGATCCGTCGGTCGTGTAATAGATCGTTGCGCCGGACGTGGTATCGGAAATCGTAACCGACTGCGTGGTGGTATAAGAGCCAGCTGCCGGTGAAAACTGCGGCGAGGGAACCTGGGTGTTGAAGGTATAGGTAGCGCTCGACACGGAACTCTGAAGATATCCCGCGGCGCTCGAAATCGCCTGCACTGTGGTATCCGTAGTTAGTTGGAACGGTCCGGTGTAGAGTGTTGAGCCCGTGGTCGGGGTCGATCCATCGGTAGTGTAATAAATCGAGGCGCCGCTTACGCTATCCGTGATGGTGACTTGTTGCGAACCGCTGAAGGTGCCCCCGGCGGGCGAAATAGCCGGCGCAGGCGCAGGCTGCTCGGCGTTCAGAAGACCATATACATCGATCTGATAGCCGGCCCCTACATATACCTTCCCGTTGGTGATGACAGGAACGGTGAACTTGATGGCCGGCCCCGCATCGTCCCGGCTGGAATTCTGATTGCTGGCATAAAGTTGTTGGGCAACGTTCTGCGCATTGAATGCGTACAGGATCGAAGAACCGTTGGAATTGTAAAGATCGGTTACCAGCGTCCAGACTATGCCGTTCTGAGTACCATCCGACGACACCACAGGAGTGGCGCCGGGGAATGTGGATGATGCCGAGCCCTGGGCGCTGGCACTGGTGGCCAGAACGCCATTGGTGATGGGGAACATTTTGAGAACATCGTTCTCACCCCATATATAGACGTTCCCGTTCCAATAAGCAGGGGTGCTCCACAATCCCCCTGCCAATGCGCCGTTAATGTCCTGCACCGCGTTGGTGTTGTAGCTCCCTCCAGGCACGTAGCCGCCGAGCGCATCACGATTGAGGACAAGGATGCGACCCTCTTTGCCGATTTGCACGAGCTCGTGGGGATAGGTTCCGGTCTGGTTCGGAAGCATGAGAACACCGCCTGAACCCTGGTCTTCGTCTTCCGATGTTAACGTCGCCTGGTTGAAATCTGTGAAGGCGTCACTGATCGCGAAACCGCCGCTGGAAAGGTCAAAGCGAAGAATGCTCTCGCCGTAATCGACGCTATTGGTGAGCGGTGGATAGGACGTGAAGTCGCCATTACCGGTGGAAAGAAACGCCCGCCCATTCGTGGTCACGGTATCGATCGGGAATGCGGCGCCCGCACCCCAGACTCCGTCTCCGTATCCATTGGGAGAAGTACAAAATTCGGCTGTTTGCTTGAGTGTGGCTTCGTTGTAGACCAGAACCCAGCCATGCCACGGACCATCATCGCCATGGGAGCCAAAACCGAGATAGATATTGCCATTGAACAGGTCCATCGCCACGCGATTGTTTTGCCATAGCGAGCTCCAAGCGAGGGTGCCTCCTGAACTTCCGCTGCCTGTGCCGGGGACTGAGCCGGAGATCACTACCGGGCTGCCGGGCTGTTCGTTGCCGGTAAGAATGTTGAGGGCGTGCAGCCTCTGGAAGTAGTTGCCATTCTCTTTCGTCTTGGAGACGACAAAGAGGGTGTTGTTGGTGAGATCGATGGTCGGTGTGGAGGTAATGCCGATCTCGGGATTGAGGTCTCCGGTGCCGGATTGGACATCCGCAGTTGGCACCGTAGTTGCTCCGGATGCCGCTCCATGCGCCGTGCTGAGCATGCTGGCCTGCCACAGGGGCGCACTATTCGAGCCACCGTTGCTGTCGGCATCGAAGGCATAAACCGAGTCGTGCTCGTCGACAATGAAGATGACGTTGTGCGTTCCCAGGCCGGGCAGGGTCAAATTACTTACATAGAGAGGTTGCGCGTACACCTCCCCGTCGACAGTTTGGCTAAATAGCTTTCCGAAGGTGTTGGTGTTTACGTTGGACGGAGTAAGAATCGTCTCCTGCGTGTTCTGCCCCTGGTGGGTGTTGTCATAGCGCCAGGTGAGCACATTGGGAGCCTGGGCAAAGCTCGACCCCGCCGCCGGCAGCAATAAAAGACACGCGATCAGAAGCCGGGTGAAAGCCAGGCGTTTCGGGTTTTCTACCGGCCGTACCCAGAAACCAAGACGCTGCAAGAGACAAAGGAATGCATTCGACAGAAAAATAGGGCCCCCAATGCTGGTGGGCAATGGGTCGACCGTACGGCAGATTCACCGCGCAGCGCCGCATGCTCCACAGAACAGAAATTTTCCGATTGCAGCGCTTTTCAGCGCTAGGGGAGGGTTCCGCAATCCAGGGGATGGGGGATGGTACAGGGGGAATTAATTTGAAAAAGTGACGAACCGAGGTTGACTATACACAAAACACGGGCGGGTACCAAAGGAAAAATTGCCGTGTTCACCCGCTTAATGTGCCTTATGAAAGCTTCGTGTCCTACATCGAGGCATCCCCGGTATGGTCGCGCCGTGAGCCTGGTTTTCTTTGATACAACTCAAGGCATGAAATCTCGAGCTCTGCTTTGCGTTTTAGTGTGCGTAATTGTACTCGGTGGGTTCCTGGAGTATGGTGTTGCGGCTGCAGACGAAGCTCTTTCCGGAATGGTTTGGGAAAGGCACGGCGAGTGGCATCTTAACGGCAGCTCCGCGGTGCTGCGGCTTGGAGAGGCAATCCCCCCCGGTGGCTTGCTTACCGCCGGCGCTGAGAGTCCAGCGCACTCAATGACGGTCTTATTGCCGGACGGGCAGCGCATGCTGTGCGAATGCTACGAAGCGAAAAGCTGCTCCCAGGGTTTCCGCGTTCCAGCAATCACTCCGCGCCCGAGCCCCGGGGTCTGGAATATGTTTGTCGGGGTTAGAAATGCCCTATTGCTCCGGCCGGCATCGGCCGAGACACCGTTTACCACGCCAACAGGCCGCGCAGCGAAGGCAGGCAACGTCGAAATGGTGGCGGCTATGAGTCCCCAGGGAGAGGTTTCCATTGCGCCGGCTCTGCGTGTTCTGCCTTGGGGTCAATATTCCCTGAGCGTGGCCAATGATGGCTCGCAAGCTGCCGCCTCAAGCCACCCGGCCACTCAACCGCTGATTTGGACAGCAGGGCAGAAGGCGGCGCCGGTGAGGCTACCCGAATCAGGCGTTTACAGGATCCGCGTCACGGATCAAACGTACGTACCGCGCATGGAAATCGAGGTCCTGACCACCTCGGCCGCTTCTTTGGCCGCCGAAGCGGCCGGCCTGAAGCAGGCTCGCGAAACGGTTATGGGGTGGAACCAGACCCGTGGTGGCTGGTCGATGCACGATTTTCTTCGCGTGTATCTCCAGGCACGGGAAATCCAGACGCGAGAAAAGGAAAACCAGTAGGTTCCAGGCGTCCAGAAAATATGCTTGATAAGCGTGGTATGCGTGATAAGGGTCCTCCCTTGCGGTTATGTATGCTCCCAGGCGTCCGGAAAAGCTGCGCGATATGCGCGGTATGCGCGGTAAGGGTACCGGAAATAAACCGCAGGCCCCTCCACTACGCTCCTGCGGAGCTCCGGTCGGGATGACAATTCTTTGTGCCCGAAAGAGATTCAGCGGTAGATACTTTACCTCTAAAAAGAATTGTCATCCCGACCGGAGCTCCGCAGGAGCGTAGTGGAGGGACCTGCGTTTATTTTCCGGTTAGTGCCTGCCCAGGTATTCGGCTAGCGGCGCATCGAAAGGCCGTGGCCGACCCGCTTCGGCTG
>Ga0302180_10001891_pt1 | contig 16532 bp, 13 predicted proteins | sample I_Palsa_E3_2_FD_200575 | JGI IMG/M metagenome (GOLD analysis project Ga0302180, IMG submission 200575) | Peat permafrost microbial communities from Stordalen Mire near Abisko, Sweden - I_Palsa_E3_2 | ecosystem: Environmental > Terrestrial > Soil > Palsa > Peat permafrost | place: Sweden... | reverse complement strand
CGGCGTCGCCGCGGGCTGGTCCTCCGACGGCATCCCCTCGGGCTCATCCTCCGACGGCATGCCCTCCGGCACATCCTCCGACGGCATGCCCTCCGGCTGGATCCCCGGCGGCGTCGCCGGCACATCTTCTGACGGCATGCCCTCCGGCTGGATCCCCGGCGGCGTTTCCGCGGGCTGGTCTTCCGACGGCATCCCGGCCGGCACATCCTCCGACGGCATCCCCTCGGGCTTGATCTCGCTGGCGTCTAGCCGGTAAACCTGCTCGAGTTCATCGATGTCCGGCAGATCCACGACGATTGCGATATTCCCCATGATGGTCCTCTCATTTTCCCTGCTCCCGCCCCGGAAGGATAAATACAGGGGGGAGACGCGCAGCATCGTATCGGCCGAACGCCTACCTATGCGGAATATCGTCAGATACGGCCTAATGGCAGTTTCGCGCGGATCTCGGCCGCCTGAGCGCTGTCACCAAGATCATCAAATATCGCGGCTGCTTGCTGCCATGATTCACTCGCCTCGGCCGCCAGGCCATTGTGGTTCTGCGCCAGACCGAGATATCTCAGCGTGAAGGCCTGCCGGTGCCTGTCGCCGGCTTTGGTGTGGATGACCAGCGCCTGCTGCAGGCAATCGAGGGCCTCGGTGTCCTGGCCCAGGGAAAGATGAGCCCGCCCGAGGTTGTGCAGGGAATAGCCGACGCCGTGCTGGAGCGCGATCTCGGCGAAGACGCGGCGCGCTTGCAGCAGGTAGTCGATGGCCTCATCCGGACGGGCCAGGGCCAGGAACGCCTCGCCGAGGTTGTTCAGGACAAGGCCTTCGCCGTACCGGTAGCCGACCTCGCGGTTCAGCTCAAGGGCCCTCCGCAGCAGGTCGAGAGCCTCATCCGTCCGCCCGAGCACCACGTAGGCATCGGAAAGGTTGTTCGCCGCCTGCGCCTCGCCCAGCCGGTCGCCGATCTCGCGCCGGATCGCGAGCGAGCGCTCAAGCAGCTCGATGCCCTCGCTCATCTGGGTGAATCCCAGGGCCTGGCCGAGATTGTTCAGCACCCACGCCTCGCCCTGACGGTTACCCGCCTGACGCGCGCTTTCCAGCGCGATGCGGTGCGTGGCTATGCAGTCGGCCCAGTTGCCGCGGCGATTGAACATGCTGATCAGCGGGGCGGGCAGCCGCCAGGCGATGTCATGCAGGCCGGACGCGGCGGCCTGCCGGGTGGCGGCGACCACGTTGACGCGCTCGCTGTCGTACCACGCCAGGGCATCGTCGGTGGCGGAGAAGCTGAGCGCCGGTTGTCCGGCGAGGCCCGCCTCCAGCGGCACCTGATAGCGGTGCGGCAGGATGACCTGGGCGGCCGCGTCGGCGGTGCGCATGTACCAGCCGAGGAGGCGGCCGATCGCGGTGTCACGCTCGGGTCCGGACAGGTCAGCGACGGCCCGTTCCGAAGAATAGACACGAAGCAAGTCGTGGAACTTGTACCTGTCGGGACCCGTGGATTCCAGCAGGTGCACGTCGACCAGAGTCTCGAGCGCGTTCGCCGCCAGGTACTCGGGCGTGCCGAAAAGAGCCGCGGCCGCCGCGGCCGTGATCGACGGACCCTGCCACAAGCCGAGCAGGCGGAACGCATCCGCCGGCGCGATGCCGCCCGGCCCGGCCGTGGTGAGCAGGCTGGCGAAGCTCACCTGGAAGCTGGCGCGGACCGCGAGGTCCCCGGCCCTGAGCTCGTCCAGCCGGTGGTGCTCATCACGCAGCCGGCTGGCCATGGCCTGGATGCTCCAGCCACTGCGCGTGGCCAGGCGCGCCGCGCAGATCCTGATCGCCAGCGGCAGCCCGGCGCAGGCGTCGAGCAGTTCGGCGGTGGCCTCAGGCTCGGCCGCGGCGCGGTCATCGCCCACCGCCTTGATGAACAACGTCAGCGCCTCGTCATCGTCGAGCACGTTGAGATCGACGAGCCTGGTGCTGGCCAGGTCGGGCATCCGGCTCCTGGTCGTCACAAGCACGGCGGACGACGCGGCGCCCGGCAGCAGCGGCCTGACCTGAGCGGCGTCGCGCGCGTTGTCGAGCACGACGAGCATCCGGCGGTTGGCCAGCGCTGTCCGGTACCGGCCGGCCCGTTCGTCCTCGTCGACTGGGATCTGCCGGCCGTCCACGCCGAGATCGCGAAGGAACCTGGCCAGCACGTCTCCGGGCGAGAGCGGGGTGGGGGTCGCGCCGAGCATGTCGACGTACAGCTGGCCGTCAGGAAACTTGCGGCGGACGCGGTGAGCGGCGTGGACCGCCAGGGAGGTCTTGCCGAGACCGCCGGCCCCGGCCACCACGGCGATGCGGACCGCGCCGGTATCGCTGTCCGCGCCCGCGCCTGCCAGCAGCTCGCACAGGCGTTTCACCTGTTCATCGCGGCCGGTGAAATCAGTCACGTCGGCCGGAAGTTGAGCCGGGGTCGGCGCGGAGGACCGCGGTCCCCGGCCCGGCCGCGTCCCGGCCGCCGCGGGGGCCGCCGCGGGGGCCGCCGAAGTGTCCGGAGCGGCAGCGGGACGGCTCTTCCCTGACGCCGGTTTGCGGGGACGCGCCGCCACCGTGCCGGCCGAAATGGTGCCCCGCAGGCCGGTCTGGTCTTTGGCGAGAAGATCGGCATACAGCTGGCGCAGCTCAGCCCCCGGATCGACGCCCAGCTGGCCGGAGATGGCCTGCCGTGCCTGCCCGTAGACCTCGAGCGCCTCGGCGTGCCGCCCGGCCCCGTCCAGGGCCCGCATCAACTGCAGCCACAGGCCCTCCCGCAGCGGATGGTCGGCCAGCAGCCTGCGGATTTCCGGCACGGCCTGGTCAAGACCGCCGCAGGCGAGCTCGGCGGTGATCCGGAGCTCGAGGGCGCCGAGGCGGAGCTCGGCGAGCCGTTCGGCCTCGGCTTCGACCAGCGGCGTCGCCCGGACGTCGGCCAGCGGCCGGCCGTACCACAGGGCCAGCGCCTCGGTGAGCTGGCGGGCCGCACCCTGCGGATCACCGGAGCCGAACACCCGCCTGCCGTCGCGCACCATGGCCTCGAACAGCAGCGCGTCGGTATCCGTCGCGGCCACCCGAAGCTGATAGCCGGGAGCGCGGGTGACCAGCAGGCTGCTGTCGGCGTCGCCCAGGAGCCGACGCAGCCTGAGCACGTAGATGCTGATGAGATTGGCCGCCTTGGCCGGCGGGTCGTCCCCCCAGACCTCGCTGATGAGCGCGTCGGCGGAGACAATCTGCCCAGCATTGATCAGCAGGGCCGCCAGAACGGAACGCCACTTCGGCGCCCCGATGCCCTTCCAGTCCTCTCCGACCCGGACCTCAAGCGGTCCGAGCAGCCGGAACTTCATCCCGCGATCACTCGCCTCCGGCTACACCTAATCGGCCGTCAGGAGGTCCACTTAACCATGGCTCAACCGGGACGTAAACCGGCTAGCCGATGATGTGCCTAGCGCAGCGGCGATGGCGCCGCATCGCTAGCTAGCTGGGCCGGACGGGTTACGGGGGCGCCGTTCGGCCGGTGCCTGAACGCCTGCTCACCTAGCGGGGTGGGTGTGGCGGGAAAGCGGTCCTGGCCCTGGGTGGGGAGGGATGGGGCCGGCCTCGTGGCCAGGACCGCCCCGAGCCGCTAGCTTGGCCGTCGTCCCCGTGCCTGCGGCGGGGGCGGGGACGACGGCCATCGCCGCGGGCCGGCATGGCGCCTTTCCCGCTCCGGCCGCGCCGGTTTCAGCTCTGGCCGTCGAACAGGCTGGTGACCGAGCCGTCGCTGAACACCTCGCTGATCGCCCGGGCCAGCAGTGGCGCGATCGACAGCACGGTGAGCTTGTCGAACTGCTTCTCCTGCGGGACCGGCAGCGTGTTCGTGATGATGATCTCGCTGATCCTGGAGTTCTTCAGGGTGTCCACCGCCGCGCCGGACAGCACCCCGTGGGTGGCGGTGGCGATGACCCGGTCCGCGCCTTGCTCGAACAAGGCCTCCGCGGCCTTGGCGATCGTCGTGCCGGTGTCGATCATGTCATCCACCAGGATGCATGTGCGCCCAGCCACCTGCCCAACCACCTCGAACATCCTGACCTGGTTCGCCACGTCGGGATCGCGCCGCTTGTGGATGATGGCCAGCGGGCAGCCGAGCCGGTCCGTCCACCGTTCGCAGACCCTGACCCGGCCGGCGTCAGGCGCGACCACGGTGACCTGGCTGACGTCAAGCTTCTTCTCGATGTACGTAGCCAGGATGGACAGCGCGAACAGGTGGTCCACGGGCCCGTCGAAGAAACCCTGGATCTGGGCGGTGTGCAGGTCCACCGCCATCAGCCGGTCGGCGCCCGCCGTCGCGAACAGGTCGGCCATGAGCCGCGCCGAGATCGGCTCGCGGCCCCGGTTCTTCTTGTCCTGCCGCGCGTAGCCGAAGAACGGCGCCACCACCGTGATGCGCCGTGCCGAAGCCCTCTTCAGGGCGTCGACCATGATCAGCTGCTCCATGATCCACTCGTTGATCGGCGAGGTGTGGCTCTGCAGGACGAATACGTCGCAGCCGCGGACGGAGTCCATGTAGCGAACGAAGATCTCACCATTCGCGAAGTCAAAGAGCTTAGTCTCCGTCGGCTCGATGCCCAGGCACGCGGCCACCTCCTCGGCCAGTCCTGGAAACGCCCGGCCGGAGACGAGCATCAGCTTCTTCGCACCCGACGGAAGCATCTCGTTCACTGAGCTTGCGCCCCCTTGTCTTCGGCCTGCGCGGAGTCCTTGTCTTCGGCCTGCGCGGAGTCCTGATCCCGGGCGCGGGCGGCCGCCGCGGCCGGAGCCGACCCGGCGTGCCGTCGCTCCACCCACCCGTCCGAGTTGTGCTGCTTGCCGCGGGCGATGCCGAGCGCGCCCGCGGGCACGTCTTCGGTGATCACCGACCCGGCGGCCGTGAAGGCACCGTCCCCGATGGTCACCGGCGCCACCAGCATGGTGTCGGAGCCGATCCGCACGTGATCGCCCACGGTGGAATGGTGCTTGGCTACCCCGTCGTAGTTCACGAAGATCGTGGCCGCGCCGATGTTCGACTGCTCGCCGATGTCCGCGTCGCCCACGTAGGACAGGTGCGGCACCTTGGAGCCCTCGCCGACGGTCGCGTGCTTCAGCTCGACGTAGCTGCCGATGTGCGCGCCCGGCCCGATCCGCGTGCCCGGGCGCAACCGGGCGAACGGCCCGATGCTGGCCCCGCGGCCGATCTCGGCCGAATCGCAGACCGCGTACATGACCGTCGCGTCTTGGGCCACCGAGGTGTCCCGCAGCAGGCAGCCGGGACCGATCCGGGCTCCCGGTCCGACCGCGGTGCTCCCCTCCAGGTGCGTCCCGGGCAGGATCTCGACGTCCGGCGCCAGGGTGACGCCCACGTCAATCCAGGTGGCCGCCGGGTCGGTGATGGTGACCCCGGCCCGCATCCACGCCTCGAGCAGCCGATCGTTGTACGCGCGCCGCACCTGCGCCAGGTGGACCCGGTCGTTCACGCCCTGGATCTCGGCCGGATCAGCGGCCTGCACCGTGCCGGCCGGATAGCCGTCGCCGCGCAGGATGGCCACCACGTCGGTGAGGTACTCCTGGCCCTGCGCGTTGCTGGTGACGACCCGCTTGATCGCGCCGGCGAGCAGCACGCCGTCGAAGGCGTAGCAGCCGGAATTGATCTCCGTGACCGCCCGCTGCTCCGCCGTCGCGTCCGCTTCCTCGACGATCTCCGCCAGCCCGCCGGCCTCGTCCCTGATGATGCGCCCGTACCCGGCGGGGTCGTCGACCCGTGCGGTGAGCACGGTCACGGCATTTCCCGCGGCGGCGTGCTCCTGGACGAGCGCGCCCAGTGTCTGCGCCTGGAGCAGGGGCATATCGCCGTACGTCACGACGACAATGCCGGGCATCACGCCGAGTGCCTCGGTCACCATGCGCACCGCATGACCGGTGCCGCCCTGCCGCTCCTGCACCACCACGCACACGCCGGGCGCATACTTCGCCGCCTCCGCGCTGACCTCGTCCCGGCCGTGCCCCACGACGACGACGAGATGCTCCGGATCAAGCTCACCGGCCGCTGCGAGCGCGTGCCCGAGCATGCTGCGACCGCACAGGGCATGCAGCACCTTGGGGATCCGCGATTTCATCCTGGTGCCCTCGCCTGCGGCAAGGACGATGACTGCGACCGGACGAGATTCGCTCACGCGGCAAGTCTCCCTGGGTAGCGCGCCGATATCTGCGGTTTCCGGGGCCTTCGGGGCATCTCTCGCCGGAGCGGCGCTCCCGGGACACCTATGTGGTTCCTGAGGTTCGGCTGGTTCCGTACCGGTGGCGAATGTGTTTACCCGCCCCTCACCGGCAGGATACCGCCCGGTCGCCATGATCGGATGACATGTTCCGCGGTGGCCAGGACAAATGCCTCATCCTGAGCACCGCTTCCTAGCCTGCGGCCAGCCGAGGCCGTGTCCTTGATATCCAGCCGCATATCCTGCCGCCAACGAGAATGTCACTGCCTCGTACTAGAATTCGAATATGAGAACCAAGCAAGAGCTCGAACTCCTCCGGGAGCAGGCGAGACGCTGCGCCGCCAGGGCAAATCCCTGCGCCAGATCAAGCAGATCCTGGGCCCTATGAGCAATCTCACTCTCCACGACGCCCTGCGTGGTGTGCCGCCGCTCGACTGGACCGTCCGTCCCAACGCCAAGGACGAGCAGCGGGCCAAGGCTCGTGAGCTGCGCGCGCAGGGCATGGACTACGAGGAAATCGCCACCGCTCTCGGCGTCGCCAAGAGCTCGGTTTCCCTGTGGGTCCGTGACCTGCCCCGGCCGGACAGGCTCAGCTACGCCGAATGCCGGAAGCGGTCGGCCGAGGGGGCCCAGCGCTACTGGGCGACCGAGCGAGGTGTCCGCGAGGCCAGGCGGGCGGCGGACCGCGTGGCCGCCGCCGCCCAGATCGGCGACCTAACCGACCGCGAGCTCCTCATCGCCTGCGCCATCGCATACTGGTGCGAGCGGGCCAAGAGCAAGCCGCACCGCCTCGCTGAGCAGGTGAACTTCATCAACAGCGACATCGAGCGGGCAGAGCCACAGCCGCACCCAGTAGGCAAAGGAGCCAATAGCCAGCTCCCGGGCGAGGATTCGAACCCACCTTTAGGGCTCCCGGGGAAGGATTTGAACCTTCGTTCAGTGCTCCAAAGGCACTTGTCCTGCCTGGTTAGACGACCCGGGACTGTATCCGCGGATATTTTACCCGGAACCGGCCCGCGGTACCGGCACAGCGAGCGACCGTGGCCCAAGCCGTCGCTACCTTGTGGCCTATTCGTCCCGGACGGGCCAGTCGGCGCGCCAGGGCACCGCCACGCGACCAGGGAGGCAGACTACGTCGGAGGCTGGCAGAAGAGCAACGATGGCGCAACGTAGCGAGGCCAGTGCACAAGGCTTAGGCGTCTTGCATAGTGAGACGGTTATCGCGGCGTCCATACGAAATTCATAGGTCTAGTTGCAGGAATTCACGCACTAAGTCTTGCCTAACCTACGGTTTAGTAGGCTACGGTTACGTAAGCGTACAAGCGCTCCGCCCGTCATCCCTGTAGCTAGAGGAGCACGATGACCGCAACTCCCGACACCGTCAACGCGGCCGAAGGCACGATCTCATCCGCGCCGCCGGCCACCACCACCACTACGGGCCAGGCCGCATCGCTGACCACGCCTGCAACCGGCGGGCCCGTCGGACCGGCCACCGGAACCCAGGTGCGTCCGATCCGGCCGGACATGGACGAGGAAACGACCTCCACGTTCCAGCGCGTCCTGGTGGGCGTGTTCGTGGCGATCCCGTTCTTGGCGCTGATCGCGGCCATACCGCTGCTGTGGGGCTGGGGCCTGAACTGGCACGACGTGGTCATCGCGCTGGTCTTCTACTGGGTGTCTGGACTTGGCATCACGGTCGGCTACCACCGGTACTTCACTCACGGCTCGTTCAAGGCGAAGACCGGCCTGCGGGTCGCGCTCGCGATCGCCGGCAGCCTGGCCATCGAGGGACCCGTCATCACCTGGGTCTCGGACCACCGCCGGCACCACAAGTACAGCGACAAGGAAGGCGACCCGCACTCGCCGTGGCGGTACGGGGACGACTGGAAGGCGCTGTCCAAGGGCCTGGTCTACGCGCACATCGGCTGGCTCTTCGACCCCAACAAGACCTCGCAGGAGAAGTTCTCCCCCGACCTGCTCGCCGACCACCGCATCAAGGGTGTCGACCGGTGGTTCCCCGGGCTCGTCGCGTTCACGCTTCTGGCCCCGGCTCTTATCGGCGGTCTGTGGTCGATGTCCTGGTGGGGCGCGGTGACCGCCTTCTTCTGGGCCAGCCTGGTGCGGGTCGCGCTGTTGCACCACGTCACCTGGGCGATTAACTCCATCTGCCACACCTTCGGCACCGAGGAATTCGAGGTACGCGACAGGTCACGGAACGTCTCCTGGCTGGCGATCGCCTCGTTCGGCGAATCCTGGCACAACCTGCACCACGCGGACCCCACCTGCGCAAGGCACGGAGCGCTGAAGGGCCAGCTCGACCCGAGCGCGCGCGTCATCTGGGCGCTGGAGAAGCTGGGCTGGGCCTATGACGTGCGCTGGCCCGACGAGGACCGGCTCGCGGCCAAGCGTCCGGCCACGGCCACCAAAAAACTCGGCTCGATGACGATCCGGCGCGCCGGGCAGGTACGTGGCGCGGTGCCCGCGGAGCCGCAATGATGAACACGTGAGTTCCCAACCCCAAAGATCAGGCCGCAAGAGGATGACCGGGAAGGAACGACGGGAGCAACTCCTCGACGTCGGGCGTCGGCTGTTCGCCGAGCGCGGGTTCGAGGGGACCTCGATCGAGGAGATTGCCGCCCAGGCCGACGTCTCGAAACCCGTGGTGTACGAGCACTTCGGCGGCAAAGAAGGCCTGTACGCCGTGGTCGTCGACCGGGAAGTGGAACGCCTGCTGACGATGGCGACCACGCGCCTGGGCGGCGGCCATACCAGGGAGAAGTTCGAGGCCGCGTCGGTGGCCCTGTTCCAGTACATCGACGACAACGCCGACGGCTTCCGCATCCTGGTCAGGGACTCCAATCCTGGTTCGGGCACGGGGACCTACGGCACCCTGCTCAGCGACATCGCCGGCCAGGTCGAGTACATCCTGGCCGACTTCCTCTCCTCGCGCGGCCACGACCCCAAGCTCGCGCCGATGTACGCCCAGATGGTTGTGGGCATGGTCGCGTTCGCCGGGCAGTGGTGGCTCGATGCCCGCAAGCCCAAGCTGGAAGAGGTCGCCGCCAACCTGATCGACCTGGTCTGGAACGGCCTCTCCCACCTGGACGCGAACGGCAAGGACTCAGCCAGGCGATAGGGCCGGGGCGGCGCCGGGGGCCAGCGTGACCGTGCCCGCGCGGGCGGACGCGGACGGCAGGCCCGCGGCCGTCCACGCCCGGAACCCGCCGGCCACATCCGTGGCCCGGTGCAGCCCCAGGTCATGCAGGGCCGCCGCGGCCAGGCTAGAGGTGTATCCCTCCTGGCAGATCACGATGACCCGGTGGTCGTACCCGGTGACCCAGGGCAGCCGGGCCTCGCTAGTCGGATCGAGGCGCCATTCCAGGTGGTTGCGCTCGATGATGGCCGAACCTGGTATCTCGCCTTCGTCCGCCCGCTGCGCGGCCGGCCGGATGTCGACAAGCACCGCTTCGCCGGACAGTTCGCGGAAGGCATCCTGCGGTGTCAGCCGCACGAACCGGGCCCGCGCGCTCGCCAGTATCTCCTCGATCGTGCGGGCCCCAGGCGGCCTGGCCGTCACCACGCGGCAGCGCCTTCGGTCTCCAGCTTCACCAGGCCTCCGGGGGTCAGGTCATAGCGCGTCATTTCCGGCAGCGGAGGCGAGTACGCGTGCACGCTCACCGCCACCGCCGAGGCCGCGGCGTTGCGCACGTCATGGATGTAGCGGGGACCGAACGCACGTGAGCCGCCCGCCTCGACCGGCCTGGCCAGCACCTGTCCCGTGACCACGCCGCCGGCGACCCGGCGCTCCGTCAGGGTTCCCCACACGACCGCGAACGCGCCCGCAGACCCGCCATGATCGTGAAAGCCGGTCGCCTGGCCCGGCAGCCAGCTGATCACCCAGACCTCGTGGCTGTCGTCAAGGTGGATCCGTTCGTACCAGCGGCCAGCTGGGTTCAGCCGGACTCGGGTCAGCCATTCCGCCGGGCTCGCCGCCAGGCGTCGCACCACGTCGGCGAGCTGCCGCGCCCCGAGCAGCCCGGGCGGCACGCTATCGGGTGATGTTGGCCGGGTCATCGTGCTCATCTTCACGTCTCCCTCACGTTGACATCACTGGCTGCTGAGGCCAGCGGAAATTAGGTAAACCAAGCAGGCCAGTCGGGGGCTGGCGGGTCAAACGAGCCGGCTGGGTCAGCGCGGGGCCAGACATCGCCGGACGCAGAGCGCCAGCGGGAAGGCGCCGACGAGAACGCGCTGACGAACAGGCGTCGACAGGTGAGGCAGACCACGGCGCATGTTGTGATCTTGCCAGAGTTTCCCTATTAAATCAATAGGAAAAAACGACTTTAGGTGGCCCGATGCGCGACGGTGAACACCCGGCGGAAGGGGAAGACGGTACCGAACGAGCCCGGCGGATACGCCATGCGAATCTTCTCGCCGTACTCGGCGAGGAAATCCGCGGCCTGGTCCGCGTCGAGCACAGCCAGGACGGGACGAAGGCCGGTGCCCTTGTACCACTCGAGCACCGGATCCTCACCCCGGAGAATGTGCACGTACGTCGTCTCCCAAGCGTCGACCTCGCACCCGGCGCCGGCCAGCAGCTCCGCGTAGTCCGCGGGGTCGGCCGACTGCCGGTTCAGCTCCGCGTCCCGCAGCGGTGAGCGCCACCGGGCCGACGCCGCCATCTCGCGCAGGATCGCATGCGACGGCTGATCGAAGTTTCCCGGCACCTGGAAGGCCAGCCAGCCGTCATCGGCCAGCTGGCCCGCCCAGCGGACCAGCAGCTCGCGATGGTCAGGCACCCACTGCAGCACCGCGTTGGAGACGATGACGTCGGGCAGGCTCGGCGGCTCCCAGTGCCTTATATCGTCGAGCATGAACGACAGTCCGGGCGCATGGCTCGTCATCACCGACCCGGAACCCAGGGATCCCGCGGATCGCAGGGCCGCCGGGGGCGCGAACTGCCGGGCCGTTTGGATCATCTGCGGGGAATTGTCCACGCCGTACACCGTGGCCGACGGCCAGCGCTGCGCGAGCATGGCGGTCAGGTTGCCCGGCCCGCAGCCCATGTCGACGACGTATCGGGGCATCTCGGCTCCGACCCTGGCGAGCAGGTCAAAAAACGGCCTGGCGCGCTCGCCTCCAAACCGCAGATAAAGGGTCGCGTCCCACATTTTGGTCAAATCCTTTTCTGATACCGAGACACATGCCGACCTTATTTCCCTTGTACAGGATAGGTCTTCTTGACGTCAAGAGATATCCTCTAGGAATGGGCCAGCCCGCCGGTCCCCGCACCGAAGCGGACTTTGCCGCCCAGGCCGACTCCGCTGTTCAGGCCGCCTCCACGGCCGACTCCGTTATTCAGGTCGGCTCCGCTGCCGCTACCAACTCCGCTGCCGCTACCAACTCCGCTGCCGCTACCAACTCCGCTGCCGCTACCGACTTCGCCGCCGAGGCGGGCTCCGATACCCGGATCCCTACCAGATCACTATTGCACGATGAGGTGGATGACCTGGTCGTGGCCTGGCGAGCGCAGCGGCCGGACCTGGATGTCGAGCCGATGCAGGTTCTCAGCCGGATCTCCAGGCTCGCCCGGCATCTGGACATCGCCCGCCGCGGGGCCTTCGCCGATCACGGACTCGAGTCGTGGGAATTCGACGTGCTCTCCGCGCTGCGCAGGCAGGGACCCCCGTTCCAGCTCACGCCGGGCGCGCTGCTCCGCGCGACCTTGGTTACCTCCGGCACCATGACCAACCGGATCGACCGGCTGGCCGCCGCGGGTCTCGTCCGCAGGGAGCCCGACCCGCGGGACAAGCGGGGCGTGCTCGTTACCCTCACCAGCCAGGGCCAGGAGAGCGTGGACGCGGCGCTCGCCGACCTGCTGCACCGCGAGCGGGCGCTGCTGGCCGGACTGGACACCATGGACCGCCGGCAGCTGGCCGACCTGATGCGGATCCTGCTCGCCCCCTTCGACGCCGCGGACTGAGCCTTCGCCGCACCATCGTGTGCTTTTACCCCCCGTCCGGCGGTGGTAGAAGCACACGATCATGACGCCCGGCCGTTCTGGTCAACTTCATGCGTCGAGTTCGGCCGCGACGGTCAGCCAGCGCTCCTCGAGGTCCGCTTTCTCCGCCTGGGCGGCACGCAGGTCGGCGCCGAGCGCGGTGAGCTTCTCGTAGTCAGTGGCGTTCGCGGCTAGCTGCTCGGCGAGCTCCGCCTCGCGGGCTGACAGCCGTTCCAGCTGGCGCTCGAGGCGCTGCAGTTCCTTGCGCGCTGTGCGTTCCTGCCCGGCTGACGCCTTCGGCGTGGCCGCCGTCTGCTCACCCGCTGACGATCTCGCCGGCTGGGCGTCCTGCGCCGGTGCGGCCGCGGGCGCGTCGCGCACGGTACGGACCCGGTTCAGGTATTCTTCGACGCCGCCGCCGAGGAAGGCGAGCTTGCCGTCGCCGAGCAGCGCCACGACGTGCTCCGTCACGCGCTCGAGGAAGTACCTGTCGTGACTGACTACCACCAGCGTGCCGGGCCAGTCGTCCAGCAGGTCCTCGAACTCGGTGAGGGTCTCGATATCCAGGTCATTGGTGGGCTCGTCGAGCAGCAGCACGTTGGGCTCGTCCATGAGCAGCCTGAGCATCTGCACCCGGCGCCGCTCGCCGCCGGACAAGTCGCCGACCTTGGTCCACTGCCGTTCGGTGGTGAAGCCGAGCCGCTCGAGGAGCTGCCCCGCGGATAGCTCGCGGTCGCCGACCTGGATGCGCAGCCGTATCTCCTCGACGGCTTCGCGGACCCGCAGGTCCGGGTCGAGCTCGGCGAGCTCCTGGGACAAGTGGGCGAGCCGCACGGTCTTGCCCCGGACGATCGTCCCGTCCGCGTGCAGCCCAGCCCCGGCCGGAACGGATCCCGCCAGCACGTTGAGCAGGGAGGTCTTACCGCTGCCGTTGACGCCGACGATCCCCACCCGGTCCCCGGGGCCGAGCCGCCAGGTCACATGGTCAAGCAGCGGACGCTCGCGGCCATCGGCGCCGACCAGTACGGACACGTCCTGGAGTTCCACCACGGTCTTGCCCAGCCGGGCAGTCGCCAGCCTGGTCAGCTCGACGCTGTCGGGTGGCGGCGGCTCCGACGCGATGAGCGCGGTGGCTGCCTCTACCCGGAACTTCGCCTTGGTGCTCCGGGCCTTGGCCCCACGCTGCAGCCAGGCGAGCTCCTTGCGGGCCAGGTTCCGGCGGCGGCGTTCGGCGGCCTCCTCCCCGCGCTCCCGCTCGGCCTGCGCGAGCACGTAAGCCGAGTACCCGCCCTCGGCGGAATGCACCTGGCCCCGGTCGACCTCCCAGGTCCGCTCGCACACCGTGTCAAGCAGCCAGCGGTCGTGGCTGACCACGATGACCGCGCAGCCCCGGTCGCGCAGATGCCGGCCGAGCCAGTCGATGGCCTCGATGTCCAGGTGGTTGGTGGGCTCGTCGAGCAGCAGCACGTCGCGCTCGGCGACGAGCAGCGAGGCGAGCGCGACCCGGCGCCGTTCACCGCCGGACAGCCGCGGCGCCGCGGCGTCGACGCTGATCCCCGGCAGCAGCTCCGCCATGATCGTCCGCGCTCTGGGATCCGCTTCCCACGGCGTGGGCACCGCGCCGCTCGCGCTCCCGAACACGATCTCGCCGACCGTTCCGGCCAGCTGGTCGCTCTGCGGCAGATAGCCGAGCCGCAGCCCGGTCGTCATCGCGACCCGGCCGGTGTCGGGCTGGGCCCGGCCGGACAGCAGCGCCAGCAGCGTGGACTTGCCCGCTCCGTTACGCCCCACCACGCCGATCCGGTCCCCCGCCGACACGCCGAGCGAGACGCCGTCAAGCAGTCTGCGGTGCGCGTACGATTTGGTCGCCTTCTCCAGGCTGATCAGGTTCACTGCGTCCAGTTCACTTCGCCGTAGGGACGACAGCGGCGCCGGGAACCGGCCCGGTGACCCGGGCCACCGACCGGCACACGCCCGCACCGGACAAAGACACCGCGAGATCCAGGGCCCGCTTCGCGCTGGCCGCGAGGAAAATGCAGGTGGGTCCAGAGCCCGCGACCAGCGCGCCAAGCGCGCCCAGCTCAAGACCGGCGGCCAAGGTCTTGCGCAGCGGCGGGAACAGCGAAAGCGCGGCCTGCTGCAGGTCATTGCTGAGCGCCCGGCCGACCCGCCTGGCCTCCCCTGAGCGCAGCGCCGACATCAGCGCAGCGTCCATATCAGGCTCACCGGCCCCGGAGCGGGCCGGACCCGCCGGACCCGCCGGACCCTTCGGACCTGTTGGACCCTTCGGACCCTTCGGACCTGTTGGAGCACCGGCTTCGTCCGCCCGCAGCCGGTCCAGCGCCGCGTAGACCTCGGGAGTGGAAAGGTGCCCGTCAGCGAAGGCCAGCACCCAGTGGTACGGAGTGGCCGGAGCCAGCGCCGGGGTCAGCCGTTCACCCCGCCCGCGACCTACCGCGGTCCCGCCAAGCAGCGCGAAGGCCACGTCGCTGCCCACCTTGGCCGCGACCCCAGCCAGCTGGGCCTGGCTCAAGCCGCCGCCCCACAGCTCATTGCAGGCGACGAGGGCGGCCGCCGCGTCGGCGCTGCCGCCCGCGAGCCCGGCCGCCACCGGAATCCGCTTGAAGATCGTGACGTGGACCCCGGCCAGGCCAGCCGCCCCGCCGGGCATCGCGGAGCGGAGAGCCACCACCGCGCGCAGCGCCAGGTTGTCCCGGCCGCCGGGTACCCGGTCCGCGCCCTCACCGCTGACCTCGACTCCGTCCTGCCCGGAAGGCACCACTGTGACCTCGTCGAACAGCGACACGGCATGGAAAACAGTCACCAGGTCGTGATAGCCATCGGCCCGCCGCGGACCCACTGCGAGCTGGAGGTTGAGTTTGGCGGGTACCCGCACTGTCACACCGATCACGATGGCCAAATCGTACGCGGTAGCTCCGGGTGCACCGCCGCCAGCCGCGCGAACTCGGCCACGCCGAGGGATTCTCCCCGCAGACCCGGATCGATGCCCGCCGCCCGGAGCCGTCGTTCCGCCTCGGCCGCCGACCCCGCCCAGCCGGACAGCGCGGCGCGCAGCGTCTTGCGCCGTTGCCTGAACGCGGCGTCGACGACCGCGAACACCTCCTCGCGGCTCGCCTCCGTGGCCGGCGGGTCGTGCCGGGTGAACGCGACCAGCCGCGAGTCCACGTTCGGCACCGGCCAGAACACGGTGCGCGGCACCGTCCCCGCGGCCCGGGCCGCCGCGTACCAGGCCAGTTTGACCGAGGGCGTGCCGTACACCCGGGAGCCGGGTGCGGCGCACATCCGGTCCGCCACCTCGGCCTGCACCATGACCAGCCCGCGGGCGAGCGACGGCAGCGCGGCCAGCAGGTGCAGCAGCACCGGCACCGCCACGTTGTAGGGCAAGTTCGCGACCAGCACCGCCGACGGCGCCGCCCGCACCGTGGCCCCGGGCACCGTGGCCCCGGGCACCGTGGCGGACGCCGCGGACAGGTCCGGCTCGCCGATCCGCAGCGCGTCGGCGGTGATGACGGCCACCCGGTCCGCGAGCTTTGGGGCCCGGACGGCCATCGTCCGCGGCAGTTCGCCCGCCAGCCCGCGATCGATCTCGACAGCGACGACCCGGCTCGCGCCGGCCTCCAGTAGGGCGAGCGTGAGCGAGCCGAGCCCCGGGCCCACCTCGAGAGCCACCTCATCGGGTTCCAGGGCGGCCAGCGCGGCGATCCGGCGTACGGTCCCCGGCTCGATGACGAAATTCTGGCCCAGCCGCTTCGACGGCCGCACGCCGAGCCGCCCGGCTAGTTCCCTCACGTCGGTCGGGGTAAGCAATCGCACCGGCGGCCCCTCCTCAGGCATCCGGGTCAATCCTCCGAGCCGGCCCGATGCGCCGTAGGGCCGGTTATAACCGGCCCGATGTTCCATCGGGCCGGCCGGAAACGGAGAAACGGCTGCCCGGGGCGGGGCTGGGAGGCGAGCGGAGCTGTTACCACGGACCGAAGACGCGGGCGGCGGTGGCCGTGACCGCGTCGCACAGGTCCGCCACGTCCATGCCCTTCACCTCGGCCACCCGGCGCAGGGTGTCCGCGGCCAGGGCGGGCTCGTTGGGCTTGCCGCGGTTGGGCACCGGGGTCAGGAAGGGAGCGTCGGTCTCGATCAGGATGAGATCCGGCGGGGCGGCGGCCGCGGCGTCGCGCAGCGGCTGGGCGTTTGAGAAGGTCACGTTGCCCGCGAACGACATGACGTAACCCGCCTCGGCGCAGCGCTTGGCCATGGCCGCGTCGCCGGAGAAGCAGTGGAACACCACCCGCGGC